>WNFU01000698.1_pt1 | contig 46332 bp, 48 predicted proteins | sample 5400121 | NCBI WGS metagenome assembly WNFU01 (sample SAMN13153360, study PRJNA577476) | soil metagenome | isolation source: 100 cm soil or saprolite under grassland replicate 1 | place: USA:California | collected 2016-06-15 | reverse complement strand
CACCGCCGCCACCGCCACCGCCACCTCCACCTCCGCCACCGCCACCTCCACCTCCGGCACCGCTGCGCTGCCGCGTACCGAGGGTGATCGGGCTGACGCTCGGCCGGGCTCGCGTCCGGATCCGCCGCGCGCACTGCTCGGTCGGAACGATCCGGCGCGCTCGCTCCAGGCGACCCGGCCGCGTGATCGCTCAGCGGCCGAGGCCCGGCGTGATCCGCCGGCGCGGCTTCCCGGTCAACCTGGTGGTCGGCCGCAGGTAGAGCCAAACCACAACGAAGACGAGATGGGGCGCCGGCCTAGGCCGGCGCCCCGGTCTTTCAGGCCGAGCGCACCGGCAAGCACACAGGCGCGGGCAGCGTCTTCAGGACGACATAGCTTCCGGCCGAGCCGCGGGCGACGACCCGGACGATGTCGCAGCGGCTTGCGCCTCGAATGGTGACGACGAATGCGCCGTCGCCGTCGGCGGTTGCGAGCGTCGCGTGAGAGCCCGAGCTCACCCGCACCAGCTCGCCCGCTCGAAAGTGGGCCCCTCGAATGGTCGACGGCGCGGCGGGCACGAGCCGAATAGAAGGCCGTGCGGCTCCGGCGCCCGACCCACCGAGAACCGCGAAACCAAGCGCGATTCCCGCGATCACCGCACCGACCCCGACGAGCGCCACCGTGCGCATCTTGTGCACCAAGTATTGCGGATCGAGAGTTGCCGCCGCAGCTATCGAGTCGTATATTGGCCGCGGCGTCAATCTGCCGGTCGAGGCCAGGGCCGGCTGTCAGGAAGGGGGAGGGTATGAGGAAAGCTCTGTTTCGATTGGTGCCGGTTGCGGCACTCGTTGTTGGCGTGATTGCGGGCGCCGCCCTGGCTCCGCAGAACGCGAGCAGCAATGCTCCGGTTGGAAACAAGATCCTCGCCCACAAGCTCGCCGTCGAGCTTGGGCGGGAGCAAGCCAGGGGCAAGGAGGTGCCGGTCTCCTCGGGCGTGATGTACACGCTGCTCGAGCACACCGGCGTTCTGAACCAGCGGGCTCGGACGCCCCAGGGACGAGCGGCCATGAGGGCGCTCCAAAGCGGTGCCCTCTCGCGCGCCAAGACCGAGGGCTGCCAGAACGAGTTCAGCGGGAACGGGCAGACGAACACCCGTGTCAACCAGGACTGCTCGCTCCGGCGTCAGGCCGAAGAGGCGATTCAGCTCAACCCGCTGGACGAGAGCAACATCATCGCGGGCCAGAACGACTCGCGGATCGGCTTCAACCACTGCGGGTACGACTGGTCGTTCGACGGCGGCAAGAAGTGGGGCGACCAGGTTCCGCCCTTCTGGCAGTTCACTCTGCTCGACAACCACACTGCGGACGCCTGTAGCGACCCGACCGTGGCCTGGGACTCGCGCGGGAACGCATACAGCGGCGGAGTCCTGTTCGACGTGGCCAGCGGCGTGAGCGCCATCGTTGTGATGAAGTCGAATGCCGGCAACGGGGGGGCCTTCTACCACTCCCCGAACCCGGCGGGTGGCTTCCAGGAGTACCGCGATACCCCGGTGGGCGTCGTCTCCAATGACACGACCGCCTCGAACGACAAGGAGCTGATGACGGCCGACTCGAATCCGTCGAGCCCGAAGCGGGACAACGTCTACATGACCTGGACGCTGTTCACGGGCGGTCACAGCCCGATCTACTTCAGCCAGTCGACGAACGGCGGCGCGACCTGGTCTCCGCGGGTTGAGATCAGCGGGGCGAACGCGGCGATCTGCACCCCGGGACCCGCGTGCAACGACGACCAGGGCTCGCATCCGACCGTCGGTCCGGACGGGACGATCTACGTGACGTTCGGGAACGAGAACATACCGGGCGCCGGAACTCTCCAGGCACTGTTCGTGAAGTGCCCGGTCTCGGCCGACTGCAGCAACGCGGCCAACTGGACCGCGCCGGTCAGGATCGACAGCTTGGCCGACAACCTGCCAACCGGTCCGAACGCCAGCACGGGGTGCCCGGGCGGCCGGCACTGCATTCCGCCTAACGGGTACCGGGTAACCGAGTTCACATCGATCTCGAACTCGGTCGACGACAGCGGCGTGCTGTACGCGACCTGGGCTGACTTCCGGAACAACACGAACCCGAGCTGCACCGGCCCGGCCTCGACGGCGACGCCGCCGTGTGACAACGACATCTTCTACGCGTTCTCGACGAACGGCGGCGCGACGTGGAGCGCACCACGCACCGTCACGCCTCGCTCGCGGCTCGGCGAGACCGCACAGTGGCAGCCGTGGAGCGAGGTGACTTCCGACGGGAGCAGGCTGTGGGTCGTCTACTACGACCGCCAGTACGGCAACTGCGAGTTCACCGGCTGCAACGACATCACGGCGACCGAGGTCCGGAATCCTGCCTCGGGCAGCCCGACCTACATCGACCACCGCGTCACGACCGGCTCGATGCCGAACCTGGTTCCGGCTAACAACCCGGCCCAGGCCGGCTTCCTCGGCGACTACATGTGGGTGGACACCGACAGTCACGGTGACGCGCACATCGTCTGGGCCGACACGCGCCCGATCAGGGGCACGGCTCCCGAGGAGGACATCTACTACGCAGAGGTGCACCACGGTCCGAGCTAGCGCCGACTGAGAAGCAACGAGGGAGGGCCGCCCCCCGAGGCGGCCCTCCCACTACTACGCGACCGCCCCGCGGCCGGATCTCCCGCTCGTTCGCGTCTCTAGTAAGCGACGGCGCCGCGCCCTGTTTCAGCCGCGTGGCGCTGCTCGTCCGCTCGATACGACGAGCGAACCTGAGGCGTCGCTTGTCGACGCCGCCTAAGAGGGCAGGCGGTTTGACCGCCTGCCCGGCTTATCCCGCTCGTTCGCGTCTCTAGTAAGCGACGGCGCTGCGCCCTGTCTTGGCCGCGTGGCGCTGCTCGTCCGCTCGATACGACGAGCGAACGAGCGGCCCGGAGAAGACCGAACCGAAGCCGAGCATCTCGCCCTGTTCGCGGAGCCAGCGGAACTCGTCCGGGTGCACCCAGCGGTCGATCTTCGCGTGGCGCGCCGAGGGCTGGAGGTACTGGCCAATCGTGAGAACGTCGACGGCGTGCGCGCGCAGGTCGCGCATCGTCTCGACGATCTCGTCGTTCGTCTCCCCCAGCCCGACGATGATCCCCGACTTCGTCATCACCGGATAGTCGGCCACCTCCTTCGCGCGGGCGAGCAGCCAGAGCGCCTTGTCGTAGGACGCCTTCGCGCCACGCATGTGTGGATGGAGGCGGCGCACGGTCTCGATGTTGTGGTTGAAGACCTCGGGCCGCTCGGCGAGGACGATCTGGAGCGCCTCCTCTTCGTAGCCGAGGAAGTCGGGGGTCAGCACCTCGACCGAGGCGCCCGGCACCTTGACCTTTAGCGCGCGGATCGTCGCCGCGTAGTGGCCGGCGCCCTTGTCGGGAAGGTCGTCGCGGTCGACCGAGGTGACGACGACGTGCTTCAGCCCCATCTGCCCCGCCGTCTGCGCAAGGCGGAGCGGCTCGAGCAGGTCAGGCGGGCTATCGGGCTTGCCCGAGTGCACGTAGCAGTAGCGGCAGGCGCGCGTGCAGGTGTCGCCGAGAATCTGGAAGGTCGCCGTCCCGCGCCCCCAGCACTCGGAGATGTTCGGGCAGCGCGCCTCTTCGCAGATCGTGTGGAGGTTGTGCCCGTGGATGAGCTTCCTGACGTCGAAGTAGCGCGAGTCGGCGCTCGGCGCGCGCACCTTCATCCATTCAGGGCGGCGGGGCCGCTGGGCGACAGGCAGCGAGCGCTGCATGCCGCCCAGTCTACGTCCAGGGCTAACTGACACCGCCCTGAGGGCTAGGTGTCCTTGAACGGATCGAGGTAGGCGTCGTCGAGCTGTGAGGTGCCGTTCGTCGCCGTTAGGCGGATCGAGATCGCCTTGGTCGTCAGCAGCCCGCCGACGTTGGTGAGCAGGAGTCCGACCTTTGGTGACGGCTTCCACGTCCCGTCACTCGAGACGGTGCCGCCGTCGAGGACGCTGAGCACTCCCAGGAGACTGTTGACGGTCACCGTGACTCGGAGCGTGGACGACTTACTCGGGCTGACGCCTACGAAGCGCAGGTGCCAGTCTCCGGCAGCGAAGCACATCGTCGGCGTCGTGGCCGAGGAGCCTGCCGGCATATACAGGGACCGGCGGTCGCTCTTCGAGTGAATGAAGTAGGGCTCGTTGCCGGAGACGACCTTCGCCCCGCCGCTGAGCTTCCAGCTCGGTGTTCCGTCCTCGAAGCTGCCTCCGGGCATGAGCATGTAGCTCGACCGATCCCCCCAGGCCTGGAAGGCCGGTGAAGAGTAGGGGTCGCAGTAGCTCGCGGAGCCTGTGCCGAGCAGACCCGCATCCGCGGGGATCGCGAGGCCGGCGAGAAGCGTTGTCAAGCCGACGAGACCAAGAAACCGGCGAAGCCGTGATGCCACAGAGATCGTCCTCCTCCAATTGCCGCCACTTCGCACCTTGGGGCTTGCGCGTGGCGCTGCATCCCCCTGACGGGGGTCATTTCCGGGGACATCCTTATCCCTCGAACGAGGGGTTCCGGCGCCGAGCGCTCGTCAAGCCGAGCGTGCGCCCAGCCGATTTGACCCCATGTGACGACTGCGGCCGAGATCACCTCACGCACGACCTCGCCGGCACTCGATCCCGACGCCCAGCGCGTGATCGAGGAGCAGCGGGCTCGGCGGCTCAGCCGTCTTCCCACTCGCGATCGCGCCGCGCTCGTCGTCTCCCTCGGGCTCTTCCTCACCGTCGCCGCAGCGCTGGCCGTGCTATTGCCGTCGCACCGGTCGCCGTCGGCGGTCTCTGTCGTGCTCCTACTCGCGGCTTACGCCGTTGCGTTCCGGCTCGATTTCGAGGTCGGCAGCGGCTCGGCCGTTCCGACGCAATTGATCCTGGTCCCGATGTTGTTCCTGCTTCCTACCGGGGCTGTCCCGCTGGCGGTCGCTGCGGGGATCCTGCTCGGCAGCGCGCCCGAGTATGCGCGCGGGACGTTGCACATCGAGCGGGTCTTTCTGCGGCTTCAGGACTCGTGGTACGCGGTCGGCCCAGCCCTCGTGCTCGGGTTGGCGGGTGAGGGGTCACCGGATCTCCGGCGCTGGCCGATCTATCTCGCCGCGCTCGGCGCTCAGTTCACGCTCGACTACGGCAGCACGGCGGTTCGGCAATGGGCCATTCTCGGGGTGCCACCGAGGAACCACCTGCGCACGATGGCCTCGGTGTGGGTCATCGATGCCGGGCTCGCGCCGGTCGGGCTCGCCGTCGCCTTCGCCAGCACCCGCTCCTCCGCCGGCGTCCTGCTCGCCCTGCCGCTGGTCGCGCTGCTCGCCGTCTTCGCACGCGAGCGGCGGGTGCGCATCGATCACGAGCTCGAGCTGCGCGACGCCTACCGTGGCACCGCGTTCCTCCTCGGCGATGTCGTCGAGGCCGACGATGCGTACACGGGAGAACACAGCAGGGACGTCGTCGAGCTGACGCTCGCCGTCGCCGACGAGCTCGGACTGTCCTCCCGTGAGCGGCGCGACGCGGAGTTCGCGGCGCTGCTCCACGACGTCGGGAAGGTTCGGGTCCCGAACGAGATCATCAACAAGCCCGGCAAGCTCACGCCGGAGGAGCGCGCGATCATCGAGCGACACACGATCGAGGGCGAGCAAATGCTGCTCCGCGTCGGCGGACTGCTCGGCGAGATCGGGCGCATCGTCCGCGCCTGCCACGAGAAGTACGACGGCACCGGGTATCCAGACCGCGTCGCCGGCGAGGACATCCCGATCATCGCGCGGATCGTCGCCTGCTGCGACGCTTTCAACGCGATGACGAGCGACCGCTCCTACCGGAAGGCTCTGCCGGTCTCGGAAGCAATGGCCGAGCTGCGCCGCTCGAGCGGGAGCCAGTTCGACCCCCGCGTCGTCGATGCGCTTCTGGCCTCCTTCGAGCGCGCCGCGAAAGCAGCCTAGAGGGCTTTAGCGGGCCGCTACCTGCTCGACGCCCTGGGCCAAGCCGGCCGCCGTCGCGCCGGTGGGCTTCGCAGTCAGCCGCTCGTGGATCGGCTGCGGCCAGAGCCCGGCACCTTCTTCTGCCGGCAGCTCATCGAGGCGAAGGTCGAAGACCTCCTCCAGCGCGGCAGCGGCCCACGGCCGGACGTCGTCGACCGGAACCGGACGGCCGAGCTCGCGCGCGATCGTCGTGAAGGCGGCGTCGGCGAGCCCGCAGGCGGTGGTCCACTCGGTGAATGGAGCTGTGTCGAGGTCCACATTGAGCGCGTAGCCGTGGGTCGTGACCCATTTCGAGATGTGCACGCCGATGGAGGCGATCTTGCGCGGGGGTCTCTCGACCCAGATTCCGGTCAGTCCCTCGATCCGGGTCGCTTCGACACCGACTGCGCCGATCGTGTGGATGAGCGCCTCCTCGAGGTCGCGGCAGTAGCGCTTGACGTCCTGCCCATGACGCGTGAGGTCGAAGATCGGATAGCACACGAGCTGGCCGGGCCCGTGGAAGGTCGATTTGCCGCCTCGGTCGGTCTCGACGATCTCGACCTCTGCACCCTCCGGGACGTGGACCTCGCCGGGCTCGGCGCGCCGGCCGAGCGTGATTACCGGCGGATGCTGGAGAAGGAGGACAGTGTCGGGGATTGCCCCCTGCGACACGGCCGCTGCGAGCGAGCGCTGGAGGTCCCACGCCTCGCGATACGGCACGAGACCCAGGTTCATGACGTAGGCCCCGCGGCTCACGTGCCTAGCGTAGCCGTCCCCTCGACGGTCGCGGCGAGCACGTCGAGCCAGGCAGGAACGGTGTGCGCGTATTCCGCCCGATCCGCTTCAGCGAGCGGCGCGAGAATGCGATCCCACGCGCGCGCTCGGGAGACCATGCCCAGCGGGTACGCGAGGCCGAACAGGTCGACGAGCTGCGAAAGCGGTGCGAACGTCGTCCAGGGCTCGAGGTACGCATCTCGCCAGCGGGCTAGCTCGGGCCCGCCGGGCTCGAGCCCCCAGCGGTCGGCGAGACCGCGCATCGTGACGACGAGGCCCGCAAATGGGTGCCCCACAGCAGCCTCGGCCCAGTCGATGAGCACCGGGCCGCTGGGGCCGCCACAAATGTTGTTGTCCTGGAACTCCTCGTGGATGAGTGAGAGCGGAACCGTGTCGCCCAGCCGCTCCGCGTAGGCCTCGATCTCGGGTGCAAGTGCCAGGAGCCGTGGGTCGAGGTTCCAGCGCGCTAAGAGCTCCTCGAAGGCGGGGCGCAGCGTCGTCGGCCTGTCGTCGGGCGTGCCGAGCTCGAGTAGCTCTTCGACGGAGCCGCCGAGCTCGATCTGGAGTCCCGCGTAGAGCGGAAGCAGCTCGTCCCAGATCTGCGGATCCTTCGAGCCCGCGAGCAGCTCGCGAAGCGGCGGCCCCGCGTCACGCGTGAGCAGCCAGCCGCGGTCGGTGTCGATCGCGATCACTTCCGGCAGACAATCGGGCCGCCGTCGCGCCAGCTGGAGCGTCAGCGCGGGCTCGAACGAGAGCCTCGGTGCACTCGCCTTGAAGTAGAGGTCGCACTCTGCCGTCGGCACCCGAGCCAGCGCCGACCACGGACGGGTGCGGAGGTATTCGATCGACCCGGCGGGCTCGAGGTCGCGAGCGCGCAGTGTCTTCTCGCTCCAGGCCGCTACCGACTCGGCCCAACCCGGTCGCTCCCACGGCAGGTCAGGATCGGTCGTTTCTAGCGCTCCGCGATCAGCGCCCGCGCGCTCTCCAGGTCGCTCGGCTCGACGAGGATCTCCTGCTGCCCGCCGGAGAACCCATCCATGGTTCCGGCGCCGAAGTCGGTCTGTCGTCGCATCGATTCGATGCCCTCTGTCTGCAGGAGTGACCGGATCAGCTCGGCCTCGGCCGGGTTCGCCGCGAGCGTCAGCCGGACGAGCTCCATCTACGCCTTTAGTAAGAGACTTCGTCCCAGGTCTCGAGGTTCTCGCGCAGCTCCTTCATGAACTGCGCGGCGTAGGCGCCGTCGACGAGCCGGTGGTCGTACGAGAGACAGAGGTTCATCATCGAGCGGATTGCGATCACATCGCTGCCGCGGTCATCCTGGACGACGACGGGCCGCTTCACGAGCGCCTCGACGTCGAGGATCGCCACCTGCGGCTGGCTGATGATCGGCGTGCCGATGATCGCGCCCCAGCCGCCGGGGTTGGTGATCGTGAACGAGCCGCCCTGCACGTCGTCGGGTGTGAGCTTCTTGTTCCGCGCCCGGTCGGCGACGTCCGCGATCGCCCGGCCGAGCCCGAGCAGGTTGAGCGCCTCGGCGTTCTTGATGACCGGCACGATCAGGCCCTTGCCGCCCTCGAGCGCGACCGCGATGCCGAGGTTGACGTACTGCTTCCGGACGATCTGCTCGCCGCGGATCTCGCCGTTCACCCACGGCCAGTTCTTGATCGCCTCGATCGTCGCGCGCGAGATGAACGCCAGGTAGGTCGGGTTGACGCCGTAGCTGCGCTCGTACTCCGGCTTCAGCTTGTTGCGGATGGCGACGACCTTCGACATGTCGACCTCGAAGACCGTCGTCACGTGCGCCGAGGTGTCGAGCGAGCGGCGCATGTGCTCGGCGATGCCGCGTCGCATCGCGGTCATCGGCTCGAGGATCTCGCCGGCGCCGGCCATCGCGGGCACGGGTGCCGGGGGAGGCGCGGCCGGTGCTACAGGTGCCTCGACGGGAGCCGGCTCGGGCTCCGCAGCCGGGGCCGGTGCGGGGGCCGGAGCCGGTGCGGGGGCTTCCTCCTTCGGCGGCGCCGGCGGCGCTGCCGGCGGTCCCGACTCGATGAACTTGAGGATGTCCTTCTTGGTCACGCGCCCGCCTCTACCGGTGCCGGTGACGCTCGAGACGTTGACGCCGTGCTCGGCTGCGATCCGCGCCACGACAGGAGAGACGAAGCTCTTGCCGTCCTGCTGGCCGTCGCTCGGGGTCGGCTCGGCGGCGGGCGGGGGCGCCGCTTCGACGTCAGCCTCCGCGCTCGACACGGCCGAGGGCTCGGCGGCAGCCTCGGGGGTTGCCGACTCGGGAGCCTCAGGCTCGGGAGCAGCGGCGGGTGTGCCCGCCTCTCCGCCGATGACTGCAAGCGTCGTCCCCACGTCGACGGTCTCGCCCTCCTGGACCAGGATCTGCGAGACCACGCCGGAGCCGGGGCTCGGCACTTCGGTGTCGACCTTGTCGGTCGAGATCTCGAGCAGCGCCTCGTCGGCCTCGACCTGATCCCCCTCTTGCTTCAGCCACTTCGTGATCGTCCCCTCCGACACCGAGACGCCCATCTGTGGCATCACGACCTCGATCGCGCCTGTGACAGCCATGGCGCCTAGTACTCAGCCAGTTCTCGGAGTCCTGCGGCCACGCCCTCGACCTGCGGGATGTACGCCTTCTCGAGCGGGGGCGAGAAGGGCACGGGCGAGTCGGGCGCCGTGATCCGCACAATCGGGGCGTCGAGGTGCTCGAAAGCCTCCTCGGCGATCGTCGCCGCGATCTCGGCGCCGAAGCCGCCGGTTCGCGTGTCCTCGTGCAGGACGAGCACCTTCGAAGTCTTCTGCGCGCTCTCGAGCACAGCCTGCTTGTCCCACGGGATGATCGTCCGAAGGTCGAGGATCTCGACCGAGATCCCATCGCCCTCGAGCTCCTTCGCCGCGTCGTCGGCCGTGTAGACCATCGCGCCCCAGGTGACGACGGTGACGTCCTCGCCCTCGCGATGGACGCGCGCCTTGCCGAACGGGATCGTGTACCGCTCGTCGGGAACCTCGGCCTTGATGCGGCGGTAGAGGTGCTTGTGCTCGAAGTAGAGAACAGGGTTCGGGTCCTCGATCGCGCTCACGAGCAGACCCTTTGCGTCCTCGGGCGTCGCCGGGCAGACGACCTTGAGGCCGGGGATGTGAGCGAACGAGCTCTCCGGGTTCTGCGAGTGGAAGGGGCCGCCCGAGAAACCTCCGCCGGAGGGAAGCCGGACGACGATCGGGATCGGCGTGCCTGCCCGGAAGCGCTGCTTCGCCGCCACGGTCACGAGCTGATCCCACGCGCACGAGATGAAGTCGGCGAACTGCATCTCGGCCACCGGCCGCATGCCCATGATCGCGGCTCCGGTGCAACTGCCGATGATCGCCGTCTCCGAGAGGGGCGAGTCGATCACGCGCCACGAGCCGAACTCCTCCTGGAAGCCAAGCGTCACCTTGAAGGCGCCGCCGTAGACACCCACGTCCTCGCCGATCACGAAGACGCGCTTGTCGCGTCGCATCTCCTGCCGGAGCCCGTCGGAGATCGCCTGCAGATAGGTCTTCTCCGGCATTACTTGTGGTGGGGCGTGTCGAGGTCTTCCGGGGTGGCGAAGACACCTTCGGTGAGCGACTCAGGTTCGGGCAGGGGCGACTCCTCGGCGCGCAAGAGCGCGTCGTTCAGGGTCTTCTTGACGCCTGCGCCGATCTCTTCCTCCTCGTCGTCGGTGAGGTCCGCGTTCTCGCGCAGCCAGGTGCGGAAGCGCTCGAGCGGGTCGCTCTTCGCCCACTCTTCGAACATCTCCTTCGGCACGTAGAAGGCGTCGTCGTGGACCGCATGGCCCTCCATGCGGAGCGTGAGCGACTCGATCAACGTCGGCCCGCCGCCCTCGCGCGCCTTCTCGATCGCGCGCTTCGTCTCCCGGTAGACGGCGAGCAAGTCGGTGCCGTCGACGACGACGCCCTCGAAGCCGTAGGCCTGCGCGCGGTCGGCGAGCGTCTCGCACGCGTACTCGAGGTGGGTCGGCGTCGAATAGGCCCACTGGTTGTTGTCGCAGATGAACACCACGGGCAGGCGGCGGACGCCGGCGAAGTTCATGCCCTCGTGGCAGTCGCCGCGCGCGGAGGCGCCCTCGCCGTACCAGGCGACCGCGACCCGCTTCTCCTCGCGGATCCGGAAGGCGAGCGCGCAGCCGACGGCGACCGGGAGCATCGCCGGAAGGTGGCTGACCATGGCGATCAGGCCGAGCTTCGCGTCCGCCATGTGGACGTTGCCGTCGCGGCCGCGAGTCGGGCCGTCGATCCGGCCCATGTACTGGGCGAAGACGCGCCACGGCTCGACGCCACGGGTGACGTGCACGCCCATGTCGCGGTGGAGCGGCGTGCCCACATCGTCGGGGCCCATCGCGGTCGCGACGGCGACCGATGCGGCCTCGTTGCCACGGCCCGTGTAGAACGAGCCGGGGATCTTCCCTTGCTTGTAGAGGATGTGGCCGCGCTCTTCGATCCCGCGCGTGATCAGCAGCGTGCGGTAGATGCCGAGAAGGTCCTCGCGGTCGAGGCCCGCCTCTCTCACCTCGCGCAGCGAGCCGACCGGCTCGGCTTCTCTCGCGATCGCCATGGGCCGTACAACTCTAACGACTACCCTCCCCGGCGATGACCTTCGACTACGACAGATTTCTCATCGACCAGCTGATCCGCCCGATCGCGAACCTCTACCGCGTAACGCCACTCGCGATCGGCGAGACGGCGGCCGGCCCGCCGGTCGCGTACGTGCGGCAGAAGAAGCTGAAGGTCAAGGAGGACATCCGCTTCTACGCCGACGAGGCGGAGACCCAGGAGCTCTTTCGCATCAAGGCGCGCTCGCTCCTCGACACCGGTGGTTCGCGCTACGACGTCTTCGTGGGCGAGGAGCGGCTCGGCTTGCTTTGGCACAAGCTCCGCGAGTCGCTGGTCCGCTCGACGTGGCACGTGGGCGGGCCCGACGAGCAGGAGATCGCGCTCGCCCGCGAGCGATCCAGAGCAGGCGCGATCCTGCGTCGCCTGATCGACTTCGTCCCCTACGGCGCGTACGTGCCGATCCCGTACAACTTCGACATCCTCCTCGACGGCAAGGTCGTCGGCGGCATGGACCGCAAGTTCAAGCTTCGAGACCAGTACGTGCTGGACCTCTCCGGCGACGACGAGCGAAAGCTCGACCGCCGACTCGCGATCGCACTCGCGGTCGGACTCGACGCGCTTCAGAACAGATAGTGGGCAAGGCGTCGGACTGGCTCCGCGAGGAGCGCCGGAAGACTCTCGGCGACTGGGTGGCGTTCTGCGTCGCGTGCGGGTTCGCGCAGCGCTATTTCGACGAGTCGGAGGGGGAGCTGCCGGGCGCGTGCCCCCAGTGCGGCGGCGAGATGCGCTCGCGCTGCCCGGCCTGCGATGCACGCTTCTCGTCCGCCTTCGCCGTCGAGTGCGAGGCCTGCGGCGAGTCGCTCCGCCCGGCCGAGGCCTTCGGCGGCCCGATACGGCGCCGAGGGCGCTAACCCGCCGCCGTTGAGCGTGCCGGGCTCCTTGCGCTTCAGGCGCGGATCTCGGAGAAGCGGATCAGCGTGACGATCTCGTGCGAGGAGATCTCGCGGTTGTAGAGCTGCCCGAGGAAGATCGCGAGCTCCTCGGGGCGGCGGATCTCCGGGTTGTCGTGCTCGATCTCGCGCGGCGAGAGCTCGCCGAGCGCTTTCACGTCGACCTTGTCGATGACGGCGTCGAAGATCCTCTCCCGCGGGCCGTACCTCGCGCCGACGAGCACCTGGACGACCATCCCCTTCTTGTACTTCCGGGACTTATCCCCAAGGCGAATCGTCGCCGTCTTGCGGCGGCTGCGCAGCTGGTCGGCCACCATGGGTGAGTAGAAGTTGAGCGCGTACACGGCGTCGTCCACAAGGACGCGAGGAGGCGGGGCGCATCATAAGCCGTTCTCCCGCACGAACGCGAGCGCCTTTTCCGCCATCTCCCGTTCGCCCCGGTAGGCGAGCAGCCGCTCGGCCTCCTCGAGCGGGAGCCAGCGCACCTCGGCGATCTCGTGCGCATGCTCCGCCGGGAGCTCGCCGAGCCGGCCTCGCCGGTAGCGGAAGAGGTAGAAGCTGACGACCTTGAAGACCCGCTCGCCCGCCCACGTGTAGACGTAGCGGATGTCGCCTAGCTTGGTCACGAGCCGCGCCTCGACGCCCGTCTCCTCGCCGACCTCGCGCTGGGCGGCCTCTTCGGGCTTCTCGGTGCTCCCGACGAGCCCCTTCGGGAGGGCCCAGAGACCCGGCTCCTTGCCTGCCGGGCGGATCGCGGCGAGCATCCAGCGGCCCTTCAGCCGCCGCACGAGGACGCCGCCCGCGGAGAATTCCCGGCGCACGGCTCGTTTGTAACATCGCCGGACGGCTTCGGCAAGCGGTGAGCCGACCAGCCTGGCCTGTTCCGCTTGCAGAGGCGGAAACGGGACGATAGACTGCCTTGGCACTCGGTTGGGAGGAGTGCCAACCGCTGTCACAAAGTACTCACTAGGAGGTCATGGATGAATCTGCAGCCACTGGGTGACCGTCTCATCGTCGAGGTCCTCGAAGAAGAGGAGACCACCTCGAGCGGGATCGTCCTGCCGGATACGGCAAAGGAGAAGCCCCAGCGCGGCCGCGTACTCGCGGTCGGCCCGGGCGCCCGCAACGATCGAGGCGAGATCGTCCCGATGGAAGTCGCCAAGGGCGACGAGATCATTTTCTCGAAGTACGGCGGGACCGAGATCAAGCTCGGTACCGACGACGTACTCATCCTGCGCGAGTCGGACGTGCTCGCGAAGGTCACCACCAAGAGCGGGGCCGCGAAGTCGAGCAAGAAGCGAGAGCTCGCCGGCGCCCGCGCATAGGACGAAGGGAGTAGCGAATGGCACATAAGGAGCTGAAGTTCAACGAGGACGCCCGGCGCTCGCTCGAGCGCGGGGTCAACATCCTCGCTGATGCGGTCAAGGTCACCCTTGGCCCGAAGGGTCGGTACGTCGTGCTCGACAAGAAATTCGGCGCACCGACGATTACAAACGACGGCGTCACGATCGCGCGCGAGATCGAGGTCGAGGACATCTTCGAGAACCAGGGCGCTCAGCTCGTCCGTGAGGTCGCGACGGCGACAAACGACGTCGCCGGCGACGGCACGACGACCGCGACCGTCCTTGCCCAGGCGATCGTCCGCGAGGGCCTAAAGAACGTCGCTGCCGGCGCGAACCCGATGGGGCTGAAGCGCGGCATCGAGCAGGCCGTCGACAACGTCGTCGAGAGCCTCAAGACTCAGTCGAAGGAGATCTCGGGCAAGGAGGACATCGCCCGGGTCGCAACGATCTCGGCGCGCGAGCGCGAGATCGGCGACGTCATCTCGGATGCGATCGAGAAGGTCGGCAAGGACGGCGTCGTCAACGTCGAGGAGGGCCAGACCTTCGGGCTCGAGCTCGAGTTCACCGAGGGCATGCAGTTCGACAAGGGCTACCTCTCGCCCTACATGATCACCGACGCCGAGCGCATGGAGGCGGTGCTCGACGAGCCGTACATCCTGGTCGCGAACCAGAAGATCGGGGCCGTCAAGGATCTCCTGCCGGTGCTCGAGCAAGTGATCCAGTCCGGCAAGCCGCTGCTCATCGTCTCTGAGGACGTCGAGGGCGAGTCGCTGGCGACGATCGTCGTCAACAAGCTCCGGGGGACCTTCACGGCAGTCGCCGTCAAGGCTCCGGGCTTCGGCGACCGCCGCAAGCGGATGCTCGAGGACATCGCCATCCTCACCGGCGCCGAGGTGATCACCGAGGAGATGGGCCTCAAGCTCGAGAACACGAAGCTCTCGCAGCTCGGCAAGGCCCGCAAGATCGTCATCGACAAGGACTCGACGACGATCATCGACGGCGCCGGCAAGTCGGACGCGATCAAGGCCCGCATCAAGCAGCTGAAGGCCGAGATCGAGACGACCGACTCCGACTTCGACCGCGAGAAGCTGCAGGAGCGGCTGGCCAAGCTGGCCGGCGGCGTCGCCGTGATCAAGGTCGGGGCGGCGACCGAGACAGAGATGAAGGAGAAGAAGCATCGCGTCGAGGACGCGCTCCAGGCAACGCGGGCCGCGCTCGAGGAAGGGATCGTCCCCGGCGGCGGGGTCGCGCTCCTGAACGCGGTCGAGTCGATCAAGGTCGACGAGCTCGAAGGAGATGAGCGCACGGGTGCGCTCATCGTCATCCGCGCTCTCGAGGAGCCGATCCGGCAGCTCGCCGACAACGCGGGCCTCGAGGGCTCGGTGGTCGTCGACAAGATCCGGTCCTCCGCGAAGGGCCAGGGCCTGAACGTCGAGTCCGGCGAGTACGAGGACCTCGTGAAGGCCGGGATCATCGACCCGACGATGGTCACGCGCTCCGCGCTCCAGAACGCCGCCTCGATCGCGAAGAACATCCTCACGACCGAGGCAATCGTCGCGGAGCCGCCGGAGAAGCAAGGCGTCGGCGCCGGGATGCCCGGAGGCATGCCGGACATGATGTAAGGAGCGTGGGGGAACCCCTGGTTCGAGCACGGGGGAACCCCTGGTTCCCCCGTGTACCCCCTCCTTGCGAGCGTCCCGGGTTGGCTCGAGTTTCAGGAGCCGCCCGGGGCGGTCGCACTTCAAATGCTGCGTAGTGAGCCTCCCGCCGGGCAAAGCCCGGCTCCGGCGGCCGTTCGTTGTGGTCGCCGAGGAGGGGGTTGGGAGCATGCGATCCCCCCGTTTGAGGGATCGACTCGCCCTGTCGAGGGCCGATACGGGTAGCACCCACCTCCCCCCTCATGCGGATCTGGGTTTATCTCCGAACCGCATTTGAGAAAGCAAGAGGCCGGCGCTGAGCCGGCCTCTTTGCATGCGGGGCTAAGAAGGCGGCCGCCGGCGCGCACACGTTCGTTAGTCGCTAGGTGCCCCCAACAGGATCCCCCAGCGCTCAATCTTCGCAAGCCCATAGGCGTCCAAGCGTCGTCGGAGACCACCGCCAGCAGCCGCCGGAGCCGGGCTTTGCCCGGCGGGAGGCTCACCACGACAGATCCCTCCCGAAGCGAGCCAGCCTCGGCGGGCTCTTGAAACCTATGTCGACCGAGGCCACCCGCAAGGAGGGGGCCCGTGGGGAACCAGGGGTTCCCTCACGCCTGTCGCCGTCTCTCGGAGACCACAACGAACGGCCGCCGGAGCCGGGCTTTGCCCGGCGGGAGGCTCACCACGACAAGAAAACTGCCCGAAGCACGACCGCCCCCGGCGGCTCCTGAAACTCCAGCCAACTCGGGACGCTCGCAAGGAGGGGGTCCACGGGGGAACCAGGGGTTCCCCCGTCCTCCCTAGACTAGATGCGGTGGAAACCGTTACTCCGACTGCAGCCCTGCGGCCGCGCGACTTCGTTCGAGTCGCCGGTCCCGACGCCGAAGACTTCCTCCAGCGGATGGTCTCGAACGACGTCACGGCGACACCGTGCGAGGCGCTGCTGCTGACGCCGAAGGCGCGGGTGATCGCGCCGCTCGTCGTTCTGCGGCGCGGGCCGGACGATTTCCTTCTCCTCACCGAGCAGGGCCTCGGAGAGACCGTCCGCTCGCATCTCCTCCGCGCTCGCTTCGCCGCGAAGTGCGAGATCGAGCCGGAAGAGCACGTCTCGCACGTTCTGCTCGGCGGCTCGGACGGAATCCCCACCGCCGACTACGGCGTCCCTGCCGTCGAGGTGCTCGATGCAGCGCCCGAGGGCGAGGTCATCGCCGGGGAGGAGCTGGAGCGGCTCCGGATCGAGGCGGGCACTCCCGCCTGGGGGAAGGAAATCGACGAGCGGGTGCTCCCCGCCGAGGCCGGGCTGACCGAGCGGGCCGTCAGCTTCACAAAGGGCTGCTACCCCGGCCAGGAGCCGATCGCGCGGCTCCACCATCGCGGCAAGGTCAACCGGCGGCTGCGGGTGCTCGCCGTCGAGTCGGCGCACCCGGACGACGAGATCCGCCACAACGGGAAGGTCGTCGGTCGCGTCACGAGCGCGACCCCCGGACGGGCGCTGGGCTACGTCCGAGTCGAGGTGCCTGACGACGGGGAGCTCGAGGTCGGGCCGGCGGGTAGCGCGAAGATCGCGAAAACCGTTCGCTCCGTCGGCGCGTAGAGAAGTTGGCATGCCCTTCCTGAGGCGTCTCTCCATCGGCGTACCGATCGCGCTCGTCGCCGCATTCCTCCTGCTCGCCGCGGTCGCGTGTGGCGGCGGGTCCAAGAAGGGTGAGGCCAACGAAGGCGGGATGACGACGATCGCCGGGCTCGAGGCCAGCGATCACGGGACGAAGGACGTCTCGGGCGAGAGCGAGGTCGACGTGGAGCTCGACGACAACTACTTCGACCCGACTGTGCTCAAGGGCGACCCGGGCCAGAAGGTGAAGCTCGAGCTCGAGAACGAGGGCAAGACCCAGCACAACCTCACCATCGCCGAGCTGAGCCTCGACCAGGATGTGGCGCCGGGCAAGAAGGCGGAGGTCGAGGTCACGTTCCCGCAGTCAGGCACTCTGAGCTTCTTCTGCAAGTACCACAAGAGCCTGGGGATGGCCGGCGCCCTCGAAGCCTCGTAGGGGACCAACTCGACTCCGCTGTTCGGCCTGACTGCCATAAGGTCCCGCGGTCACTAGTCAGGAAGAGGAGGAGAGATGAGAACACGCCTGCAAATGGGCGGAGCGATCGTCCTCGCGGTCGCGCTCGCGATCGCTGCCGGGGTCGCGGGGGCTACTTCGAACACGTCTGCATCGACTCAAACGGTCGGGTCTGAGCGCTGTCAGTTCGGCGGCTCCGGAAACCGGATCAGACACGTGATCTACCTGCAGTTCGACAACACGCATCTGTGGCGGGACCGGCAGCAGTTCGAGTCAGATCTCGAGCAGATGCCGCATCTGATGAATTTCCTGAGAGAGAACGGCACGCTCAGCGACAACGAGCACACGATCCTGATCTCCCATACTGCGGGCGGCATCCTGACCTCGCTGACCGGCCTCTATCCGGATCGCATGGGCCAGGGCGTTTCGAACTCGTATGGTTTCTTCCGGCCGAACGGCAGCGTCGGCTTCTCGTCCTCGTTCAAGTACTGGACGGATATCGTCGACGGCGGCAACCCCGCGACGGATCCGCCGACGCCGCCCGCGGACACGAACTACAACATGGTCAACGGCGACTCGGGGTCGGCGAAGAACGCGCCCGCACCCTGGGTTCCGTGGACGCGCGTAGGCTGCGACGTCGGCAACGTCTCGACCGCGAACGCGGTGCTCGAGAACAACAACTCGATCGTCTTCGCGGCCGGGCCAACGACGCTGGCGGCCGCCGCGGTTGCCGGTGCGACGAACATCAGGGTGGGGAGCGTCTCGGGCTTCACGGTCGGGATGAGGATTACGATCGATACCGGCCCGAGCGCGGAGTCGGCCGTCATCGCGCATGTTGGAACCCCCGGAGCCGGGGGCACCGGGATCGACCTGACGACGGCGCTTGCGAACGCTCACGGGAACGGCGTTCCCGTCTACGGGCCGACCGCGACCGATCCGACGGGCGACATGACGAAGGTCTTCGGGGAGGGCTCCCCGGAGTGGAACGAAGGCAGGGACTCTCAGATCGCCCGGTTCGCAACCGCGGCGCGGGCGAAGGCGCTGACCGACTTCGTCGGGATCACGATCCATTGCGGCTCTGCCGGCGGCATCTGCAACAGCAGCCCGGACGCCAAGCTTGACGAGCTGCCGGACGAACCGGGCGGCTACAGCGGCTTCAGGGGGCTGTTCGGCGCCAAGTACGTCAACCCGGCGATCAACGGGGGCAGTCCCGTTGTCACCGACACGACAGGCGCACCCATCAACGACCCGTTCGGACAGCCCGGCTTCCCCGGATTCGACGGCATGCCCGCGAAGGTGACGCTCGGGTACATCGCGCAGATGCAGGAGGCCGGCGTTCCGGTCACATTCGGCTACATCTCGGACGCGCACGACAACCACCGGAACTCCTTCCCGGCGCCACCGGACCCCAACGGCGTCTACCCACGGGCCTCCGGGCCGGGCGAGTCGGACTACGTGCAGGCCCTGCATGAGTACGACGACGCGTTTGCCGCCTTCTTCGCGCGGCTGGCGCATGACGGCATCAACGAGTCGAACACGCTTTTCGTCGTCACCGCCGACGAGAACGACCACTTCGCCGGTGGCACCTCGAGTGACGGGACGTGGAGCCACACGCACTGCAACATCGACGCTGGTCAGGTCTGTCCCGCAAACCAGATCGGCGAGGTCAACGCAAACTTGCTCTCGCTGTTGCCGACCGGTGAGCCGAACTTCTCCGTCCACAACGACTCGGCTCCGACCGTGTACGTGAACGGCGATCCGGTTCGAACGGACCCGGCCTTGCGGAAGCTCGAGCGAGACATGGCCGCGGCGCAGGCGATCGATCCCTACGTGAGCGGGTCGCCGACTCCGATCACGCTCTACCTGGCCGACAAGGTGGGTGAGAAGACCCTGCACATGGTGACCGCGGACCCGCAGCGGACTCCTTCGTTCACCTTGTTCGCGAATCCCGACTACTTCCTGACCGCGGGTAAGACCTCGTCGGGCACACCGTCGAAGTTCAATTGCCCGGACTCGGCGCATCAGGCGTTCGTCTGCATCGATTACCACTTCGCGTGGAGCCACGGCGATGCAACCGAGGACATCGGTCGAACCTGGCTCGGCATGGCGGGGCCCGGTGTGAAGAACCTCGGCCTGACGAGCCAAGTGTGGTCCGACCACACCGACATCCAGCCGACCATGCTCGCACTCGTCGGCTTGAGGAACGACTACGGCCCGGACGGCCGCGTCCTGAACGAGTTCCTCCAGCAAGGCGAGCTGAGCACCTCTCACGAGCTGACCGAGCTCGGTGTCATCTACAAGCAGATCAATGCACCGTTCGGCCAGCTTTCCTTCGACGTCCTCGCCGCTTCGACGAGGGCGCTTGCCAGCGGGAGCGAGACCGAAGACAGCACGTACGCGGCGATCTCCGACCGGATTGCAGCATTGACGGCCCGTCGCGACACACTCGCGGGCGAGATGCGGGATGTGCTGAACGAAGCCGCCTTCGGCGATCACCTAGCCAGCACGAGCGAGATCGAGAACCTCACGATGGAGGGCAAGACCTTGCTCATGCAGGCGCATCAGCTCGGAGCTGCGGGCTCGCCGTAGGCGACCCCAGTCGTTCGACCTCGGCCCCGGCGAGCTCGTGAGACTTGCCGGGGCCGAGACGCTCGCGGGTGCCAGGCCGCGGTGGATTGACGTCCGGTCCCGATGCTCAACAGAAAAGGCTGGTTTACAGGTCTTTCGTGGATGCGCCCGGCATGATTCGAACATGCGACCTCTGCCTCCGCAGGGCACCCCAGCGGTTGGACCAGGCTGGAGAGGGATGCTGGAACTTGGCTCTACAAGCCGCGTCGCGGCCCCTTCAGGGCGCCACGGCCGCCCGCCTCCTCGCGGGATTTCTGTCGCGCTTGGACATATTTTGGACATTCCGTTGTTGACACTGACTACAGCGCGGTTCCGAAGAGGATCTCTTCATTACGAGGGAAGTCGCAGCCGGCTGTGACGGGCCCCGCGACACCTACGGTGGTATCCGGAACACCTCGACCGGCATGCGCTCCCTTCAGCGCGAGCTCTTGCCGTTCCGCGTCAGGGTAGGCGCGCGAGACCGCGTCGTATGTCGGCGCGTCGATGATGATCTCGCCGTCGCGGGCAATCGACGTGAGGCGCGCGGCCGTATTCGTGACATCACCGACCGCCGTGAAGTCTTTGTAGCCTCCGCCGCCTACGTTGCCGACGAATTCCTCACCACTCGCAACGCCGATCCCGACCCCGAGGCTGGCGGCGTCAGAGTCCGTGTAACGGACGGCCCGCGCGAGCGAACGAGAGGCCTCGACAGCCTTTCGCCGGTATTGGGAGCCTGCGATCCCCGGGACGAAGAGAGCCATCACCTCATCGCCGGCGATCTGAGCGAGTAGGCCTTCCTGCGCCAAGAGGGCCGCGGAAGCGGTCTGGTAGAAGCGCTGCAGGAAATCATGCACCTCCGCCGCGGCGAGCCGCTCGCAGATCGACATGTACCCGCGAACGTCGGCAAAGAGGACCGCCAGGAGCACGATCGCCCCGCCCTCGGGTGCGCGCTCGATGCAACGGGCGCAAACCTGCGGGTTCTTCCGCGACGGCGAATAGCCGATCCGCCTGACGGCTCCCGCATAGGGGCCGCGGAACGGGGCGTTGCAGAATTTGCAACGCCAAGGGCTCGGCAGGAGCCCGAACAGCCGCCGACCTGCCCGAAACGGCAACGCGAGCGAGTGCTGCCCGGCAAGGATCCCCGCCCAGCGTGCGCTCATCGGTGGGATCCCGTCCGAGTGATCGCCCGGCTGCTCGTTTGCCACTCGGCGCAAACGTCCCTGGGGGATGCTCATCGAGTGCCGCTCCGCATCGCCGGCTCATTCCGCATGTGCTGGTCGGACCGGTCGGTCATCACCACTGGCGCCAAGACCGCCGCGATCAGCCCGGCGGCGACGAGCACCGCCGCAAGCGCCCTCACTGCACGGCGCCGGCTGAAACGGAAGGCGACGAGGGCGGCGATCACGACAGCGACGTCAATCAGTGAGCTGACCCACCACGGCCACCACCACGTGTCAGGGAGCATGCCGTTCACGTCGCGCTCGTACCGTGGCCGGCACCCCACGAGCTGCCGTTTCCCGAGGCGAGCTCGGCGAACGCCCGCACGGGAAAGGACGCCCCGCCGGCGATGCGGAGCGGGACTGCGAAGAAGCGGAACCCCTCCCTCGGAAGTCCGCGAAGGTTGCAGAGGTGCTCGACAACGAGGACTCCGGCTCGAAGGAGGCGCGTCCGAGCCTTCGAGGCGAGATCGGCCGCGTCGTCGACATTCCAGAAATCGACACCGACGAGCGCGGCACCGCCGCCCACGAGGAGATCGAGTATCTCCGCCTGGATGTACGGCCCGGGCTCCCAGTACCCGGCCGTCCCCCAGCGCTCGTCCCACCCCGTGCGGATGATCACCGCCCGGTCCTTGATCGTCTCCTTGTCGAGTTCGAGCTCGAGCGCGCCGGGCTGCGGGGAGGCGTCCACGACCAACCCTGGGATGCCGGCAACGGCGGCGAGCGGGAGCCGACTCAGATCGTCTCCGTCCTCGAAACGGTAGAACGGGGCGTGGAGACACGTGGCCAGGTGACCCCGGCCCTCCAGTACCTGTGGGCTTGTCTCGACGACGTGTCCGAGGTCGACGAACCGACCCACCTACCGCCTCCTGTGGCAGCCGAGGTACCTGCCGCCGGCGCCGCCGTCGACGTCGACCGTTTCGTCCTTCTCGTCGCGTCCGGCTCCGTCCCAGTTCGTCCGGGTGGCCAGTCGTGCGAGCCCGGCCGGGTGCCCGCCGTCACAGACGAGGTTGCCGTCGATGCGGTTGGTCGTCGAGGCTCCGGTCGCCCAGAGGAGCCCCTTCTCGACGCGCACGTTGGCGCGAACCCGGGCGCCGCTATGGTCGCCGAGGAAGCCGAGGTTTCCGGCAGCTCTGTAGACGATGCGGCCGTTTACAAGCGCGCCGTCGTAGAGCCAGACCATCACGCATTGCTTCCCGGTGGCTTCGACGCGGCCGTCGATTCTTCCGCCTTTCAGCGAGAGCGCGACAAAGTCGGCACCCTTCGCGCAGCGCCGGCCGATGTTTCGCACGATCACGTTCCCTTTGACCCTTCCCGTCACGACGCAGACGCCCGGATAAACGCTGATTTCGAGGTTCGCCGTGAGCGTGCCTTTGATCTTGTTCCGATAGGGCGGTTTCGAGCAGTTGACGGTCTTCTTTCCAGCCACTCTTGCGGACGTCCGCAGGTATTGGGCCTGCGTTGCGCCCGATGCGACAAAGGCGGCGACAGCGAACGCCACGCAACTCCCAAGACGAAGACCACGCATGATGAGCTCACTCCTCTCGCGTCTCTTCATTGCTTTCGTCTCTAAGGCGTAACGATCGGCGTTACGCCGGTAACACAGGTCGCGACGCTGGACGAAACGAGCGTGTCGTGGGACCATGTCCGCGATTCCCAGTGCCATGGCAGGCTCGGCCACCTCGATCGTGAACCAAGTCGCTCCCCAATCGAGGAGCACGGTCTTCGTCGGGCGGGAGCGCGAGCTCGTCGCCCTAACGGTCGGACTGGACGATGCGCTCGAGGGTCGCGGCGGGCTCTTCCTCGTCTCCGGCGAGCCGGGGATCGGCAAGAGCCGCTTGGCCGACGAGCTTGGCGTAAGGGCGCGTGAACGGGAGATGCGTGTGCTCTGGGGGCGCTGCTGGGAGGCGGGCGGCGCGCCCGCCTACTGGCCGTGGGTGCAGTCCCTTCGCTCGTACCTCCGTGACCTCGATGCGCAGACGCTCCGCTCCCAGCTTGGGCGCGGCGCTTCCGATCTCGCCCAGCTCGTCCCCGAGATCGGCGACCTCCTTTCTGGTCCCGCACGGTCGATCGCCGTTGACCCGGAGACCGCGCGCTTCCGTCTCTTCGAGGCTATTGCCGACTTTCTCCGCAGCGCAGGAAGGGCCCAGCCGCTCGTGCTCGTGCTCGACGACCTCCACGCAGCAGATGAGCCCTCGCTGCTCCTCCTGCAGTTCCTGGCCGCCGAGCTCTCAGATGCCCGGCTCATGCTCATCGGCGTGTACCGCGACGTCGACCCCACTCTTCATGACCCTCTTTCGTCGACCCTCACCGAGGTTGCGCGATTGCCCGTGACGCATACGCTGCCGCTCTCGGGCCTTGGCAGGACAGAGGTAGCAACGTTCATCGAAAGAAGCGCCGTCGTCGAGCCGGACGACGGTCTCGTCGCAGCCATGTACGAGGAGACCGAGGGGAATCCGCTTTTCCTCGGAGAAGTGGTGCGACTCCTCGTCTCGGAGGGAAAGCTTGTCGGGGTCGGGTCTGCTCCCTTCCCGCGACTCGAGATCCCGCACGGCATTCGCGCGGTGATCGACCATCGGCTGGGACGCCTCTCCGAGGAGTGCCGGAGAGTCCTGACGCTCGCCGCCGTCCTCGGCCGTGAGTTCAGCCTCGACGCGCTCGGACTCGTCAGCGAATCCTCCCCGAGCCAGCTACTCGAGCTTCTGGAGGACGCGGTCTCCGAGCGGGTCGTGAGCCCAGCCGCACCCGGCAGGCTCCGCTTCTCGCACGCGCTCATCCGCGACGTCCTCTACGACGAGCTGCCGCCGGCCCGCCGGATCAGGCTCCATCGCGAGATCGGCGAGGCGCTCGAGCGCGTGTACGAGGACCCGGAGCCTCACCTCGCCGAGCTCGCACACCACTTCGTCGCGGCCGCTCCTGCTGGCGACGTCGAAAAGGCGGTCGACTACGCTCGACGCGCCGGCGAGCGAGCCTTGCGGCTTCTCGCCTACGAGGAGGCCGGTCGGCTGTTCCACTTCGCCCTCGAAGCCCTCGATCTTCGGCCGACCCGTGACGCACGGACCGAGTGCGAACTTCTTCTCGCCCTCGGCGACGCGCGAGCGCGCGCCGGCGAGTTCGACGACGCGAAGATCGCGTTTCTGCACACGGCGGAGATCGCGAAGGCTGCGGGAATCCCCGAGTTGCTCGCGCGGGCGGCGCTCGGGTACGGAGGGAGGTTCGTCTGGGACCCGGGTCGGGGAGACCCTCACCTCCTACCCCTCCTTGAGGACGCCCTCGCCGCCCTCCCAGGGACGGACAGCGAGCTCCGGGTGAGGGTGGCTTCGCGGCTTGCCGGCGGTCCGCTCCAGGACATGAAGGCCGCCGAGCAGAGGCGCGCAGCGCTCAGTCTCGACGCGGTCGAGACAGCGCGAAGGCTCGGAGACGCCCCGACCCTGGCGTACGCGCTCGACGCCCGCTGCGTGGCGATTTGGGGGCCGCACGAAACGATCGAAGAGCGGCATGCGGTCACCTCGGAGCTCGTCGAGGTGGCCGAGGGCGCTGGAGACAAAGAGCTCATGTACGACGGGCACATGTTTCGGTTTGCCCTGGCTATGGAGGGCGGCGACATGAGCGGCGCGTACGCCGAGCTCGAAGCACAGACCAGGCTTGCAGATGAGCTGCGGCAACCCGCGCAGCTGTGGTTTGAGGCCGTCTTGCGCACGACTCTCGCCACGTTCGAGGGGCGGTTCAGCGAGGCGGAGGAACTGCTCCTCGAGGCGGTTCAGCGTGGGAAGCGCGCCGCAGGCCGGATCGCAGACGTCTACCAGACCGTCCAGCTCTGGGCGCTGCGCCGAGAGCAGGGACGACTTGCGGAGATCGAACGGCCGCTCATGGACGCCGCCCGGCGCTTCGGAATGTATGAGGTACTCCGTTGCATTCGGGCTCACATCGAGGCGGAGCTTGGGCATCGGGATTCGGCGCGCGAGGAGCTCCACGCTCTTGCTGCGAATGGCTTCGCCGCGCTCCCGCGGAATGACGACTGGATCTTCGAGATGTGCCTGCTCGCCGAAGTGAGCCGCTGGGTGGATGACGCAATGCACGCGGACCTCGTCTACGAGGCCCTGGTCCCGTTCGCGGGCAGGAACGCCTTCACCCCACCCGGTGCGTGCACCGGCTCGGTTGCGCGTCCACTTGGGATCGTCGCCGGGTGTGCGCGGCGGTGGAGCGACGCCGAGCGCCACTTTGAGCAAGCGCTCGAGCGCCATGCCACGATGCGCGCCAGACCCTGGGTGGCGCGGACCGCATACGACTGGGCCGAAATGCTCGTGCACCGCGGCCGCCCTCGCGACCGTAAGCGAGCGGAGGAGCTCCTTGCACGGGCGCTCGATACCGCTCGCGAGCTTGGCATGTCTGCGCTCGAAGTGCAGGCGACGTCGCTGGCAAAGGACGCGGCGACCGGCTCGGTCCGCGTCACCCCCAAGACGGCTGTCCCGTTGGCAAGCCCGGCGGCGTTCCGGCGCGAGGGCGAGTACTGGTCGATCGCCTATGAGGGAGGCGCGTTCCAGCTCAAGGATTCCAAGGGTCTTCGCTACTTGGCGCGACTACTCGGGGAGCCTGGTCGGGAGGTCCACGCGCTCGATCTCGTCGCCGGTGAGCGCGACGACGGGCACGCTGCGCGGACGGTCGAACCCGGACTCAAGCCGTCGCTCGGTGACGCGGGCGAGATCCTCGACGCCCAGGCGAAGGCTGAATACCGCCGCCGACTGGACGAGCTGGAGGACGAAGCCGAGGAGGCGCTGGCCTTCGGCGACACGGAGCGGGCCGCGCGCGCAGAGGAGGAACGCGACTTCCTCGTGCGCGAGCTGTCCGCCGCAATCGGTCTCGGCGGCCGAGACCGCCGGATGGGATCACCCTCGGAGCGGGCGCGCGTCAGCGTCACGCGGGCGATCCGCTCCGCCCTCGCTCGCATCCGCGAGCACAGCTCGACGCTCGGAGACCATCTCGAACGGACGATCCATACAGGGACGTACTGCTCTTACACACCGGACCCGCGCGCTCCGATCGACTGGCGAATCTAATCCCTGGGAGCACGCAGACGTACGTCAGGTCGGCGGGGCAGTCGCCACGCACGTGCCGGAGATCGATCCGGCAACCGTCCCGGTCGGCTTCCTGGCCACGTACAAGACGTCTCTTCCTTCGTGGATCAGTCCTGGACGAAGACGTCGGCCCGATGGTGCCTGACCGCTCGCCCAATCAGTGCGATCTCGGAAATTCACCTCGCGGGTGAGCCGGATTTCTGCACCCCACAGGCGAATCCGACGCCCGGACTCGAACCGGGGACCCCTTCATTACGAGGGAAGGACACGTGAGGACACGCGCCTACTCACGGGCACGCGTGGGCACTTTCTCACTGGAAACTGAGAGGCGACTGATGGACATTTTCTTGGACGCATCCGACTGGGAGCGCCCTGGAAAGCCGTCAGAAAAAGAGCCTGTTTGCAGGCCTTTTTGTCTATGCGCCCGGCAAGATTCGAACTTGCGGCCTCTGCCTCCGCAGGGCAGCGCTCTATCCCCTGAGCTACGGGCGCGCGGCGACCTAGTCTAGCGGCCTACGGTCGCAGGACGACCTTGCCGAAGGTCTCGCGGGCCTCGATCGCGCGATGCGCCTCGGCGGCCTGCTCGAGCGCGAGCTCGCGGTCGATCACGGGCCGGATCTCGCCCCTGGCGGCCATGTCGATGAGGCGCTCGACCGTATCGCGCGGGGCCGGCGCGCTCCCGACTCCGAGGATCCTCGCCCGCTTGCCGATGAACGTCCAGAGGTTGAACGAGACGTCGGGGTTGCTGACGGCGCCGGGCGTCACGAGGCGCCCCTCGCGCCCGAGTGCCTCGACGCTGCGCGCGAACGTGTCCGCGCCGACCGGGTCGAAGACGACGTCAGCCTGGAGCTCCGCGATCTTCGGGTCGTCGTAGGCGAGCGGCTCGGCGCCGAGCTCCCTCAGCTTCTCGAGCTTGCTCTCGCTCGCTGTTGCGTAGACGCGCGCGCCGAGCATGCGCCCGATGTCGACAGACGCCTGCCCGGTGGCGCTCGAGCCGGCCTGGACCAGCAACGTGTCGCCCTCCTTCAGCTCACCGAGGTCGACGATCGACCACCATGCGGTCGTGTACGGGGCGCCGATGGCCGCCGCGGTCGATGCCTCGAGCAAGTCGGGGATCGACCAGACCCTCTCCACCCGGACGGCGACGAGCTCGGCGTAAGTGCCACCCGCGCCGGTGACGAGCACCCGCTCACCGGTGTCCTCGCGCTGTCCGGCGCCGTCCTCTCCGAGGATGAGCGGGAACTTCGACGCCATTCCGGCGCGCTGGGTCAGGTCGTAGTGGTTGACGCCCGCGGCCTCGATCCGGACGAGCACCTCACCCTCGCCCGGCTCGGGGTCGGGCACCTCCTCGTAGCGAAGAACCTCGGGCCCGCCGGTCTCGTGGATCACGACCGCTCGCACGCCAGGACCCTAACGACGGGCGCGGGGGATCCGTTTCGCCGCCCCGCCGAGGTGGGAAGAGGCCACCAACGTGCGACGCGCAGCCTTCATCTCGCTCCTGCTCGCCGGCCTCGTGGTCGCCGGCTGCAGAGCTGACGGCCCGCTCTCGAAGGAGTCGTTCCAGAAGGACACAAGGTCGATCCAGTCGCTCGCGGCCGAGGGTGCGCTCGTTGCGGACGGCGCGGCCGACGGCACTACGACCGAGTACTTCGTCCGGGTCCACAGCCAGTACCTCGAGATAGCCGCGCGGAAGCTCGAGACGAAGCTGGCCTCGGCGCGGGCGAGCGGCCGGCTCGACGACGACCGCGCGAAGGCCGTGCGACTCGCCGGCGGGGTTGCGGCCGAGCTCGGAGAGCTCCATCGAGCCCCGGGGGACCGTGGGCTCGCCCGCCGGTTGACGCGCCGTCTCGGGGACGAAGCCGAAGCAGCGGAGAAGCTCGCGAAGTGAAGAAACCTCTCCAGATCGCGCTCGGGATCCTGGCCGCCATCGGCGGCTTCGTCGACATCGGCGATCTCGTCTTCAACGTCGAGGCGGGCGCCAGTTTCGGCTACCAGCTGCTCTGGGTCGTCGTCGTCGGGGTCGTCGGCATCATCGTCTACTCGGAGATGTGCGGTCGCGTCGCCGCGGTCGCCAAGCGCCCTGTGTTCGACGCGATCCGGGAGCGCCTCGGCTTCGGCGTCGGCTTCGGCGCCCTCGTCTCGTCCGAGATCGTGAACCTGATGACTCTCGCCGCCGAGGTCGGCGGAATGGCACTCGTCCTCCAGCTGCTCTCCGGACTTCCCTACCGCGCGCTGATCGTCGTCGGCGTCGCCGGCCTCGCTGTCGTCATCTGGGTCTCACCGTTCGAGTGGATCGAGCGAAGCTTCGGCTACGCCGGCCTCTGCCTCCTCGTCTTCGCGGTCGCCGCGATCAAGCTCCACCCCGACTGGGGCAGCGTCGGGCACGGCTTCGTTCCCCACATGCAGACGTCCGAGCATCTCGTCTATGCGTACTTCGCGGTGGGCCTGCTCGGCGCCGCGATGACGCCGTACGAGGTGTACTTCTACTCGTCGGGCGCGGTCGAGGAAGGCTGGACGCCGAAGGACCTCGGCATCAACAGGGCGAACGCGATCATCGGCTACGGCCTCGGCGGCTTCCTCTCCTTTGCCCTGATGATCACGGCAGGGGCGCTCTTCCTGCCGCAGGGGATCGAGCCGCAGTTCATCGGCACGGTCGCGCTGGGAGCGCAGGTTCCCCTCGGGACGATCGGGCTGTTGCTGGCCCTCGTCGGCATCCTCTTCGCGGTCGGCGGCGCGGCCGTCGACACGTGCTTCTCGGGCGCGTACAATCTCGCGCAGTTCTTCGGCTGGGAGTGGGGGAAGTACCGCCGCCCGAGCGGGGCGCCTCGTTTCACGCTCGCGTGGGGCATGCTGCTCTTGCTCGCCATGCTCGTGATTATGAGCGGCATCGACCCCGTGCTGCTCACGGAGTACGCCGTCATCTTCTCTGTCGTCGCGCTCCCGTTGACCTATATCCCGATCCTGCTCGTCGCCAACGACCGCGCTTACATGGGGAGGTACGTGAACGGGAAGCTCGCGAACGCCTTCGGCCTCCTCTACCTCGTCGTCATTCTCGTCGTCGCGTTCAGCGCGATCCCGCTCATGATCCTCACGAACCAGGGGCAGGGATGAGCGCGACCGACGTCGACCTCGCCCTCGGCATTCTCGACCATCAACTCGTGGACTCCGACGGGAGGCGCTGCGGGAACGTCGACGACCTGGAGCTGGAAGGTGTGAGGGAAGGCTCGCCTCGCGTCTCGGCGATCCTCACCGGCCCACCGGTGTGGCGAGGGCGTGGGTGGCTCGGCAGGCTCGCGGCGCTGCTCGCGCGGGGCCAGACGGTGCGCGTTCCGTGGAACGAGGTCGAGAGGATCGACTCGGCCGTCCACCTGAAGAGGACGGCGCGCGAGCTTCGGCTCGGACGCGGGGACGATCGGGCGCGCTCATGGGTGGCGCGGATCCCGGGCTCGTGATGCGGCTCTCGGAGCTCCTCTCGCTCGATGTCCGGACCGAGTCCGGCGATCGCCTCGGCCGCGTCCACGATCTCCGCGCCGAGCTCTCGAGCCGGTCGCTCGTGGTTACCGGGCTCGTCGTCGGCGGACTGGGCGTGCTTGAGCGGCTCGGCGTCGGGGCACCCGAGTCCGGAGCCCGACTCCGCACACGGGACGTAGTGCCCTGGTCTTCGGTCGTGCGGGCCGACCGGCGAGGCATCGTCGTCCGCGACGGGACAACGCCGAAATAGGGTTCAACCCCTGCCCGTCTATTTGACAGAAGCAGAGGTCGAGTCGCTCCTCTCTCCGGCCGACGCGCTCGCGGCGGTGGAGGCGTGCTTCGAGCGGCTCGCGCGAGGAGCGATCGAGAATCGCCCGCGAACCCGGCTGCGGCTGCCCGACGGTGCCTTCGCCGTCATGGCGGCCGTCGACCGCGAGCTCGGGCTCGCGGGGCTGAAGGCCTACGCGTGGCTGCCCGGCGGTACGCCGTTCGTCGTCCTCCTCTTCGACGCCGAGGGAGCCGAGCTCGCCGCGGTGATCGAGGCCGACAAGCTCGGGCAGCTGCGCACCGGCGCGGCGAGCGGGGTCGCGGCGAAGCATCTCGCGAGGGAAGGCGCGGCGACTCTCGGCGTGATTGGTTGCGGTTGGCAGGCGGAGAGCCAGCTCGCGTGCATACGCGCCGCGCTGCCCGGAATCACGCGCGTGGTGGCCTACTGCCGGACGGAGAAGAGCCTCCGCGGGTTCTGCGAGAAGGTCGGCGCCGAGCCCGGCGAGAGCCATCGCGACCCCGCCGAGCAGGACATCGTCGTCACAGCCACGACCTCGCGCGATCCCGTTCTCCGTGGCGAGTGGCTCCGGCCGGGAGCGCTCGTCTGCGCGATCGGCGCCAACGAGCCGCGTTCCCGCGAGCTCGACAATGTCGTCCTCGAGCGCGCCGTCTTCGTCTGCTGCGACTCGGTCGAACAGGCGCGTCTCGAGTCGGGCGACCTGATCGAGCCGATCGAGCGAGGGGTCCTCGACTGGCTGGAGGTGCACGAGCTCCAGGAGGTGGTCGCGGGCGAGGTCGCCGGGCGTGGATCACCCGACGACATCGTCGTCTTCAAGTCGAATGGGCTCGCGGCCTGGGACGTGGCGATTGGGGCGTGGGCCGTCGAGCTCGCGCGGGAGCGGGGCGTAGGCCGCGAGCTCTAGTCCTCTGCGCGCGCCTGCACGATGATGTCGTCGCCGAGCGCGCGGATCACCTCGGGCTTGTCGAGCAGCCGCTCTCGCTCCAGCGGCGTCGTCCGGTTGCGGACGTAGGGGTCCTCGAGGATCTCGGTGAGCGACCGGCCGCGCTCGTGCTCGCGGATCACGTACGCCGCGACGCGGTCTTCGTGACTCGAGCGGGCGAAGAGGAACGAGAACGGGTTACGGAGGAACGCGCCAAGGCTCGCCATCGGAGGCGATTGTATCCTGGCTCCGTGCGCAAGATCTCGACCGCAGGCCGCTTCGCCCAGCGCGAGCTGCACGGCGTCGACGAGGCGGGCGGCGAAGAGCGGATCGTCGTCTGGATCGAGCGGCGCAGCGGCGGGGCCTGGGCCGTCGGCCGCGCCGTCAATCCACAGCACCGGCCTTCTGACGAACCCCGCATCGACGACTACGTCTTCGAGGGCTTCGAGCTCGAGGACGCCCTGGAGCACGCCAACGGGATCCTCGAGGACGACGTCGTGGTCTCCGAGCAGGACGGCCGTCCCGAGCACGTTCAGCCTTTCACGCGAAATGAGATGCTGCAGCCGCTCGAGCGCTGGTTCTTCGGCCGATGAAGATTCGGCTCGGCCACAGTCCGGACCCCGACGACGCCTTCATGTTCTGGGGGCTCGCGGCAGGCGAGGTCGATCCACGTGGCTTCGAGTTCGAGCACGTTCTCCGGGATATCCAGACGCTGAACGAGTGGGCGCTCGAGGGACGGCTCGAGGTGACCGCGATCTCGCTGCACGCCTACCCGCTCGTCCAGGACCGGTACCTCCTGCTGCCGCACGGGGCGAGCATGGGCACTGGGTACGGGCCGATCGTCGTCGCGCGTGAGCCGCTCGGGGACGAGGAGCTGCGGCGGGTCGAGGTCGCCGTTCCCGGCCGCATGACAACCGCGTTCCTCGCCCTCCGGCTCTATCTCGGAGAGTTCGCCTGGCGCGAGGTGCCCTTCGACGAGATCATCGACGAGGTCGTCTCGGGGAGAGCCGACGCCGGGCTGCTCATCCACGAAGGGCAGCTCACGTACGCCGCGTCGGGGCTCGAGAAGATCGTCGATCTAGGCGAGTGGTGGCTTGCGGCGACCGGGCTGCCGCTGCCGCTCGGTGTGAACGTGGCCCGGCGCGACCTGGGGGCGGAGGTCCTACAAGAGCTCTCCGGCGTCCTCGCCGAGTCGATCCGCGCCGGGCTCGACAACCGCGAGCGTGCGCTGGAGTATGCGCTTCGGTTCGGGCGCGGCCTCGACAGCGAGCTTGCCGACCGGTTCGTCGGGATGTACGTGAACGAGCTGACGGAGGACTACGGCGAGGAGGGACGGCGCGCCGTGCGCGAGCTCCTCCGGCGGGGCGAGGCGATCGGGGCGTTTCGCGAGCCCGTCCGCGTCGAGTTCGTCGGCTAGCGTTCGCCGCGTGAGTCGGCCCGTCGTCCTCTCCGCCGTCCGGACGCCGGTCGGACGGTACGGCGGCCTGCTCGCCGGCGTTCGGCCGGACGACCTCGCCGCGACCGTGATCGCGGCCGCCGTCGAGCGGGCAAGGGTGCCCGCAGGTGAGATCGAGGACGTCTACTTCGGCGGCGCGAACCAGGCCGGTGAGGACAACCGCAACGTCGCGCGGATGGCCGCGCTCCTCGCCGGGCTGCCGGACTCCGTCGCCGGCGTGACGGTGAACCGGCTCTGCGCCTCGGGGCTCTCGGCGGTCGTCTCCGCCTGCCACGCGGCCGCCGCCGGGGACGGCGACCTCTTCGTCGCGGGCGGTGTCGAGTCGATGAGCCGCGCTCCGTTGGTCATGGCCAAACCGGACACGGCTTTCCCTCGTGGGAACCAGACCGTCTGGGACACGACGCTCGGCTGGCGGTTCCCCAACCCGCGGATGGAGGCGATGTTCCCACTCGAGTCGATGGGCGAGACCGGTGAGAACGTCGCCGAGCGGTACGGCGTGAGCCGCGAGGAGCAGGACGAATTCGCGCTGCGCTCGCAGCAGCGGTGGGCGGCGGCCGAGGAGGCGGGTCGCTTCGCCGACGAGCTCGTGGAGGTGGAGGGCGCGGCGCGCGACGAGCACCCGCGCCCCGACACGAGCGCCGAGAAGCTCGCGTTGCTGAAACCTGCCTTCCGAGACGGCGGCACGGTCACGGCGGGCAATTCGAGCGGGATCAACGACGGCGCAGCGGCGCTCGTGATCGCGAGCGCGGAGCGGGCGCGCGCGCTCGACACCGAGCCGCTCGGCGCGTTCGTCGGGAGCTCGGTAGCCGGAGTCGACCCGCGCGTGATGGGGATCGGCCCGGTGCCCGCCGTACGGAAGCTGCTCGCCCGGGCGGGGATCGAGCCGGGGGACATCGACCTCGTCGAGCTGAACGAGGCGTTCGCCTCGCAGAGCCTCGTCGTCATCCGCGAGCTTGGCCTCGATCCGGAGCGCGTGAACGTGAACGGAGGGGCGATCGCGATCGGTCATCCGCTGGGTATGAGCGGCGCCCGCCTTGTCGTGACTTTGCTGCACGAGCTGGGGCGGCGCGGTGGCCGCTACGGCTTGGCGACGCTCTGCGTCGGCGTCGGCCAGGGGCAGGCCGCGCTCTTCGAGCGAGAGCCCCGCTCGTGACGATTTCCGACCAGTACCTCGAGCTCGGCCTCCGGCTCGGACGGCATGTCGACGGGCTCGTCGACTCGTACTACGGCCCGGACGAGATCTCCGCGCGGATCGACGCGGAGCCGCTGCGCGACAGCGGTGCGCTCGCGGGCGATGCGGCCCGGCTGCTCGAGGCGCTCGACGGCGCGGAGCTCGAGGAGGGCCGCGCACGCTGGCTCCGCGCTCAACTGGTCGGGCTCGAAACGGTGGCGCGCAGGCTCGCCGGTGAGGAGATCCCCTTCGCGGACGAGGTGGAGCGCTGCTACGGCGTTCGCCCCCGGCGTGTGCCCGAGGATGACTTCGAGGCGGCTCACCGAGCGCTGGACGAGATCCTGCCGGGAGATGGTTCGCTCGCAGAGCGCTATCAAGCCTGGCGCGAAGGTAACCCGCTCGAGATCGAACGTCTGGCACCGCTGCTCGAGGCGATCGCGGCCGACCTGCGCGCCCGGACGGCTGCGCTGTTCGGACTGCCGGAGGGCGAGCGGGCCGAGCTCGACTACGTCTCGGACGAACCGTGGACCGCGTTCAACTACTACCTCGGCGGGCTGCGCAGCCGTGTCGCCTTCAACATGGATGTGCCGATGGCGGCCAGCCTGGTGACCGGGCTCATCGCCCACGAGATCTATCCCGGCCACCACACGGAGCACGCATGGAAGGAGCAGCGAGTCGTGCGGGAGCGCGGCTACCTCGAGGAGAGCATCAACCTGGTCGGGACGCCGCAGGGGCTCGTCTCCGAGGGGATCGCCGGCCTCGCTCCGGAGATCGTGGTCGACGACGAGGATGCGTTGACGGCCGAGCACCTGGCCCGGTTGGGGATCGCGTACGACGCGGACCTCAATCGGTCCGTGCGGCGCGCAGCCCGACCGCTCGACGGTGTGAGCGTCAACGCCGCGCAGCTGATACACGAAGAGGGCGCGCCGACCGAAGACGTGCGCGAGTACCTGAGGCGTTGGGGGCTCAGGTCCGAGCGCCGCGCCGAGCTCAACCTTCGCTTCATCGCCGACCCCGTCTGGCGCTCGTACATAACGACGTACACGGACGGCTACTACCTTTGCCGCGACTTCGTCGGAGACGACCCGGCCCGCTACAGGCGCCTGCTCACCGAGCAGCTGACCCCGGCCGACCTGGAGCTACAGGCCCGGGTTTAGGAGGGCTTGCCTGCGGTATCGTCCGAGCCGTGGCGGTCGCGACCAGGCGCGAGTACGGTCTCTTCGTCAACGGCGAGGCAATCGAGGGGGCGGGCGACGTCAAGGAGCTCGTCGAGCCCGCGACCGGCGAGCCGCTCGCCAAGGTGGCGATGGCGGCCGAGGCCGACGTCGACCGCGCGGTCGAGACGGCGCGCACCGCGCTCGAGGGGGACTGGGGCAAGACGCCGCCGAGCGAGCGCTCGCGGCTCCTCCATGCGCTCGCCGACGCGCTCCTCGCCAACCGCAAGGAGCTCTGCGAGATCGAGTCCCGCAACGTGGGCAAGGCGATCTCCTCGGTCAAGGCCGAGTTCTTCCAGGCCGTCGAGAACTTCCGCTTCTACGGCTCGGCGATCGCCTCGATCGCCGGGCGGGCGAACCCGCTCGGTGGCTCGCTCCTGCACTACTCGTTGAAGGAGCCGGTCGGCGTCGCAGGCCAGATCGTTCCCTGGAACTACCCGCTGATGATGACGACCTGGAAGCTGGCGCCGGCTCTGGCCGCGGGCTGCGCGGTCGTCCTGAAGCCGGACTCGCAGACGCCGCTGACGGCGCTCCGCATGGCCGAGCTCGCGAACGAGGTCGGCTTCCCGCCCGGCTCGGTCAACGTCATCCCCGGGCCGGGGACGACGGTCGGCGCTCACCTCGTCAAGCATCCCGGCGTCGACAAGATCGCTTTCACGGGGTCGACCGAGACCGGAGCGCAGATCATGCGAGATGCCTCCGACGGGATCAAACGCTTGACGCTCGAGCTCGGCGGCAAGAGCCCGAACCTCGTCTTCGCCGACGCGAACCTCGCTGACGCGATTCCGAGCTCGGTCTGGTCGATCTACTACTCCGCCGGCCAGAGCTGCGAGGCGCGCTCGCGCGTGCTCGTCGAGCGGCCTCTCTACGACGACTTCGTCTCGCAGTTCTCCCGAACGGCCGAGAAGCTGAAGGTCGGAGACCCGCTCGACCCGGAGACGCAGGTCGGCTCGTTGATCTCGACCGAGCACCGCGACCGCGTCCACGGCTACGTCGAGGCCGGGCGGGAGGAGGGGGCCGAGGTCGTCAGCGGCGGGAACATAGGAGCGCTAGCTGGCAGGGGCGCGTTCTACCCGCCGACGGTGCTCGCGAAAGTGGACAACTCGATGAAGGTTGCGCAGGAGGAGATCTTCGGCCCGGTGGTGACCGTGATCCCGTTCGAGGACGAGAAGGACGCCGTCCGTATCGCCAACGAGTCGCGGTACGGCCTGATGGCGACCGTCTGGACCGGCGACCCGGCCCGCGGGCATCGCCTCGCGCAGCGGATCAAGGCCGGAACGGTCGGCATCAACATGCCCTACACAGCCTTCCCGGGGATTCCCTTCGGCGGCTACAAGCAGTCCGGCTTCGGCCGCGAGCTCGGGCTGGAGACGCTCGAGCTCTACCTCGAGACCAAGAGCGTGATCGTCTCGACGAGCCCGAAGCCGTTCAACCCCTTCCAGCTCTAGGCTGAAGATGCGCTACCGCTGGGTCGTGCTCGCGGCGGGCACTGCCGCGCAGGCGAGCTTTTCGGCCGTGCTGATCGGCCTGCCGGTTCTGGCGCCCGAGCTCCGCGAGCAGTACGGCCTCTCGCTGTCGGAGGTCGGGATCGCGCTTTCGAGCGTCTGGGTAGGACCGATCCTGACGCTGCTTCCCTGGGGCCTGCTGGCCGACCGGATCGGTGAGCGAGCGGTCCTTGCCAGCGGGCTCACCGTTTCCGGCCTGCTTGTCGCGGCGGCGGGTTGGACGCACTCATTCCGGATGCTCGTCGCGCTCCTGGCGCTCGCGGGCGGGATGGGCGCAAGCGTCAACGCCGCGAGCGGCCGCGCTGTCATGCAGTGGTTCTCCGCGGAGCAGCGGGGCTTTGCGCTCGGTCTCAGACAGACCGCGATCCCCGTCGGTGGTGCGGTTGCGGCTCTGGTGCTCCCTGCCGTCGACCGCGCAGGTGGGCTGAAGGCCTCCTTCGTCTTCCTCGGGGCGCTCTGCCTGGCGAGCGCGGCCGCCGCCGCGGTCGCGGTCCGCGAAGCCGCCCGGCCGGACCCCGCGCTCGAGCCGGAGGACGTGCAGTGGACGCTCCGAGACTCCCGGTTGTGGATCCTCTGCATCGGCAGCGGGCTCTACCTCTTCGCGCAGATCGCGCTCACGGTCTTCCTCGTCCTTTTCCTGCACGACGCGCACGGACTCAGTCAGGGAGCTGCGGCCGCCGCTCTCGCAGCCCTGCAGGTGGGCGCCGTCGTCACGAGGATCTCGGCCGGCCGGATCTCCGATGCGATGAAGGCGCGCGTCCGGCCTCTGCGCTGGATCGGGCTGGCGAGCTGCGCCGGCCTCCTCCTCACCGCCGTTTTGGCCGATGCGCCCGTCGAGCTCGTCGTGCCTGCGATGGTCGTGGCGGGCGCGATCTCGATGGCCTGGAACGGCCTGTCGGTGACCGCCGCCGCCGAGCTGGCGGGCCGCTCGCGCAGCGGCGCTGCCATCGGCTTCCAGCAGACGACGCTGGCGGTGATCGGAGTGCTCGTCCCGGCCGCCTTTGCGGCTGTCGTCGAGGCGACTTCCTGGCGAACCGGCTTCCTGCTCGCCTCGATCGGACCTCTGGCGGGCTGGCTCCTCCTCGGCCGCCTGGCCGAGATCCGCGCCTAGCGACGGGCAGCGCCAGCGCCGTCCCTACTACGAGGACGCGAAACCGCGCGGTAGGCTCGCGCGGTCACCGACGCCCAAGGGAGGCCGAATGGTCAGAGCGTTCGTCGTCTACGAGGCCGAGCCCGATCCGGGTCGCTACGAAGAGCACGCGGCGCTGTGCCGCAAGGTGCCTGGATCGACCTTCCGGCACGGCCGTGTCTTCGGCGCGCCGGTCGGCGAGCCGAAGTTCCGCTACTACGCCGAGTGGGAGTTTCCGGACATGGACGCCTTCAAGAGCGCGGCGCGCACGGAGGAGTTCATGGCCACGGGCAAGGACGCGATGAAGATCGGCGTCCCGTTCCAGGTCCACTTCGCGGAAATCCAGTGAGCCTCCCGGCGAGATCGGCAGCGCCAGGCCCGCGATCACTCGGCGCCAGAGTCCATCCTCGCTCTCGCCAATGCTTCATCCAGCATTGGCCGCGAGCGAGTGCGGCCTCTGGCTTGGTGCTCGCGACCCTGGCATCCACCGCTCCCACCGGGAGACTCACTTGACAGAGCCGACGCATCCGCGGCCAGTCTCACCCGAGGAGCTCGACTTCGAGAAGATCGTCTACGAGAAGGCGCCGCCACGCGCGACGATCACGCTCAACCGTCCGGAGATCCTCAACGCCTTCGACTTCCAGATGCTCCGCGAGCTCGCGCGCGCCTGCGAGGACGCCTCCTGGGACGACGACATCCGGGTCGTCGTCCTCACCGGGGCCGGTCGCGCTTTCTGCGTCGGCGCTGATCTCAGCTCCTGGGCCGAGGACTACCTCGACAAGCCGACCGAGTACTGGAAGTGGTTCGGAGCCTTCAAGGATGCGCACGACCGGCTGCGCGAGATCGGCAAGCCGACGCTCGCGCGCATCAACGGGATCGCGGTGGGAGGCGGCAACGAGCTGCAGATGGCGTGCGACCTAGCGGTCATGGTCGACGACGCGTTCATCCGGCACGTCGGGCCCGAGCACGGCTCCGTTCCGGCCGGCGGTGCGACTCAGTGGCTGACGATCATGGTCGGCGACCGCCGCGCCCGCGAGATCGTCCTTCTCTGCGAGGAGATCCCGGCGAAGACCTGCGAGGAGTGGGGGCTCGTGAACCGGGTCGTCCCCGCCGCGGAGCTCGACGCCGAGGTCGATCGGCTCGTCGAGAGCCTGGCGCGCAAGCTTCCCCAGACGACGCGCTACGCGAAGCAGCACCTCAACTTCTGGCGTGACCTCGCATGGCACCAGACGATCAACCACGCCCGCGACTGGCTCGCGCTCTCGATGGCGACCGAGGAGCCGAAAGCCGCGATCAAGCGCTTCCTCGAGCGCGACACCCGGCGTCCCTGACACCTGAGGGAGATCCCCTAACCGCTACAGGCGTTCACCCGATGCCCTCGGGAGTGCCCCGCCGTAGGTTCAGGGTGTGGATAACGCGTTCTGGATCAAGGAGATCGTTCAGATGGCGACCTTGGCTTCGGTCGCCTATCTCGCCGGTCTCCTCGTCGTGGCCGCGAACGTCAAGGTCAACTACACGAGGAAGATCAACTTCTTCGCGATCTTCCTCATCCCGCTCTTGCTCGCGCGGGTGCTTCACTACCAGGGATCGTGGGCGACGAAGGCCGTCCACGCGTTCGTCGGCATTGGGATGTTCATGATTCTGGTCGAGCCGCTGCGCGCGCGCGTGCCGGCGTTCGCAACGATGTTCCGGTCCTTCGACCGCCCCGAAGATCGTCCGCACACGCTGTTCTGGCTCAGCTCTCAGATCCTCGCCGGCTATGCGGTGATGATCCCGATGTCGATCCTCTTCGCGTCGCGCGGCATCTCCAGCCTGATGTTCATCCCCGTTCTCATTCACGGGATCGGTGACGGTCTGGCCGAGCCGGTCGGCGTGCGCTGGGGTCGCCACAGATATAGGACGCGCGCCTTTCTCGACAGGGAGCGGACCTACACGCGAAGCTATGAAGGCAGCGCTTGCGTCTTTCTGGCCGGGTTCGTCGCCATCCTGCTCTTCCACGGCAGCTTCTCCTCCAGTCAGTTGATCGGCGCCCTCCTGATCGTGCCGCTTGCCTCCACCCTCGCCGAGGCACGGGCGCCACATACCTGGGACACCCCCTATATGTTCCTCGCGGGGACAGCATCGCTGTTCGCGGTCACCGCATCGCTCTGATTAGGGTTGGCCCGTGGCTCTCGTCCTGGTCGAGCGCGACGACCCGATCGCGGTCGTCCTCCTGAACCGCCCGAACGCGCTGAACGCTCTTTCGGACGAGCTGATGGAGGAGCTCGTTACCGCGCTCGAGGAGCTAGACCGGGAGGAGGCGGTGCGCTGCATAGTGCTCGGCGGCTCGGAGCGCGCGTTCGCCGCCGGCGCAGACATCGCGGAGCTCGCCCGCTCCTCGGCGATCGACCTCTACTACCAGCGACGCATCGAGCGCTGGGACGCGATCCGGGGCCTCTGGACGCCGCTCGTCGCGGCTGTCTCCGGCTACTGCCTCGGCGGGGGCTGCGAGCTCGCGATGGCGTGCGACCTGATCGTCGCCTCCGAGACGGCACAGTTCGGCCAGCCGGAGACAGGTGTCGGCGTGATTCCGGGCGCCGGCGGCACGCAGCGCCTAACGCGCGCCGTCGGCAAGGCGCTGGCCATGGACGTGATCCTGAGCGGTCGCTTCCTCTCTGCGCACGAGGCGCTCGACGCCGGCCTCGTCGCCCGGGTCGTAGCGAAGGAGGCATGGCTGGACGAGGCGAAGGGCATCGCCCGCGAGATCGCCGCGAAGGGGCCGGTTGCGACCCGGCTGGCGAAGGAGGCGGTCGACCGCGCGTTCGAGGGCCCACTCCAGCTGGGGCTCGAGTACGAGCGGCGCCTGCTCTATCTAGCCTTCGCCTCCGCGGACGCTCGCGAGGGCCTGAACGCGTTCCTCGAAAAACGGAAACCCGAGTTCAAAGGAGAGTAGCGATGGCAAATGTTGACGAGATGTTCGCCGGGGTCCAGGAGGCCCTCACGGTTAGGCGGGTCTACGGCGACCCGATCGAGAGCGAGGGCCTCACGCTCGTGCCTGCCGCGAAGGTGAGCGGGCGCGCGGGCGGGGGTGGCGACGCCGAGCACAACGGAGGCGGCGGCTTTGGAATCTCGGCGAGACCCGTGGGCGTGTACGTGATCAAGGACGGCGCGGTCTACTGGCAGCCCGCTCGCGACGCGACGCGGGTTGCGCTCGGCTGGCAGGTCGTCGCCGGCCTTGGAGTGCTCGTCGTTTGGTCGCTGGTGCGGAGAATGTCCGAGCGCTAGAGGGCGATGGCGGCGATCTCGCGCTTCTTCGAGCCGCCGCGGCTGCGGACGCTTGCCGACGAGGAGGAGGAGCGGCGTGCGACCTGGCTCGAGCTCTTCTTCGACCTCGTCTTCGTCGTCGCGATCGCGGCGCTCGGCCAGAACCTGGGCCACGAAGCCACCTTCGTCGGCTTCCTGAAGTTCCTCGCCCTCTTCGTGCCCGTCTGGTGGGCGTGGATGGGGTTCACGTTCTACGCAAACCGGTTCGACACGGACGACCTGCCCTACCGGCTGCTGATCCTCCTCGCGATGCTCGGCGTCGCTGCGCTGTCGACGACGGTCACCGACGCGTTCTCGGGCGGGTCGCGCGGCTTCGCACTCGCGTACGTCTCGGTCCGTCTCGTGCTGCTCGTCCTGTACGCGCGCGCGATCAAGCACGTCGAGCCGGCGCGGAAGCTCGCAACGCTCTACTTCTGCGCCTTCGGGGCCGCCGTCGTCGTATGGCTGTCCTCGCTGCTCGTCGCGGAGCCCGCCCGCTACTGGCTCTGGGCGCTCGCGCTCGCGATCGAGCTGACCGCCCCGCTCTTCGGCTGGCGGCTGATCCCGAAGGCGCCCGTCGATCCGCGGCACGCACCCGAGCGGCTCGGGCTGCTCACGATCATCGTCCTCGGCGAGTCCGTCTTCGCGGTCGTGCTCGGCGTCCAGGGGGTGAGCTGGAACGCCTCGTCGCTCCTCGCCGCGCTGGCGGGCTTCCTCTGCGCGGCCTCGCTCTGGTGGATCTACTTCGAGTTCGACAACCCCGAGTTCCTCCTCAGCTCCCTGCACGAGGGCCGGCGGCTCCTCGGCGGCCTGGTCTTCACCTACGGCCACTTCCCGATCATCGTCGGGCTTGCGGCGCTCGGCATCGGCGTAAAGCTCGCGATCCTCTCAGCGGGAGGAGACGCGCACTACGACGAGACGGCCTGGGTGCTCTGCGCCGGGCTCGCGCTGACCATGGGTGGCCTGACGGCGATCGAGCTCGTCACGCCCCCAATCGGGCTCGGCACGGACGTCTGGCTGCGCCTGGGGACGGCCGCGCTGGCGGTTGCGCTCATCCCGTTCACTTCGGTGCTCTCGCCGGTCGCGATCGTGTGGATTCTCGCGGCGGTTCTGGTCGTGCAAGTCGTGTTCGAGCTCGCCGGCCATGACGAACACGCCGCGCCGGGATCAATCTAGGAGGGTTTGGCGGAATACTGCTCGTCGCCGGGGTGCGATGGTCGTTCCGAGGCAAGGACGCAGGGAGTCCCAATGCTTTTCAGCATTGGGACGACTGAGGACGCCGCCTCGGGGCGAGCAGCGCGGCCCGGCGGCACAGCACTGTATTTCGTCAAACCCTCCTAAACCTCGAGCTCGACCGGGACGATCTCGATCGCGAGCGAACGCCCGCTGCGGACGACCTGCATCGTCGCGCTGCGCCCGATCAGCTCGCCGGCCATCAGTCGCTGGAGATCGTTCACCTGCTCGACGGGGTTGCCGTCGACTTCCACGATCAAGTCCTCGGGGCGAAGCCCGGCCCCCTGAGCCGGACTGTCCTCGACGACCTCAACCACCTCGACCGCCGAGCGTCGACCGAGCCGCGAAGCGACCCGCGGCGGGAGCGGACGTGACCCGCCGGCGATGCCGATGTAGGCCCGGCGGAACCGGCCCTCCGTCATCAGCGCGGCGATGATCTTCCGGGTCGCCGCGTCGATCGGGACGCTCAGCCCGAGGCCGAGCCCGGCCACGGCCGTGTTGATGCCGACGACGCGGGCGCCCACGTCGGCCAGCGCCCCGCCGGAGTTCCCCGGGTTGAGCGCGGCGTCGGTCTGGATGACGTTCTCGACGACCCGCCCGGCCGGCACCGGGAGCGAGCGCCCGAGCGCCGAGACGACGCCGGCCGTCACGGTGCCGCCGAATCCCAGCGGGCTGCCGATCGCGACGACGAGCTGACCGACGCGCAGGCGCTCGGCGTCGCCGAGCTCGGCCGCGGTGAGGTCGTTCGCGCCGAGGCGGAGCACGGCGAGGTCGGAGAGGGGGTCGGCCCCGACCAGCTCGAACTCGTGCTCGCGGCCGTCGATGAACGAGGCGCGCCCGGAGCCGTCGGTGCGGGCCACGACGTGGGCCGAGGTGAGCAGGAAGCCGTCGGGCGTGATGACGACCGCACTGCCGCCCCCGTCGAGCATGCGCCCGCCGCGCACGCGGCGCGAGACGCGGAGGCTCGCGACCGAAGGCGCGAGCTTCTCGGCGACCGAGGTCACCGCGCGCGAGTAGGCGTCGAGCGCCTCGGCTTCCTGACGCTCTTCCTCAGGGCTCTGCGACGGCCACTGTGGTCCGAGCAGCGCGTCGATGAAGGTCACCTCCGCCATGAGCCCAAGCTAGCAGCGTCGCGTGAGGCTGTGTCGATCCGCCAAGATGCCCGGGATGGCTGAAGTAGAGACCACGCGAGCTGGAGCCGTCCTCACGGTCACTCTCAACCGCCCCGAGGTCCTCAACGCCTTCAACGCCGCGATGCACAAGGCGCTCGCGGCCGCGCTCAAGGAGGCGGCGGACGCCGAGGTCCGCGCGGTCGTCCTCACCGGGGCGGGTCGAGGCTTCTGCGTCGGCCAGGACCTGACCGAGTTCCGGGAAGCGGCGGGGGACATCGGAGCCCGCCTGCGAGGCCAGTACCACCCGAGCGTGCTGGCCGTGCGGCGGCTCGAAAAGCCAGTGATCGCGGCGGTGAACGGCGCGGCCGCCGGCGCGGGCCTCTCGATCGCGTGCGCGTGCGATCTTCGCATCGCCGCCGCCTCCGCGAGCTTCGTGCCCGCGTTCATCAACGTCGGGCTCATTCCCGACTCCGGCGGCTCCTACTTCGTAACGCGGCTGCTCGGTTACGCGCGCGCCTTCGAGTGGATGACCTCGGGCCGGAAGCTGTCCGCTGCGGAAGCGCACGCCTGGGGGCTTGTCTCCGAGGTGGTCGACGACGACGGGCTTGCCGGGCGCGCCGCCGAGCTCGCCGCCCGGCTTGCGGCCATGCCGACGCGTGGGATCGGGATGACGAAGCGGCTCTTCGAGCGCGCGGGCACCGCGACGCTCGAGGGGCAGCTCGAGCTCGAGGCCCAGCTGCAGACGGCGGCGACGCAGACGGAGGACTTCCGGGAGGGCGTCGCCGCCTTCCTCGAGAAGCGCGACCCGCGCTTCAGCGGCCGCTAGAAGGGCCCCTTCTACCGCACTCCGCCGCCGCAGACGGTGAAGCCGAGCTCGTGTGCGAGGCGCGTTTCCTCCTCGGTCCACGTCTGCCATTGCCGCACCGCGATCTCCATGCCCACCTGGTTCCTTCGGCGGGCCGTGGCGCGAGCGCGGTCGACGAAGGCCGCCTGCGCGGCCAGGGCGGCGATGTAGCGCGCCATGTCTGCCCGGTCCTGCTCGGGAAGCTCGAGCCGGCGCAGCTCGGCGGTCTCCGACCTCACGAGCGGGGCGAAGCGCTGGAGGAAGGCTGCGATCTGGATCATGCTGCTCGGGTCCTGTACCGGCGGAATCTGGCCGACTTGCCGCTGGAAGTCGGTGCAGATCGCGTCCGCCTTCTCGATGAACGTCTCGTGCCCGTCACTGCCGCCGCCGCCGCAGCCGGCAGCCAGGACGAGGAGCGCGGCGAGACCGACGACGATTCGCACTCCGAGAATCTAGCGGGGGAAGGCTCTTGGCTTGAGCTCGACGATGAGCTCGCAGTCGAGCGACTCCGCGATGCGGAGAAGCGTGTCGATTCGCGGCGGGCGGCCGCCCGATTCGAGTCGCGCAATCGCCGACTGGGTCGTCCCAGTCAGCTCGGCGAGCTCGGCCTGAGAGAGCTGCCGCGCCCGGCGCTGCTCGGCGACCTGTTCTGCGATGCGCGCGAAGAACCAGCCCTGGTCGGGATCGACGTGAGCCAGGCGCTCGCGGAGCCGCTCAAAAGTCTCAGTCGGCATATCGCATCTCTGCTATAATAGCATACATGCGATGGCCCGCGCCTCTGCTCCTTCACGCGGGCATCGGCGCCGCAGCGCTCGTCTGGCTTGCGAGCCAGCCGGCGTGCGGTTCCGACGAGTGCCTGCGAAACCTCTTCCTCGGCGTCCTGGGTGTCGTCTGGCTGCTCGGCGCCGCCTGGATCGCGCTGTCGGCGCGGTCTGTCCCACGCATCCTGACCTGGGCGATTCCGTTCGTCTGGCTTCCCGTCGGCTGGTTGGCGGCGCTCGCTCTCTGGCTCCTCTTCCCCTCGCTCGGCTACTGAACGAGCGCGCGGATCTCGGCGTGCTCGGGGAAGCGTCCGGTCTCCTGCTTGGAGAAGACCACGGTCCCGTCCGCGAGGACGTCGAACTGGCCCTTGCCGCCCGCTTCGATCTCGGCCTCGTGCTCGGTCTCGGCGTTCAGCTCGGCCGCGAGACTCGCGGCCCGTTCGTCGTAGCCGTCTCAGACGGGGCAGTAGAGGATGCGAACCTGCGCCACGACGAGAACCTACCAACCCCCCGAGAGCCGCAGCGAATAGCCGCCGGAGCCGGGCTTCCCCCGGCGGGAGGCTACTGCGGAGAGGGGGCCCTGGAGCTAACGGCGCCACCAGCCGGCTCCTCGTACGCTCGAACGCCGCCAACAACCTCAAGGAGGGGGCCCACGGGGGAACCAGGGGTCCCCCCGTGCTCGTAGTCAGATGGTCTTGAACTGCTCGAAGGGCTGGCGGCAGTTGTCGCAGTAGCGCAGCGAGCGGCACGGAGTGGGCCCGAAGATGTTCTCGAGGCGCGTGTCGGTCGAGTCGCAGTAGGGGCAGCGAAACGCTTTGCTCTGAAGCTGGACGAGCCGCGGCCCGCCGGCCCGTCGCGGGGCGGGCGGGGCAAAGCCGGACTCGCGTAGCTTCTCGCGCCCCTCGGGCGTGATTCGGTCGGTCGACCAGGAGTCGTCGAGGATCACTTCGACCTCCGGCTGCGCGCCGAGCTCGCGGATCCGTTCGGCCATCTGGTCGCGCATCACCTCGAGGGCGGGGCAGCCGAGGAACGTCGGCGTGAACTCCACGTGAACGGTGCCGTTCTCGACCGCCACATCGCGGACGACGCCGAGGTCGACGATCGAGATTGTCGGGATCTCCGGGTCGGGGATCCCGGCGAGAGCTTCCCAGACCCGCTCGGCGGTTACCACGTCGCTCCTGCGACCGAGCGGCGCACCATCGTCATCTCCCCCCAGAGCTCCGTGAACTCGGCGCTGTGCTCCCCCCGCTCGTCGACCAGCGGGCGCAGCTCGTCGACGGCTTCGATGAAGCGCGGCTCGTCCTGAAGCCGGTCGAACCACATCTGAGCGTGCATCCGGTGGTAGGCCTCCTCGCGGTCGATCTTCGCGGCCAAGCCCGCGATCTCGGGATCGTCGGACTCCATCAGCGCGCCGATGCGCCGCTCGTCGGACTGCTCGTAGAGGTAGTGCCGCGCAATCGTCTTCGCCCAGTCCGGCACGAGCCGGAGCTCGACGAACTTCGAGCACCGGTATTCCTCGGGCTTGCGGTCGAAGGCGAGCTCGTCGGCGGTCGTCCCGAGCTCCTCGGCGGCGAGCTGGTAGAGCGCTCGAGCATGGCCGATCTCGTTCTGCGCGATCGACGAGAAGGCGACGTCCTCCTCGAGGAAGGGTGCGATGCCCGTCCACTCCGAGTTGCGCCAGCCGAGGACGAGCTCGTCGTCAGC
>WNFU01002570.1_pt1 | contig 46368 bp, 51 predicted proteins | sample 5400121 | NCBI WGS metagenome assembly WNFU01 (sample SAMN13153360, study PRJNA577476) | soil metagenome | isolation source: 100 cm soil or saprolite under grassland replicate 1 | place: USA:California | collected 2016-06-15 | reverse complement strand
CCTCGGCGGTCTCGCGTACCTGCTCGGCAATCCCGACGAGGCGGTCGATTTCCTCAAAGACTCGTTCAGAGTCGCACTCGAGACCGGCTCCAAGCCCGATGCCGGTCACGTCATGTGCTCGCTCGCAGAGGTGCATCTCGGCGTCGGCGACGCGACGCAGGCCGAGGCCGAGGCACGCCAGGCGCTTGACCTGTTCGGCGGCAGGGTGGACTACCTGCATGAGATCGGAAACGCCCAGCTCGTGCTGGGTCGCGCGCTCCTCGAACAGGGTCACTTGAATGAGGCTGAAGAAATTCTGCGAGCTGCCGATACAAGCTTTGAGCAGCTCAGCTCGGCAAGCCACCGTGCGGCCGCCTGGGTCGCTCTCGGAGATCTCGTCGCCCGGCGCGGCGACGACACCGAAGCGGCCAGGCTCTATCGGCGGGCGGCGGAGACGCTGCAGGACTTCCGCTTCTAGGACGCGCGAAAGGAGGTGCCACGGTGAGCAAGGCAATCGTCATCTTTTGGCTCGTCGCTACTGCAGCCTTCGTGGCGCAGCTTCACTTTCATCCGGGCTTCGTCGACGGGCACTAGCACATACCCACGTAGCCGCGAGCTGCGCGCCCCCGGCTAGACTCGCTCGGTGCGCGCTTCGGCCCTGGCTCTGGTAGCCGTCGTGCTCGCGGCCGGCTGCGGAGGTTCGAAGAGCCAGGAGCATTTCTCTGGATCCGGCCCCACGATCAAGTCGATCCTCGAGCGGCCGGGACCTGACGTCCAGCTCGTCCCGGGCACGTCCGACTATGCACCCGGCCGCGTCCGGTTCTCCTTCCTGGTCGTCCGTCCGAACGGGGCCCCCGTCTACACTCCCCGAGCGCGGGTCTTCGTCGCCCGGTCGGGAGACTCCGTGCCGTTCAGGACGACGATCGCCCGGCTCGAGCCCGTCGGGGTCCCGGGGTCGACCCTCGAGTCGGGAGACGTGACGCACCTGTACGTCGCCCATTTCGCGGTCCCGAAGGCTGGCGCCTACGTGGTCGCCGCCGAGCCTCTCGGGGGCGTGTCGATCCAGGCGGCCGGAGAGCTCGACGTGAAGGAGCGCGCGGCGTCGCCGGCGATTGGCTCGCGGGCGATCTCCTCTCAGACGCCGACGCTCGCGAGCACGCACGGCGACGTCAGGGCCCTCACGACCCGCACCCCTCCGGATCGTGCGCTGCTCCGCTATTCGGTCGCCGGCTCGCTGGCGGCGCACGCCCCCTTCGTCGTCACCTTCGCGACGCCGAAGCTCTGCACAAGCCGAACCTGCGGACCCGTGGTGGACGTCGTGCAGAGCGTCGCGCGCCGATTTCGGGGCAGCGGCATCCGCTTCATTCACGTCGAGGTCTACAGGGACAACGACCCGGCGAAGGGCTACAACCGCTGGATGCGCGAATGGCACCTGCCGACCGAGCCCTGGACGTTCCTGGTCGGGCGGGACGGGAGGATCAAGGCGAAGTTCGAGGGCTCGGTCTCGGCTGGAGAGCTGGCCGCAGCCGTCCGGCGGGATCTCGTCACCTGAGCATCACTGTGGGATAATCGCCCCGCTTGGAAGGCGGCGGGGAGGGGGAGCGATGAGCCCGGACGGCTACGCGAACGAAGTACTCGTCACGACTGCTTGGGTCGAGGAGCACCTGGACGATGCAGGCGTCGTCGTCGCCGAGGTGGACGAGAATCCCGACGTCTACGACGAGGGGCACATTCCGGGCGCGGTGAAGCTGCACTGGCGCGAGGATCTTCAGGATGCCATCGAGCGCGATCTGATCTCCAAGGACGCGTTCGAGGCGCTCATGGGCAGGCTGGGCATCTCCAACGACACCACGATTGTCGTCTACGGTGACAAGAACAACTGGTTCGCAGCCTACGCGTACTGGTACCTGAAGATCTACGGGCACGAGGACGTCCGCGTGCTCGACGGCGGCCGCCAGAAGTGGATCGACGAGGGCAGGGAGCTGACGACGGACGTTCCCGGGCGTGTGGCGACCGCGTATACGGCGACGGACCGGGACGAGTCGATCCGCGTCTACCGGGACGAGGTGCTCGCCGACCTGCAGGGAGCGGGCATCGCGCTCGTCGACGTGCGCAGCCCCCAGGAGTACTCGGGCGAGCTGATGGCGCCTCCCGGGTACGAGCAGGAAGGAGCCTCGCGAACCGGGCACATTCCGGGCGCCCAGTCGGTTCCCTGGGCGACCGCGGTCCGCGACGACGGCACCTTCAAGTCCGCGGACGAGCTGCGCGAGATCTACGGCGCCAAGAACGTCACCGAGGACAAGGAGGTGCGCGCCTACTGCCGCATCGGCGAGCGTTCGGCGCACACCTGGTTCGTGCTTCGAGAGCTGCTGGGCTACGAGAACGTCAAGAACTACGACGGCTCGTGGACGGAGTGGGGCAACCTCGTCGACGTGCCGATCGAAAAGCCGTAGCCCTAGAAAAGTCGTAGCCCTAGTAGCCCGCCCCCGCCCCGAGCCGTTCGATGACCACGGCAGGGATCCTCGCGTGGGGCGAGAGGCGCAGCAGCACGCGGACGACCTCGGCGCAATCCTCGGGTTGGATCATCCGCTCTCCCGGCACGCCCGACCACGCGGTCATGGGCGTGTCCACGAAACCGGGGCAGAGCGCGGTCGCGCGCACGCCGTCCGCTTCGAGCTCCGCGTTCAGCGAATGGGTGATCGAGATCACGGCCGCCTTCGTCGCCGCGTAGACCGACAGGCCGGGCACGGGCATCGTGCCGGCCAGCGAGGAGAGATTCACGATCAGGCCACGGGCCTCGCGGAGCATGGGCAGCGCGGCACGGGTGACGAGCAGCAGGCCGCGGAGGTTGACGTCGAGCTGGAGGTCGACGTGCTTCGCCTGCAGATCCTCGACCCGCGAGCCGATGCCGACGCCGGCAGAGTTGACGAGGACGTCGAGCGATCCAAAGCGCTCACGGTGGGCGGACACGAGCCGCTCGCAGTCCGCCTCCTCGCGGAGATCGGCCTGGACACCCTGGGCGGCCAGCTCGCCGGCGGCTGCGGCCAGCCGCTCCGGTCTGCGAGCCGCGAGCGTCAGCTCGTAACCCTCCTCGCGGAGCATCCTCGCGATCGTCAGTCCGATTCCCGACGAGCCGCCGGTGACGAGCGCGCTTTTCGCCACGTGCGGATTCTCTCGCAATCCTGTAGAGGGATGTCCGGCGCGTGGGCGAATATGGGCGGCGCACCATCTTCTCCCCCTCTCCCCCGCGGCGGCGGCTACGAGCCGCCGTCGCGCTGTTCGAGCGTAGAGTTTCGGGAGATGGCGACCGGAGAGCTCAAGCTCGGCGAGCTGGCGAAGGCGGGCGGCTGCGCCGCGAAATACTCGGCCGCACGGCTCCAGGAGCTGCTCGCCGGCTTCGTGCCGGTCGAGGCGGAAGACCTGCTCGTCGGGCTCGACCCGGCCGACGACGCGGCCGTCTACCGGCTCGACGCAGAGCGGGCACTCGTCTTCACGGTCGACTTCTTCCCTCCGCTTCTGGATGACCCGGCCGACTTCGGAGCCATCGCTGCGGCCAACGCCCTGAACGACGTCTTCGCCATGGGCGGGACCCCTCTGCTCGCACTCTCGATAGCCGCGTTTCCGGAGGAGCTGCCGCTCGAGCTGGTCGCCCGCGTCCTGGCCGCGGCCGACGAGCAGGTGCGGGCTGCGGGCGCCATCCTCGCCGGAGGCCACACCATCCGCGACGAGGAGCCAAAGTACGGGCTCGCCGTGGTCGGGATCGCCCATCCAGAGGGCGTTTGGATGAAATCTACGGCGGCCGTCGGCGACGCGGTTTTCCTCACGAAACCGCTCGGCACGGGGCTCGTCCTGCACGGCCACAAGAAGCGCCTGCTCGGAGACGACGAGCTCGCCGAGGCGGTCGGGTGGATGCGCCTGCTCGCGCGCGGGCCGGCCGAGGCCTTGCGTCCGTTCGAGCCGAGTGCGGTCACGGACGTGACGGGGTTCGGCCTCCTCGGGCATGCGCACGAGACGGCCGAGCGCTCGGGAGTACGGGTCGTGCTGGAGGCGCAGTCTCTGCCGGCCCTCGAGGGGGCCCTCGAAGTCGTGCGGGCGGGCGAGCAAACGGGCGGCGACCGGCGCAACCGTGAGTTCGCCGCTGCGCACGTGACGGCCGACGGGGTGGCCGACGAGCTGGTCACGCTCGCCTACGATCCGCAGACGTCGGGCGGCCTGCTCGTATGCCTGCCCGCCGACCGCGCGGCCGTCCTTCAGGCCTCGTTCGACGGCGCCGACCTCTTTCTCCGGCGGATCGGGCGCGTCGAGGAGGGGAGCGGCGTTGTCCTCGCCTGAGGCGCACGTCGCGGCGGGCCGCCTCGAGCGCATCCGCGCGCTCGAGGTCAGTCCGGGCCTCATGCGCTGGCTGGCGGGCGGCTCGGTCGCCGCGCTGTACCTGATCCTCGTCACGGGAGCCACGGTGCGCCTGACCGGCTCCGGTCTCGGCTGCGAGCACTGGCCGGGCTGCCAGGCGGGCCAGCCGTTTCCCGAGAAGGGCTTCCACTCGTACATCGAGTTCGGCAACCGCCTGATCGGCGGCGTCACGATCGTGCTGACCTTGCTCGCCGCCCTTGGCGGCCTGCTCGTGCGCGGGCTGCCGCGCTACGCGCGCCGGCTCGCGGTGCTCGTCTTCATCGGCGCCCTTGCCCAGGCGCCGCTTGGGTACGTGACGGTCCGCTTCCACCTGAACCCGTATCTGGTGATGTCGCACTTCCTGCTGTCGGCGGTCGTCCTCGCCGGCGCGATCGTCGTGCTGCTGGCCGCGCTCGAGCTGCGGGTGGGCCGGGTGCCGCCGCTCGTCCCGCTGGAGCTTCGGCGCCTGATCCTGGTCGCCGCGAGCGCCTGCCTCGTCCTGCTCGTCAGTGGCACGATCGTGACGGCCGCGGGCCCGCACGCGGGCGACTCGTCGGAGGTGCGCCGGCTCTGGCGGCTCGGGAGCGCGATCTACGTCCATGCGAGCGCGACGGCCGTCTTCGCGGCGTGCTTCGTCTTCGTGCTCGGCTACCTCACCGCCAGGCGCGACCGATCGCCTCGCCTCTTTCTCGCGGCGCTCGCGGTCCTGGGCCTCCTGCTCGTCCAGATGGCAATCGGCGAGACGCAGTACCGGACGCACCTACCCTGGTGGCTCGTGCTCGTCCACGTCTCGGTCGCCGGGGCCGTCTGGTCCGGGATGGTCGCGCTCGCCGCTCTCTTCCTGCGACCCCTCGCGTGGTTCGCGCCGCGCTACGTAGACTGACCCGATGGAGAGCCAGCTCCGGATGGCACGGCGCCCGACGCTCGGTCGACCGATTCTGATCGCGGCCTTCCGCGGCTGGAACGACGGGGGGCAAGGGGCGTCGCTCGCCGTCGGATACCTGGCCAAGCTCTGGGATGCCGACCGGTTCGCCGACATCGATCCGGAGCAGTTCTTCGATTTCCAGGCTACGCGCCCACACGTCTCGCTGGTCGACGGGGTTACCCGGCAGGTCGATTGGCCGGAGAACGCGTTCTACGAGGCGAAGCCGGACGAGCTGGGGCGCGACGCCGTGCTCCTGCTCGGGGTCGAGCCGAGCCTACGCTGGCGCGGATTCACCGAGCTCGTCGTCGGCCTGGCCAAGGACCTGGGCGTCGAGCTCGTCGTCACGCTCGGCGCGCTCCTGGCCGACGTGCCGCACACGCGGCCGGCGACCGTGACGGGCAGCGCCAACGACCGAGAGCTGATCGAGCGACTCGGCCTGCAAGCGTCGCGCTACGAGGGGCCGACGGGCATCGTCGGAGTCCTGCACGACACGTGCCGGCACGAGGGCCTGCCCTCGTGCAGCCTCTGGGCGGCGGTTCCCCACTACGTCTCGCTGGCCCCGAGCCCGCGCGCGGCACTGGCGCTGTGCGAGCGGCTGGGGCTCCTGCTCGGCGGTGAGATCGACGTCGCGGAGCTCCGGGACGCGGTCGACTCGTACACCGAGCAGGTGACCGAGGCGGTTGCGTCCGACTCCGAGACGGTGGCGTACGTCGAGGAGCTCGAGCAGCGCACAGACGAGCTGCAGGAGGAAGAGGAGCTGCCGTCGGGCGATGCGCTCGCGGCCGAGCTGACACGCTTCCTCGAGGAGCGCGAGTCGGGGGACGGCACGCCGCCTCCCGGCGGCGCCTCCTAGCCGACCGAACGTGCCGGCGCGCTGCGGCTGGGTACCCGAGGCCGACCCGCTCTACGTCGCGTATCACGACGAGGAGTGGGGAACTCCCTCCCGCGACGATCGTCACCTGTTCGAGCTGCTCGTGCTCGAAGGCGCGCAGGCCGGGCTCTCGTGGTCGACCATCCTGCGCAAGCGGGAGGGCTATCGTCAGGGGTTCAGAGGGTTCGATGTCGACGCGGTCGCGCGCTTCGGCGCCCGGGACGTCGAGCGTCTGCTGGCAGATCCCGGGATCGTCCGCAACCGGGCGAAGATCGAGTCGGCAATCGGGAACGCGCGCTGCGTGCTCGAGGTGCGCGAGGAGTTCCCGTCGCTGGCCGACTACCTCTGGAGCTTCGTCGGGGAGCCGCGCGTGGGCGAGTGGCGCTCGCTCGGGGAGATTCCGTCGGAGACCGAGGAGTCACGCGCGATGAGCAAGGATCTGAAACGGCGCGGGTTCCGCTTCGTCGGCCCGACGGTCTGCTACGCGTTCATGCAGGCGACCGGGATTGTCAACGACCACGAGGTCGACTGCTTCAGGTACCGGGAGTTGGCAGGCCGGAAACACAGATGACCTCGTGTCCTGGGGCGACGCTCGCAAGGGAGGCGAGGGTGAAGCATCCTGCCGCGAGGGGCGCTGGGCGCGGGCGAAGGGCCGGCTTCGCCGGCCGTGGGCCGCGGCGCCCAGGGCGCGAGGTTAGCCGAACGTGAAGGCGTAGGCCTGGACGCCGGGGGCGAAGCGCAGCTCGAGCAACCCGTCCGTGAGCTTCGGCCGCTCGACGAGCGTGTAGAGCCGGTCGCCGGTTACGCGCACGATGCGCTCGGGCTTCCCGTCCACGAGAACCTGCACCTGTCCGCGGCCGCCGAGCACGAGATGCACCTTGCGGGCCCGGAAGCGGAGCTCGACGCGGGCGTCTCGACCGGCCACGATGCGCTCGGGCCCGACCTTCCAGAAGCCTCCGTAGGCGAGCTCGCTCTGACCGAGCGAGGCCGGTAGCTCGTAGCGCGCCAGGCGGTTCTCCTTCACCGGCGAACCGGCGTAGCGGTCGAGCCTCACGTAGCCGAGATACGACTCCGGCGTGATCAAGCCCGTGGGCGTGCGGTCAGGGAGGTCGAGCGCTCTCGGCAGCTTCATCCCCGGCTCGGCGAGCAGCTCACGGATGATCTGCTCGGTGCGGTCGTACTCGCCTTCTCCGAAGTGGGCGTGGCGCACGTGGCCTCGCCGGTCGACGAGGTATTCCGCCGGCCAGTATTGGTTGCCGTAGCGGTTCCACGTCCCGTACTCGTTGTCCAGGGCGACCGGGTAGCGCACTCCCAGCTCACGCGCGTTCGAGCGCACGTTCGAGAGCTCGTGCTCGAACGCGAACTCGGGCGTGTGCACACCGACGATGACAAGACCGTCCTTCGTGTACGTCCGGTACCAGGACTCGAGGTAGGGAAGCGTGCGGATGCAGTTGATGCAGGAGTACGTCCAGAAGTCGATCAGAACGACCTTTCCGCGCAGCCCGTGCATGGTCAGCGGCTTGTCGCCGGGTGTGTTCAGCCAGTGCGAGATGCCGAGGAACTCGGGTGCGGGGCCGTAGTCCCGCAGCTCCGAGTGCTCTGCGGCCCTCGAGACTCCCTTCCCTGCGCCGGTCAGCTTGCCGAGCTCGCGCTTGGCGTAGGCGCTCTTCTCGACCTTGGACTGGAACCAGCCCGTGTAGTCGCTGAGCGCGGTCTGGGCCTTGCGATCGAGGTCGAAGGCGATCCCCACCGCGGCGAGCGCGATGACCACGCCGAGCGCCATCCGCACCTGGGCGGCGTGGGCCCTGAACGCCTTCGTGCGCTCGCCCGCGCGCTGCCCGCCGATCGCGAACACGAGCATGACGGTCGCGGCGCCGAGCGAGTAGGCGGCGGTGAGGACGATCGTGCGCCAGCCGAAGTCGAGGCTCGCCGCCTTGACCGTGATCACGGTCAACACCGGCCCGGCGCAGGGCACGAAGACGAGCCCCAGGCTTGCGCCCAGCACGAAGCCGCCGTGCGCGTCGTTTCCTCCGTAGCGGCTGAAGCGGAGGAACGGGCGCTCGAGGACGCTGCCGAACCGCGGGAAGACGAGCGAGGTGGCCAGCACGAAGAGCAGGGCGATGCCGATGTTGCGGAGTAGGTCCTTCGGCAGGCCGAGCTCGTCCAGAAGCCAGGCGGCGAAGAGCGTGAAGGTGAAGAAGCTCACCGCGAGCCCGGCAACGATCGCGTACGGACGGCGCCGGCCCCCGGCCGCGGAGCCGGCGAGCACGATGGGCAACACGGGCAGCACGCACGGCGAGATCGCAGTGACGACGCCCGCGAGGAACGCGATACCGAGAAGAACGATCATCCGGCAGCGGACAGGGTAGTTCGCCCCTCGTTACGAGATTCTTACGCTTCCGCCGCGGCTGCGCCGGAGGACTGCTCTTGCTCTTCCGGGACCGCTGCCCTGTTCTGTTCTTTCACTTGCCCGTTCTGTGCCGTCCCCGCCTCTACGGGCATCTGCTGAGCTCCGCGCTTCTTGCGCCGCCGCCTGCGCCGTGAGCGGCGAGACTGCAGCTTCGGCAGCGGCAGGTTCTCGGCCAGGGCGAGCGCAACCTCCTCGATCGAGGCGAGCTCCTCGCGGGCCGAGTCGAGCAGCTTCGTCGCCCGAGGGGTGTACCCCTCCGCCGAGGCCAGGAGCGCAGCCGCGACCGGCAACGGCAACTCTCGAAGCGCCGCGACGAGCTTGGCTGCGTTCTCCTCGTGGCGGTGACCGCGCGAGTTGGCGAGGGCCCCGAGCAGTCGCTTCGCCTCCGGGAACTCCGCGCTGGCACGCCGGTCCTGAACCTTGCGCGTCGCCCGCGCGAGCCGCCAGGTCCACCGCGCGAGGATCTGCTCCGGGGCGTCGGCCTTGCCCTCCCCGATCGCGCGCAGCAGCACCCGCACGCCCGAGACCCGGTCCTTCTCCCACGGAGGCGCCTGCGTGACGAGCGTGACCAGGTCGTCGAAGCTGGCGCGGTCCACCGTCATCGACACGCGGTCGGAGAGCGCCATCATCCGCAGCCGCCGGTTCGGGTTCTCCGCTGCGCACGTGAACAGGAACTGCTCGAGAGCGGCCTTGGTCGATCCACCCTCGGTGAACTTCTTGGCGAACTCGGCGCGCTCGTCGAAGCGGACGGAGCGGCCGGCGATGGCGGCCCAGTAGCGCTGCTCGTCCTCGTCGAGGTACCGCGGGTCAATCCGCTGCCACTCGCGCTGGATGACCATCAGCCGGCGCCGGACGTCCGGCGTGACCGGAACGAGCCAGGCTGCGGGAGCCAGCTTGCGCCTCGCCCGGCGCTGGATGCGGCGCCTGGGCGCTGGCGTCACGCGCGCGCCCTCGCGGTAGAAGTCGGCGTCGAGCAGCGAGTGGAGCGTGACCACCCGCTCGTTGTGGGTCGCGCCCTTGTTGATGAAGTCGACCACGATGCCGGCTTCCTTGCGCGGGTGCGTGCGCATGATCCGGCCGATGCGCTGCTGGTAGACGCGCCGGCTCGCGGTGGGTGCGAGGTGCATGACGACCGTCGCGCGCGGTGAGTTCCAGCCCTCGGCGAGCAGCATGGCGTTGATCAGGACGTCGATCTCGCCCCGCTCGTACGCGGCCAGGATCTCCGCGAGCTTCACGGGCGGCGTACGGCCCGAGACCGCTTCCGCCTTCAGGCCGACGGCCCGGAACTCCTGCGCGAGGTTGTAGGCGTGCTCGACACCTGCCGCGTAGACGACGCCGGGCGTGGAGTCGAAGCGCTCGCGGTACAGGCTCGCGGCGGCCTGGTTCAGAGCCTTGTGGTCGAGCACCTTGGCCAGGGCGTCCTGGTCGAAGTCGCCGCCGACGATCGGCACCGAGTTGATCGCGGCGGCCGGCGGCACGCGCAGGCACCGGAGCGGCGCGATCAGCCCACGGCGGGCCGCATCCTGGAGCGGAAGGTCGTCGACCGACGCGGGGAAGACGTCGGAGACCTGCTTGGCGATCAACTGCTCGGTGGCCGTCATCCCGATGTAGAGCGGTTCCGGGAAGCTCCGGATCGCGGCGGAGGTCTTCTCGCCGAGCGCGGTGTGGGCCTCGTCACAGATGACCAGGTGGTAGGCCGTCCGCTCGAGGTCGCCGACGTGTCGGGCGAACCACGCGTAGGTCTGGATGGTGATCGGATCCTGGCGAGGCGGCCGCGTGCCACGGATGATCTCGGGCGTGATGCGGTCGCCGTAGCCCTCGGCGGCCAGCTCGCGGTTGAACTGCGAGACGAGCAGGCGCCGGTGGGTGAGGATCAGAACGCCGATGGTGCGCGACGCCTCCACGAAGCCCGCGGCCGCGATGGTCTTGCCCGATGCGGTCGGGTGGCGGAAGCGGTAGCGCCTGGACGCACCCGGATCTGCGGCCGCCGGCTCGAGCTCGTCGCCTTCCTCGGCCAGCTCCTCTTCCTCCTCTTCCTCCTCCTCGAGCTCGGCCTCGAGAGCCTCGGCCGGACCGTTGCCATTCTCCGGCTGCCGCTGAGCGGCCGCGATGAGCTCGGTGAGCATGCCGGCAAGCGCGTCGACCTGATGCCGGCGGAGCTCCGTGCCCGAGGCGAGATGCGGCGGCTTCCCGGACAGGACCCGCTCGAGGCCGAGCATCAGCGCATAGCGCACCTTCCACTCGGGCGAGGGCTCCTTGCGGCCCGCTTCGATCTCCGTCAGGGCGTCGTCCAGGGCGCGACGCCGGGCGGTGCCGGGTGCGAGCGCCTCGGCCGGGTCCTCGTCGGATCTCAGGAACGGCTCGCCGGCCCACGCCTTCGCCCGGAGGGCGGCGGCTGCCAGGCCGTCGGCTTCCTCCGACGTTCTCGTCGGCTGGTCGATCGTCTTTTGCATGGGTGCAGCACGACTCGTGCTGCCGGCGTTCACCAGAGATGCGCCTCGCGATCCGTAGCGGGCGTCGGTAGCCGAAGAATACCCGATCGGGCACTAATCGTCGTCGGAGCATGTGAATTCGAGAAGAGAAACGAGCCGGTCCGCCAGCCCGGGGTCGTGGAGGCGCAGCTCGTCGAGAAAGCATCGCGCCGCCGCCCGCAGCGCGCGTCGCAGCTCCTCTGGCTCGAGGGAGTGGACCAGCGTCTCGCCGAGAGGTAGCGTGACCTCGGTCGGCAGTCGGTGGATTCCTTTCGCGTAGAAGGCCGGCACCCCGAGGCGAAGACACGCGAGCGCCAGAGTCTGATCGCGAACGCTGCTGACCCAGTACTCGGCCTGCCATGCCCTGCCCCGCTCGATGGAAGCCCGGGAGTGCAGAATGCTCAGCCAGCCGAGCCCGGCAAGATCGTCGAAGGCGGGCGGCGGAACGTGCTCTCGCTTCACCGGACTGCCGAAGACGGTTCGGAATTTGGGCCCTCGCGCGCCGAAGTCCGCCGCCGGCACGAATGCGACGTCGACCTGCAGGCAGTTCGGGAGGAGGAACACGCGGTACACGGCCGCGCCGGAGCGGACGTCCCAGTGGTGGAGAACGCCAAGCTCCTCGTAGATCAGCTCGCTCCATTCGGCCAGCACGTGCTCGTGGTCGACGCCATCGGCCACTCCGAGAAAGACGTCGACGTCGGACCACCGATCCTCCGTGCCCTCGGCTGCTGAACCGGTCAAGGCCGCCCCGGTGATTCGATCGTCCTCCCGCGCCAGCTCCAGCAGGCGGGCGCGGACGTGTTCCCGGTCGTCAGGCGTGAACAGCTTCACCGAGCTCGGCCAGACGATGCCCGAAGAGGCGCTCCGACACGCCGGCCTGGTCGAGGTACTTGGTGATCCCGCCGAGGAAGAACGGCCAGCCGGCCCCCAGCAGCATGCAGGTGTCGACGTCCTTTGCCGACGCGACCACCCCTTCCTCCAGAATGCGATGGCACTCGTCGGCCACCGCCTCGATGGCGGCTTCCCTGATCTCCTCGGAACTCAGGGGCCTGCCCTCTCGCACGACGATCTCGTCGCGGCCCTCGGCGAAGTTCTCCAGCGTTTGCGAGAGCGGGAAGCGCTCAGGATAGGCGGCGTTCAGCGTGTGCAGGACGTGGTTGGCCACCTTCGGCCCGACCATGGCGAGGAGGACGGAGGGCGCCATGGGCAGGCCGAGCCCCAGGATCGCCTCGTCCACCTCCTCCACCGTGTTGCCGCGCTCGAGCGAGTCGAGCACGACAGTGGTCAGCCGCGTTAGCACACGGTTGACGACAAAAGCCGGCGCATCCGCGACGAGCACCGGGCGCTTGTGCAGGCCCTTGGCCACCTCGTAGGCGGTCGCGAGCGCCTCATCCGAGGTCGCCTTCGTGCGAACGAGCTCGACCAGGGGCATGAGCGCGACCGGATTGAAGAAGTGCATCCCGAGATCCGCGCCCATCTCGGCGACCGAGAGCGAGGAGGTGTTGGTGGCGAGGAGGCAATCGGGGCGAACGACTCTGCGCAGGTCCGCGAAGACCTCCTGCTTGACCGCGGGCTCCTCGACCGCGGCCTCTAGCACGAGGTCGCAGTCGGCGAAGATCTCGTAGGTTGTGGAGCCAGAGACGATGGAGGTGAGGAAGCGCGCCTTCTCCTCTGTCAGGCGACCGCGAGCCGCCGCCCCCTCGAGCTCCTCGCCGATCGTCTCCAGCGAGCGGTCGACGATGCCCTGCTCGACGTCGCGTAGCACGACCGGCACCTCGAGCCGGCGCAGGACCAGCGTTGCGAGCTGCGTCGCCATCAGGCCGGCCCCCACGATCCCGACCTTGCGCACAGGCCGCGGGTCCACGTCGGGCCGGCCGGGCTCTCGCTTCGCCCGCCGCTCCACGAGGTCGAAGGCGTAGATCGAGGCCTGTGCCTGCGGTCCGGGCAGTAGGTCGGCGATCGCCTCCTCCTCGGCCCAGTAGCCCTGCTCGAGGGTCCACGACGCTGCTCCCTCGATCAGCTCGAGCGCGCGGTAGGGGGCAGGGGCGGCCCCGTGAACGGCGTCGTCGACCTGCGCGCGGGCCCGCCGGATCGTCTCGTCCAGATTCGACCAGTCGGGCTCCGGCCGCTCGAGGCCGCCGTCTCGGGAGAGCTCGAGGGCGAAGGCGATCGACTCGTCGACGAACTCGGCCGGGGCGAGCAGCCGGTCGGCGAGGCCGAGGTCGGCGGCCTGCCGTCCGCCCAGGAGGCGGTTCTGGCGCAGGGGGTTCGAGACGACGAGCGTGACCGCCGCGTCTGGGCCGACGAGGCGCGGGGTGAGTTGCGTGCCGCCCCAGCCGGGGATCAGGCCCAGGAAGACCTCCGGAAAGCCGATGTGGCGCACGGCCGTCGAGATCGTCCGCGCCGAGCAGTGGAACGCGATCTCCAGACCGCCACCGAGGCAGACGCCGTTGATCGCGGCGACCGTCGGGAAGGGCAGCGCGCGCAGGCGTCCGAAGAGCTCGTGGCCGGCGCGGCTCCCCTGGGCCGCCTGCTCGCGGGTCTCGATCCTCGGGAACTCGTCGATGTCGGCGCCCGCGCAGAAGACGAAGGGTTTCCCGGTGAGGACGAGCGCAGCGAAGTCGTCCCGCTCCAGCTCGTCGAGAACGCCGGCCAGCGATTCCATCGCCGGGCGGCCCAGGAAGGTCGGTTTCTGCCAGTCCTCCCCGTTGTCGATCGTGAGGAGCGCGACGTCCCCGGCGCGCCTCAGCTTGAACTCGGTATCAGCCAAGGTTCTCCCAGAGGACGGCGGCTCCCATGCCCAGGCCGATACAGAGCGCCGTCAGGCCGTAGCGCGCCTGCGGGCGGTCGCGGAAGCCGTAGGCGAGCTGGGCCGCGAGCCGAACTCCCGTGGCGGCGAGCGGATGGCCACAGGCGATCGCGCCGCCGTACGGGTTCAGGCGCTCGTCCTCGGGATCGATTCCGAGCTCCGCGCACCAGGTCAGCACCTGGACCGCGAAGGGCTCGTTGAGCTCGAAGAGATCGACGTCGTCCAGGGTCAGCCCCGCCTGCTCGAGCACGCGGCGCGTCGCCGGCGCGGGGCCGAGCCCCATCAGCTCCGGAGGGACCCCGGAATACGCGAAGCCGACGAGGCGCATGCGCGGCTCGAGGCCGAGCTCCTCGGCGGCCTGCTCGGAGGCGAGCAGGCAGGCGGCGGCGCCGTCGGTTAGTCCTGCCGAGTTGCCCGCCGTCACGCGTCCGCCCGGCCGGAACGGCGTGGGCAGCGTGGCGAGCGCCTCCAGGGTCGTGTCCGGACGGAGGAACTGATCGCGCTCTGCGACCGCCCACCCGTCGTCCGTGAAGACCGCCATCGGCACGACTGAGTCGGCCATGATCCCGTTATGCCAGGCCGCCGCCGCTCGCTGCTGGGAGCGCACGGCGTAGGCATCGGCATCGTGCTTCGTGAGCTCGGGAAAGTGGTCGTGGAGGTTCTCGGCGGTCTGACCCATGACGGCCGCCGACTGGTCAACCAGCCCCTCCGCGACGAAGCGCGGGTTGAAGTCCACCTCGGCGCCCATCGGGTGGTGGCCCATGTGCTCGACGCCGCCGGCGATCGCGGTATCGACTGCGCCCATGGCGATCTCGCCGGCTCCGGCGGTGATTGCCGTCAGTGCCCCCGCGCACATGCGATCGACGGCGAAGCCCGGCACGGACTGTGGCAGGCCGGCGAGGAGAGCCACGTCGCGGCCGAGCGTCAGCCCCTGGTCGCCGACCTGGGCGGTCGCGGCCATGACGACGTCCCCGATGCGCTCGTGCGGCACGCCCGGGTTGCGACGGAGGAGCTCGTGCACGACCTTGACCGCCATGTCGTCTGCGCGTGTGCGCCAGAACAGGCCCTGTGCGCCTGCGCGGCCGAAAGCCGTGCGCAGGCCGTCGACGAAGACCACCTCGCGGAGCTCGCGCCCCATGGCCGGGACGCTATAGGCTCGGCGAGTGGACTGGCGCATAGCCGGCGACTACCTGGAGTCGTGCAACTGCGATCAAATCTGCCCCTGCCGGATGGTCAACGGCATGCTCGGCGGTCGTTCGACGCACGGGTTCTGCTACGGCGTACTCTCATGGCTGATCCGTGAGGGCCATTGCGGCGACCTGTCGTTATCTGGCCTCTGCGCGGCCCTCGTGATTCGCTACTCGGACGACGAGCCTGGCTCCCCGTGGAGCATGGTTCTCCACGTGGACGAGCGAGGGGACGAGGGGCAGCGCGAGGCGCTGGCCGACATTCTGCTCGGCCGCCTCGGCGGGCCGCACGTGCTCACGCTCCCCTGGGTGCGCAAGCCGAGCGAGCTACTCGACACGCGTGTCAGCCGCATCGAGCTCGGGGACGGCGAGCTGCGCGTCGGCACCGCGGTTCGGCTACGGGCGACGCAGCCGTACGAGACGGAGGACGACGTCAGGTGCGTGGTCCCCGGCTACGACCGGACCGGCACCGAGCTGGTCGCCGAGGAGCTCGTGGTCGATGACGAGCCGTTCAGCTGGGAGCTGGCGGGAAACTGCGCCTACGAGAGCTACTTTGACTACGCGTCGGCCGACGAGACGAGCCCGACGGGGCAGGCGACCCCGGTGCCGCCGATCCCGCAGTAGCCGTTCGGGTTCTTCGCCAGGTACTGCTGGTGGTAGTTCTCGGCGTAGTAAAAGGGCGGCGCGTCGGCGATCTCCGTCGTGATCCGCCCGTACCCCGCCTCGGACAGGACCCGCTGGTATTGCTCGCGTGAGGCCTCGGCGGCCCGGCGCTGGTCGTCCGAGTAGCAGTAGACCGCGGAGCGGTACTGCGTGCCGACGTCGTTGCCCTGGCGCATGCCCTGGGTGGGGTCGTGGTTCTCCCAGAAGAGGCGCAGAATCTCCTCGTAGGTCGTCAGCGCCGGGTCGAAGACGGCGAGCACGACCTCGGTGTGCCCCGTGAGGCCGCTGCAGACCTCCTGATATGTCGGGTTCGGCGTGTAGCCGCCTGCGTAGCCGACCGCAGTGGTGAAGACTCCCGGGGCCTCCCAGAACGTCCGCTCGGCGCCCCAGAAGCAGCCCATGCCGACCAGGATCTGCTCGAAGCCCTCGGGAAACGGCGGGGTGAGCGGGTTTCCGTTCACGTAGTGGCGGTCGGGGACGGGCATCGCCTCGCTGCGTCCGGGCAGCGCGTCCTCGCGGCTTGGCAGCTCGACCTTCTTGCGGAGAAAGAGCATCGCCCGACAAGAGTACCGTGAGGGCCGCGGCGCGTTACGGTGCGGGCTGTGATGAGCTGGGACGAGCACTTCGAGCGGGAGCGCACGCGGTACGAGGACGGCGAGGCGCGGTTGCCCGACGCGGTCGACGCCGACGACCGGCAGCGACAGCTGACCCGCATGGGCAACGCTGCCGGCGGGGCCGGCCTGGCGCTGCTGATGCAGGGGCGGCGAGACGACGCCGCGCTCTGGTTCGGCCGAGCTGCACAGCGCTACCGGGAGAGCTTCGCCGACGCTCCTGCGGGGAGCTGGGGCCGCCCGATCGGAGCGGTGAAGGCGCGCCTGCTGGCGGGCGACTGGAAGGGCGCGGGCGACGGCAGATTCGATTCGCATCCGCGACGACTTCCCCCGCGACGTCGCCGATGCGCTTGCCGCCGTCGCCGCCGAGGACCTGATCCTCTACGCCGAAGCGGTGGAGAGCGTCCTGGGCTCCTTCGAGAAGCGCGATGAGTATCTCGAGGACATCCCGGTCGCCGACACGGTGATCGTGCTCCAGGCGCTGGCCGAGCGGCGCGGGCTCGCCGCCGAGCTCAGCTCGCCGCTCCTACCATCGGCCTAGGTGGTAGCGCTCGGGGGCTTCGGGGCCTCCTTGCGCGGCGAGGTGCAGGCCGGACATGGCTCCGACGAACACTGACAGCAAGATCAGTTCCAGGATGGCGATCATCGCGCCTCCTCCCTCTAGTGGTGTTACAAACTCAGCCTAGACCGAAGGTAGCAAGAGGATCCCCGCCGTCACGAAGTCGTTACCAAACGTTACGCGGCGGCTCCAGGAGAGCCGCGGCGGAGCGGTCGAGATAGGCGACCGTCCGGTTTCCGCGCGTAAGGCTCGCAGGGGTGTCCGGAGAGGGCGGCTCCCGGAACGCACGCCGGACCGCGTCGGCCTTGTCCGCTCCCGTCACCAGGAAGGCCATCTCCCGCGTGGCCGCGAACGCCGGCAGAGTCAGCGTGACTCGGTCGACCCACGGCTCGAGCCCGGGCTCGGCAGCGACCGCGAGCCGTTCCCGCTCTTCGAGTGACGGCGCGTTCGGGAAGAGGGAGGCCGTGTGGCCGTCGGGGCCGATCCCCATCACAGCGAGGCCCAGGTCGACCCCGCGGAGCTCCTCGTCGTAGAGGCGGGCCGCTTCCTCGGCTCCGAGCTCGCCCCGGATCCTGTGCACCTCGGGCTGAACCTCGATGCGATCGAGGAGCGCGGTCTTGGCCGTCGCGTAGTTCGAGCGCTCGTCGTCCGGCGGCACGCACCGCTCGTCGCCCCACCAGAGCGAGACTCGGCTCCAGTTCTTGCGCAACGCCGCGGCGAGCTCGTAGGCCCGGCGAGGCGTCGAGCCGCCCGAGAGCACGACGGCGCCGTCGGCCTCGGCGAGCAGGCGTGCCACCTCGCGTGCGGGGTCGGCCGAGACGACGAGCTCGACGTCCCGGCTCAGGACTCACCCGACGCGAGCTCGCGCGAGCGCTCCATCGCCGCCTGGATGGCGTTGAGGAAGGCAGCGCGGACGCCGGCCTGCTCGAGCTCGCGGATGGCCCGGATCGTCGTGCCTCCCGGCGAGGTGACCGCCTCCCGCAGCTCCACCGGGTGCATCTGCTCGTCGCGGAGCAGGACCCCGGTGCCGAGCATCGTCTGCACGACGAGCCGGGTCGAGACCTCACGCGAGAGGCCGAGCAGGATCCCCGCCTCGATCATCGCCTCGGCCAGCAGCGCGAAGTAGGCGGGGCCCGAGCCCGAGACGGCCGTGACGGCGTCCATGTACGGCTCCGCTACGCGCACGACCGCGCCCAGGTGGGAGAGCACCTCCTCGGCCGCGGCGACATGCTCGTCGGCGGCGTGGGCGCCGGCGCAGATACCGGCGATGCCCTCGTGGACGATCGCCGGCGCATTGGGCATGGCCCGCACGACCGGGACCCCTTGCGCTACACGCCTCTCGATCGCCGCCGTCGGGATGGCGGCGGCCACCGACAGCACCGTCTGCTCGGGCGAGAGCGACGAACCGATCTCGGCGAGCAGCGTGTCGAAGTCCTGGGGCTTGACGGCGATCACGACCACGCCGGCGCCCGCCACCGCCTCCGCGTTCGAGAGCGTGGCCTCGATCCCATGGCGCTCGCGAAGCTCAGCCGCCCGTTCCTCGCGGCGCGCGGTGGCGACGATCTCGGACGGCTCCCGCCAGCCGGTCGAGAGGAGGCCGGCGAGCAGCGCCTCGCCGATCTTCCCGCAGCCGAGGATGGCGATGCGGCGCGCGTCGATCGTCATGCGGGAGAGTCTAGGCAGCCGACCGCAACGGGACGAGTCCGCGGCCGTAGCCGGCCAACATGTACACGCTCGCCAGCCCGGCCCACTCGCCGTAGGGCTCGAGCAGCTCGGCCGTCTCCCAGCCCTCCACCCAGCGGCCGCGCATGGCCGACAGGAGCTTGATCAGACCGAGGTCGCCCACGAGCCCGCGCTCGTAGCGGCCGAGCCCCTCCAGACAGACGACGCCTGCCGACCAGGGGCCGAGCCCGCGCTCCTGCTCGAGCCGGCGCGCGACCGTCTCGGTGGGCAGGTCGCGCAGCCGTTCGAGGTCGAGCGATCGGCAGAGGCGGACGAGCGTGGCGGCCCGGCGGGCGTGGAGGCCGAGGGCCCGAAGCTCGGCGGTCGAGAAGCGCGCGAGCGACTCCCCGGTGGGCGACGCATGAAATCCGTCCAGGCCCTGCGTCGCTGCCCGCACGATCCGGCGCTCGATCGCGCGTGCCCGCTTCGTCTCGATCAGCTGCTCGCAGAGCGCGCGCAGAAGGGCATGGGCGACCGTGGCCAGGCGCAGGGGGCGAAGGCCGCGCGCCACGCGCAGGGTCCGCCCGAGCAGAGGGTCGTCGCGGAAGCGGAGCAGGAACTCGGAGTGGTCGTCGTCCGCCCCGAGCACGAAGCGGAGGAGCTCGAGGCCTCCTTCGCTCTCCGTGCGGAGGACGAGCCGCCCGTCGGGCGCCTGCCACGCCTGCGCGCGCTCGAGCCGGCCGTCGACCTCCAGCGTCGCGCCGAGCACTCCGTCGCGGAAGCGCCGGGTGGCGTCGCCCATCGTCCGCGCCGACAGCGCGAGCGAGTACGGGCCACGGGGCATCACGAGCGCCTCGACCACGGGTCGCAGACTAAAGGCCTATCTCGACGGAGGGCTACCCTCTGACCTGTGGCCGACATGCGCGCGACCTGGGACGCCGCGGCGGCCTCGGATCGCCTCGATGCCTACGTCGGAGACCCCGTCACCGCACAAGCGGAGCTCGAGGGGTTGTTCGGGCGGCTCGGCGACGATCCGCGCGGAGGCGTCTGCGTCGAGGTCGGTTGCGGGCCTGGGCGGATGACACCGTTCCTGGCCGAGCGCTTCGACCGCGTGCTCGCGGTGGACGTCTCGCCGGCGATGCTGGACGCGGCCCGGATGCATGTCAGCGCGCCGAACGTGGAGCTGCGGGTCGTCTCAGGAAGGCGCTTGGACTCGGTAGAGGACGCCGTCGCGGACGTGCTCGTCTGCTACCTCGTCCTCCAGCATCTTCCACACCGCGCGATCGTCCTTGCGCACCTGCGCGAGTTCGCCCGCGTGCTGGCGCCGGGGGGTCGCGCCTTCGTGCACGTGCCGGTGCTGGTTTCGGGAATCCGCCCGCGTGCGTGGAGGCTCGTTCGAAGCGCGGCCATCCCGCTATCGTCGCGGCTGACGAGGGACGTTGCCGGCCAGGGCGCATACCGGGGCTTCAGGCTGACGGAGCGCGAGCTCGAACGAGGACTGCGGGAGGCGGATCTCCGCGGCACCGCCCGTGACGAGAGCGCCGATTCCCCGTACCGCTACGCCCGCGAGGTCTTCCTGCGCCTGGAGCATCGGTAATGGCGAGCGCGATCGCTCTCCCCGTCTACGGAGTCCTGCTCGTAGCCGCGGCCGCCGTGGTCTGGCGCCGCCCGCTCGTCGCCCTCTACCTCTTCGTCGTCGGCCTTGCCGCCCACAACCTCGTCATGGCGCTGCTCTGGGGCGGCGGCGTGCGCGGGGACTCGCTGGAGGCGATCGCGGCCTGGAAGGAGGGCCTGCTCGCAGTCGTGGTCGCCCGTGTTGCGCTGAATGTGGTCCGCGCTCGAAAGCTCTCGTTCCAGCCTGGCACGGTCGACGCCCTGGCGCTGGCCTTCGGCGCGATCGTCGTGCTCTACGCGATCCTCCCGCAGGGCCCGCTCGGAGGGCACGCCGGCGCGAAGGCCGTCCTCTACGGCCTGCGCCACGACCTCGTCCCCGTCGCCGCGTACTTCGTCGGCCGCTCGCTTGGTCTCGGTCGCGCGGAGGGCCGCCGCATCGCGTGGACGCTGCTGGGGGCGGCGGCCGCGCTGGCCACCTTCGGGCTGATCGAGGAGTACACGGTCCCGGTCGAGTGGTGGCGCCACTCGGGGGCCGTCGGCTACTTCCGCGACCAGCTCGGCTTCGACTACCACGGCCCCGGCCACCTCCCGGAGAACTTCGCCTTCAACACGACCGACGGACTCTTCCGCCGACTGGTCGCGACCTTCATCAGCCCGCTCGCCACCGCGTACCTGCTCGTCGTCGCGCTGCTGCTGGCGCCGCGCCGCCGCCTGGCCGTCCCGCTCGCCGTCATCGCCTTTGCCGGACTCCTGTTCACGGTCTCGCGCTCGGCGCTCGCAGGGCTCGTCGTCGGGCTGGTCGTGCTCGCGATCGTCCGCCGCAGCGCCTGGCCGGCGGCAGCCGCCGTCGTGGCTGCGGCGATCGGCATCGGCTTTGCGGCGTCGTTCACCTCGATCGCGCCGAAGACACACTTCTTCAAGGCCGACCTCGCCTACCAGTACGCCCAGGCGAGGAAGCACGGCGGCCTGCCGAAGGGCGGCGCAACGGCGCTCAATCCCGGCGAGGCGTCCCTGAAGAGCCACGTGACAAACCTGCGCGACGGCCTGAAGACGGTCGGCCGGCACCCGCAGGGCTACGGCCTCGGCAACGCCGGCGCGACCGCCGCACGCACAAACACGAAGATCGAGGCAGGCGAATCCAACTACACGGAGATCGGTGTCGAGACGGGCCTGGCCGGGATGATCCTCTTCATCGCCTGGAACCTCGCCCTCCTCGTCGGGCTGGCAAGAGCCGGCTGGGCGGGTGACCCGCGGGCGGCCGCGGTGGCCGCGGCGCTGGCCGCGATTCTGGCGGTCGCCGTGCAGACCGACGCCTACGGCGTTCCCTGGCTCGGCTACTGCCTCTGGTGGGCGGCCGGCGCGGCGCTCGTCCCCGTCGCGCGCCGCGCGCGGGCTCGGGTACTGTCGCCGGCGACGGAGCACCCATGACGATTGACCCTCGTGTCGACCTCAGCCACGTTCATCTCAAGGTCTCGGACCTCGACCGTGCGCTCGAGTTCTGGCACGGCGTCCTCGGCTTCGAGGTCATGACCCGGATCGGCGACCAGGCGGCCTTCCTCTCGGCCGGCGGCTACCACCACCGCCTCTTCCACGTGGCGATCCGCTATCCGGACCGGCCGGCGCTTGCCCGGGCTCTGCAAAAGGTGCTGGACGCGGGCGTCCAGCTCTCAGGCGCGTCTGATCACGGAGTGAGCGAGGCGCTCTACCTGCGGGATCCGGACGGGAACGGCGTCGAGTTGATGCGCGACCGCCCGCGCGAGGAGTGGCCGCGGCAGGCGGACGGCTCCTTCGCGATGATCACGGCTCCGCTCGACGTGGCCGCGCTGCTGGCCGAGGCGGACTGACCTCGCCCGGGAGGGGCTCGACGACGAGCGTCAGCCCTTCGAGCGTGAGTACACGGACCTCGCGGCCTGCCTCGACGGTCTCGGCCCCCGTCGTCCGCGCGCCCCAGAGCTCCCCCTTCAGCTGCACGTGCCCGGTCGGGGCGAGCGGTGAGACGACCTTTCCGGTAGTTCCGACCAGGCTCTCGGCCCCGACCTGAGCACGCCGGCGCTGCGACCAGCGGATAAAGAGGATCGACTCGCCCGCCTCCCAGATCGCTCCCGCCGCGATCACCGGGAGGTCCCACGGAGCGGGGACGACGAAGACTGCGAGCAGGATAGCGGCGAGTAGGGCCACTTACGCGGAAACCACTGAGGTGGAACGTCCCGGCATTCGCTATACCTTGCCGTAGCGATGGCCAAAGCAGTCGAGCAACTCGAGAGCGTCACCATCCGCTTCGCGGGGGACTCGGGCGACGGCATGCAGCTGACCGGCTCGCGCTTCACCAGCGAGACGGCCGTGCTCGGGAACGACCTCTCGACGCTGCCCGACTTCCCCGCCGAGATCCGTGCGCCTGCCGGGTCGTTGCCCGGAGTCTCGGGCTTCCAGATCCATTTCGCCGACCACGACATCCTGACGCCGGGCGACCGCCCGGACGTTCTCGTGGCTATGAACCCGGCGGCCCTCAAGACGAACGTCAATGACCTGACCCCAGCCGGCACGTTGGTCGTCAACCGCGACGCCTTCAACGACCGCAACCTCCAGAAGGCGGGGTACGCGGACAATCCTCTGGAGGATGGGTCGCTGGACGATTTCAGGGTCCATGCGATTCCACTCAGCTCGATGACCGTCGAGGCGCTGAAGGGGATCGAAGGCGTCACGTCCCGCGAGGCCGAGCGCTCGAAGAACTTCTTCGCGCTCGGGCTCATGTCCTGGCTCTACGGACGGCCCGTGGAGGCGACGCTCGGTTTCATCGAGCAGAAGTTCGCGAAGCGCCCGGAGATCGCCGAGGCCAACACGCGCGCCTTCAAGGCCGGCTACCACTACGGCGAGACGAGCGAGGACTTCGTCGTCCAGTACGAGGTCCGCCCGGCAAAGCTGGAGCCGGGCGTCTACCGGCAGATCACGGGCAACCAGGCGCTCTCCCTGGGTCTGATCGCGGCCTCCGTGCAGAGCCGCCTGCCGCTCTTCCTGGGCGCCTACCCGATCACGCCCGCTTCGGGGATTCTCGAGGAGCTGGCTCGCTACAAGCAGTTCGGGGTCAGGACGTTCCAGGCCGAGGACGAGATCGCCGCCGCAGGCGCCGCGCTGGGCGCCTCCTTCGGCGGATCGCTCGGCGTGTGCACGTCCGCCGGGCCGGGCGTCGTGCTCAAAGCCGAGACCGTGGGGCTCGCGATGATGCTCGAGCTGCCGCTGCTGGTGATCGACGTCCAGCGGGCCGGACCTGCCACCGGGATGCCGACGAAGCCCGAGCAGGCCGATCTGCTCATGGTCCTGTTCGGGCGCAACTCCGAGTCTCCGATCCCCGTCGTGGCGGCGTCGACCCCCGGGAACTGCTTCGACATGGCGCTGGAGGCGATCCGGATCGCCCTGAAGTACCGGACGCCGGTTTACCTGCTCTCCGACGCCTACCTGGCGAACGGCGCCGAGCCCTGGCTAATTCCGGACGCAGCCACGCTCCCGGATCTGACTGTGGAGTTCGCTACCGAGCCCAATGCCGACGGCGGGGTTTTCCTTCCCTATCTCCGCGACCCGGAGACGCTGGCGCGGCCGTGGGCGGTGCCTGGAACGCCTGGCCTCGAGCACCGCATCGGCGGTCTCGAGAAGGAAGACGTCACCGGCAACGTCTCGTACGACCCCGAGAACCACGACCTGATGGTGCGGCTGCGGGCTCAGAAGGTGGCCGGGATCGCGGCTGACATCCCGGAGCTCGAGGTCGACGACCCGGACGGAGACGCGACCCTCCTCATGCTGGGCTGGGGCGGGACGTACGGCTCGATCGCAGCTGCTGTGCGCAAGGTCCGCGGCGGAGGGCACAGCGTTGCCCACGCCCATCTCCACTACCTCAATCCCTTCCCGCGCAACCTGGGCGAGGTGCTCGGCCGCTACGAGCGGGTCCTGATTCCGGAGATGAACCTCGGCCAGCTGCTCAAGCTCGTGCGGGCCGAGTTCCTGGTGGACGCAGTCGGCTACAACCGGGTGCGCGGCGTGCCCTTCCGCTCGAGCGAGCTGCGCGACGCGATCGAGGCAATGCTGTGAGCCCTGAGACGCAGAACGGCAAGGGCAACGGCAAGCTCACGCTGACGGCGAAGGACTTCAAGTCCGACCAGGAGGTCAGGTGGTGCCCAGGCTGCGGCGACTACGCCATCCTCGCGGCCATGCAGGCGTTCATGCCGGAGCTCGGCATCCCGCGTGAGCGGATCGTATTCGTCTCCGGCATCGGCTGCGCCGCCCGCTTCCCGTACTACATGCAGGCGTACGGCATGCACGGAATCCACGGCCGCGCGCCCGCCCTCGCCACCGGGCTGGCCACCTCGCGCCCGGATCTCGCCGTCTGGGTCGTGACCGGAGACGGGGACGCGCTCTCGATCGGCGGCAATCACCTCATCCACGCGCTGCGCCGCAACGTCAACATCAAGATCCTCCTCTTCAACAACCAGGTCTATGGGCTCACGAAGGGGCAGTACTCGCCGACGAGCCCGCGCGGGCAGCGTTCGGGCTCCACGCCGATGGGCTCGATCGACCAGCCGTTCAACCCGCTGGGAGTGGCGATCGGCGCCGAGGCGACATTCGTGGCGCGCGCGCTCGACACCGATCGCAAGCACCTGACCGAGGTGTTGCGCCGGACCGCCCAGCACCGGGGCGCCGCCATCGTCGAGATCCTCCAGAACTGCAACATCTACAACGACGGCGCCTTCGACTCGGTTCGCGAGGAGGAGGAAAACCGGCTCTACCTGGAGGACGGGCAGCCGGTCGACCAGCTCGGCTTCGTCCACGACGAACGGGCGGAGAACCCATCCCAGGCGTTCGCCCTCGCCCGCATGTCCGTCGAGATCGACGGGAAGCTGCCGCTCGGCGTCTTCCGGGCGGTCGAGCAGCCGGTGTACGACGAGCTGATGGCCGGCCAGATCGAGCAGGCGATCGAGGAGCGCGGCGAGGGCGACCTCGAGGCTCTGCTCCACTCCGGCGATACCTGGACGATCTAACCGCCGAAAGTCCAACGCGTACGCGAACTGGACTTTTTGCGGAGGGCTAGCGCACGCGGGCGAAGATCGCCTGCTGGAAGGTCCCGTCGACCGTGGGCTCCGACGCGATCGAGAAGACCGGGACCGCTCGGCCGCCGACGAACGACAGCGCCTCGTAGTCGCCGAGCATCCGCCCGAAGCCGCCGTCGGCGATCCAGGTGAAGCGCATCGACTCCGCCGACAGCCGCTCGGGCGCGCCCCACGTCTTCCCCGCATTGCGGGAGGAGATTATGTAGGCGTCCAGGCCGGGGCAGGAGAGCTGGAAGGCGCAGTCGCGGGGCAGGGCGTAGTAGACGAGGGCGAGTCGTGCGCCGGCACCCTGCGACGCGGCGTCGACTCCGAGGCCGCCGACGAGCGAGTGAACTCCGGCGCCGGCGGGCGTCGTCGGGATTCGAACCGGGGTCGACCAGGTCAACCCGTCCCTGGAGGTCGAGAGCACCAGGTCGACCGTCTCGCACTCCTCGCTGAACCGGCAGTCCTGCCAGGCTGTGTAGAGGCGGCCTCCCGCGTCCACCCCGGCCGTCGGGAGTGTCGGCGAGCGCAGCTCGTACACTTCCTCGAGCGCCACGTCGGCCACCCGGGTTGGAGCCGAGAAGGACGCGCCGCCGTCGGCGGAGCGCACCGCGAGGATCTCGTCGTCGACCACGCTCGGGCCGTAGAGAGAGGAATAGAGGATGACGAGGCTGCCGTCGGGCCGCGCCACGGGCTGCGCCCCGTTGACGGCCGTGCGCGCCGGCGGCCCGGGTGGTGCGACCGGCGTCGTCCAGGTGAGCCCGCCGTCCCGCGACGTGCTCGTGACGATCTGCTTCGCGTCGGCGTCGAGGTAGGACAGGTAGCAGCGGCCACGGAAGGGGCTCGACGCCCATCCGTCGCACGTGATCCACTCCTTGTCCACGGCGTCCGGCTCGGCCAGGACCGCCGTGACCGGGAGGTTCCAGGAGATCCCGTTGCTCGATCGGCTGACGTAGAGCCCCCACTGCTCATGGGTGCCTCCGAGCGTCGCTATCAACCAGACGCGGTGCACGGCGTCGTAGGCGACCGACGGATCCGAGGTGAGCTCGTTCGATCCGGCCGGCACGGAGTAGATGGTCAGGCCGGGGAGAAAGCCCGAGCGCCAGGTCTTGCCGGCATCCGCCGAGCTGGCGAAGCCGATTCCGGCGGCGCCTCCGCTCGCGTAGCGGCCCGACTGGAAGGCGGTGACGATCGACCGGCCGAACGAGGCGCTGGCGGGCTCGACCTGGGTCTGGTGTTGTGCGTCCACTGCAGTGAAGCCGTCGCGTGAGAGCTGTCTGACGACCGTCTCACAGTCGGCGGCGACGGCGTCGCCGAGATCCAGGTTCGCGAGATCACGACCGGCGCCGCAGGCGACGGCGTCGCGTGCCCCGTCCTGCGCGGCCCAGAGCCGGTCGTTACCGGCCCCTCCTCGGAGCGTGTCGCGGCCGAGGCCGCCGTCGAGCAGGTCGTCCGCGCCGAGGCCGGAGAGCACGTCGTTGCCGGCATGGCCGAAGATTCGATCGGGACGAAAAGTTCCGGTCAGGCGGTCCGCGCGGTCCGTGCCAGAGATCGTCGCCGCCCAAGCCGCGCTTCCGCTCGTGACGGCGGCGGCCAGCAGCCAGGTCACGACCAACCGGCGCACCCCTTCGGGACGGTACGTCCGCCGATCCCTCGCGTCAAACTATCCGCGGGCGCGGGCGAACACGGCCTGGCGGAGCGTTCCGTCGGGCGCGGGCTTGACCGCGAGCGAGAAGACGGGCACGGCGCGGCCTTGCGCGTACGACAGGGCAATGTAGTCGCCGACCATTGCCCCCTCGCGGGTGGCGGCGAGCCAGCGCAGGTCCATCGACTCCACGTTCAGACGCTGGGGCCTGCCCCACGTGGCTCCGCCGTTATTCGAGGAGATGGTCGCCACGTCGAATGCCAGGTTCGGGCGCAGCGTGTAGTAGACGAGCGCGAGGCGCGCCGTCCCTCCGCCCCTGGCCGGATCGACTCCCAGGCCGGCGATGAGCGACTGCGTGCCGGTGGCCGGCGCCGTGGTCGGGATCCGGACGGGGTCGGACCACACGAGCCCGTCCGACGATGTCGTCAGCACCAGATCGTTTCGCGTGCAGCCCGAGCTGAAGCGGCAGTCCTGCCACGCCGCGTAGAGCCGGCCCGCTTCGTCGATCCCGGCCGTGGGCAACGACAAGGTGCGCAGCCCGCGAACCATCGCCGCCTGGAGCGTGGCCACCCGAGTGGGCGGCGAGAAGGTCGCGCCTCCGTCGCTCGAACGGATGACGAGCATCTCGTCCTCCTCGAACGTCCTGTTCGTGAACGACGCGTACAGCACGACCAGCGTGCCGTCCGGCCGGACAACCGGCTGGGCCCCGATCACGTCGTTTCGCGAAGGAGCCCCGAGAACGGGTGGGCCCCAGGTCGAGCCGCCGTCAGTCGACGTGCTGGTGGCGATGGCCGCGGAGTTGACGTCGAGGTAGGAGAGGTAGCAGTGTCCTCGCAGCGGGCTCGACGGCCAGTTGTCGCAGGCGATCCACTCCTTGTCGAGCGACTCGGGCGGGCCCGTCACTGCTGCGACCGGTGGGCTCCAGCCCAGCCCGTCGCCGGCGCGGCTGACGAAGAGATGCCACTGCTGATCCCTCTCGATCCCGAGGCCGAGCGAGGCGATCAGCCAGACACCGTGCACGGCGTCGAAGGCGACCGCGGGGTCGCTCGCGCGAAGGTCGGAGCCCGGTGGCCTCGAGGCGACCGTCAGCGTGGGCAGGAAGCCGCTGCGCCAGGTCCGCCCGGCGTCCCTGGAGGTGGCGAAGCCGATCCCCGAGGCGCCGCCGTCGAAGAACCTGCCGGCCTGGAACGCGGCGACGATCGTTCTGCCGTAAGCGAAGCTCGCAGGCTCGACCTCGGTCCGGTGCTGAGCCTCGGGATCGGAAAAGCCGTCGCTCGAGATCTGCCGGACGACGACCTCGCAGTCGGAGGACACCCCGTCGCCGAGGTCGGCGTCGACGACATCGGCGCCCCGACCGCATCTGACCCTGTCCCGGCCGCTGTCCAGCGCGGCCTGGATGCGGTCGTCGCCCTGGCCGCCCGACAGCGTGTCGCGACCCGGCCCACCGTCGAGCAGGTCGTTGCCCCTCAGCCCCGCGATGTCGTCGTTTCCGCCCCGACCGAAGATGGTGTCGGCCCGAGGCGTGCCTCGGAGCCGGTCCGCGTGTGCGGTGCCGTTGATCGTGGCGGCCGAGGCTGCAAGCGGTACGGCCAGGACTGCGGCGAGTCCCCAGACCCCAAGAGAGCGTCGGCCGAGCACGCGCGCAACGTACAAGAGGCGCAGAGGCCCGCGGCCGGCCACGGGCCTCTGCGGCGAGACGGGCCTAGCCCGCGTCCTCCTCGGCCTCCTGCTCGGCCGTCGGCACCACCCAGAACACGGTCTCGCACCGGTGCAGCCGATACAGACCGCGCTCCTTGGCGTTCAGCCAGGCCCGGTCGCGGCCGGGCCCGCAGTCGACCACGTCTCGCTGGTCGTCGTTGGCCAGCGCGTGGAGCACGTCGTTGCCTCCTCCGCCGAAGAGCTGGTCGGCGCCCTGGCCGCCCCAGAGCGAGTCGTCTCCGCCGCCTCCGTACTCGATGTCGCCGTCGTCGCCTCCACGGACGACGTCGTCACCGTGCCCGCCGTACATGACGTCCCGGCCGCCTCCGCCGTGCAATTCGTCGGAGCCCGCCTGACCGTAGACGACGTCGGCGCCGTCCTTGGCGAAGGCGACGTCGTCGCCGGCCTTGGCGTAGATCACGTCCGCCGCCGGAGTCCCGTCGAGTGTGTCCGGGCCCGGTGTTCCGGTGATCACGTCCAGCGGGCGCGCCAGCGCCGTGCCGGAGAGGACGACCGCGGCGACCGCCGTCACGAGGATGATCCTGCAGCTCATGTCGAGCACCTCCGTGTTGGGGTTGGCGACTCGAACCCTCGTGAGCGAGTGTCAGGAGCAGGTCTGGGCCGTGAAAAGTTCGCGGCAGGAACTCGTAAAGCTACGGGCCGGTCCGCATCGGCTCCGGGAGGAAGCGCACGCGCGACTGGTCGCGCAGCGCGAGCGTCGCCGCCACCGTGGCCAGGATCGTCACGACCCCGGCTACTACGAAGGCGAGCGTCGTCCCTCCCGCGGCCGCGAGCGCCCCGGCGATCACGCCTCCCAGCGCCCCGGTGCCCGCGAAGCCGAAGTAGAAGAGCCCGACCACGCGGCCTCGCAGGTGCTCCGGCGCCTCGAGCTGAAGCAGGGAGTTAGCGTTCGCCGTCCAGAGCGTGAAGCAGATTCCGCCCACGAAGAGGAGCACGAGCGCCGCCGCGAGCGTGCGCTCGGGTGCGAGCACGAGCAGGGAAAGGCCGTAGCCGGCCGTGCCCACCAGAAGCAGCTTCAGGCTCGAACGGGAAAGAGCAGCCGCGACGAGTGCCCCCACGAGCGCGCCGGCGCCGAACGACGAGCTCAGGAGGCCGAACGTCTCTGCTCCACTGTGCAGTGTTCGCTTGGCCAGCACCGGCAGCAGGACGTTGTTGTTCACCGCGGCCATGCTGACCACGCTCACGAGCAGCAGGATGATGAGGGCCCGCGGGGTGTGGAGGACGTAGCGGAAGCCCTCGCGGAGCCCTTGCAGCATGGTCGAGCGCTCTCCGTGCTGCTCGACCGGGCGGAGCTCGTCGGCTCGCATCTTCAGCAGCCCCGCGAGGACCGCGAGGAAGCTGGCGGCGTTGATGGCGAAGCAGGGGCCCGCCCCGACCGTCGCGATCAGGATTCCGCCCAGTGCGGGCCCGAAGATGCGGGCTGCGTTAAAGAGGCTGGAGTTCAGCGCCACGGCGTTCGGGAGCTCGGTCGGACCGACCATGCGATACGTCAGCGCCTGGCGCGCCGGCGCGTCGATCACCTGCACGGTTCCCATCAGGAACGCGACGAGGTAGACCTGCCAGGCCTGGACGACGCCGCTGAGGGCGAGCGCGGCGATCAGCGAGGCGAGCGCCATCGCCGTCGCCTGGGTGGCGATCACCGCGCGTCGCGCGTCGACCCGGTCGACGAGGACGCCGGCGAACAAGCCGAAGATGCTGAACGGCAGGAACTGGGCGAGCGCGAGGATGCCGACCGCCACCGGCGAGTGGGTCAACTGGAAGACGAGCCACGCCTGGGCGACCCGCTGCATCCACGTTCCGGTGACGGAGACGACCTGTCCCGAGAAGAACAGCCTGTAGTTTCGGTGCCGCAGACTGGCGAACGTGCGCCGGTTCAGGGAGAGGAGCGCGGCGGTCACTCGTCCGCCTCGAGGAGGGCGGCAAGCGGTTCGACGGCGGCTTCGATCGCCTCGAGCTGCTCGGGCTCCAGGCGCTTCAGGCGCGACGTGAGCCAGGCCGTCCGGCGCGAGCGCACGAGCCGCAGCACTCTCTCGCCCTCGGACGTCACCTCGAGCCCGACCCGGCGGCGGTCACCGGCAGTCCCGGGCGTGCGAGTGACGAGCCCGGCCCGCTCGAGCCGATCGATATGGCGGCACATGGCCGCCGGGGAAACGCCCTCGCGCCCTGCGAGCTCGCGCACGCCGACCCCGGGTGACCTGCGAATGGAGACCAGTAGCGAGACCTGGCCGCCGGTGACCCCGAGGGGATGGACCTCCCGCCGCAGCTGCCGGCCGATCTGTAGGAGAACCGGCCGCAGCTCGTTGGCGAGCGCGACGGGGTCGGAGATGACAGCAGCGGAGTTCGTCAAAGTCGTTAACCAGGTTAACAAAAATTGGCAAGAGTGGCCACGAACGGCAAGGCGACGTAGGCTTCGCCGGCACCATGGAGGCCGCACGGAGCAAGCACCTCATCCTCATCCTCGCGCGGGAGTTCGCGTCCCAGCTCTCGATGCCCGTGTTCATCACCGACGATCAGGGCAAGCTCGTCTTCTACAACGAGCCCGCGGAGGAGACGCTCGGACGCACGTTCACGGAGGCCGGCGAGATGAACGCCAGCGAGTGGCAGGCGATCTTCTCGGTCGAGACGCTGGACGGGGACCCGATGCCGCTCGAGGAGATGCCCGGCGGGATCGCGCTGCTCGAGCGCAGGCCGGCGCACAAGGAGCTTCGCATCACGGCTCTCGACGGCGCCAAGCGTCACATCGCGATCACGGCCTTCCCCCTGCTCGGCCACGAGCGGGAGCTCTTCGGCATCGTGACCATGTTCTGGGAGCAGGGCTAGGCCTTGCGCGCGAGGATCTGGGGCTGCCGGGGCTCGCTGGCTACTCCCGGCCACGAGACCCTGCGCTACGGCGGAAACACCTCATGCGTCGAGATACGGCTCGACGACGGGACCCTGCTCGTCCTCGACGCGGGCACCGGCATCCGCGCGCTCGGGCTCGAGCTCGTACGCGAAGACGTCCGCAAGATCGACGTGCTCCTGACCCACCTGCATCTCGACCACATCGAGGGCCTGGGGTTCTTCGCGCCCGTCTGGAATCCGGAGGCAGAGCTCCACGTCTGGGGGCCGCCCTCGCCGGTCCGGAGCCTCGACGCGCGGATCGGCCGCTACTTCTCGGCGCCGCTGTTCCCGGTCGATCTCGCCGAGATCCCCGCACGGCTCGTCTTCCACGACGTTCCCAGCGAGCCCTGGGAGATAGGAGGCGCGCGACTTTATGCAGAGCCCATCTCGCACCCGGGTCCGACGCTCGGCTACCGCATCGAGGAGAACGGGAACTCCCTGGCGTACATCCCGGATCACGAGCCCGCGCTTGGCATCACCCTCGAGTCGCTCACGCCCGACTGGGTCTCCGGATATACGGTCGCCGCCGGGGCGCACACGCTTCTGCACGACGGGCAGTACTTCGACGAGGAGTACTCCGAGCACATGGGCTGGGGCCACTCCAGCCTCTCGGATGCTGTGACCTTCGGCCACGTGACGGAGGTGGGCTCGCTCGTCCTCTTCCATCACGACCCCTTGCATACGGACGAGGCGCTCGACGACCACCAGGCACGGGCGCGCGAGCTCTGGCGAAACGGCGGCCCTCCGCCCGAGCTGGCCTGCGAGGGCATGGAGATCGTCCTCGCCTGAAGAAACGCAGTGGAGCCCCTGCCTCGCGGCAAGGGCTCCACCGCAGGATCTCAGGAACCGTTGGAGGCGCGAGGTGTGGTATCGCCGACCGTGAAGTCGGCCGCGTTCGACCGTGTGTCGTGCCCGTCGGGATGGCGAGCGATGCTGGATCCCGCCGAGGGGGCGGGAGCGGCCGCGGCCTCCACGAGTGCGTTCGTGGCCGTCCCGTAGCCGACCGAGTCGATCAGCGTTCCGGAGGAGTCGCGGATTCCGATCCCACCGCCCGTGGACGCGAGGCCGGTGGAGAACGACTGATCCGCCGTCGCGGAGCCCGTATACCCGCTGCCCGCGAGGAGGTAGAAGCCGCCTGCCGGAAGTACCGTCCCGGCCGGCACCGTGGCGAGCGACACGTCGCTGGTTCCGGCGCTTGACCGGTAGACGAGCTTGAACCCGCCGATATCGACCGAGGCGGTGCCGGCGTTCGCGATCTCGACGAACTCGTCGGCTGCCGACGACGAACCGCCCGTCTCCACCTCGTTGACGCTCAGCTGCGTCGTCTGCGGAGGGGGCGGCGTGCCGGCGACGCAGGTGATGACGGCGTGGGCGGAGGCGTCGTACTCCACGCTGATGACGCCCGGCTGACCGGAAAACGTGCAGGGGACCCCTCCCAGCGACTCGAAGGAGGTGAGACCGGTCCCGGGGTCTCCCTTCGGCCCCGCAGGACCTTGCGGCCCCGCAGGGCCTTGCGGCCCGGAGGGACCTGCTGGTCCTGGGGACCCGTTCGCGCCCATGGGCCCTTCCCGGCCCTGTTCGCCGGGTGGTCCCTGCGGACCGGGTGGGCCCTCCACGCCGGGTGGCCCCTGCGGTCCCGCGGGCCCCGTCGCTCCTCGCGGACCTCTCGGGCCGCGCACGTTCCAGACCACGGGCTCTTCGCCTGGGTGACACTGCGCGCCCTCCCCGGGAATGCGGAGGAAGCCGGAGTGCGCGTTCCGGCACGCGCGGATGAGGACACTCGCGTCGTCCTCGTGATGGCCGGCTCCGGCGAGCGCGGCGCCTGTCGCCGCTACGGCGAGGACGGCGGCTGCCAGGACGAGCCGCCTTTGCTGGGTGTTGCGTGTGGTGATCATGCCGACCACGGATACCCGCGTCCTCTGGCGCGCGAAAGTGTCCGTGCAGCTTCCGACTCTCTTCCGGCGCAGTTCCGTGATCTCGGGCGGGCACGACCGGGGCTGAAGTGCACCGGAACCGTGACAAGTCGGCCGGCAGGCTTGCGTACGCCGAGTCCCTCTGGTTGTCTCGAAAGACAACGAGGATCGGAGGTTGAGCATGAGACGAAAGAGCTCGGAGGCGCGGCGGGGACGAGCCTTCGCGGCCGGTGCAGGACTGTTCGCCGGGGGGGCTGCAGGAGCCGCGCTGCTCGCCTTGGCAAGCGTCGCGGTTGCCCACCGGCTGACGAGGGCCGCGGACGCTGATCCGGGCGCACTGATCGAAGCGGCACATGTGCCAGCGCTCTTGACCACGGACGGCGAGCCGGTCGAGCTTCGCTACGACGTCTATTGCGCCGCCCTGGGTGATCCGGAGAGCGGGGCACCATGCGACGCTGCTGGAACGGTCCATGTCCGGCGGGGCCAGTCGGGCCCGTTCAAGTCGATCTCGCTGAAGCTCGATCCCGACGCATCGCACGATCGGTACGTCGCGGAGGTTCCAGACGCGGTGGCCTCCGACGAGGAAGGCTTCTCCTATTACGCGGTCCTGCGCAACGTGCACACCGGGGCGGAGACGACGCTTCCTGCGGGCGGCGAGACTGCTCCGCAGCGGAGCTTCCCGCTCGGCCACTCGGGGGCGGTCGAGCTCGGGGGCCATTCGTTCGGTTCCGTTCGTAGAGCAGATGCCCGCGTCGCCTCCGCCCGCTGGGGTGCGGGACACGAGGACGTCGGCCTCGAGGAAGGGCCGCTTACAACACCGATTGGCGCCACGTCGTTCGACGTCGAGGCGTCCGGAGCGGTGGCCGTCCTCGATGAGGCAAAGCATCGGGTGCTCCGTTTCCGCGCAGGGAAGGTCGTCGGGACTGTTCCCCTGGAGATCACCGGCACCCTCGCGGACATGTCCGTCGGTCAGGACGGAACGATCTACGTGCTCGAGACGGCGAGCCAGGGTCCGGACCCGACGCCGCTTCTCCGCAGCTTCCAGCCGAATGGGGACTCGAAGGCGTCGTGGCATGCGGCCGAGCGCACCGTGGCGGCGGTCCGGATGGGCCCCGACGGGCCTGTGACGCTCGAGTATCCGGCGGCGCAGTGGATGCCTGCCGAAGACCACGGCTGGGTGCTCCAGCGCAAGGCCCAAGAGCAGCGGGGCAGGCCGGGACGACCCCTGCCGGGGGGCGATGAGGTCATCGTTCTTCGCGCAGGGAAGGAGGTGCGGGTCGCGCTCGTCGGCCCCGACGGCGTGAGCCGAAGCTGGCGCGTCGAGAGCGAGACGCCGATTGCAGAGGTGCAGCTCGTCGAGCCACTGGGCAGCCGGCTGGTGCTCGTGTTTCGCGTCTACACGGACAGCCGAGACGAATTCGTTGCCCTCGTGCTCGACCGAAAGGGCCTCGTGAAAGGCTTCTCTCTCGAGTCCGCCGACTGGGCAGAGGCCGCGCCGATCTCACGGTTCCGGCTCGCCGGCTCCTCCCTCTACCAGCTTGGCTCGACCCCGGCCGGGATGTTCGTCGACCGCTTCGACCTGGAGGTGCGTCCATGACCCGGATCGCGCTTCGGCGCCCCCCGCTCGTGTTCGCCGCCTGCTTCGCGCTCGCCTGCTCGCTCGCAGCCGCGGGTGGCGCGTGGGCGTATCACACGCGCTTCGTGGCGAACAACTGCAACACGAACCCTCCGCAGTACAGCTCGTACTTCACCCGCGACGGCTCCATCACGGTCGCGCTCTACGGTCGCTACGAGGGCTACCAGTGGGGCGGAGGGTGTTGGAACGACAACAACGTCGACGACTCGCCGGGTGATCCGGTGCAGGATCCAAACACCGGCGGCGAGGGCGGCGACTGCTCCGGCTTCACCTTCAAGATCTGGCGTGAGTCGACGTACGAGAGCGACTCAAGGGGCTGGCTCTGGAACAAGCTCCGCAAGGTGCACGGGCCGTATTCGGCAGGCCGGTTCAAGAACGGCGACGGCGCGCCAAATGTCACCTACTACAAGGCCGGCCTCATCCGGATGGACGCCCTGGCGAGCTCGAGCCACATCGGGATGATCTACGCGAGGAACGCGGACGGGACCGACCAGATCATCGAGGCCAAGGGGGAAGCCTACGGCACGAACATCTGGACCAGGACCTACCGCGGGGATTCCAGCTACGGCGGGGTACGCCGACTGGGATGGAGCGCCTGAGACGAGCAACTCAGGGGACGGGACCGTTCGCCCGTCCCCTCGCGCTGTTGCTCGCCGTGCCGTGCTTGGTCGCGTGCGCAGGAGCCGGTGATGCGCGCCGCGCGCAGCAGTTGTTCGACGGGTCCCGCGCGCCGACAACCCCGCGAGTTCTGGCCTTCCTCCCGGGCCGGGTCGTGATGACGCGAGCACGGTCGGTGCATGCGCGCCAGATCGAGCCGGGGATTCTGCGGGCCTGCCTGCGCCTGGTCGCGCCGGCGCGGCTCGCCGCTGCGGAGACGATCGTGCAGCGCGGAGGGATCGACGGCGCGAGCCTCACCTTTCGGGGCGGTGGCCCGTGGGTGCGTGGCTGCGATGCGGGTGCCGGGCCGAAGGGCCAGGCCGGCCTCTGGTGCGGCGGCGCGGTCGGCCGGATTCGGCCTGACGGCAGCCTGTTCGATCCGCGGCTCGACCTCGCATGCCGCGACGCCCAAGGACGGCAGATCGGCTTCGCGTGGGTCGATCCGGCTCCACGCGCGCGCTACGTGGTGGTCGAGAGCGGTGACCGTGCCGAGATCTACCCCACGGCGGGAATGCTTCCGGTTCGGGTGACGACCGCGGACGTCTCGAGCGAGGCATCGAGCGCGACCTTCCGGATCGCGCAGTACGCGTACGACGGCAAGCCGATCTCCAGCGAGACGCTCCGCGCCGTGGTGGCGGGCTAGGGGAATCGGCGCGGGGCGGGCCCGTCCGGCACCAGGCGGCCGAGGCGCTCGCGGTTCCGCGCGACGACCTCGTAGAGTTGCTCGACCGCGCCTTCCGCGTGCAGCGCCCGCGCCGCCCGCGCGAGTGGCCGGGTCGGGGGCAGGCGGCCCAGCGTCTCGAGGGTCGCTGCGCCGGCCGAGAGCAGCCGACCGTCCGGGAGCGCAAGGCGGACCGACGAGAGACGCTCTTGCTCGGGAAGCGAGTCGAGTAGTCGATCGGCCTCTTCGTCTTCCAGCCCGAGCAGCGCGAGGTCCCCCGAGCAGTCGAGCCGAGCGGCGAGCCTCGCCGCGCCTCGGCAGAGCCGTCAGCCGGCGTCGTAAAGGAGGACAGGGCGGGAGACGACGTTGCTCATGACCCGGTAGGTACCTTTGCCCTGTGAAGCTCGAGGGTATCCACCACATCACCTGCATCACCGGCGATGCGCCGCGCAACGTGGACTTCTATGCGCGCCTGCTCGGCCTGCGCCTCGTTAAGAAGACGGTCAACCAGGACGATCCGACCGTCTACCACCTCTTCTACGCCGACGAGAAGGGAAGCCCCGGCGCCGACCTGACGTTCTTCGATTACCCGAATGCGGCCAGAGGGCACGCGGGGGCGGGAATGGTGCACCGGATCGTCTGGCGGGTCGTCTCGGCGGAGGCGCTCGACTTCTGGGAGGAGCGGCTGCGCGGCGAGGGCGTTACGGTCTCCCGGGACGACGGCCGGCTCGCCTTCGCGGACCCGGAGGGGCTCGACCTCGAGCTCGCCGTCGTCGAGACCGACGATGAGCCGCTCGTCGCCGAGCATCCCGAGATCCCGGCGGCGCTCGCGCTGCAGGGCTTCGACGGAGTCCGCGCGTATGCCTTCGATCCCGAGCAGAGCCGCCGGTTCCTCGAAGCCGCCCTCGGTTTCGAGCCTCGCGGAGGGAACGCCTTCGAGGCGCGGGGCAGCCGCCGAGGCTCGTTCTACCGCTACGACCGCTCGGATGCCCGGGGCGTGAGCGGCGCGGGCACGGTCCACCACGTCGCCTGGGCCTCGACGATGGACGAGCACGAGCAGTGGCGCGCGCGTGTGCTGGAGGCCGGCGCGAGACCAACCCCAGTGATCGACCGCTTCTACTTCCGCTCGGTCTACTTCCGCGAGCCGAGCGGTGTGCTGTTCGAGATCGCGACCATGGGTCCCGGCTTCACCACCGACGAGCCTCTGGAGCACCTCGGTGAGCGGCTCTCGCTGCCGCCTGCCTTCGAGCACCTGCGCGAGCAGCTCGAGCTCGTCTTGACGCCACTCCCCAACCCGCGGGAGAGCTGGGCGCCCCGCTAGCGATGCTCGCTCGCCAGGCGTAGCCCGAGTCCGACGAGCACGGCACCAGTGATGCCGTCGAGCGTACGTCGAACCGCCGACCGCCGCAGTACGTCTCCGGCCTTGGCGACCGCGACGGCGTAGACCGAGAGCCACGCGAGCGTCAGGCAGCAGAAGACCAGGCCGAGTCCGAGCAGCGTCGTGAAGGCGCCCTGGCCTTCCTGGGCGACCTGTGGCAGGAGGCTGGTGAAGAAGACCGCCATCTTCGGGTTGCCCAGGTTGCTGATCAACCCCTGGCGAAAGGCGACCCGGGCCCGAAGTCCGTTCGCCGACCCGCGGCCCTTCACGGCCACGCTCGGCTCGTCCGAGCGAGAGAGCGCACTCCGCAGCGTCTGGGCGCCCAGCAAGACGAGGTAGGCGGCGCCGGCGAGCTTGACCGCGACGAACGCGGGCTCGGACGCCCGCAGGAGCGCGGCGATGCCGGCACTGGCCGCCAGGGCCCAGACGGCTTGGCCGGTCGAGACCCCGAGGGCCGTGAAGAGGCCGCCTCGACGCCCTCCCACGAGCGCGTTCCTGATCGTCAGAGCCGTGTCTTGCCCGGGAGTCATGATGACGATGGCCGAGACGCCGAGGAAGGCCGCGAGCTGTGCCACGCACGGAGTTTCGCGTGTGGGCAGACCGGATAGCAAGCGCGCGGAGGAGGTGATGCACGTGGCAACTGCCAAGCAGGTGCAGGCGGCCAAGCGCAACGTCAAGAGCGCGCAGACGGCCGCGACACGCAAGCGGACGATCGCTCACCTGCCGAAGGAGACGCGGCGTGATCTCGGTCGGCAAGCGGCGAAGAGCCGCGGGCGCGGCGGCAGCGCCGGGCACGCACTCGAGGATCGCAACCGCCAGCAGCTCTACGAGCTCGCCAAGCAGCGGGACATCCCGGGCCGCTCCAAAATGGGCAAGTGGGAGCTGATCCAGGCGATCCGCAAGGCACGCTGATCCCGCCTGTTCTCGTCGAGCAGCTCGGTCGCGAAAGGACACCTTTCCCGCCGCCGCGAGACGGGCTCCGGATCAGGGACGCCGTCCGGACGCGAGTAGCGTGAGTCTGGGGAACTCCACGCCGGTTGGCGTCTCGTAGGCGCGGACCGCGTCCGGGGCGCGGGCGCGAATTGCGTGCGCGGCCTCCTCGGACAGCGACGCGAGTATCTTCGCCAGCGGCCCAGCGAGCGCGCACGTTCTCACCATTCGTCGAACGAGCGAGCGCATCGGAACGGGCAGGTCGCGGACGACGACGTCGGTCATCGCAGCGTTGGAGAAGAGGCCGGCGAGCTTGTCGGAGTCGTCGAGGGAGAAGGGCCCCGGAACGCCGGGCGGCGGCACGGGCCGGTTTCGGCGCTGAAAGCGTCGAAGACGATAAGGCGCTTCGTCCCGGCCTCGACGTCCAACGGGCGACCGACATCCACTGGACGCTCAACCATCCAGACCTCTCGCTCCTGCTGGTCAGCGAGCGGGACTGGACGCCCGAGGAGTTCGAGGGAGTGGTTCGGCGACACGATCTGCGCGCAGCTCCTGAGAGACCGCCGACAACCCCCCTGACGCGGAGCAGAGGCGCGAGTTCGTCGATTCCGCCGTGTGGTAGAACGCGAGCGTGGCGACGTTCCTCGTCGTGCTCCGCCGCTCCGGCCCGCAGTGGGACCCGTCGCGGCCACTGGAGGAGCAGTCCGACTGGCCCGCGCACGCGTCCTTCATGGACGGGCTCGTGGACGCGGGCTTCATCGTCCTGGGCGGGCCGCTCGCCGACGAGGACCGTGTGGCGCACGTCGTCGAGGCCGAGTCGGAGGACGCCGTCCGCGCCACGCTCGCGCGCGATCCCTGGAGCGAGACGCATCTCAGGGTCGACACGATCGACCCGTGGACGATCCGGCTCGATGGGCGGCGCGCCTAGCTGCGGGGCCGCCTCGATTGGCGAGATTGAAGGGGAACGGCTTCTGACGGATTTTGGAAGCGGGTCCGACGGCGCGTCTGGGTTCCCCCTCTGACCGTTCGCCCGACCAGTCATGAGGCTTCGTGTCCTTAGACTCGGCGCCGTGGCCGTCTGTCCCTCCTGCGCCAAGGAGCTTGACGTGTGCGGGGCATGCCGCCCTTCTCGGGAGCTCTGACTAGCCGCCGCGCGGCGTCCCGGAGTGAGATATTCTCATATAGGTATATGATTCCACCTGTGGCACGAGCAGCGACGACGGCGGATGCGTTCAACGCGGTCGCCGAGTCCCGCCGGCGACAGATTCTGGACGCCCTCGCCGGCGGAGAGCGCCCCGTCAACGACCTAGTGCGCCTCTTGGGGCTGGCGCAGCCACAGGTGTCCAAGCATCTGCGGGTACTCCGAGAAGTGGGAGCGGTTGACGTGCGTGAGGAAGGACGGCAGCGGCTGTACCGGCTGAACGGTCATGCGCTCAAGCCCATCCATGACTGGGTGAAGAACTACGAGCGCTCGTGGTCGGAGCGGTTCAGCCGGATGGATGCCGTGTTGGAGGAACTCAAGCAGGAGGAGGAAGGAGATGGCAGTGACGAGTAACGGGACGGCGACGGTGACGCTCCCCAGGGATGAGCAGATCCTCATCACGCGGGAGTTCGATGCGCCCAAGCACCTGTTGTACAAAGCGTGGACGACGCCCGAGCTGGTCAAGCGCTGGTGGCACGCCAACCGCGGCGAGGTGACCATCGTCGAGATCGACCTGCGCGTCGGCGGCACGTGGCGGTACGTCATGATCGCCGACGACGGATTCGAGGTCGGCTTCCACGGCGAGTACCGCGAGATCGTCCCGAACGAGCGGATCGTCTCGACCGAGATCTACGAGGGCCTGCCCCAAGGGGTGTCCGAAGAGGAAGGGGCGACGGTGAACACCGCGACGTTCACCGAGGTCGACGGGCGCACGACGCTCACGCTCCTCGTACAGGCCACGAGCAAGATATCCCGGGACGCGATCATCGACTCCGGGATGGAGGCGGGCCTCCAGGACGCGCTGGACCTCCTCGAGCAGGTCGCGGTCTCGCTTCGCTGAGCAGGCGTCTGCATCAGGTTTCACTCGCGGCGTGGACTACCACGGTGACATGGGCGGCTCGTGCAAAACCACCGCCATTTCGGCAACGAAGGGGCAGACATGGCCAACCGGATAACGGACCAAGGAGAGGGGATCGAGATCGAGCGCGTCGACTTCATCACCATTCCCGTACGCGACCTCGAGCGCTCCCAGGAGTTCTACGGCAAGATCCTCGGCCTCGCGCGGAACCCAAACTCGGGTGAGCGGTGGGTCGAGTTCGAGATCGGCGACGTCACGCTCGGGCTAGTCTCGCCCGCGGTGATGGGCCCCGATTTCGAGCTGCGGCCGCACTCGATGCCGATCGCGCTCCGCGTCGCGAATGTGGACGAGGCGAGGCGGAAGCTCGAGGCAGCAGGCGTCGAGTTCCACGGCGAGACCATCGACTCCGGCGTCTGCCACATGGCGAGCTTCGCCGATCCCGACGGCAATGCGCTCCAGCTTCATCGCCGCTACGCCCCGTACGCCGACGGCTCGACGCCGTAGCAGGTCGGCTGCGCGCACGCCGCTCAAGCGCGACTGCCGCCAGCGCTGCTTCACGAGCGTCCGCTCTGGACTCCACCTCGCGCAGGTCAGAGGTCATCCGGCAGTGCGGCGACGCCCGCGGCCGTCATTCTCCCTTCCTCGAGCAATCGGCGCGCGATCCGGCGGTTCTCGGCCGACCAGGTAGAGCCAGGACGTCGTGGGACGAAGCGGATCGCGTAGCGCTCGTGGTCGATCCTCTTGGTCTGCGTGTCGACCCAACCGTGAGAGAGCGCCGTTTCCTGCAACGCCGCGAGGGTCACGGTCTGCTTGCCGGACGCCTTCTTGTAAATGGCGACGACTATCTCCCGCTCGCGTTCCCCATGCGCGTTCAGCCAGCGATCGAAGTCGGCGTCGCTGGCCATGGGAATGGACTGGTAGATATCCAGAGGACTCATGCGCCTCCCTATCGTCGTCCTCTGTCGACGGATGCCGCTTAGCGGAAGCGGGAGAGCGTCGCCAAGTCGGCGCGGTCCTTGGCGGCCACGAGCGCGTCGTCGTGGGTCTCCGACTTGTCAGCTTTGACCGCGCGGAGGCTGATGATCCTTGCGCGCACACCGTGCAGTTCCGCAGCGTCGTCTTCGAACGATCCGTCCGGCCAGGCTCCCCGACCTTCACGCAGCGGCGTGTACACCTGGTCCTTCTCGCCGCGAGCAAGAAACGCCAGCTCGAGCCGCACGGGACCACGTTCATACCCGGTGTATCCATCCTCGGCTTCCTCTGGCACGTGTTTCCACCCATCCGCCGCCAGCAGTGCGGCAATTCGGCTGTGGTCTTTCAGCCACACAGCGATGTCGAGGTCGTCGTGCGGTCGCGTGACCGACCCCGCGTGAAAGTCGACTGCCCAGCCGCCGAACAACCAGTACTCGATCCCGTGCCGTTCGAGCAGCTCATGAACTTGAGCCAACGCAGCGAGTTGCTCCGCCTCGCTCACGCGGTCAGTTCGGGAAGCATTGGCGATTGGTCGCTCACCGGCTCATCCGCAAGCTACCTGCCGCGCTGGCCGCGACAGGCGCACCCGAGTTCACGGACGCGAGCATCGACGCGCTGCTCCCCGCGGCGGTCGACGCCGCCGCCTGTCGCCTCCTCCTTTCGCCACGCTGCTGGCGTCTGCCGTGCGGTTTGCGGCGAAGATGGTTCCGGTGCACGGGACCTTCGGCGATCGCGCACGACGCCCTGATCGGCAGCCCGAGCGCCAGCAGTCGACCGAGGAAGGAGGTGCATCGTGAGCCTCACTCAGTACTACACAGCGACCGCCCTCGACGGCTTTATCGCCGATCCCGACAACTCGCTGGACTGGCTGTTCACTCGCGAGCGCGAGGACGACGGGCCGTTGAGCTACGGCGAGTTCATCGCCGACGTCGGTGCGATGGCGATGGGGTCGACGACATACGAATGGATCCTCGACCACGAGTTCGCGGACCAGGATCCGGTGCAGCGGAAGTGGCCGTACGACATCCCGTGCTGGGTCTTCACCCGCCGGCAGCTGCCCGTCGTCCCCGACGCGCGAATTGAGTTCACCAGCGCGGACATCGCGACGGTGCACGAGGACATGGTCGGCGCCGCTGGTGACCGGAACATCTGGATCGTCGGCGGGGGAGACCTGGCCGGCCAGTTCGCCGACGTGGGGCTACTGGACGAGGTCATCGTGTCGATCGCGCCAGTCACGCTGGGTGACGGTGCGCCTCTGCTGCCCCGGCGGATCGAGCTGCGTTTGGACGAGCTGGGACGCAACGGTGACTTTGCCTGCGCCAAATTCTCCGTCGTGCGCCCACTCGCCTGACATCGGTCGGGACGATTCCTCCTTGATCCGCCCGGCCGACCGCGCGCGGAATCTCCTGCCCCAGGGATTGCGTGAACTCACTTCAGGACGCGGAACTTGATGTGCGTCGCGAACGGCGAGTCGAGGACGCGAGCGCGCTCGAGCTGCAAGCGGGTGCCGAACTCGCCGAACAGGGGTCGGCCCGCTTCAAGGATCACGGGGGCGATGTGGATTTGGAGCTCGTCGACGAGCTCAGCCTGCAACGCTTGTTGGGCGATGCTAGCGCCGCCGCCGATGCCGACCTGTCGGTCGCCGGCGATCTGCCGGGCCCGCTTGACGGCGGCCTCGATGCCGTTGACGAACTCGAAGCCGGACGCGCGATCGGGTTGATCGCCGACTCGATGGGTGACCAGGATGCAAGGGACTCCGAAGGGCGACTTACCGCCCCACCCGTTGGCGACGTCGTACATCCGGCGCCCGGCGGCGGCGGCGGCGGCCGGCCATCCCCGCCGGAGGTGTGCTTCAGGATGGAGGTATGACGACGTCCCAGACTGTGCGAGGGGGCACTTGGTGGCTGACCCCCTGGGGGGAGCAGGTGCGCGACCCCACGTGCCGGTACAGCGACGTCGTTCGAATTCGTCGTGGGACGTTCCGCGGCGACCGATGATTTCCCCGTCGCCGGGCCGTCTGAACCGTCGGAACGATCGAGCGACCCGAAGGAGACCGAGATGCGCAAGGTAATCGTGAACGAGTTCATCAGCCTCGATGGGGTGGTGCAGGCGCCCGGCGGCACCGACGAGGACACATCCGGCGGCTTCGCGCACGGCGGCTGGCACATGCGCTACATGGAGGACGAGCTCGCGCAGAGGTGGGCGCTCGCGAGCATTGTCGAGGCGGGCGGCTTCCTGCTCGGGCGCCGCACCTTCGAGATCTTCGCGGCCTACTGGCCGAACGCGCCCGAGGAGGAGCAGGTGATCGCCGAGCCTCTGAACACGAAGCCGAAGTACGTCGTGTCGACGACGCTCACCGAACCGCTCGAGTGGCAGAACTCGACGCTGCTCCAGGGCGAGGCCGCCAAGGCGGTCGCCGCGCTGAAGCAGGAGGACGGCGCCGACCTGCACGTGATCGGGAGCACGGAGCTGGTGCAGATGCTGATCGAGCACGGCCTCATCGATGAATATCGGCTGATGCTCGACCCGGTCACGCTGGGCGGCGGTAAACGCATCTTCCGCGACGACGGTTCGCTCAGGGCGCTGCGACTCGTCGACAGCCAGGCTACGACCACGGGCGCGATCCTCGTCACCTACGCTCCGGCCGGGGTCTGACCTCGCCGGTGTAATGGCAGACGTGAATGCAGTGGGGGACGTGGCCCTCAGGGATGCCTGGGCCGGGAGCACCTGGAAGGGTTGAGGAGGTCCAGCGTGAAGGTGGGTATCCGCTTAGCTGCCCCTGCCTCGATCGGGTTACGGCCCCGCTTGGTGCGCCGATCCCGAACCCTACCGGCGAGAAGGCGAAGCCGTCTTCCAGACGGAGACGTGTTTGGTGCTGTCGCTCGTGAACAGCTCGCGCTCCCAGCCGCTCCAGCGCTCGCGCAGCGTCATCCCGGCGAGCCGCGCCATCAGGTCGAGCTCCGACGGCCACACGTAGCGAAACGGCACCGAAAAGACCTCGAGCTCGCCGTCGACGACCGAGTAGTGATGGGAGATCAGGCCCTGCGACACGACGTCGTACTCGTCGAAGCCAAGCCTCGTAGCGCTCACATTGAACGCCCGGACGGTCTCGCCGGGTGGGAGCCGCTGGAGCCCTGGAACGCCCACCTCGATCACGAAGCACCCGCCCGGCTCGAGATGCGCGGCGACGTTCTGGAAGCACGCGACCTGCTCGTCCTGCGTCTTCAGGTTCATGATCGTGTTGAAGACGAGGTAGGCGACCGAGAACGTCCCCTCGACCGTGGTCGTGGCGAAATCGCCGATTGTCACACCGATGTCCTCGGCGCCCGGCTTCGCCCGCAGTCTCGCGACCATCGCCTCCGACAGGTCGATCCCGTACACGCGTATGCCGCGCTGCGCGAGCGGTAGTGCGATCCGGCTCGTGCCGATGCCGAGCTCGAGCGCGGCACCGTGGCCGGTCAGGTCGGCAATGAAGTCGACAACGGGATTGACGACCGCGGGCTCGAACATGTCGGCGGCCGACTCGTCGTACCGCTCGGCCACGCGCCCACCGAAGTAGTTCTCGGGCATGGGTGCACTCTGTCAAAAAGCCCTAGCTATTCCGGACTCGACAACGCGTCGCGCGCGCTCGAATCGCATGCAGCACGTAGAGGATCGCGTCGCCCGTGACGCTCACGGCGGCGCGTTCGCAGCGCGATCGATCTAGCCGTGGTCGCGCGCCTCGACAGACACAAAGAGGCCGATTCGCAGGGATTTTACGGGAGCGACGGGACTCGAACCCGCGACCTCCAGCGTGACAGGCCGGTCTTGGCGCTTGCGGGCTGAGCCGCGATAGGCGGGGATTTGCGTCGTGAGCAGGTCTTTCCGACTCTGCCGTTGCGGGGATTGCCGGGAGCGGGCGGGAGCTTCCGGCGACCTCCTGCGGGATCAGCGCAGGATACGTCGTTGCCTTGGTGGCGAACGCGACGGGATGTGCTCCGATGCCATCGCTATCTTCGCGGCGATCCGGCGATCCGGCGATCCGGAGCCGGGGCAGGCCGAGGGCCGCACGCGCATCGGCAGCTCCGGTCGCAGCACGGACACGGTCAGTAGCTGAAGACCTCTGCCCTCGTCGCCGATCCACTCCCAGAGCGGCGTCGAGCCGCCCACCCTCGCGTTCCCGTTCAGCTGGCCCTGGTCGAGCTTACGGGCGTTGAAGCAGATGGGGCAGACGAGCAGCTCGCCGCCGCCGTCTGTGTACTGTGTCCGAGTCGTGGAAGCAGCCGTCGCAGGCGACCGCCTCGGCGTGGCCGGGCAGCCCGAGCGCACTGCCTCCTTGGTCAGGAACTATCGTCACCTGCCGGCCCTGCTCCAGCACCGCGGTGCCAACGAGGAATGCAACGGTTACGCGTTCGGGGTCCTCGAGCCCGGTCGCGAGGTTGACGACGACCTTGCCACTCGCCATGAAGCCTTCTTATCTGTCGCCTGTGACGGGCGCGACCATACGCAGTCGCAGCGCCGGCGAGAATCCGGAGTTGTCCCTACCTCAGCGTCTGGCTGGCTCGACGCCTGCGAGGCCGTGCCGGGTCGCGAAGAGCGTCGCCGCCGCTCGCGTGGAGACGCCGATCTTTGCGTAGACGTTCTGGATGTGCTGGTCGACCGTCTTCGGCGAGATCCCGAGCCGCTGCCCGATCTGCTTGGTCATCAGCC
>WNFU01000696.1_pt1 | contig 46373 bp, 41 predicted proteins | sample 5400121 | NCBI WGS metagenome assembly WNFU01 (sample SAMN13153360, study PRJNA577476) | soil metagenome | isolation source: 100 cm soil or saprolite under grassland replicate 1 | place: USA:California | collected 2016-06-15 | reverse complement strand
GCGGCGTCGCTGCGTCAGGCTTTCGCCCATTGCGCAAGATTCCCCACTGCTGCCTCCCGTAGGAGTCTGGGCCGTGTCTCAGTCCCAGTGTGGCTGGCCACGCTCTCACGCCAGCTACCCGTCGAAGCCTTGGTGGGCCGTTACCCCGCCAACAAGCTGATAGGCCGCGGGCCCATCCCAGACCGTCGGAGCTTTCCTCGTCCAGCCATGTGGTTGGTCGAGAGTATCCGGTATTAGCACCGGTTTCCCGGTGTTATCCCAGAGTCTGGGGCAGGTTGCCCACGTGTTACTCACCCGTTCGCCGCTGTCCCCACAGAAGGGTTACCCCTCCTGTGGCTCTCGCTCGACTTGCATGTGTTAAGCACGCCGCCAGCGTTCGTCCTGAGCCAGGATCAAACTCTCCGTAGAGAACGTGAATCCCGCCACCCTGAGGTGACGGGTTCGTTTCCTCGTTGTGAGAGCCGGCCCCCCATGGACGGCATCGCCCCGAGGGACCTGCTTGATCCGGCCGGATCAGCTGAACTGTCCGGTTTCGGATTTCTCGTACGATCGTCAAGGTCCGGTCCGGACACGCTCTCGCGCGCCTTCCCGATCTTGACGGGAACGCACTGGCTTTTTGGCACACTGTCCAGTTCTCAAGGTGCGAGCGCCGCGGAGTCCCAGCCAACCTCAGGGGCGGCTGGAGTGCGGCGCGACCTTTGATGCTACCACCCCCGCGGGAACCGTCAACTCAACGGCGCCTCGGTGGGAGGCGGCTGCGCCCACGATATCGAATCCGGGCGAACCGGACAACACCGGCTCCCCTCGCCGGGAGGACTGCCGAGGCCTCACGTCAGCCGGAGGAAGCGGTGCGTGCCCACCTGCAGGACCAGCCCCCGGAGCTCGTCGACGGCCAGCTCCAGTCCGGGGTCCCCGACCCGCTCGCCGTCGAGTCGGACCCCGCCCTGCTCGATGAGCCGCCGGGCCTCCGCGTTCGAGCCGGCCAGGCCCACCTCGGCCAGCAGCCTGGGCAGCCACACCCGCCCGTCACGCACGGCCGACGCCGGGACCGGCGACTCGGGCACGTCCTCCGGCACGCCACCCTCCCGGTGCACCAGGTCGAACCGCTCCTCCGCCGCACGCGCCGCGGCGGCACCGTGGTACACGGTCACGATCTCGCGGGCCATGCGTCGCTTGGCCTCGTTCGGGTGCAGCGAGCCCTCGCCGAGCTCCCGTTCGACCGCGTCCACCTCGGCCGGATCCAGGTCCGTCCCCAGCCGGAGGTACTTGGCGATCAGCGTGTCGGGAAGGCTCATGAGCTTGCCGAACATCTCCTCGGGCGGCTCCGTGACCCCCACGTAGTTGCCGAGCGACTGGCTCATCTTCTGCACGCCGTCCAGGCCCTCGAGCAGGGGCATCGTGAACACCACCTGGGGGGCCTGCCCGTGCTCTCGCTGGAGGTCCCGGCCCATGAGGAGGTTGAACGTCTGGTCGGTGCCCCCGAGCTCCACGTCGGCCTGGACCGCCACCGAGTCCATCCCCTGGAGCAGCGGATACAGGAACTCCATCACGGAGATCGGCCGTCCCTCCGCGTACCGCCTGGCGAAGTCGTCCCGTTCGAGCATCCGGGCCACGGTGGCCGCCGCGGTCATCTTCAGGACGGCCTCCATGTCCATCGACTCCAGCCATTCCGAGTTGTACCGGACCTCGGTCGCGTCGCGGTCCAGGATCAGCCAGAACTGGTCGAGCAGCCGTTCGGCATAGCCCCGGACGACCTCGGCCGACAGGCGGGGCCGGGTCTCCGACTTCCCGCTGGGGTCCCCCACCCGCGCGGTGAAGTCGCCCACGATCAGCACGGCGGTGTGCCCGGCCTCCTGGAAGTGCCGGAGCTTGCGCAGGACCACCGCCCATCCCAGCGTGACCGCCGGCGCGGTGGGATCGAGCCCCAGCTTCACCCGCAGCGGCCGGCCGGATTCGAGCTTGGCCCGGAATTCGTCGGGGGGCACGACTTCGGCCGCCCCCGACAGCAGCCGATCCACTACGGGAGAGGTCATGACTAGGGCGCAGGCTACCAGTGGAAACCAGGACGGCCGATATCATGGGCGAACCGTGAACGGGCGCCGGGGATCGCTCGTGGCCGGGCTCGTCGTCCTGGCCATCCTGGGTTCGGCGTGCCGCCTCCCCGACGTCCCGAACCTCGACGACGAGGAGCGCAAGGCCCGAGACCTGGAGCAGACGTCGTTCCTGTTCGCGGCCGACGGCTCGCTGATCACGACCTTCCACGCCGAGGAGAACCGGGAGGTCGTGCCCGCCGACGAGATCCCGCTCATCGTCCGCCGGGCCGTGGTGGCCATCGAGGACCGGCGGTTCTACCAGCACTCCGGCGTCGACTTCCGGGCCCTGGTCCGGGCCGCCTACGTGGACGCCACCGAGGGCCGCCTGGCGGAGGGCGCCTCCACGATCACCGAGCAGTACATCAAGAACCGGTACCTGGGCACCGATCGGACCATCTCGCGCAAGGTCAAGGAGGCCATCCTGGCCTGGCAGCTCGAACACAGGATGTCGAAGCGCGACATCCTGGCCGCGTACCTCAACACGGTGTACTTCGGTGAGGGGGCGTACGGGATCCAGGCCGCGGCCCGGACCTACTTCTCGGAGCCGGCCACCTCGCTCGACCTCCCCCAGGCGGCCCTCCTGGCCGGCCTCATCCGTGCTCCGTCCTCGTACGACCCCGTGGAGCACCCCGACCTGGCCCTGGCCCGCCGGGCCACGGTGCTCCGGATCCTGAACGACGTCGGGGTGATCACGCCCCAGGAGTACCTGTCCGCGCAGGCCACCCCCCTCGCCCTGCGCGTCACCCACCAGGAGGGCACGTATCAGGCTCCGTACTTCGTCCAGTTCGTGAAGCAGTGGGTGGCGTCGAACCCGCTGTTCGGGGACACCCGGGCCGAGCGGGAGAGCCTGCTGTACCGGGGGGGCCTCCGGATCACCACCACGCTGGACCCGGGGCTCCAGCGCACCGCGGAGGACGCCGTGAACCAGGTCCTGGTGTACCGGACGGACCCGTACGGCGCGATGACCGTCATCGATCCGAGGACCGGGGAGATCAAGGCCATGGTCGGCGGCCGGGACTACTTCTCCCCGACCGACCCGGTGGCCCAGGTGAACCTGGCCACCGGCGGCTCCACCGGGCGGCAGGCCGGCTCCACGTTCAAGCCGTTCGCGCTGGTCGCGGCCATGCTCGGGGGGATCTCGCCCCAGCAGGTCTACGACGCCCCGCCCGAGATCACCCTGGCCCTGCCGGCCCGGTGCCAGGCCCCCGGCCAGCCGGACTGGCCGGTGCACAACTTCGACGGGGCCGGAGAGGGCCGGCTCACCGTGGAGAAGGCCACGATCGACTCGGTGAACGTGGTGTACGCGCAGATCGTCCGCGACCTGGGGAACGGCGACCCGTGCGCAGGCGCGGCCAGGGTGGTGGACGCGGCGCAGGCCCTCGGGGTCAACGCGCCTGACCTGCTCCGTATGGGTGTGGGGCACCCACTGCAGACGGTGCCCTCTGCGGTCCTGGGGTCCGAGCAGGTGAACACCGTGGAGATGGCCTCGGCCTACGCCACGCTCGCGAACACGGGGTACCGGGTGGATCCGGTGGCCGTGACGAAGGTCACCGACGCCGCGGGGAAGGTGCTGTGGCAGCACGTGCCGGAGCCGCGCCTGGTCGTGGACCGCTCGGTGGCCTACGTGGCCGACCAGATCCTGCAGAAGGTCGTGACCCAGGGGACGGGCACCGCCGCCGCCATCGGCCGGCCCACGATCGGCAAGACCGGGACCGCCGAGGAGTACCGCGACGCCTGGTTCGTGGGCGCCATCCCGCAGCTGTCGGCGGCCGTGTGGGTGGGGTTCCCTCAGGGCGAGGACTCCATGGTGGCCCCCCGGACCCGGCTCCCGGAGGTCCTCGGGGGGACCTGGCCGGCCCAGATCTGGCGCCTGTTCATGACCAGGGCCGTCCGGCATCTCCCGGTCCGGCAGTTCCCGCCGCCGGTGCTTCGCAACGTCATCGTGCCCGTCGACACCTCGCGGGGATGCCAGGCGAATCGGTACACCCCTCCCGATCTCATCGAACAGACCCGGTTCCTCGAGGGAACGCAGCCCGGGATCTGCACGTCCCCCTCCTCCTACCAGTCGCTCACCGTGCCGTCGGTGATCGGGCTCCCGGCGCAGGAGGCGGCGTCGGGCCTCGAGCGCGCCGGCCTGAGGGTCACGGTGGTGGAGCGGCCGTCGGCCCAGTCCCCGGGGACCGTCGTCGGACAGGACCCTCCGGCCGGCGAGGAGGCCCTCCAGACCAGCGGGATCCGGCTCGAGGTGGCCACCGCCGGCACCCCCGGCACCGGCGCCGCGACGGTGGTCCCGAACCTGTTCGGCATGACCCGCGAGGAGGCCCTCCTCCGGCTCCAGGACTCCGGCTTCGGCGCCGCCGCGCTGATCCGGTCCCAGTGCGCCGGCACCGCCCGGTGCACTCCTCCGGGGGACCGGGTGTGGAAGCAGTCACCGGGCCCCGGCGACGCGGCCGAGCCCGGCGTGACGGTCACGGTTTGGGTGAACCCCTCAGCCTGACCCGCGGGGGACGGATCGTCGCCCGGTACACGGCCGCGCGAGAGAGATACCGGCTGGTCGCGACCACGAACCGCCACGGTTGCTCCACCGCCACGGTGAGCCCGACGCGGGGACCAACCGCGATCTCGTCGTCGCCCACGGGGGATCCCCATTCGATGCGCAGCTCGTCCCCGGTGACCAGATCGGTGCCGTTCTGCGCCCCCCCGACCCCGAACGCCTCACACAGGCGCCCCGGACCGGCGCACAGCAGGCGGGGGTTCGCCGTGCCCCGGCGCTCCTCCATGGCGTCGAGACCCTCCAGCGGTTCCACCGCCCGCAGCAGGACCGCGCTCCCCTCCCCGTCACGCCCCGTGACGACGTTCGCGCAGAAGTGCATCCCGTAGGTGAAGTACACGTACAGCCGGCCCGGGGGACCGAACATGACGTCCGTGCGGGGAGTGCGGCCCCGGAACGAGTGGCTGGCCGGATCGTCCTGGCGGTAGGCCTCGGCCTCCACGATGCGCCCCGACACCCGCGTGCCGTCGGGGGGCGTCCGGACCAGGACTCGTCCCAGCAGGTCCCTGGCCACCTCGAGGGAGGGCCGCGCGTAGAAGGATCGAGCCAGGACGGCGGAGCTCAGGCGACCCACGGCTGCGGTCAGCGGCCCTTCCGGAGGAACGTCCGGAGCTTCTGCAGGGGCCAGGTGTTGATGACGTCGTCCCGGGTCAGCCAGCCCCGCTGGGCCGTGCCGACGCCGAAGCGCATGAACCGCAGGTGGAGCGTGGAGTGGGAGTCCGTGTCCACGGCGAACTTCACCCCGTGCCGGCGCGCCCACAGCACGTGTTCGTCGCGGAGGTCCAGGCGGTCCGGGTACGAGTTGACCTCCAGGGCGGTGCCCGTGCGGGCGGCCGCCTCGAACACCGCGTCGAGGTCGTAGTCGATGGGCGGCCGGTGGCCGATGATCCGGGCCGTCGGATGCCCGATCACGTGCACGTTGGGGTTCTCCATGGCCCGGATGATCCGCCGGGTCATCTCGTCGGACGACTGGCCGAAGTGCGAGTGCACGGAGGCCACGCACACGTCGAACCCGTCCAGGAACTCCGCGTCCCAGTCGACGCCCCCGTCCGGGTCGATGTTGAGCTCGGTCCCGTGCAGCAGGGTCATCTTCGGATACGTCGACTGCAGCGACCGCAGCCGCGCCCGCTGCTCGAGCATCTTCTCGTCGGTCATCCGCTGCATGAACAGGTTCGGCGCGTGGTCGGTCACGGCGTAGTAGGCGTACTTCAGCTTCGCGGCCGTCTCCAGCATCCGCTCCAGCGGGGCCAGGCCGTCGGTGAGATCGGTGTGCGTGTGGAGGTCCCCTCGCATGTCGCGGAGCTCCACGACCTCCGGCAGGACGCCCGCCGCCGCGGCCTCCACCTCTCCTCGGTCCTCGCGGAGGGTTGGGGGGATCCACGGGAGCCCCAGCCGTTCGTACACCTCCTCCTCGGTCTCCGCGACGACGAGCTCGTCCGTCTCCGCGTCGAACAGGCCGTATTCGGAGAGCTTCAGCTTCCGCCGGACGGCCCGCTCCCGGACCTTGATGTTGTGTGCCTTGGAGCCGGTGAAGTACTGGAGCGCCGCGCCCCAGCACGCCGGCGGGATCACCCGCAGATCCACCTGGAGCCCCTTCGTGGTCCGGATCGACGACTTCGTCTCGCCGTGGGCGATCACCCTGTCCACCATGGGGAGCGAGACGAACACGTCCATCACCGGCACGGGATGCTCGGATGCCACCAGGAGGTCGATGTCGCCGATGGTCTCGCGCATCCGCCGGAGCGACCCCGCGTAGTCGCACCGCAGGACCTCCTTCAGCGCCGACAGCTCCCCCAGCAGCTCCTCGGCCAGGTCCAGGGCCACCCCGATCTGGACCCGGTCGTCCGACTGCTGCAGGCGGGACAGGCCCTCCGCGATCTTGTCCGCGGTCTTCTGCCCGAACCCCCTCAGCGACGACACCCGACCGTCCTGGATCGCGTCTCCGAGTTCCTCCACGGATGCCACGTGCAGCTCCTGGTACAGGGCCAGCGCCTTCTTCGGCCCGAGCGTCGGGATCGACATCAGCTGCCGAACCCCCGGCGGGATCTGCGCCCTGAGCTCCTCGAGCGACCCGATCGTCCCGGTCCGCAGGTACTCCTCGATCTTCACCGCCAGCGACTTGCCCACGTTCGGGATGGCCTGGAGCGCCTTGAGATCGGCCCCCGCAATGTCCTCGTGCCACCCCCCGATGCTCCGAGCCGCCTTCTCGTAGGCCCGCGCCTTGAACGGATCCGGAGACAAGATGGCCAGCAAGTCCCGGTACTCGTTGAGCACCCGCTCGACGTCCTCATTCGCCCGCACCACGCCCGGCATTCTAAGGACCCCCACCCACACGCCCTCCGGGGGGCGGTCCGCCCCGGCCGCGGACAGGCGATCCCCCGAGACATCAGCAGCCGCGAAGCGGCGCAGCGCCCAGAGGAGGGACTCTGAGCCGAGCCACATGTCGCGCGCCAGCGCGGCATGTGCGAAAAGGCGATGCGTCCCGACGAGGGCGCTGCGCCGCTTCGCGGCGCCGGAGATGACCGGGGAAGCGCTACTCAGCGTCCGCGCCGAGCAACCACAGCAGGAGGGCGCGTTGCGTGTGGAGCCGGTTCTCGGCTTGATCCCACACCACCGAATGCGGCCCATCGATGACCCCGTCGGTGATCTCCTGCCCCCGGTGCGCGGGCAGGCAGTGCAGGACCAGCACGTCGTCGGCGGCTCGTTCCACCGCGGCCTCGTCGATGCGGTACGGCGGGAACACAAGGTTCCGTTCGTCGCTCTCGGCCTCCTGCCCCATCGACGCCCACACGTCCGTGTACAGGACGTCGGCCCCCTTGGCGGCGTCCACGGCGTCGTTCGTGATCGCGATGGACCCACCGGTCTCCCCCGCGATCTGCTCGGCCCGCTCCACGACCTGCGGGATGGGCTCGAACCCCAGCGGCGTGGCCACCCGGACGTGCATGCCGGCCTTGGCCCCTCCCAGGAGGAGTGAGTGCGCGACGTTGTTGCCGTCGCCAAGGTACGCGAGGGTCACCCCGGCCAGGTCGCCGCGGTGCTCGCGGATGGTCAGGAGGTCGGCCAGGCACTGGCAGGGGTGTTCGAAGTCCGACAGCGCGTTGATGACCGGCACGTCGGCCGCGGCGGCCAGGAACTCCAGCCGCTCGTGCCCGAACGTGCGGAGCACGATGGCGTCCACGTACCGGGACAGGACCCGCCCAGTGTCCTCGATGGTCTCCCCCCGGCCCAGCTGGAGCTCGGCCCCGGAGAGCGCCAGAGGGTGCCCGCCCGTCGACGACACCGCCACCTCGAACGACACCCTGGTCCGGGTGGAGGGCTTCTCGAAGACCATCCCCACGGCCTTGCCGGCCAAGCGGGACGAGTAGTGCGCGGTGTCGGCCTTCGTCTTGGCCGCCAGCTCGAACAGGTAGTCGAGCTCGGACGATGTGACGTCGTCCACCGAGAGGAAATCGCGCTCCACGAAGCGCAGTCTATCCCGGGGACCTGCCCCGGGCATTTCCGGGCCGCACCGGGATCAGGGCGCTCTCGTGTCAACCGAGAACCGGCCCAGGGACTTGGACGGGTGAGTGCGTGAGGATCGACGACCGCTTCGCCGAGCTGTACCGGACGGAGTTCGATGCCGTGTACCGAGCCGTGTTCGTGATGTGCGGGGACGCCCCGGTGGCCGAGGAGGCCACCCAGGAGGCGTTCGCCCGGGCCCTGGAGAGATGGCACCGCCTGGCCGACCGGCCGTGGGTGGCCGGTTGGGTCACCACGACGGCGATGAACGTCGCCCGCCGGACACTGCGCCGGAGGCGGCCCGAACTCCCCGGTCGGGCGGAGACCTCGGATGTGGACGCGGCGGATCTCGACCTGTGGCGGGGCGTCCGGTCGCTTCCCCGGCGCCAGCAGGAGGCCGTGGTGCTCCACCACGTCCTCGACCTGCCCGTCTCCGACGTGGCCCGCCTGCTGGGGTGTTCCGAAGGGGCGGTCAAGGTCCATCTGTCGCGGGGCCGCGCCTCCCTCCGCGAACGGCTCCAGGAGGTCCCCGATGAATGATCCCGGCTCCCGACTCCGTGCGCTCGCCGGCCGTGCTCCGGCCCCGACTCCGGATCTCGCCCCCGTGGCCCGGCGGGCCCAGCGCCTCCGGTTCCGTCGGCGCGCGGGCGCCGCGGTCGCCACCATGGTCGTCATCGCCCTCGGCGTGGCTGCACCGCTCGCCCTGCTGTCGAACGTGGATCATCCCGCGAACCCCCATCCGGGCACCGGGACATCCGCGTCGCCGCCGGCCTCGACGTCCACCCATGTCGTCGGCGACTTCGGCCTGGCGCTGCCCGTGCCCGATGGATGGGACGGGCGGGCGTATTTCAACCCCGACGAGGCGGGACCCACGCTGCAGGCCGCCTCGCTCGATCTGCGACCGATCGGGTCGGCGGACGACGACCTGGCCTCGGCCACGCGCCGGGCCATGGGTCCCGACGACATCGTCGTGGTGCTCCAGGATCTGTCGGATCAGTGTCCCTGCGCCGGATTCGCGCCCGCCGACCTCCCGGTCTCCGTCAGCATCCTCCCCGGGGGCGGCGGCGAGGAGGGCGTGGACCAGAGCCACTCGGCGGGACGGCTGACGTTCGAGAATGGAGGGCGGTGGCTCGACCTCCGCGTGGAGATCGGGTCCTCGCCCCCGCCCCAGGAGCTCGTGGACCGGGCGAACGGGGTACTCGCGGGCCTGGGGATCGAACCGTCCGAGACGCCCGCACCACGTGACGGATGGAAGACTCACGTGAATCCCCTCAACGGCATCTCCATCCACGTCCCCGAGGACTGGGTGGTCCGCAACGATCTGGTGCCCTCGCTCCTCGAGCCGCACATCGTCCTCGGGGCGGGGAACTACCCGATGAACCAGGGTGGGGACTGCGGGCCCGACAACGCGCTGGCGGCCCTCCCGCCCGACGGGGTGGCGCTGTGGATCCTCCAGTACCGGGAGCCGAACGCGAGGGCCCCGTACGAGTTCCGGCCGCAAACCACCGACGTGGACCTCGGTCCGGAGCTCGGGCCATTCGAGTGCATCGGCCGTACGACCCACCTGGTCCTGTTCCGGAACCCGGGAGGGCTGTTCCAGGCGCACGTGGTGTTCGGCCCCGACGCACCTCCGTCGCTCCGCGCGGCGGCCGCCGATGCCATCGCCAGCTTCCGCGCACCCCCCGACCCGGACATGGAGGCACTGCTCGCGAAGTGCGGGACGGGGGGGCCGTGGACCACGTGCCCGGATGCGGCGTGGCTGTACAAGGCCGCATCCGATGCCGGCTTCGTCACGAACGGCGACACCGGCAGCGCGCTGCAGTTCGCCGGGCGGGGAGCCGAGTTCACCCTGTGGTCGACGGACGGGTCAGATCACGCGACCGACGGCCAGGACGGCTACCACCAGGTGGCCCTGATCGGCGAGACGGTCGTGCTCGGCGACGGCGTTCGGCTGACCTGGCAGACACAGGGGTTCTCGGTGTGGGTGGAGGCCGGTCCCCACGAGACCTCCCGGCCGCCCGCCGGCGAGGCGCTCACGGACCTGGTGCACTCCACGCTGGAGGTCCCGTTCGTCCAGGATCAGTGACCGCTCGGGAGCTCAGCCGGCCCTGAGCTCGCCGCCCAGCTCGGCGACCTTCGCCGCAATCGCGACCACGGCCTGCGCGGCCTCCTCGTCGGTGAGGGTCCGGTCGGGGGCGCGGACGTCCACGGCGAAGGCCAGGCTCTTGTGGCCCTCCGGCACGGACCCCCCCGCGTACACGTCGAACAGCGTGGCGGTCACACCGAGGTGGGCCACGGCGCCGGCGATGGCGTCCTGCACGGCTCCGGCCGGGACGTCGGCCGGCAGCACGAACGCCAGGTCGCGCCGGACCGGCGGGAACCGCGGCATCTCGGCGAACAGCGTCTCGGTGGCCGAGTGCCGGGCCAGGACCCCGGCCTCGAGCTCCACCAGGGCCACCCGCCCGGGGAGGTCCAGGCGTTCCGCCACGTCCGGATGGAGTTCGCCGACCTCCCCCACCAGCTCCTCGCCGATGAGGATCGACGCCGAGCGCGTGGGGTGGAACAGGCGCCGGGGCGGTTCCCCCACCTCCCACCGCCCGATCCCCAGCACGTCCATCACGGTCTCCACCACGCCCTTCGCGTCGAAGAAGTCCAGCTCGCGCGGCTCCCCCGGCCACCCCGGCGACGCGGCCCCGGTCATGGCCACCGCCGCGCGGTCGTGCTCCTCCACCGGGATGTCCGTCGGTTCGGACATGGGATCGGCCGGGTAGAACACCCGCCCCACCTCGAACAGGGCCACGGATCGAACCCCCTGCGCCAGGTTGTGCCGAAGGCTTCGCAGGAGCCCGGGCAGCAGGCTGGTCCGCAGGAACGCGTCGTGAGCGGCCAGCGGGTTCGCCACCCTCACGGCGTCGTGGTCCCCGGTGAGCTCGAGGTCGCCGGCCGAGGCGAACGACAGCGACATGGTCTCGCGGAGTCCAGCCCGCACCAGCGCGCCGCGCAACCGCCGGCGGAACGCGTACGAGGGCTGGAGCCCTCCGGCCTGGCGGACGGCCGGGAGGGTCGAGGCGATGTTGTCGTAGCCCCGGACCCGGGCCACGTCCTCGATGAGGTCCACCTCGCGCTCCAGGTCCACCCGGTACCCGGGGACCTCCACGACCACCTCGTCCTCGGCCCGCTCCTCGGCCTCGATCCGGATCCGCCCGAACGCGTCCCGGACGTCGCGGGCGGTCAGCGGCTCCCCCAGCAGCAGCGAGGCCCGGGACGGCCGCACGCTCACGTGGGCGCGCTCGTGGGGCAGCCCGGCGTCCACCGACCCGCCCAGCACGGCCCCGCCCGACCACTCCGCGATCAGCGCCGCCGCGCGGTCGGCCGCTCGTGGGACCGCCTCCGGATCCACTCCCCGTTCGAACCGCATGGAGGCCTCGGTGCGGATGCCCAGCCGCCGGGCCGTCCGCAGGACGCCGGTGCGCTGGAACGACGCGCTCTCCAGGAGCACGTCCCGGGTGGACGCCGAGACCTCCACGGAGGCCGAACCCATGACGCCGGCGATGGCCACGGACCGCTCGAGATCCGCGATCACCAGGTCGTCCGCGGTGAGCACACGCTCCACGTCGTCCAGGGTGACCAGCCGTTCGCCGTCCTCGGCCCTCCGGACCACGATGCCCGGGCCGGCCAGAACGTGGAGGTCGAACGCGTGCAGGGGCTGCCCCAGCTCGAGCATCACGTAGTTCGTGGCGTCCACCACGTTCGACAGGGGCCGCATCCCCGACGCGGTGAGCCGGGCCTGGACGCCGATCGGCGCGGGCCCGACCGTCACCCCCCGGACCACCTTGGCCAGGTACCGGGGGCACCGTTCGGCGTCGCGGATCTCCACGGTGGCCGCCTCGTGGGCCCTCTCCACGCCTTCCGGAAGCACGACCTCGGGCAGCGCGAACGGCGCGCCGGTGGCCCCGGCCACCTCCCGGGCCACGCCCGCCACCGACATCAGGTCCGGCCGGTTCGGCTTCACCTCGATGTCGAACACCACCTCGTCCAGGCCGAACTCCGCCTTCACGTCGGCGCCCACCGGGGTGTCCGGCGGCAGGACCAGGATCCCGCCGTGGTCGGCCGAGACCCCCAGCTCGCGGGGCGAGCACACCATCCCCTCCGAGACCTCGCCGGCCAGCTTCCGTTCGCCCAGGGGGTCCCGGAGCACCGGGACCCGCGAGCCCGGGCGGGCCCACGGCACCAGGTCGCCGGCGCGGAAGTTCCTGACCCCGGCCACCACCTGGTGCTCGCCGCCGCCGGCCTCGATGGACGCGATGCAGAGCTTGGTGGAGTCCGGGTGGTCCCGGACCTCCTGCACGCGGGCCACGACCACGCCCTCCAGGGCCGCCCACGGCCGGAGCACCGCCTCGACGTTCGTGCCGAGGGAGGTCAGCAGCGGCGCCAGGTCGTCGGCGGGCAGGTCGACCGGGCACATCTCCCGGAGCCATCCCAGCAGCACCAGCATCAGACCGCCCCCCCGAACTGCTCGAGGAACCGAACGTCGCCCGAGTACAGCAGGCGCATGTCGGGGATCCCGTACCGGGCCAGCGCCACCCGTTCGATCCCCAGGCCGAACGCGAACCCCGTGTAGCGCTCCGAGTCGTACCCGACGTTCTCGAGGACCGCGGGGTGGACCATCCCGCACCCCAGGAGCTCGATCCACCCGCTCTCCTTGCAGGTCCGGCACCCGGCGCCGCCGCACACGAAGCAGGTCACCTCCAGCTGGCCGCCCGGTTCGACGAACGGGAAGTAGTCGGGAGTGAACCGGGTCCGGACGTGTTCGCCGAACATGGCCCGGGCGAACTCGGCCAGGGTGCCCCGGAGGTCCGTCATGGACAGGCCCTCGTCCACGGCCAGGCCCTCCACCTGATGGAACACCGGCATGTGGGTGGGATCGGGCGTGTCCTGGCGGAACACGCGGCCCGGCGCCACCACGTAGACCGGCGGGTCCTGACGCTCCATGATCCGGATCTGCATCGCGCTGGTCTCGGTGCGGAGCAGGAGGTCCGGGCGCCCGGCGACGTCGAGGTAGATCGTGTCCTTCTCCCCGCGGGCCGGGTGGTCCTCGGGGATGTTCAGGGCGGTGAAGTTGTACCACTCGGTCTCGACCTCGGGCCCGTCCACCACGCGGTACCCCAGACGGGTGAACACCTGGACGATCTCGAGCTCGGCGAGGGTCAGGGGGTGCAGCGACCCGGGACGGAGGCGCCGGCCCGGGAGCGTGACGTCCACGCGGTCCCGTTCGAGCTGCTGCTTCCGCTCCCCTGCCTGGAGCTCGTCACGCCGGGCGTCGAACGCGGCCTGGAGCGCGGCCCGAGCCTCGTTCGCGCGGTACCCGACCTCCTTCCGGTCCCCCTCGGGCAGTTGCCCCAGCGAGCGCTGCACCCCGGAGAACACGGACTTCCGCCCCAGCGCAGCGACCTGGGCCCGCTCCAGCTCCGCCATCGTGGCGGCCGCCGCGAACAGCCCCCGCCCCCGTTGGAGCTCGTCGTCGAGAGTGCGCAGCGCCTCGGCCCGGTCCATGGTCGGGAAAGTGTAGCGGCGGGGGCCGGCGCGCTCCCCGGGCGGGTCACGAGGGGGGGTCGGCCACCCACCGATAGCCCACGCCCGGCTCCGTGAGGATGAACCGCGGCGCGTCGGCCCGGTCGCCGAGCTTCTGGCGGAGCTGCCGGACGTAGACGCGCAGGTAGTTGGCCTCGGCCCCGTATGCCCCGCCCCACACGTGCTGGAGGAGCCACCGCTGGGTGAGCAGCTTGCCGGGGTGCGCCACCATGGCCTCCAGCAGCCGGAACTCGGTCGGGGTGAGGTGCACCGGCTCGCCCGCCGCCATGACCAGACGGCGCCCCAGATCGACGGTCAGGTCGCCGAACGCGAGCACGGGCTCCGTCTGGACTCCCCCGGCCCGGCGCTGGGCCGCCCGGATCCGGGCCAGGAGCTCTCCCAGCCCGAACGGCTTCGTGACGTAGTCGTCGGCCCCGGCGTCCAGGGCCCCGATCTTGTCCTCCTGACGGTCCCGGACGGACAGCACGATGATCGGGACGTCGGACCACACGCGCAGCCGCCGGACGACCTCCGTCCCATCCAGGTCGGGCAGCCCGAGGTCCAGGATCACCAGGTCCGGGAGGACCGCAGCGGCCTGGGCCAGCGCGTCCTCGCCGGTCTCGGCCGTCAACACCTCGTACTCATTCGCGCCGAGGGTGGTGCGGAGGGATCGGAGGATCTGGGGCTCGTCGTCCACCACCAGGATGCGGGTCACGGTCCGGCCGCGGAACTCGGAGCGAGCGAGGGCCGGGGGTGGGCAGGCGAGGTGGGAAGCCGGATGCGCACGGCCGCTCCTCCGCCCGGAACCCCCTCGATCCACATCCGACCGCCGTGAGCATGGACGATGGCGCGAGCGATGGCGAGCCCCAGGCCGGTCCCGCCCCTCCCCGAACCCGCATCCTTCGAAAAGAACGGCTCGAACGCACGCTCCCGATCGGGCTCGGCGATGCCCGGTCCCCTGTCGGCCACGGTGGCCTCGATGGCGCCCTGGTAGCTCGCGACGGTCACCCGGATCTCGGAGCCCGGCGGGGAGAACCGGGCGGCGTTCTCGAGCACGTTCGTGAACACCTGGTCGATCTGGAGGGAGTCGATCGTGGCCTCGGGGAGGTTCGGCCGGATCACCATCCGGACCTGGAAGGGCGCCAGGAGGGGACGGAGCCTGGCGATCACGGCCTCCACGACGTCCTCCACGCCGGTCTGCTCGAGCGACGGCGTGAGCGCGCCGGCCCGCAACCGGGCCAGGTCCAGGAGGTTCCCCACCAGGCGGTTCAGCCGGTCGGCCTCCTCCAGGATCGTCCGCAGGAGGTCGTCACGCTGGGCGGTGTCCATGGCGCCGCCCGACTCGATGAGGCCCGTGACGCTGGCCTTGATCGACGCCAGGGGGGTTCGCAGGTCGTGCGTCACCGAGGAGAACAGCGCGGCCCGCGACCGGCTCGCCTCGGCGTCCAGCCGGACCGCGCGGACCTCGGCCTCGGTCCGGGCACGGTCGAGGACCAGCGCGATCTGCCCGGCGAAGGACTCGAGCAGGCGACGGCCGCCGTCCGTGAGCTCCTGTTCGCCGGCGGGGAGCGTGGCGGTGATCGTGCCGAGCGTTCGCGCGCCCGAACCCACCGAGACGACGATCGCCGGCTCCCACGGCTCGGGGTGCGTCGCCGGCCACGCCGCCCGGACCGGTTCCAGCCCCTCGCCCGGCGCCACCTCGATCGAGCAGGTCGCCAGTCCGATCGTCTCTGCCAGGGAGCCGGCGGCCTGCTGGAGCACCGTCGGGAGCGGGAGATCCGACAGCAGCAGGGAGGTGAATCCCTGCAGGCGGGCCGTCTCGGAGGCCCTCCGTTCTGCCCGGTCCAGTGCCTCGAAGGCCCGGGCCACCAGGGCGCCGACCACCGTGGCCACCGCCAGGAACACCGCCAGCGCCACCACGTCCTGTGGTCGGCTCACCACGAACGTGTGTCGCGGCTCGGTGAAGAAGAAGTTCAGCGCGAGGAACGACACGACGGACGCCACAACCCCGGACCACAGGCCGCCCAGCACCGAGACGGCCACCACCCCGAGGAGGTAGAGGCTGGCCGCGCTGGCGGCGGCCACATGCGGGATCGCGAGCGCCACGCCGGTGGCAGCGAGCGGGATGAGAAGCGCGGCGAGGACGCCGAGGACCGTGAGCCGGCCCGGGCCGGCCCGGTCCCGGCGGTTCCGGCCCTCGAGCCGTGCCTGCAGGCGTTCGTTCGATCCCATTGGCGTCCTCACACCATCTTGACGCCCCGGAGGCCGATCCTCACGCCTCGTTCACGGCGAGGCTGACAGCCTCCCGGCATGGCGACCGACCAGGGCCAGCAGGCCCGCCGGTCCACGGTGAAGCGCGTCCTGCTGGGACGTCGCCATGCGACGTCCCAGCTTCCCCACACCCTCCTGCCGAAGATCCTGGCCCTGCCGATCTTCTCCTCCGACCCGCTGTCCTCGGTGGCGTACGCCACGGAGCAGATCATGGTGGTGCTGCTGGCGGCGAGCGCCACGTCACGCCACCTGGTGCTGCCGATCTCACTGGTGATCGCTGCCGTCCTGGCCATCGTGGTGGTCTCGTACCGGCAGACGGTGCGGGCCTACCCGTCCGGCGGCGGGTCGTACATCGTCAGCAAGGACAACCTGGGAACGTTCCCCGCCCTGGTCGCCGCGGCGGCCCTCCTCGTCGACTACGTGCTGACCGTGTCGGTCTCGGTGGTGGCCGGGGTGGTGGCCATCGTGGGAGCGGCCGGGGGGCTCTCCCGGTTCACGGTGGAGCTGTCGATCGGCTTCGTGGTGCTCCTCACGATCGCCAACCTCCGGGGGGTCAAGGAGACGGGGGCCGTGTTCGCGGTGCCCACGTACGCGTTCGTGGTCTCGATCCTGGCCATGGTGGGCGTGGGGCTGGCGAGGTGCGCCGTCGGCGGGTGCCCGGCCGGGGGCGGCCAGGGTGTGCAGGCCATCTCCGACCTGGCCCGGCACGCCGGACCGCTCGGGCTGTTCGTGATCCTGCACGCCTTCTCCTCGGGCTCCACGGCGCTCACGGGCGTGGAGGCCATCTCGAACGGAGTCCCGGCCTTCAAGCGCCCCCAGTCCCGAAACGCCGCCAACACGCTCGCCGTGATGGGGACCATCTCGATCACGATGTTCCTGGGGATCTCGTACCTGGCCACCCACATGGACGGTCTGGTCCCCCCGGGGGCGGGACAGCGCTCGGTGGTGGGGCAGATCGCGTTCGCCGTGTTCGGCGGCGGGATCGGCTTCTACGCCGTGCAGGTGTTCACGGCCGCCATCCTGATCCTCGCCGCGAACACGTCGTATCAGGACTTCCCCCGGCTCTCCTCGATCCTGGCCCGGGACCGGTACATGCCGCGGCAGTTCGCGAACCGGGGCGACCGTCTGGTCTTCTCGAACGGGGTGATCGTGCTGGCGGTGCTGGCGGGCCTCCTCATCTGGGGGTTCGACGGCAACCTGGACAAGCTCATCCAGCTCTACGTGGTGGGGGTGTTCACGGCGTTCACGCTGTCGCAGGCCGGCATGGTCCGGCACTGGATGAAGGTCCGCGCGGCGGGTGGCGACGCCGCGCGAGGGCGGGGGGTGTCGATCGCGATCAACGGGGTGGGCGCGCTCTGCACCGGCGTGGTGCTGGTGATCATCACGGCGACGAAGTTCCGGGAGGGGGCGTGGATCTCGATCACGGCCATGGCGGCGATCGTCGTCCTGTTCCAGGCGATCAACCGGCACTACATGGCGGTCCGGCAACAGCTCCGGCAGCGGGCAGTCACCCCGCGGGTCCCGGCGAACACCGCCGTGCTCCTGGTCCCGGGGCTCGACGCGGCGACGGCCGAGGCCCTGGGCTACGTCAGGGCCATCCACCCCGGCGAGACGAGAGCCCTGTACCTCTCGCCGAACCCCCCATCCGGGGAGCTCCGGGAGCGATGGGACGAGTTCTCCCGGGGGAGCCTCCACCTGGAGTCGCTCCCGGGCTCCGGCGGCGACCTGCTGCCGAGGGTGCGGACCTACCTGGAGGGGGTCCGAAGGGGGCCGGGGGACTTCGCCACGGTCGTCCTCCCCGAGCTCATCGAGGACCCCTCCCTGTGGTACGTGGCCAAGCGGCGCGACCTGTTCCGCCTGAAGGCCGGTCTGCTCCGGGAGCGCCGGATCGCGGTGACGGACGTCCCGGTCGTGACGGAGAACGGCCGGCCGGTCGGGGTGGACGCGCTGCCGCTGGCCCCCCAGCGCCTGGTCGCGGTGGTGTTCGTCTCCGGGGTCCACGACGCTGCCATCCGGGCGGTGAACTACTCCCGGTCGCTCCAGGCCCTGGAGACCCGGGCCGTGTACCTGGCCCTCGACCCCGAGGACTCTGAGCGGGTCGTCGAGGGATGGTTCGACCGCCGGCCGGGCATCCGGCTCGACGTGGTGGAGGCACCCTTCCGGGACCTCACCGGACCCATGCTCGACGAGGTCCGGCGGGAGACCTCCCGGCCCGGCACCGTGGTGTCCCTGGTCATCCCCGAGCTGATCCCCCGCCACGTCCTGCACTACCCGCTCCACCGCCAGACCGCGCTGTTCGTCAAGCGCCTGTTCCTGTTCGAGGAGCGGGTGGTCCTGACGAGCGTCCCGTTCCACCTTGGGTGAGGGGACCGGGGGCTCAGCTCGAGCCGGGCTCGATCGGGACGCGGAGCCGGAGGACGAACCCGCCCGAGACGTCCACGGTGAGCGAGCCCCCCAGGACCTCCGCAACGCCGTGGGCCACGTGCAGGCCGAGCTTGGCCCCCGGACCCTCGCCGGGCAGGCGGGGCCGGAACAGGTCGTCGGCCTGGGACCGGGTGAGGTCGGTGGCCGAACGGACCACCTCGAGCTGGAGATCCTCCCCGGCCCGCCGGGCGCGGATCCGGACCGGCCCCTGCTGCCCGAACCACCCGGCCGCCTGCACCATCGCGGCGATGGCCCCCCGGAGCCGCTCCGGATCCGCCGTGAGGGTGAGGTCCTGGCCCTCCCACACCACCGCCGGGTGGTCCGGGTTCGCGGTGGCGGACGCGACCACCGACCCCACCAGATCCCCCAGCTCGACCGGCTCCATCGACAGCTCGAGCCGCCCCGCGGCCAGGCGAGACGCGTCGACCAGCTCGCGGATCACCGCGGTCATGCGATCCACGTCGTAGGAGATCGCATCGAACATGGCCTGGCGCTGTTCGTCGTCGAGCACGGTCCACCGCCGGGCCAGGGTGGAGACGAACCCCTTCACCGCCGTGAGCGGCGAGCGGACGTCGTGCGCTGCGCCGGAGATGAGGTCCTCCAGCGACCCTCCCCTGTGGAGCCGCTGCCGGACGGCCTCGAACAGGCACACCCCGGCCGCCGTGGCCAGGTTCAGCGACTCGGCCCGCCCCGGGATCGGGATGCGAACGGTCTGGTCGGCCAGCCCGGCCACGTCGTCGGGCAACCCCCACGCCTCGTTCCCGAACACGAACGCCGTGGCCCGGCGGAGGTCCACCGAGAACACGTCGGCCTCTCCGCCGGCAGTGGCCGCGAGCACTCTGAGCCCGCGGGTCCGCAGCGCGTCAAGCGTCTGCGCGATCCCGGCGTCCCGCACCACCGGCAGGTGGAACACCGACCCCGCCGAGGAACGAACCGTCTTCGGGTTGTACACGTCCACCGAGGCCTCGGAGAACACGACGGCGCCGGCCCCCGCAGCGTCCGCCGACCGCAGGATGGTCCCGGCATTCCCCGGGTCCCGCACGGAGTACAGGACCGCAGCGAGGTCCAGGTCGGGCGGGAGCTCATCCAGCCCCACGTCCACGAACGACGCCACCCCGACCAGCCCCTGCGGCGTCACGGTGGAGGTCAGCGCCCGGATGACGTCCTCCGACACCTCGGTCACCGGCACCGCCGCGTGCCGAGCCATCACCACCGCGGGATGCATCCCCGCGTCCGGCCCCACGAACAGCTGCGACAGCAACGCCCCCCGCGGCGACCGCACCGCCTCCGTGACCGCCTGCGCGCCCTCCACCAGGAACTCCCGCCGCTTCTCCCGCAGCGCCCGCTTCGAGAGCTTCACGGCGTCCGCCACCCGCGGATTCTTGAGCGAGGTGATCACAGCCTCCCGATGCTAGCCGCCGCTCCTCCCCACCGAAAGCCCGTTCCGTCACCAGGAGTCACAGCGATCAGCGTCAAGCAACAGCACGCTGGGGTGGACCGGTCACGCCTTCCTCAGAGGGCGGCAGTGGAGGGCCTCAGATGCCCTGCACCCGAAGGTCGGGATTCCAGGCCAGTAGCTCGGCGGTAAGGAGATGCAAATCCCTCCATGAGGCTCGGGTCGGGTAGGCTCACTGTGGGATGGAGGAAGCCACGCAGGGCGAACCCGGGAAGGCCCCAGCCGACTCCAACAACCCCCGAGGCAGCCAGCCCTCGGAGCGCCTCGACTGTCCCGTGTGCGGCTCGAACCGAACCCAGCCCTTCCTCCACGCCGGACCGGGCGCCCGCATCAACATGAAGTGCCTCACCTGCGGCCATCTGTTCAAGGACCCGCACCTCCGCCGCTGAGCCTCGCAGTACGGACGGCGAGGAGCCGAGAGAAGGAACTACTTCGCCGGAAGCGAGGACTTGGCCGTCTCGACGAGCCCCGAGAACGCCTTGGGGTCGTGGACGGCGATGTCGGCCAGGACCTTCCGGTCGAGCTCGATGCCGCCGGCCTTCAGGCCGGCGATGAACGTCGAATAGGACATCCCATTCTGCCTCGAGGCGGCGCCGATGCGGGTGATCCACAGGCGGCGGAACTGGCCCTTCTTGTCGCGCCGGTCCCGGTACGCGTACACGCCCGAGTGCAGGAGCTGCTCCTTGGCCACGCGCAGGCGCTTGTGGCGCGCTCCCCGGTACCCCTTGGCGGCCTCGAGGATCTCCCGGCGCTTCTTCTTGGAATGGACGGCTCGCTTGACCCTGGCCACGGCTACTTCCCCAGCAGGCGCTTGAGCGTGCGCGCCTCGGCCGTGACCTCGCTCATCCCCTCGACCCGGCGCCGGCGGCTCCCCGACTTCTTGCGCAGGAAGTGGTTGCCGGTGCCCTTGCGGTGCAGGACCTTGCCGTTCCGGGTGACCCGGAACCGCTTGGCCGCGCCGCGGTGCGTCTTCTGCTTCATCGAACCGTCCTCGTCGTGTGGTGGGTTGTCTACTGCTTGGCCTCGGCGGGCTGCTCGGCCGGAGCCGGAGCCCCGATCGGCGCCTCTGCCGGAGCTTCCGCCGGAGCCTCAGCTTCCGCCGGAGCCGGAGCTGCTTCCGGACCCTCCGGACTCGGAGCCGGAGCCCCCGGAGCCTCCTCGGCCGCCGCCGGAGCGCTCCCCCGGGCCACCGGAGCCGCGCGCGGCGACTCTGCCGGCCGGTGGGACACCTCGTGAACCTGTTTCTTGACCGGGGCGATCACCATGACCATGTTCCTGCCGTCGAGCTTGGGCCACGCGTCCACGACGGCGAGGTCCTTGAGGTCCTCCACCAGCCGGTCCAGGATCTTGCGTCCCAACTCGGTGTGGGCCATCTCGCGCCCCCGGAACATGATGGTGATCTTGACCCGCGCACCCGCATTCAGGAACCGCACGACGTGCCCCTTCTTCGTGGCGTAGTCGTGCGGGTCGATCTTCGGGCGGAACTTGATCTCCTTGACCTCGATCCGGGACTGCTTCTTCCGGGCTTCCTTCTGCCGGATGTCGCGCTCGTACTTGTACTTGCCGTAGTCCATGATCCGGCAGACCGGCGGCGCGGCCTGGGGGGCCACCTCGACGAGGTCGAGGTCCATGTCCCTGGCCCGTCTCAGCGCGTCCTGGGTCGAGACGATCCCGATCTGGGAGCCGTCGGGTCCGACCAGGCGGACCTGCGGCGACCTGATCCGATCGTTTATGCGCGGTTCAACGGAGACCCCGCATCACCTCCTCTATCGAACAAAGAGCACCGACGGATCGCCGGCGCCCCAGGGTGGATCCACGATTCCATTCGCTGGGAAGTATAGGTGCTGCCTCCGCCCGGTGTCGATGACGTTCGTCACACCCTCGCCATGACGCCCGCCCGATGCGAAGGGGCGCCCACGGTCTCCCGTGGACGCCCCTCGCGAGCAGCGCTCCCCGACCCGCTAGCCCACCGGCCGGACGTTCGCGGCCTGCTTGCCCTTCGGGCCCTCGACGATGTCGAACTCCACCTCCTGGCCTTCGTTGAGGGTCCGGTACCCGTCCCCCGTGATGGCGCTGAAGTGTACGAACACGTCCTCTCCGTCACTCCGGGCGATGAACCCGTAGCCCTTCTCGTTGCTGAACCATTTCACCGTTCCCTGGGACACGCCTCCTCCTTCGCACCCGGCGCGAGGGACAGGTTGCACCGGCCAAACCGGTTCCCCCTTCTGTGGAAAAACCGCGCGGAGCCTAGCATCGGCCGACTCGGCGAATCAACGGGCGGGCGAACATGCGAGCCGACCGGTCGCGAGCCGTCCGATCCGTCGAGACGGCGTTCGGGCTACCACTCCGGCTCGAGGGGCCGGCCGTAGTCGTCCTGGAGGCGGAACACGTCGTCCTCCGTGGTGTAGCCGTGCGCGATCTCCAGGACCCGGCCGCGGCCGGACCCGGCGTTCGAGATCCGGTGCGGCTCCTCCGACGACACCACGAACTCGTCGCCGGGCCGCGCGTCCACCTGGCGGTTCCCGATCTGGATCTTCAGGCCCTCGTCGAGCACGATCCACATCTCGTCCCGCAGCTGGTGGTAGTGCTCGCTGGTCTCCTGTCCCGGTTCGATCGTGATGATCCGGACCGACGAGGTCTGGTTCAGGGCGTACGTGCTGACCTTGCCCCAAGGTTTCTCCACGATCATCGGCCGACCACCTCCCGGGACCCCGCCGGCGCGTCAGCGCTCCGTCTTCGGCAGGGCGTCCATCAATCCTGCCATCTCCATGGCCGCCATGGCGGCGTCCCACCCCCTGTTCCCGTGCTTGCCCCCCGCCCGGTCCACGGCCTGCTCGAACGTCTCGGTGGCCAGCACCCCGAAGATCACCGGCACGCCGGTCGCCTCGGAGGCCGTTCGGATCCCGGCTGCGGCCTCGCCCGCGACCAGGTCGAAGTGCGCCGTGTCGCCCCGGATCACCGCGCCCAGGCAGATCACCGCGTCGTACGCGCCAGTGGCGGCCAGCGTTCGCGCCACCAGGGGCAGCTCGAACGCGCCCGGCGTCCATGCCAGGTCCATGTCGTCGTCGGCCACGCCGTGCTTGCGCAGGCACGCCAGTGCCCCGTCCACCAGCTTCTGCACCACGACCTCGTTGAATCGCGACGCCGCGACGGCGAACCGGCGCCCTCTCGCCTCGAAGCCGCCCTGGAAGGTCCTCACGGCGCGACCTCCGTCTCCACCACCCTGTCCAGCCCGTCCAGGATGTGCCCGAGCTTCTCCCGCTTGGCCTTGAGGTACCCGATGTTCTGTTCGGTGGGCCGGGTCTCCAGGGGAACCCGCTCCGCGATCGACAGGCCGTAGCCCTCCAGGCCGGCACGCTTGGCGGGGTTGTTCGTCAGCAGGCGCATGGACCGCACGCCGAGGTCGACCAGGATCTGGGCGCCGATCCCGTAGTCGCGGGGGTCCGGCGGGAACCCCAGGTCCAGGTTGGCCTCCACGGTGTCCCGGCCCGTCTCCTGGAGCTGGTAGGCCCGGAGCTTGTGGGTGAGCCCGATGGCCCGTCCCTCGTGCCCCCGGATGTACAGGATCACCCCGCGACCCTCCTCGCCGACCCTGCGCAGCGCCGAGTCGAGCTGGGCCCCGCAGTCGCACCGGAGCGAGCCGAACACGTCGCCGGTCAGGCACTCCGAGTGGACCCGGACCAGGATCCGTTCGCCGTCGCCGACCTCGCCCAGCACCATCGCGACGTGGACCCGGCCGTCCACCGTGCTCTCGTACGCGGACACCGCGAACTCGCCGTGGTCGGTGGGGATCTTCGCCTCGGCCACCTTCTGGATGAGCTTCTCCCGGCGCCGCCGGTACTTGATGAGGTCGGCGATCGAGATGAGCTTCAGCCCGTGCCGCTTCGAGAACCCCACGAGCTCGGGGAGCCGCGACATGGTGCCGTCCTCGTTCACGATCTCGCACAGGACGCCGGCCGGGTACAGCCCTGCCAGGACGGCGAGGTCCACCGCCGCCTCGGTGTGTCCGGCCCGCTTCAGGACGCCTCCCTGGCGGTACCGCAGCGGGAACACGTGCCCGGGCCGGGCCAGGTCGTCGGGCTTCGTGTCCGGGTCGATGATGCACCGCACCGTGGTCGCCCGGTCGCCCGCCGAGATGCCGGTGGTGGTCCCCCGGCGGGCGTCCACCGAGACCGTGAACGCGGTCCGTTGGGGGTCGGTCACGTCGCTCACCATGAGCGGGATCCGCAGCTCGTCCAGCCGGTCCCCCACCACCGGCATACAGATCACGCCGCTGGTGTGCCGGACCATGAACGCGATGGCCTCCGGCGTGATCGTCGAGGCGGCCAGGATGAGATCCCCCTCGTTCTCGCGGTCGGCGTCGTCCACGACGATCACCATCTGCCCCCGCTTGATGTCCTCCACGGCGTCCTCGATCGAATCGAACACGCCGGAGCGGTCCTGGTCCTCGGTCATGCCAGCTCCTCTCGAGCATGCGGCCGGATCAGCCGCTCCACGTACTTCGCGATCACGTCCACCTCGAGGTTCACCGGATCCCCGGCCCGGGCCGTCCCCAGCGTGGTCACCGCCAGCGTGTGCGGGACGAGCGCGAAGGTGAATTCCGAGCCGTCCAGGGAGGCGACGGTGAGGCTCACGCCGTCCACCGCCACCGATCCCTTCTCCACGAGGTATCGATCCAGCTCCTCGGGGGCCCGGACGGCGATCGTGGCGCCGCCCTCCTGCGGGGTCACCGCGGCCACCGTTCCCACCCCGTCCACGTGGCCCTGGACCAGGTGGCCCCCCAGGCGCGACAGCAGGGTCACCGGCCGTTCGAGATTCACCGGATGGCCCGGCCGGAGACGGCCCAGCGCGGTCCGGGCGAACGTCTCCTCGCTGACGTCGAACCCCAGCCACTCGCCGTCCCCGCCGATCACCGTGAGGCACACGCCGTTCACGGCGACCGAGGCCCCGACAGGCGAGTCCTGGGACACCGTCGTGCAGGCCACGGTGAGCCGGGGACCCTCCAGGTCCCGGACGCGACCGAGCTCCTCAACGATCCCGGTGAACATCCGCCTCCACCTTCAGGTCCGGGCCCACGCGCTCCACGGACACGATCTCGAGGTCCACCGCGTCGCCCACGGGGGCGAACCCCTCGCCGGCCAGCACGCCGGGCGCGCCGGAGCCGCCCAGGAGCTTCGGGGCCCAGAACAGGACGAGCCGGTCCACCACGCCGTCCCGGGCCGCGCTGAACGCGAGCGTCGGACCGCCCTCCAGGAGCACCGACTGCACGTCGCGCTTTCCCAGGTGGGCCATGAGCTCGGCCAGGGGCACTCCGCCCGGTGCCCGGGGGAACGCCACCACCTCGGCGCCGGCCGCCCGCCAGGCGTCCACCGCGCCGGGATCCGCGTCATCGGACGTGGCCACCAGCGTCGGGGCCTCGTCGGAGAACAGCCGGCCGGTACCGGGGACCCGGCCGGCGGCATCCACCACCACCCGGAGCACGGGACGACCGCGGTAGTCCGGGTCCCGGACGGTCAGCGCGGGGTCGTCGGCCAGGGCCGTTCCGGCCCCCACCACGATCGCGTCGGAGTCGCCGCGAAGCCGATGCACGTCCGCTCGGGCCGCCTCCCCGGTGATCCACCGCGAGGACCCATCCCGCGCCGCGACCTTGCCGTCGAGCGTCGCCGCCATCTTCAGCGTGACGAACGGCAGCCCGGTGACGACGTGCCGCCGGAACGCCGCGTTCCGTCGCTCCGCCTCGCGTTCGAGGACGCCGGTTCGAACCTCGACTCCCGCCTCCCGCAGCCGGGCGAACCCCCGGCCGTCCACCACGGGATTGGGGTCCCCGGCGGCCGCCACCACCTCCGCCACGCCCGCGGCGATGAGCGCCTCGGTACAGGGCGGGGTCCGGCCGTGGTGGTCGCAGGGCTCGAGCGTGACGACCAGCGTGGCGCCCCGGGCGTCCTCGCCGGCCCGGGCCACGGCCATGGCCTCGGCGTGGGCCGTGCCGGGCCCCTCGTGCCATCCCTCGCCGACCACCCGGCCGTCGCGGACCAGCACGGCGCCGACCAGCGGGTTCGGGGACACCAGCCCCCGGCCTCGCTCGGCGAGGTCCAGGGCCCGGCGCATCAACGTCTCGTCGTCCATCGCCATCCTCAGACTCGGTCGAGGGGCGTGGACAACGGCACGAGGACCGGCGCACGGCCGGCCACCTCGCCCGTCCTCTTCCATCCCGACTTTCACGGTCGGTCCCGGAATCGCACCGGGTCCACCCCCGACTGGCTGCCAGGGGGTCGCGGACTCTCACCGCCGGTGGGGACTTCCGCCCCGCCCCGAGAACGAGCAGTTCCAGACGGAAGTATAGGTCGGGAGGGCTAGTTGGTGCGTCTGTCGACCGCGAACGACGAGCCGGGCTGGCGCTTGGCGTACTGCTTCATCTCGGTGGCCACGTCCACGGCCTCGCCGTAGTGGGTGAACTTCCGGCGGGCCGTGGAGGCCACGCCGATGGAGATCGCGATGAGCCCGAACCGCTGGAGGACGCCCTGGCGGTCCTCCACCTCGACCCATCCCCGCTCCAGGTCCTCGCGGTCGTAGAAGTGCCGGATCTCGCGGTCGAACCGCTGGCACATCGTCGCGGCGGCCTGTTCGGCCACCTCGGGGGCCAGCACCACGACGAAGTCGTCGCCGCCGACGTGGCCCACGAATCCCTCGGATCGCACCAGCTCCTCCACGACCTCCTGCAGGATCCGGGCCGCGGCCACGATCACCCGGTCACCCCGGGCGAACCCGTAGTGGTCGTTGTACGCCTTGAAGTTGTCGAGGTCGCAGTACAGGACGGCGAACGGCACGTCGTCGTCGACCTTGCGCTGGATCTCCTCCTGGATGCGGATGTTCCCGGGGAGCCCGGTGAGCGGCGACAGCGCCTTCATGTCCTTCGCCCGGCGGAGCGTCGTCTTCACCCGCGCCAGGAGCTCGATCGGGTCGAACGGCTTGATGATGTAGTCGTCGGCGCCCGAGGTCAGGCCCAGCACCTTGTCGGAGGACAACGCCTTCGCTGTCAGCATGATGATGTTCGTGTTGGCGGTGCGGGGGTTCCGGCGGAGCCGCTGGGCCACCTCGAACCCGTCCACCCGCGGCATCATCACGTCGAGCAGGACCAGGTCGGGGTGGAGCTCCTCCGCCTTCCTGAGGGCCTCCTCACCGTCGCCGGCCACCGAGACGTCGTAGCCCACGGAGCGCAGGTTGACCTCGACGAACCGGGCGATGTCCGGATCGTCGTCCACCACCAGGATGGTTTCCGCCACGTCAGTCCCCTTCCCTGTCCGGCCATCCCGGACAGGTCTCGGTGCTCTCTCTCAACAGCAGTCGGCACGTTCGGGGGGCGTCTTGAGGAATGGCGGAAGGGCGTCCCGGGATGGTGCCAGGCGGTGCACCGTGGGGGGTCATCGGGCCCGATTCTATGCCCCGTGTCCCCCCGGGAGGCGACGGCCGGTCGACCCTCAGCGAACCCTGGTGAAGGCCGCCAGGAACATGGCGTCGGAGTCGTGGCGGTGGGGCCACAGGCGGACCCGTTCGGCGGGACCGTCGGGCCCCTCGACGGCCGCCGGCTCCAGATCGGGGCGGTGGCGGAGGAGCGCGCGGCACGCCGCGTCGGTCTCGGCCCGCGGATAGGTGCACACGGAGTACACCAGACGCCCTCCCACCCGGAGGAGCTCCGCCGCGCCGGCCGCGACGGCCACCTGCAGCCGGGCCAGCCGGGAGAGGTCGTCCCGGGCCGGGCGCCACAGCAGCTCCGGGCGCCGCCGGGCGGCCCCCAGCCCGGAGCACGGGGCGTCGACGAGCACCCTGTCGAACCCGGCGCGGAGCGCCGGGCGGCGGGCGTCCTGGACCAGCACGCGGGCCGGCGCCCCCAGCCGGGCCGCCAGGTTCGACACCAGCCGGGCCCGGGCCGGCGAGACGTCCCCCGCCACCACCAGCCCGTCGTCGCCGACCAGGCACGCCGCGTGGGTGGCCTTCCCGCCGGGCCCGGCGCAGGCCTCGAGCGCGCGGTCGCCCGGCCGGAGGTCGAGGGCCCGGACCACGAACGCGGAGGCCTGGTCCTGGACGGCGAACCACCCCTCCCGGAACCCGGGGAGGCGCGCCGGCGAGGCCTCGTCCACCAGCAGCGAGCCCTCGTGCAGGCCGCCGCGCCGAGGGTGGAACCCCGCGCCGCGGAGGGCCCCCTCCAGGTCCTCCACCGAGGTCCGGCAGGTGTTCGTTCGAAGACACAGCGCCGCGGGCCGGGCCAGGGCCTCGGCGGCCTCCACGACCTCGCCCGGATCCGGCAGAGTGGCCCGGAGCTCCGCCACCGCCCACGGCGCGAGGCCCGTCCGGATGGCGACCGACTCGTCGTCCGACCCGGCGGGCCACTGCGGGGGATTCGCCGCCAGGGACCGGAGCACCGCGTTCACGAACCCCCGTTCGCCGCCCCGGGCCAGGCGGACGGTCTCCGACACCGCCGCGTGATCCGGGGTTCGCGTGAACAGCAGCTGGTAGGCGCCCAGGCGGAGGTACGTCAGCGCCCGCGGGGTGACGCGCTCCAGCGGCCGGCTCACGTGGGGTGCGATGGCCCAGTCGAGCGAACGGAGGCGGCGGAGGGTCCCGTACCCGAGCTCCGTGGCCAGGGCCCGGTCCCGGCCCTCCAGGGCCGAGCGGTCCAGGGCCGCGGCCATGGCCAGCGTGGAGTACGCGCGGTCCTCGGTGACCCGGCGGATCACCTCCAGGGCCACCTCACGGGGGTCCGCCGAACGTCGGGGACCGGAGACCGGGGGCGGACGACCCGCGGGCCGCCGGGGCCCGGTCGCCGGCCGGCCACGCCCCCGGCCTCGCGGCGGACCGGTCATCGGGCCGTCATCCCATCCCCTCGCCGGGGACCGGTCGGTGCCCCCGGGCGAACTCCGCGGCGGACATCCGGCGGCGGCCGGCGGGACCGACCTCCAGCAGGCGGAGCCGGCCGCTCCCGGTCCCCACGGTGACGCCCTCCCCGTCCACCGCGACCACCGTGCCCGGGTCGTCTCCGGACGCGGGGCCGGGCAAGGGCTCGGCCCGGAACACCTTCAGGATCTCGTCCCGGAACCGGGTCGACGCGGCGGGCTCCGGGGACAGCGCCCGCACCCGGCCGGCCAGCGCCTCGGCGGACTCCCCCCAGTCCAGCCACCGGTCCTCCGCCTTCAGCCTGGGGGCGAACGTGGGTTCCCCCTCCTGGGGACGGGATTCGAGGTCCCCCGCCGCCAACCCGTCGAGGGTCTGGACCAGCAACCCTCCCCCGATCCGGGCCAGGCGCTCCCCCAGCGACCCGGCGTCGTCCTCCGGTTCGATCGGCTCGTCCCGCTGGAGCAGCACCGGCCCGGTGTCGAGCCCCTCGTCCATGACCATGGTGGTCACGCCGGTGCGTTCCAGCCCTGCCAGGAGCGCGCCCTGGACCGGGGAGGCCCCCCGCAACTGCGGGAGGAGGGAGAAGTGCAGGTTCACCGGGGCCACGGCGGGCATGGAGAGCGCTGCCGCCGGGAGGATCTCGCCGTAGGCCACCACCACCATGATGTCGGGGCTCGATCCGGCCAGCCGTTCGAACCCGGACCCGGACTTCACGGTCTCCACCTCGGCCAGGTGGAGGTCCAGGCGGCGGGCGGCGCCGGCCACGGCGGTGGGGGTGAGCCTCGACCCGCGCCCGGCCGGACGGGGGACGCGGGTCACCACCAGCTGGGGACGGTGCCGCGAGGCCGCCAGCGCCTCGAGCGGCGGCACCGACCACGGGTCGTTGCCCAGGAAGGTCACGCGGAGGGCCCGGGGGCCGGCTCGGACCCCGCTACCGCTGGGAACGGCGCCCGTCGCGTTCACCGGCCACCTCCTGCTCCCGGAGCTGGCGCATGACCTCGCGCCGGCCCTCGTCGTCCAGGCGGTCGATGTAGAGCATCCCGTCCAGGTGGTCGGTCTCGTGCTGCATGATCCGGGCCAGCAGCCCCTGGGCGTCGAACCGCACCGGCTGGCCGGTCAGGCTCTGCCCGGTCACGTGGACGCCGGTGGCCCGCTTCGTCGGCGCGTACGGCCCCCGGATCGACAGGCATCCTTCCTCCAGGACCTCCTCGCCGGCGAGACCGGCGAGCGTGGGATTCACCAGGGCCCGGGCTCCGGTGCCGTCCCCGTCGTCGAACACGAACAGCCGGATGGACCGCCCGATCTGGGGCGCGGCGAGGCCCACCCCCGGGGCGTCGTACATGGTCTCGATCATGTCCTCGACCAGCCGCAGGAGCGCCTCGTCGAACTCCTCCACGGGCCTGGCCCGCTGCCGGAGCACCGGATCTCCCAGCTGTCGGATGGGCAGGATGGCCATGGAGGACGCGCGCTCCCTCGTTCGTGCCGGGTCGGTGGCTCCGCCCGAGGGCGGCTCCTCACAGGTGCGGCTCGGCCTCGACGCGAGCCACGATCCCCCGGGCGGCCAGGTCCCGCACCACCCTGCCGAACGCGGCGAGCCCCTGGGGCCGGACGGTCACCAAGCATACCGTCTGCCCCTCCACCGCCGAGGCCAGCAGCGTCACCGGATCGAGGGCCCGGAGGTGGCTCTCGAGGTCCCCGGACCCGGCCACCCTGAACACCGGGAACCCGGCCGGGAACCCCGCCCCGGCTCGACGGGGGAGTTCGGCCCGGTGGAACCTCGCCGGGTTGCCGGACACGAGGGCCTGCACCGCGGGGTCGTTCGGGTGACTGGACTGGACGATGACCCGGCCGTGGGGCCGGGCCCACCCGGCGGCCTCCATCCACAGGGCCAGGGAATGCTCCACGGAGGCCAGTCCCGGGCGGCGGGCGGCCAGGTCGGCGTCGAGGATCCCCACCAGGTCGAGCCCCGGCGGGGGGACGTCCTTCACGGCCTCCGGGCCCCCCACCACGATGCCCTCCGACGGGCCCGGCCCGCCCCCGACGCCCCGCGTGACCGGGACCGAGGCCACCCGGCTGGCCCACTCCTCCACCCGTTCGACCCCTCCCCGGGCGATTCCGAACACCCGGCCGCCGCAGCTCGCGCAGCGGCCCGGGGCCTCGCACACGACGCACCGCGTCTCGCCGCCCTCCAGCCGGATGGTCCCCCCGCACGACGCGCACCGGGCCGGCTCGCCGCACGACCGGCACACCCGGGCCACGCCGTACCCGGGGAGCGGCTGGTACAGGAACCCCCGCCGGGCCGCCTTCACGGCCGCCACCAGGCGAGGCGCGCGGCCCTCCGGCCCGGGACGGACCACCTCGACCGGCGGCCAGGCCCGTCCGGCCGGCGCGACGTCCGGGGCCCCGGTGGCCACCGCCTCCCCGCTGGGGCACAGCGCCGCCATCACGCACACCCCCCGGCCCAGGCGGGCCCGGGCCACCGCCACGTCGCGCACGTGGTAGGCGGGCGAGCGCTCCTCCCGGTGCCCCGGATGGCTCTCCCTCGAGATCCAGACCAGGCCCAGGCGAGGGATCGGCGCGAACACGGCCGGCCGGGTCCCCACCACCACGGAGAACCGGCCGTCCCGGATGTCCAGCCACATCCGGTACCGCGCCCGCGGCGAGCCCCCCAGGTACATCCCCACGCGGTCCCCGAACGCGTCCGCCACCGCCGCGGCGGTCGCGGGGAGGGGTTCGGCCTCGGGCACCACCACCATGGCCGCCCGCCCCCCGGCCAGGGCCAGCCGGACCGCCTCGACGGCGAGGGCCTGTTCGTCCTCCGGGGCCGGCCGCACCACGAACGCTCCGGACCCGCCCGACAGCGAGTCCACCAGGTGCCCCGCCCCCCGGTATCGGTCGAACGCCCCGTCGCCGACGGGCACCGGGCCCGGCGCCGGTGGGGTTCCCGGATCGCGATCCCGCTCCTCCCCCGCCACCCGCGGCGGGTGGGACCGCCCGATGATCGCGGCCAGCGGGGCCACGTAGCGCTCGCTCATCCACCGGAACAGCCGCAGCATCGCGCCGTCGAAGTAGCGCACCGGCGAGACGACCTTCCGCACGCCGGCCATCCGCGGGGGCACGTCGTCGGTGGGGCCGAGGATCCACCCGCGGGTCAGGCGTCCGTGGAACGGGACCCGGACCAGCGAGCCCATCCCGCCCCCCAGCGATTCGTCGAGGAGGTAGGTGAACTCCCGGTCAAGCGCCAGCACCGGCCGGTCCACGCAGACGGCGACCGGGCCGCTCAGGACCTCCGGATGATTCGTCGCTGGGGCCGGGCTACTCGGCGGCCCGGCGGAGGTCGTCGGCGCGGTCCGTCTCCTCCCAGGGGAAGCCCTTGCGGCCGAAGTGGCCGTACGCGGCCGTCTCGCGGTAGATGGGGCGGCGAAGGTCGAGGTCCCGGATGATCGCTGCGGGCCGGAAGTCGAACACGTCCTGCACCGCGGCCAGGATCCGCGGCGGCGCCACCTGCTCGGTCCCGAACCCGTCCACCGTCATCGACACGGGATGGGCCGTCCCGATGGCATAGGCCACCTGGAGCTGGAACCGGTCGGCCAGCCCCGCCGCCACCACGTTCTTGGCCACGTAGCGGGCCATGTACGCCGCCGAGCGGTCCACCTTGGTGGGGTCCTTGCCGGAGAAGCACCCGCCCCCGTGGGGGGCCATGCCGCCGTAGGAGTCCACCATGATCTTGCGCCCGGTGAGGCCGGTATCGGCCTTGGGGCCGCCGATCTCGAACCGCCCGGTGGGGTTCACCAGGATCCGGACCCCCTCGGCGTCGAGCTCGTCGAACTCCCGCAGGACCGGGTCGATGACCTCGGCCTCGACGTCGGGCTTCAGGAGGCTCTCCAGGTCGACCTCCTCGCGGTGCTGGGCCGAGATCAGCACCGTGTGCACCCGGACCGGACGGTTCCCCTCGTACTCCACGGTCACCTGGCTCTTGCCGTCCGGCCGCAGATACGGGACGACGCCCGCCTTGCGGACGTCGGAGAGGCGCTTGGCCAGCCGGTGGGCCATGGCGATGGGCATCGGCATGAGCTCCTCGGTGTCCCGGCTGGCGAACCCGAACATCATGCCCTGGTCCCCCGCCCCGATCGAGTCGAGGTCGTCGTGGGAGCCTTCCTTGACTTCCCTTGCCCGATCCACGCCCAAAGCGATGTCCGCGGACTGCTCCTGGATCGCGGTGATCACCCCACACGTCGCCCCGTCGATCCCGAACTTCGAGTCGGTGTACCCGATGTCGTTGATGGTCCGGCGGACCACCTTCGGGATGTCCACGTAGATCTCCGTGGAGATCTCCCCGGCCACGATCACGAGGCCGGTCGTGACGAGGGTCTCGCAGGCCACCCGTCCGTTCGGGTCGCCCTCGAAGATCGCGTCGAGGACCGCGTCGGAGATCTGGTCGGCGAGCTTGTCGGGGTGCCCCTCGGTCACCGATTCCGAGGTGAACAGATACCGGTCGGCCATGTCCGCGGGAGTATACCGGCCCCCTCCGACCCGACCCCGGAACCGCCGGGGGAACGTCAGTCCCGGGCCGCGAGGAGCTTGGCCACCCGGTCCCAGATGGCGGCGGCGAGCTCCGGCTTGGTCCAGGTACGGAGGGGCTCGTCCACGCCGGCGGCCGACAGGATCATGGCGTCGTTCGTGGTCGAACCGAACCCCGTGCCCTCCCGGCCCACCTCGTTCACCACGATGAGGTCGAGACCCTTGGACTCGAGCTTGCGGCGCGCGGTCGCCTCCAGTCCCTCGGTCTCGGCGGCGAACCCCACCAGGACCGGCCCGTCGCCACCCGAGCGCAGGGATCCCAGCTCCTTGAGCACGTCCGGAGTCGGCTGGAGATCGAACCGCGGCGGGCCGGACTCCTTCTTGAGCTTCCGCGCGGCCACCTCGGCCGGCCGCCAGTCGGCCACCGCCGCGGCCATGACCACGGCGTCGGCCCCCGCGGACTCACGCACCACTGCGTCCCGCATCTCCTCCGCCCGCTCCACCCGGATCACCCGCACCCCCCGGGGGGGCTCCAGGGCCACGGGCCCGCTCACCAGGACCACCTCGGCCCCCCGGCGGGCCGCCTCGGCGGCCACCTCGTGGCCCATCCGGCCGCTGGAGCGGTTCCCGATGAACCGGACCGGGTCGATGGGCTCCCACGTCGGTCCCGCGCTCACCACCACCCGCCGCCCGGCCAGGTCCCCAGCCCCCCCCAGGGCCGCCACGACGGCCTCGAGGATCTCCTCCGGCTCGCTCATCCTCCCCGGGCCCTCGTCGCCCGCGGCCAGCGAGCCGGTGGCCGGCCCCACGATCACGGCGCCACGCTCGGCCAGCGTTCGAAGGTGGGCCTGGGTGGCCGGGTGCTCGTACATGCCGGTGTGCATGGCCGGCGCCACCACCAGGGGGCACCGGGCCTCGAGCAGCGTGGAGGTCACCATGTCGTCGGCCAGGCCCAGGGCCAGCCGGGCGATGACGTTGGCCGTGGCGGGGGCCACCACGGCGGCGTCGGCCTCGTGGGCCAGGTGGACGTGCAGGACCCGTTCGACCTCCTCGAACACGTCGGAACGGACCGGCCGTCCGGTGAGCGCGGCGAAGGTGTCCGGCCCCACGAAGCGGGTGGCGGCGGGGGTCATCAGGACCTGCACGGTGGCCCCGGACCCGGTCAGCAGGCGGGCCAGCAGGACGGACTTGTACGCCGCGATCCCCCCGGAGACGCCGAGGAGGACGTGGCGGCCCGCGAGGCGGGAGTCCCCAGCGGCCTGCATGTCGGCGTCCTCACCCCCTGCGCGTGGGCGGCCGGGACGGGCTACTTGATCCGTTCGGTGATGCCCTCGGGCCGTTCGAACGTGACCTTGCCCTCCGCGATCTCCTCGAGCGCGATCGACAGGGGCTTGTTCCGCAGACCCCCGGACTCCACCAGCGGCGGGACGTAGTCCCCACGGCCCTCGCCCAGCTGCGAGTAGTACGAGTTGATCTCCCTGGCCCGCTTGGCGGCCAGGGTGACCAGGCTGAACTTGGAGTCGACGGCCTCGAGCAGCACGTCGATCTTCGGCTCGATCATTCGCGGTTCCTTCCTTCAGCTCAGGCGGGTCCGGCGCCGTCCGGTTCTCCGGCGAAATCCGATACGGACGGCATCGGCGCTGGTGAGGGCCGGTGTCCGTACCGTTCGAGTATAGCCACCACCTCGTCCACCGCGCGGTCCACCACGTCGTTCACCACCTCGTGGTCGAACAGCCGGGACTGGGCCATCTCGTGATCGGTCTCGGACAGGCGGCGCTCGAGGTCCGCCCCCCGCTCCGTGCCCCGGGCGACCAGGCGGCGGGTGAGCTCCTCCCGCGATGGGGGGGACAGGAACACCAGCACGGCGTCGGGCACCCTGGTCCTGATCTGCGCGGCCCCCTGGACGTCGATCTCCAGGATCACGTCGCGGCCCCCGTCCCGGGCCCGCTCCACCGGCTCGGCCAGGGTCCCGGAGCGGTGACCGAACGTCTCCGCCCACTCCAGGAGCTGGTCGAGCTCGATCAGCCGGTCGAACCGGTCCTCGGGGATGAACCAGTAGTGGACCCCGTCCACCTCCCCCGGCCGGGGCGCGCGCGTCTTTGCCGACACGCTGAAGTACAGCGACGGATCGCGCTCCAGGAGCCGCCGGACCACCGTGCCCTTGCCCACCCCGGACGGACCCGAGATCACGAACAGCCGGCCCCGGCGGGTCGGTTCGGGCGAGGGGGGCGCGTGCTGCGCCAGGGGGCCTACTTCTTGGAGAACTCGGCCAGCAGGGCGCCCTTCTGCTTCGCGCCCAGTCCCCGGACCCGCCGGGTGGCCGAGATGTCGAGTTGCTCCATGAGCTTGCGGGCCTTGACCTTGCCGACCCCCGGAAGGGACTCGAGCACCGTGGACACCTTCATCTTGCCGACGGTGTCGCTGCCCGAGGTCTCGAGGATGTCGCGCAGGGACCGCTTTCCGGACTTGAGCTCGCCCTTGATCTCGGCTCGCTTCCGCCGGGCCTCGGCCGCCTTGGCCAGGGCTTCCCTCCGCTGTTCCTCGTTCAGGGTTGGAAGGGGCATGAACGCCTCCTTTGGCTGGTCAGGGTAAAGGACGCGGCATTATATGCACGCGCTCTGCGGCCGGGCAAAGCCCGGCCACGCACGCCTCCCTCAACGTCAATCTCAGGTTCAGCCGTTGGGCGGGGAACCGGCCGCCCGATCCGAAGGCCGTTGCGCCGCAAGCCGTTCGGGAAGGCGTTCCCGGTTCGCGGCGACCGCTCCCCGCGAACCGCTCAGCCGATCTCAGCGAGCACCATCCGGGCGGCCGCTGCGGGATCGGACGCCTCAGTGACCGGCCGACCCACCACCAGGTGGTCCGCGCCGGCCCCCAGGGCCTCCCTCGGAGTGAGCACCCGGACGTGGTCGTTCGACCCGAAGCCGGCCGGGCGGACCCCGGGAACGACCACGATCGGCCCGTCGCCGAGGGCCTCGCGGACCTCCCGGACGTCCTCCCCCGACACCACGACGCCGGCCGCGCCGGCCGTCACCGCCTCGAACGCCAGCGACGCCGGCGAGGCCAGGGACTCCCCGCCCACGCTGGAGAGCACGGTGACGGCGATGACGGCGGGTGGATCGAACCCCCCGGCATCCGCACCCTGCTCCACGCCGTCCACCGCGGCCCGGACCATGACCTCCCCCCCCAGGGCGTGCACCGTGAGCATCGTGGGGCCGAGCGCCCCCGCCGCCCGGGCGGCCCGGCCCACCGTGGTCGGGATGTCGTGCAGCTTGAGGTCGAGGAACACCGGTCCGTGGGCCCGGACCCGGTGGACCGCCACCGGCCCGTTCGCCACGAACAGCTCGAGCCCCACCTTCAGCATCCCGGCGGCGCCCGCGAGGCGCCGGGCCAGGTCCTCGGCGCCGTCGAGGTCGGGACGGTCCAGGGCCACGATCAGCGGGTTCCGGTCCGTCTCAGGCCCCTTCCTCCGCATCCGCCGCGGCGGGCGGGGGCACCGGCGGGGCCCCCAGGCGCCCCCGGACATCCGCCACCGAGCCCAGTCCGTTGTCGGACAGGAACCGCATGATCCCCTGGGCCACCTCCACGGCCGCCGACGGGTTCGTGAACAGCGCGGTCCCCACCTGCACCGCCCACGCGCCGGCCAGGAGGAACTCCACGGCGTCGGACCCCGTCGAGATCCCGCCGACGCCGAGGATCGGCGTGCCCGGCAGGGCCAGCGCGACCTCCCGGACCGCGCGGAGGGCGATGGGCCGGATGGCCGGACCCGACAGGCCACCGGTCCCCGACGCCAGGCGGGCCTGCCACGAGCCCACGTCGACCGAGAGCGCCGGGAGCGAATGCGTGATGGTCACGCCGAGCGCCCCGGCCCGCACCGCGGCATCGGCCACCTTCGCCACGTCGGCCACCGCGGCGGAGAGCTTCACGAACACCGGGATGTGCGTGAGCCGGGCGACCGCGCCGACCACCTCGGCGGCCCCCTCGGGCGTCTCCGAGAACCACCGCCCGTCCCGGTCGCGGCTGGGGCAGCACGCGTTGACCTCGATCGCGGCCAGCGCCTCGGCCATGGGCTCGAGGCCGATCGCGAGCTGCATGTACTCCTCCACGGAGAACCCGCCGACCGAGACGAAGACCGGGACCCGGGTCCGGACCATGGCCGGCAGCTCCCGTTCGACGAATGCCTGGAGGCCGTCGTTCTGGAGCCCGGTGCCGGTCAGGAGCCCCGATGGGGTCTCGGCCACCCGGGGGGTGGGGACGCCGCGTTCCGGTCCCAGCGTGATGCTCCGGGAGACGATCCCCCCCAGCTTCCGGAGGTCCGTGAGATGCCCCAGCTCCGGACCGAAGCACCCCGAGGCCACCATCACCGGCGTGGGCAGCCGGACCCCGGCCAGGTCCACCGACGCGGACGGCCGGACCGCGGGAGCAGCAGACCCGTCGTCCCCGCCGGTCCGGGCGGGAGCCGTCATCCCGGCCATCCGGTGAGGGCGGGGAACCCCTCGGGCGGCGTGGCCATGGTCTCGGTGCCCCGGGCCCCCCAGCGGTCCCACAGGATCCGGCCGGCGTTGAGGGCCGGACCGTCCACGCACGCCCTGATGTGGTCGTATCCCCGCCCGTCCCGTCGGGCCACCGGGACCACGCACGTCCAGCACAGCCCCAGTCCGCAGGCCATCCGCTCCTCCACCGCCACCTGGGCCGGGATCGAACGGGACCGGCAGAACTCGGCGACCTCCTGGAGGAGACGCCGGGGGCCGGCCGCATACACGACCTGTGTGCCGCACTTCTCGGTGACCGCCGGGAGGACGTCGACGGTGTGCCCCTTCTCCCCGGCCGACCCGTCCGCCGTGACCACCGCGATCGTCCGGGCCAGGCGCTTTGCCTCGATCGGCTTGAACACCCGGTCCTGCGACGCCCCTCCGATCACCATGTCCACCCGGTGACCGTTGCCGCTGAGCTCCTCGGCCAGGAAGTACAGCGGCGCGGATCCGTGGTCCTCACACACGAGCAGGCACGAGACCGGCTTGCGGGGCAGGGCGAAGGGCTTGCCCAGGGGGCCGATCACGTCGAGGAACTGGTGGGCCCGGAGCTCGGCCAGCCAGTCCTCGGAGGTGTTCTCGGGGTCCACCACGAACTCGAGCGTCCCGGCCCAGCCACCGCGGCGCGACGTCTGGTGGACGAAGAACGGCCGGCGGAGGAAGGCCTGGCGCCCCTCGGGGGCCGCGACCTGGATGAACTGCCCCGGGCGGGCCTGCTCGGCGATCTCGGGCGCGACCAGCGTCACCGACAGGAACAGCCCGGCCTTCCGCGCGGACAGGACCTCGCAGCGGGCCCGGATCACCGGGCCTCCCCCGCCGCGCGGGCGGGTTCGGGCTCGGGTTCCATCAGCCGGAGCTGCTCCGGCGGAGGCGGCGGCGCCTGGTACTCCTGCAGTGGGCGGGGTGCCGGGAGGCCGTCCCGGATGGCCTCGATCCCCTGCAGCGCGGCGAGGGCGCCGGGAAGGGTGGTGACGCACGGGATCCCCGCCGCCGCCGCCGCGGTGCGGATCTCGGAGCCGTCGGTCCGAGGGCCCCGGCCGAACGGGGTGTTGATCACGATGTCCACCCGCCCGGCGCGGATGAGGTCCACGATGTCGCGTCCCCCTTCGGATCGCTTCCGGACCGGCGTCACCCGGACGCCCGCCCGGGCCAGCACCGCGGCCGTCCCCCGGGTCGCCAGCACGGTGAACCCGAGCTCGGCCAGGCGCTTTGCCGGGAACACGATAGCCCGCTTGTCCCGGTTCGCCACACTGACGAACGCCGTGCCCCCGGACGGGAGGCCGGCGCCGACGGCAGTGAGGGCCTTGGCCATGGCCGGCCCCAGCCTCTCGTCGATGCCCATCACCTCGCCGGTGGACTTCATCTCGGGGCCCAGCACCGTGTCCTGCCCGGGGAACCGGCCGAACGGGAGCACGGCCGCCTTCACCGCGGTGTGGGCCAGCGTCCGGTACACCTCGCGGGGCGGCACCAGGCCGCCGGCCCGCAGCTCGGCCAGGGTCCGGCCGGCCATCACCAGCGCGGCCACCTTGGCCAGCGGGACGCCGGTGACCTTCGACACGAACGGAACCGTCCGGCTGGAGCGGGGGTTCGCCTCGAGCACCCACACCCGCTCGTCCTTCACGGCCATCTGGACGTTCAGCAGTCCCCTGACCCCGAGCGCCGCGGCCAGGGCCCTCGCGATCTCCTCCGCCCGGTCCATGTCGTCCTCGGACAGCGTGGGGGGAGGGATCACGCACGTGGAGTCCCCGGAGTGGACCCCGGCCTCCTCGATGTGCTCCATGACCGCGCCCACGAAGGTCTCCCGGCCGTCGCTCACGGCGTCGACGTCGATCTCGATGGCTCCCTCCAGGAACCGGTCGATGAGCACGGGGTGGTCCGGCCCGGCCGCCGCCGCCGTCCGCACGAACCCCTCCAGCTCGTCGGGGCCGTACACGATCTCCATGGCCCGGCCCCCCAGCACGTACGAGGGCCGGACCAGGACCGGGTACCCGATCTCGTCGGCGATCCGACGGGCCTCGTCCACGGACGCGGCCTCCCCGTGGGGCGGCGCCGGGATCCCCAGCGACCGCAGCAGGGTCGCGAACTTCCCCCGGTCCTCGGCGAGGTCGATGGATGCGGGCGAGGTTCCCAGCACGGCGAACCCCTCCCCCTCCAGCGTGTGCGCGAGCTTCAGCGGGGTCTGCCCCCCGAGCTGGACGATGACCCCCTCCGGGCGCTCCGCCCGGCAGACCGCCAGGACGTCCTCGGCGGCGAGGGGCTCGAAGTACAGCCGGTCGCTGGTGTCGTAGTCGGTCGAGACCGTCTCGGGGTTGCAGTTCACCATCACGGTCTCGTAGCCCGCATCCCGCAGCGCGAACGCCGCGTGGACGCACGCGTAGTCGAACTCGATCCCCTGCCCGATCCGGTTCGGCCCTGCCCCCAGGATCACGATGCGGGGCCGCGCGGCGGGCCGGACCTCCGACTCCTCCTCGTACGTCGAGTAGTAGTAGGGCGTCCGGGCCTCGAACTCGCCCGCGCACGTGTCGACGGTCTTGAACACGGCCTCCACGCCGAGCTCGGCCCTCCGGGCCCGGACCCGGTCCGCGTTCGATCCCGTGAGCCTCGCGATGCGGACGTCGGACAGCCCGCGACGCTTCGCCTCGAGCAGGTCCTCCGCCGTCAGGTCGCCGAGATCCTTGCCCCGCAGGGCCTCCGCCGTGTCCGCCACCAGCGCGATCTGGTCCACGAACCACGGGTCGATCGCGGAGGCCGCCGCGACCTCGTCCACGGAATTCCCCGCGCCGAGCAGCGCCTCGACGTCCAGGACCCGGCGCTCGGTGGCGGTCCCGAGGGCGTCGAGGGCGGGATCGCCCGCCGGCGCCTCGAGGTCGGGACGCTCGAGCGACCGCACCGCCTTCCCCAGGGCCTCGGTGAACGTCCGGCCGACGGCCATGACCTCCCCCACCGACTTCATCACCGTGGTCAGCCGGGGATCGGCCTGGGGGAACTTCTCGAACGCGAACCTCGGGATCTTCACCACGACGTAGTCGAGGGTCGGCTCGAACGCTGCCAGGGTCTCGCCGGTGATGTCGTTGCGGATCTCGTCCAGCCGGTACCCGACGGCGAGGAGCGCGGCGATCTTCGCGATGGGGAACCCGGTGGCCTTCGACGCGAGCGCCGAGGACCGGGACACCCGGGGGTTCATCTCGATCACCACCTGCCGGCCGTCCCGGGGGTTCACCGCGAACTGGATGTTCGACCCGCCGGTGTCCACGCCGACGGCCCGGATGCAGGCCAGGGCGGCGTCGCGCATCCGCTGGTACTCCCGGTCGGTGAGGGTCTGCTGCGGCGCCACCGTGATGGAGTCGCCGGTATGCACTCCCATGGGATCGACGTTCTCGATCGAGCAGATCACGACGGCGTTGTCGGCGCCGTCGCGCATGACCTCCAGCTCGAACTCCTTCCATCCGGCCACCGACTGCTCCACCAGGATCTCGGAGACGGGGCTCTCCGCGAGCCCCCGCCCGGCCACCGCCTTGAGCTCGTCCTCCGTGGCGGCCAACCCGGACCCCCCGCCGCCCAGCACGAACGACGGCCGGACGATGACCGGGAACCCGATCTCCCGCGCCACGGCCGTGGCCTCATCCAGCGAATGGGCGAAGCCGCTGGCGGGAAGGGCCAGCCCGGCCCCCCGCATCGTCGCTGCGAACTGCCGCCGGTCCTCGGCCCGGCGGATGGCATCGATCCCGGCACCGATCAGCCGCACCCCGAACCGGTCCAGGACGCCGGCCTCGGCCAGCGCCACCGTGGCGTTCAGCGCGGTCTGCCCACCGAGGGTCGGGAGCAGCGCGTCGGGGCGCTCCTTCTCCACGATCGCGGCGATGGACTCCGGCGTGAGCGGCTCGATGTATGTCGCGTGGGCGAACTCGGGGTCGGTCATGATCGTGGCCGGGTTCGAGTTCACCAGCACCACCCGGTAGCCCTCGGCCCGGAGGGCCTTGCAGCCCTGGGTGCCGGAGTAGTCGAACTCGCAGGCCTGGCCGATCACGATCGGCCCGCTGCCGATGACGAGGATGCTCTCGATGTCGTCTCGCCTGGGCATCTACGCGTGGGCCTCCATGAGCGCGCGGAACCGGTCGAACAGGTAGCTCGCGTCGTGCGGTCCGGGGGCGGCTTCGGGGTGGTACTGGACGGAGAACGCCGGGATGTCGTTGCAGCGCAGGCCTTCCAGGGTCTCGTCGTTGAGGTTCCAGTGGGTGAGGGTCACGGGGCCGAAACCGGATTCGACGTGCGCGGGGCGGGCGCTCGTTGACGCACTGGGGTCGACGGCGAAGCCGTGGTTGTGGCTGGTGATCTCGACTCTGCCGGTGTCCGTGTTCAGGACCGGCTGGTTCGCGCCTCGGTGGCCGAATTTGAGCTTGTACGTGCTGAGGCCGAGGGCCCTGGCCATCAGTTGGTGGCCGAGGCAGATGCCGAAGACGGGGACCTTGCCGAGGAGGGCGCCGGCCGATTCGATGCCGTAGGTGGTGGCCGCCGGGTCGCCGGGGCCGTTCGACAGGAACACACCGTCGTAGTCCCCGGCCAGAACTTCCGCCGCCGGAGTCTGGGCCGGGTAGACGGTCGCCTCGATGCCGTGGGCGGCGAGCCTGCGGAGGATGTTGCGCTTGATGCCGAAGTCGTAGGCGGCGACCCGGAGGATGGGGCGGCGATCGGGGGTGGCGGGGCCGACGAGGGCGGCCGCTTCGTAGGGCTCCTTCGTGGAGACGTGGCGGGCCAGGTCGGCGCCCTCCATGCCGGGGTGGGTGCGGGTTCGTTCGGCCAGGGACCGTGGGTCGAGGTCGTCGGTCGATATGGCGCAGCGCATGGCGCCGGCGGTTCGGAGCCGGAGGGTCAGGCGGCGGGTGTCGATGCCCTCGATGGCCACGACGCCCGCGTCGGCCAGCTCCTCCGGGAGGGTCCGGTCCGCGCGCCAGGAGGAGGCACGGTGGGAGGCCTCGCGGACGGCGAACCCCGAGACCTGGATCCGCGGCGACTCGGGGTCCTCGCGGTTCACGCCGTAGTTCCCCTGGTGGGGGGCGGTCATGGTGACGACCTGCCCCGCGTACGAGGGGTCGGTGAGGACCTCCTGGTAGCCGCTCATGCCGGTGTTGAACACGGCCTCGCCGAAGGCCTCCCCGGGGGCGCCGAACGAGCGCCCCCGGAGCGCCGTGCCGTCCTCCAGGACCAGCAGCGCCTCGGGACCCCGGGTCATCGCGGGCACGACCGGGCTCCCGTCACCGGGTCGGCTTCCCGTCCGCCACGACCAGGTCGCCGCGGTACATCGTGTGGACGACCCGGCCGGTCAGCGTGTGGCCGAGGAACGCCGAGTTCCGGCTCCTCGAGGCGAACGGGGCTTCTACCACCCACCGCCCCTGCGGGTCGAACGCCACCAGGTTGGCCGGCCGGCCGGCCTCGACGGGCCCCCCGTGGGCCTGCGCCGCCAGGATCCGGGCCGGAGCGGTCGACAGGGCCTCCAGGGCCCGTTCGAGCGTGATCTTCCCGGTCTCCACCCCGTGCGTGAGCACCGCCGCCAGCGCCGTCTCCAGGCCGATGGTCCCCGGCGGGGCCTGGTCGAACTCGGCCTCCTTCTCCTCCACCGCGTGGGGCGCGTGGTCCGTGGCCACCGCGTCGATGGTCCCGTCCGCCAGGCCGGCCCACAGGGCCTCGCGGTCATCGGCGGTCCGGATCGGGGGGTTCACCTTGAGGTTCGTGTCGTAGGTGACGAGGTCCTGGTCGGCGAACGCGAGGTGGTGCGGTGTCACCTCGGCGGTGACCCGCAGGCCCTCGGCCTTGGCCCGCCGGACCAGGTCCACCGACCCGGCGCTCGACAGGTGGCACACGTGCAGCGCCCCCCCGGTGAGCCTGGCCAGGGCCAGGTCCCGGGCCACGACGACCTCCTCGGCCTCCCGGGGCTGCCCGGCCAGGCCCAGTGAGTACGAGTGCACGCCCTCGTGCATCTGGCCTCCCTCGGCCAGCGTGGGGTCCTCGCAGTGCTCGGCGATGATCACGCCCTCGAATGCCCGCGCGTAGCGGAGGGCGTTGCGGAGGACGCGGGCGCTCGGCACGCACCGCCCGTCATCGCTGAACACCCGGACGCCGGCCTCGACCATCTCGCCGATCTCGGCCATCTCCTCACCGGCCAGGCCCCTGGTGATGGCGCCGACCGGGAATACGTCGCACAGGGCGGCCCGTTCGGCCAGGGCCCGGACCTCGTGGATCACGGCGGCGTTGTCGGCCACCGGGTCGGTGTTCGCCATGGGCGAGACCGCGGTGAAGCCGCCGAGCGCCGCGGCCCGGCAGCCGGTCTCCACGGTCTCCTTGTCCTCCCGCCCCGGTTGGCGGAGGTGCGTGTGGAGGTCCACCAGCCCCGGCGCCAGGACCAATCCGTCGCAGTCGAGGACCTCGGCGCCGTTCGGGCTCAGACCTGCGCCGACGTCGATGACGCCCCCGTTCTCCACCAGGACGTCCGCTCGTTCGTCCCGGCCGGCGGCCGGGTCCACCACCCGGGCCCCCCGGAACAGGATCCGCTCAGGCATCGGCCCCCACCTCCACCTTCGCCTCGTTCGAATCCGGCAACGTGACCTGCTCGGGCTCGGCGGCGGCCACCTCCGTCGGCGGCGGGTCCTCCGCGGCCCGGGTCCCTCCCAGCAGTAGGTACAGCAGCGACATCCGCACGGCAATCCCGTTCGTCACCTGCTCCTCGATCACGGCCTGCGGGAGGTCGGCCACGTCGGAGTCGATCTCCACGCCCCGGTTCATGGGACCCGGGTGCATGATCAGCGCGCCCTCCGGGAGCATCGAGACGCGGTCCCGGGACAGCCCGAACAGCCGGGCGTACTCGCGGACGCTCGGGAAGAACTGCTGGCGCTGGCGTTCCCGCTGGACCCGGAGCATGTAGCAGACGTCGAGCTTCGGCAGCACCGATTCGATGTCGTAGGACACCTGGACCCCCCACGCGGGCGCGTCCGGCGGGATCAGGGTGGGCGGCCCGATCAGCGTGACCTCCGCCCCCATCTTCACCAGCGCGAACGACAGCGAGCGGGCCACCCGAGAGTGCAGGACGTCGCCGATGATCGCGGTTCGGAGCCCCTCGAGGCGCCCCAGCTTCTCCCGGATCGTGTAGAGGTCGAGGAGGGCCTGGGTGGGGTGCTCGTGGGTGCCGTCGCCCGCGTTGAGCACGCTCCCCTTCACCCACTTCGTGAGCAGGTACGGGGAGCCGCTCGAGGAGTGCCGGATGACGATGGCGTCGGCCCCCATCGCCTGGAGGGTCAGCGCGGTGTCCTTCAGGGACTCGCCCTTCGAGACGGAGGAGCCGCTCGTGGAGAAGTTGATGACGTCGGCCGAGAGGCGCTTCGCCGCCAGCTCGAACGAGATCCGGGTCCGCGTGGAGTTCTCGTAGAACAGGTTCACCACGGTACGGCCCCGGAGCGCCGGGACCTTCTTGATGACCCGTGTACCGACCTCCCGGAACGAGTCCGCCGTGTCGAGGATCCGGACCACGTCCTCCGCCGACACGTCGTGGATCGACAGCAGGTGCTTGTTCATGTCTGACCCCCTAGGTACACGGCGTCCTCGCCGTCGGTCTCGGTCAGCGCGACGCGGACGTTCTCGTCGTGGCGCGTTGGCACGTTCTTGCCGACGTAGTCGGCCCGGATCGGCAGCTCCCGGTGGCCCCGGTCGACGAGGACGGCCAGCTGGACGGCGCGCGGCCGGCCGAAGTCCACCAAGGCATCCAGCGCCGAGCGGATGGTCCGGCCCGTGAACAGGACGTCGTCCACCAGGACCACGGTGCGGCCGGTGATGTCGAACGGGATCCGCGTCTCGTGGACCTCGGGCGCCTCGGCGCGGAGCCCGATGTCGTCGCGGTAGAAGGTGATGTCGAGGGCCCCGACCGGGACATCGGCGTTCTCGATCCGCTTGAGCTCTCCGGCGAGCCTCCGGGCCAGATCGTCCCCGCGGGCGGCGATCCCCACCAGGACGACGTCGCCGGCTCCCTTGTTCCGTTCGAGGACCTCGTGGGCGATCCGCGTGGTGGCCCGGCGAATCTCCGCCTGGTCCATGAGCCTGGCCACGGTTCCCCTTGCGACCGGGGGGCTACCGCTCGGCTGTGCCTCGGCGGGCCCGTTCGAACTCCGGCCTCGCTCTTGAGCCCCCCGGACCCCCGTCATGAAGAAACGCCCGGCCGCACCCGCGGCAGGGCGTACCTGTGGCGCATCTTCAGCCTCGCCTCCTTTCCGGCCTCACGGGACCGGTCTTAAAGGGGAAGATCGAGTGCAGGTTAGCCGGTCTCGGCGAACGCATCAATCACCCGAGCGCGCAGCCACGTCGGAGAGCGCCGAGTGGACTTGACAATCGAACACGTGTTCGGTACCATGATCGTCACCTTCCCCCAGTGAGCGAGACCTGGGATTGCCCGTGGAAGTGGCCCGAACCGACGACGAGATCATCACCGGCATGGACGCCGCGTACGTCCGCGCCTGCGCGGCCCAGCGCGAGCTGTTCTCCTTCATCGCCGATGCGGAGCGCCGGGACATGCGCTGGGTGGAGGG
>WNFU01001719.1_pt1 | contig 46383 bp, 38 predicted proteins | sample 5400121 | NCBI WGS metagenome assembly WNFU01 (sample SAMN13153360, study PRJNA577476) | soil metagenome | isolation source: 100 cm soil or saprolite under grassland replicate 1 | place: USA:California | collected 2016-06-15 | reverse complement strand
CCGCGGACCTCCCGGCGCAGCCGGGAAACCTCACGGCGATCGGCCGCCTCAACGCCCTCTGCTTGGGGGTGATCGCCGCGGTCGAGTCGCCCGGCCGCATCAGCCGGGGCGACACCGTGCGGATCGCTCGATCGTAGGCGCAGGCCATTGCGCCTCCAGGTCTCGCGGGGATCACTAGCGCCCGTGGAAGCGTCGCGTCCCGGAGGCTGGCGGAGCCGAGTCGAGCGCCTCGCGAGGTCGGGGTGCTTCCGACCGACTCCCGCGACAAGGCCCTCCGGGAGGAGACGCTGGTCCTCTCGGCCGTGTTCATCACCGCTCTCCGTGGTGTGGGTCGCGACGTACTGGGCCCTCGGCCTGTACCTGTCCGCCGCCGTTCGCCTACCAGGTCGTCGCGGTCGTCAACCTCGTCGTGTTCGCCAGGACCAGGCGGTACCGGTTCTTCCGATCCTGCGAGCTGGCGCTGAGTCTCATCCTGCCATTCGTGCTTCAGCTCAGCCTCGGGGGTTCGTCGCGCCATGCTGAGGGCGGTCGAACCGATGGGCGCGATCCAGCTCCGGATCGGCATCGACGTCGGCCCCGTCGTGGCCGGGGTCATCGGAAGGAACAAGCGGCCGCGACCGAACAACCCGAGAGCCGGTAACGCCGTCCGGGCAGGAGTCGGGGCTCCGACGGCGGGGTATAGACGGACACCAGATGCCTACCCCTGCCCGAGGGAGGTTCGATGCGTAGTCCTGCCCGTTTCTCGTGGGTTGCCACCGCCGCCGCCGTGTCCACCGCCATGGTGATCGGGGCGGCCGTCTCACTCAGCGGCGGTGGGGGAAGGGAGCCGCACGGTGGTCTCGCACCCCCGGGTGGTCCCGCGTTCGTCGGCGGACCGACGGCCCATCCCGCTCACGTGGTGGAGCGATACCTGGGCCCGACGACCCCCTACGCGGGCCCGACGAAGGACATCCCGTGCGACGGTGGGTCGATGCCCGAGACCGTCCAGGGCAAGGTGCCGAAGGCGGACTACGACTCCGGGAGAGCGGCGAAAGGCTACTTCTGCAACGCCCGGCAGATCTCGCACGTCGGCAGGTCGGGGGGCTACCGGGTCGAGCGCTACGTCGACAGGGCCGGCCACGAGTGCGCCTACTGGGACTCGACGCTCCTGTGGCCGCACAACGTGCCCGACCAGGGGACCGAGGGGCCCGGCGTGTACGTGATGGACATGCACGATCCGGCGCACCCCGTCCTCACGGACGTCCTGCGGACCCCGGCGATGCAGTCGCCGCACGAGTCCGTACGGCTCAACGTCAAGCGCGGGTTGCTCGTCGCCGACATGGGCTATCCGACGTGGAACCCCGGGTTCGTCGACGTCTATGACGTGACGCAGAACTGCCGGCATCCGGTGCTCGATTCGTCCACGCCGATGGGCATCCTGGGCCACGAGGGCGGGTTCGCTCCCGACGGCAGGACCTTCTACGTCGCCTCCCTCTACGCCCATACGCTCGCTGCCGTCGACTTGTCGGACCCGAAGGCGCCGGCGCTGCTGTGGGAGACGCTCGACTACCAGCCGCACGGCGTCTCGATCAGCAACGACGGCAACCGCCTGTACATGGCGGAGAGCGCCTTCCGGGACGAGACCGGGGACTTCACGGGCCTGACGATCCTCGACGTGAGCGAGGTGCAGAGCCGCGTGCCGAACCCGACGGTGAAGCTCGTCAGCCGGCTGACGTGGCCGCGGCTCAGCACGCCGCAGAACGCCACGCCGTTCACGAAGGACGGGCACAAATACCTGCTGGAGACCGACGAGTTCGGCTCCGGACACCAGGTCGGCGCCGCGCGGATCATCGACATCCAGAACGAACGGAAGCCGTTCGTCGTCTCGAACATGCGGCTGGCGGTGAACAAGGGAGAGCAGACGGTCGACCCCGGCGACGACCAGCCGTTCCAGGGGTACCAGGGGCACTACTGCTCGCTGCCGAGCAGGGTGGACCCGTACATCGTCGCGTGCAGCTTCATCATGTCCGGGCTGCGCGTGTTCGACATCCGCGATGTCGCGCACCCGAAGGAGATCGCGTACTTCAACAAGCCCCTGATCCCCTGGACCACCAGCACGTACCCGAACAAGGCGGGCGCGTTCGCGATGGCGGCACCGGCCTACGACGGGGCGACGCACGACATCTGGTACACCGACGGGAACAGCGGCTTCTACGTCGTCCGGCTGACGAAGGCCGCGGGCGTCACCAGGTTCGCCGCACGCGTGGTGACTCCCGGGAACTAGCGCGGGGGTCAGGCGCGCCCGTCGCTACAGGAACATCGGCGGACCGAACGGGACGAGCCGGTCGAACCGACCGAACGGCCGGCTCGACATGAGCAGGTTCACCCATGGATCGAAACGAAACCCGCGGCCGAGCAGGTGCCGGATGCCCACCTCGTTCGGCGCGGGCAGCTGCAGCTCGATCCGCTCGATACCGAGGATGCGGGCCCGGTCTTCGACATGCAGGAGGATGTCCGGGAGGTCGTCCGCATCGAGGGCGGCGATCGGGCCCGTGCCGCCGGTGCCCACGAACGCGAACCCGACCGCCTCCCGGCCGCGCAGGTAGAGGTAGCCCTCGCGCTGCTCCCGCAGCCACCGGATCTCGGCCTCCCCTCGTGGGTGTTCGAGGACGAATCGCTCGATCTCACGGATCGCCGTTCTGTCCGCCGGCGACTCGGGATCGATCTCCTTCGGGGTCAGATCACCACCGACCTCGCCGGCCGCCGGTGCGCCGACGAGCGTGAGCAGGGGGAAGCGCGGGACCGTCCCTGCGCCGTAGTACCGGGCGAGCGCGCGGACGTCCGTGGTCGCGATGATCGAACGAACGGCCCCGCGGCCGACCGGAAACGCTCGTTCGATGAGCGCCCGCCCGACGCCGCCGGACTGGCGTCCCGGCACGACGAAGAACTCGGTCAGCTCGAACAGTCCTCCGCGTTCGATGGACCTGGCGTAACCGACGATCCCCTCGTCCGGCTCTTCGGTCACCCACCACTCGGCCGCGTGCCTGGCCAGGAAACGCTGCAGCTGCTCGTCGGACGCCCACCACTCCGCGGCCGTACCGGGCAGGGGGGTCCCGTTCCGCACGCCGAAGTCGGTGACGGATCTCCACATCACCGTGTGACACGCGTCGACGTCGTCGGCATTGGCGCGCCGAATCGTTGGTTCACTCGTCATGCGAATCCCGAGAAGCGAACGGGTTGGCGGTGGACCTGATGAGAGAACACTATTCGAACCTACTCATTGGTAGGTGCGCCATCCCGCGCCTCGAGTGGTGTCGACTCGTCCACGACCTGGCCCGGCGCCCCACCGAAGTGCCGTAGGCGCCCCCGGTCCGTCCCCCATCAGCTCGTGACTCGCTGCGTCGTGCTTGCGTGGCGATGCGCGTAGTTCGCGTCGCCGCTGTAGCGGGCCACGATCTTGTGCCGGCCTGTGGCGAGAGAGGACGTGGCCGCAACGATCCTGATAGACCGCCGCGTCCGGGTCAATACGCGCGCAGCAAGAGCATGGCTTGATGGCGTGAGGAACTCGGTGGAAACCAAGCGCCCGGTGAAGATCCTCCCCGTGGGACGCGGTCAGCTCGTCGCGCGAGCTTCCCGGAACAGCTTCCGGACCTCCTGTTCGGACATCGCCTCGACCGCCAGGCCGCGTTCGCGCGCCAGCTCGGTGAACCGCTCGTAGCGCTCGGCGAACCCGCGGACCGTCCGGCGGAGGGCGGACTCGGGATCGACCCCGAGGCGGCGGGCCACGGCCACCGTGGCGAACAGGACGTCGCCGATCTCCTCCTCCGCGTTGTCGGGGTCCTCGGCCCGCTCGAGCTCGCCGACCTCCTCGTGCAGGGCCTCCAGCGCCCCCTCACGGGTTCGCCACTCGAAGCCCCATCCGGCGGCGCGGCGCTGGACCTTCGAGGCGCGGGCCAGCGCGGGGAGCGTCGCCGGGATGTCGTCCTCCAGCGCCTTCGGCCCCTTCTCGTCGGCCTTGATGCGCTCCCAGTTCACGAGGACCTCGCCGGCGCCCGACACCGTCACGTCGCCGAACACGTGCGGATGGCGCCGGATGAGCTTGCGGACGATCCCCTCGGCCACGTCGTCGACGTCCCACCGGCCCTCGTCGGCGGCCATCTGGGCGTGGAACACCACCTGGAGCAGCAGGTCGCCGAGCTCCTCCTTCAGCAGATCGGAGTCCCCGGCGTCGATGGCGTCGAGCACCTCGTGGGCCTCCTCCAGCAGGTGCCGGGCCAGCGAGCGGTGGTCCTGCTCCGCGTCCCACGGGCATCCTCCGGGACCCCGCAGCTTCGCCATGATCCGGACCAGGTCCAGGAGGCGCTCGCCGCCGCGGGACGACGGGACCGGGCCGTCCGGGACGCCCTCGGGTCGTCCGCCGGGCGCCGCCGTCTCCGGGCTCACGACGGGGCGGGCGAGGGGGTCGGCGCCGCGGACGTCGACGTGCTGTTCAGCGGCACGACCCCGCCCGACGCCGGGTCGAACCGGCCGTACCGGGGGTTCACGTCGATGTCGCCGTCGCGGTACTGCCGGGTGAGCCACGTGTTGAAGGCCTGGTCCGACAGCCCCGCCAGGAGCTGGCCCCTGACCTCCTCGAACGGCTGCGTGTGGACCGAGATCAGGCGAATGATGTGCCACCCGAACTGCGTCTGCACCGGCTTGCTGATCTCCCCGGGGGAGAGCGCCAGGGCACCCTGGACGAACTGGGTGTCGAGGCGCCCGGCGGGGATGGTCCCGAGGTCGCCTCCCTGTTCGCCGGATCCGCGATCGATCGAGAACTTCTTCGCGAGCTCGGCGAAGTTCTCGGGGGTGACCTGCGCGGAGATGCGGTCGGCCTCCTGCTCCGTGCCCACCAGGATGTGCGCGGCGTGGAGCTCGGTGAAGTCCAGCTTGTGGTGCTCGTAGGCGGCTCGGAGCTGCCCCTCGGTGAGGGTCGCCGCGGCCACCGCCTCGCGGACGGCGCCCAGAAACCGCTGTTCCCGGACCAGGCGGCGGAACCCGCCCCCCGTGACGCCGTATCGCTTCAGCAGGGCGTCCAGCTGGTCCGACCCCAGCCCGCTGCTCGGATCCCGGACTCGTTCGATCGTGTCCGAGATCTCCCGCTCCGAGACCGACACCCCGTGCCGGTCGGCGAACGGCCGCACCACGTCGAGCTCGATGAGCAGGCCCAGTGCCACGCGCGAGCACGTGGCGCGCGCGGACTCGCCCTGAGCGCCGGCGCCGCACGGACCAGACTGCCGTGACAGCGCCGCCAGGACCTTCGTCAGCGGGACCTCCGCCCGGAGCTCGTCGTCGGAGATCCGGAGTCCGTTCACCAGGGCGGCGGGGCGGTGGAACGCGTCGCCGCACGCCGTGAGGCCCAGGGCCAGGGCCACGACGGGAGCGAGAAGCCGGACGAGCACGCGCGGGGACACCCGCGAAAGTGTACCGACCGGGCCGCCGCCGACCGCGCTCCCGCTACCCGGCGGGTCCGTCGTCGGCGGGTTCGTCCCCCCCGCTCTCCGCCTCGTCCTCGGGAACCACCGGCCGCTCGGCCGTCCACGACCGGCCGGCCAGGATCACGCTGGAGCCACTGGCCACCGCGACCCGCTTGCCGTCGGCGTTCAGGACCTCGCACGTGGCCACGGCCAGCGACCGCCCCCGGTGCGTGACGTGCGCCCGGGCGGTGAGGTCCCGCCCGTCGGCGAACACCCGCCGGACGAAGTTGACCTTCAGATCCAGCGGGGCGAACACGGTCCGGGCCGGCAGCGTGGTGTGCACGGCGCCGGCCAGCGCCAGGTCGGCCACGAACGCGATCGCGCCCCCGTACATGGCCCGGGCCGGGCTGTTCAGCCATTCCGTCGAGGGCTGGACGAACACTGCGGTGCCCTCCTCCACCTCGGTGAACCGACCGCCGGTCAGATAGTGCAGCGGCGGCGCGGGCAGCTCCCGGGCGATGAGGGCCCGGTGCACGTCGAGGCCGCTCGTGGTGTCCCAGACCTCCTGGGGGACCACGTCGCCGGGAGCGGGGCGGAGATAGGGGTCGGGCGTCGGGTACTCGGGCGCGTAGCGGGTCAGCGAGGCCGGGTCCGGCGGCTCGGGCGGCGGCGACATCGGCCGGAACAGGAAGCACCGGGTGGTGCCGTGTGCCAGGAGCCGGCCCTCGGCGTCCTCGATCCGGATCTCGGACAGGCCGAGCCTCGACCCGGCGTGGATCAGCTGGGCCCGCCCCACCAGCTCCCCGCTGGCCGTGGACGCCGGGCGGAGGTAGTTCATCGACAGGTCGGACGTCACCAGCAGTTGGCCCGGCGGGAGGGCCACGGCGATGGCACTCCCCAGCGGCGCGTCCGCCAGGAACGCCAGGGTCCCGGATGAGAACACACCGGCCGGGGTCCGGAACCAGGGCGAGGCCGGCATCACGAACGTCGACGACGTCTCGTCGGCCTGCACGACCCGGAGGCCCGTGAGGTGATAGATCGGCGGCGCCGGGAGCAGCCCCCGGATCGAGACCCGCATCCGCTCCAGCCCGCTGAACCCGAGGACCGACGGATCCGCGTACCCGCCCCGCACGGGCTCCTGGGAGACGTGGGCCCGCACCCCCTCGCCGTCCGGGTGTTCCAGCGACACCGCTCGCTCGGCCACCGACCGATGATACTGGGGCTTTTCGCTTGCTCTTTCGCGCAACGGGATGAAGGATGGGGGCCTGATCCGCGCCCCACGGCCGGGTCGCCACCCACGACGGAGGTGCCCGTGGAACGGTCCCGACCATCCCTTCGAGTCCGCGCGATCGCGATCGCAGTCACGGTCCTGACCGTCCTGATGTTCGTCCCCGCGCCGTTCGCCGTGGGGACGACCGTCCAGCCGGTCATGCGGGCCGGGAAGCTCGTCGGTCCCGTGGACGTCCAGGGCGGCAGCACCTTCGGCACCGTGGCCCACCTGGCTGTTCCGCGGGGCAACTGGACCTTCTACGCCAAGGGGGTGCTCCGGAACACCCTCGCCGAGCTCTCCACGTTCGTCCCGACCGGGTGCCGGTTGACGGCGGGGGCCGACGCGGACGAGATCCGCGCGGCGCCCATTGGGGCCGGCGGCGACTCGTCGCGGGAGGCGTTCCTGCTGGCCGTGTCCCACCACTTCGACTCGGACGGCCGGGCCCTGCTGCGATGCGGCTCCGCGGGCTCGACGGGCGACATCGTGGTGGAGAACATCCGGATCATCGCGTTCAAGACGGGCGCCCTCACCGTCCGGAACCTCCGGGTGGGCGGGCAGGCGGCCTTCGGCTCCCCCGGCAGCAGGACCCGGGCCATCACCGGGTTCGACCAGGGACCCGTGTCGATGCCCGGTAACAGCACCGAGGCGGCCGTGGCCACGTTACGGCTCCCCGCCGGGAGGTGGAGCGTGACGGCCAAGGCGGTGGCGCAGTCGGCCGCCCCGAGCTCCGGGGCGACGTGGACGTGCCGCCTGACGGCCGGCGGGGACCTCGACCGCATCGCGGGGGCGAACAACGCGGAGGGGGGCATCGCGGACCGGCTCCCGCTCGCCCTGCAGGTGATCCACACCTTCGGCTCCGGGGACGCCGTCGTCCTGCTGTGCGCCTCCGGTCAGCCGCCCGGCACCGACGAGCTCCGCTTCCTCCGGCTCACCGCGATCCGGGCGGGCGCGTACCGCAACCAGGATCTCGCCACGAGCCAGCACTTCGCGCCGATCCCCGACGACCAGGCCCCGAAGGTGTACTCGGGGTTCTACGACGGACCGGCCGACGTCACCGCGAGCTCGACGTTCACCCAGGTGACGTCCATGTCGCTCCCGCCGGGGCACTACCTCATGACGGCGAAGGCCTGGGTGGACAACACGGTGAACACGTTCCCCTTGGTGCGGTGCCGGCTCGCGGCGACGGGGAAGTACGACGAGGTCGACCTCCAGATGTCGCCCATCGGGACGATCGACCACATCCAGCCGTTCGTGCTGGCCCTGCACCGGACGTTCTCGGAGCGGTCGGACGTCCGCCTGCTGTGCCAGGAGTCGAACGTGGGCGTCCAGCTGAACTACATCAAGATCACGGCGTACGCGGCCGAAACGCTCCAGACCGCTCGGCTCACCTAGGGCTGAGCGGTCGCCGCGCTCGTCTCGTACTCATCTCTGAGCATGCCCATGAGCACCACGTCGTACCGGCGGCCGTCGCGCTCGAGGTGCTCACGCAGGCGACCCTCCTCGACGAACCCCAGCCGCCGGTACATCGCGATGGCGCGCTCGTTGTAGCCGAACGTGTCCAGCCAGATCCGGTGGAGGTTCAGCTCGTCGAAGCCGTACCGGAGCAGCAGGCGCATCACGTCGGTCCCGTACCCCTTGCCCCAGTCGTCGGGCCGGCCGATGCCGAGGCCGGCGACCGCGGTGCGGTGGTTCCACTGGATGTCGTAGAGGCGGGCCTCGCCCAGCAGGCCCTCGCCCTCCAGGGGCCGGACGGCGAACTCGACGCTCTCCGGCCACAGGGTCATGCGCCGTTCCAGGTTCGCCCGCGCCTCCCCGACGGACAAGGGCCGGGCCGGGGAATCGAACCCCAGACGAACGAACCGGATGTCGTCGCTCCAGGAGGCGTAGGCCTTCGCATCCTGCTCCGGCTCCCACGCCGCGAGACGCACCAATGTCCCCCGCAGGAGCTGGACCTCCTCCGGGCGCGTCGGCGACGAGTCGGAGGCGGGTGAGGCGGTCGAAACGTCTGAATGGGTCACGGACGTCCTTTCGACGCGCGGGGTTCGAGTCGGCAACCCCCGCAATGGGCGGAAACGGAAATGGCCGCCCTCGGGGCGGCCACGGTCCGAGGGGACGGCTCAGGCAGCCATGGAGGGACGACGCAGCCTTCGAGCGATCTCGTTCACGTCACATCCCTCCTTCCAGACGTTCAGCGCTTCCGGTCCCGAAGTGTAGCCTTCGCGAGTGTTCCCGCCCGCCCTCCCGGGAGGCCGGGTGACAGCTAACGCTTCTTACTGTAAGTTTCGATACATGGACCTGACCGGACGACCGCTCCTGGACAACGACGTCGATCGCGCCATCTTCGCCGGTCGGGAGGAAGAGTTCGAGCGGTTGCTCACCGCCACGGAGCGCCGGCTGAACACGCTCCTGATCGGCGAACGCGGGGCGGGGAAGACGAGCATGCTGCGCCAGCTGGCGCTCGAGCTCCGGCGCCGTCATCCCGACTCACCGCCTCCCGTCTTCGTCGAGGGGGGCCTGGCGTCGGACGCGCGGACCTTCCTGGACCTGGTGCGCCACCGGGCAGGGCTGCGGCCGGTGGTGACGGGCCCGAGCGCTGTCGACGTCACCCGCGGCACGTTCACGAGGAAGCCCCTGATCGAGGACTCGCTCGAGCTTCCCAACCTGGTCGCTCGCCTCCACGACGCGGCGACGGACGGGCAGCGGGTGATCCTGGTCGACGACCTCCAGGCGAACCCGATTGGACAGACGCTGTTCGGCCGCCTGCGCGACGAGCTGTGGCAGGTGCCGCTGACGTGGGTGCTCGCGGTCACGCCGTCCGAGGCCGGCGCCTACCTCAGGCCGCCGGCCGATGCGTTCTTCGACGCGCGCATCGACCTCCAGCCGCTTTCCGAGGATCAGAGGAAGCGCTTCCTGGAAGCGCGGGTCGGCTCGCGCGGGAAGGCCCTGGCGTCGAAACTCGACGAAGGGAATCCGCGACGGCTCCTCGCCCTGGCTCGGGAAGCCGTCCAGGGGGGCCGGTCGACCGTCGACATCGCGCGAGCTCGGGACGAGAGAATGGACCGTCTCTCGAGATTGAGCGGGCCGGCGCGAACCCTGCTCAACGAGCTCGAATCGCTCGGCGCGGCGAGCGCATCGGACGAGGACTTGCTCCGGCGCCTGGGCTGGACCCGATCCCGGGCCGTCCAGGTCTTCGGGCAATTGGAGCGAGAGGGCCTGGTGTCCACATCCTTGATCAAAGGGGAGGCCGGGCGGCCCCGGAAGGTGTACAGGCCGGCGGAGCGAGTCACGCGAGGAACGGGAGACCAGGCATGACCCACGCGCAGCTCCGGGACCTGGAGGCCTCCCGAGCCTTCGAGGCCACGAGGAGGTTCGAGGAGCTCGCGCTGTTCCACGTCCCGTTCGACCAGCTGAACGGCGACGATCACACGGAGTCGACGCTGGTCCGCCTCCTGGCGGCAGACGGCCGGATCGCCATCATCGGAGCGAGCGGCTCGGGGAAATCCAGCATCATGGCCTCGGTCCTCGGACCGTTCTCGGAGGAACTTCCCGAGGACATCGTGCCGCTTCGGATCCCGGTCGCGGCCATGACCGACACCGCGGTCACGGAGCCCGGCGAGCTGGCCCGACACATCGTCCTGCACATCACCCGGTGGGCCAGCCCGGATCGCTTCACCGAGCCCGAGCACGAGGGCTTCGAACGGGGGCTTGCCGACGTCGCCCGGCGATCCCGCGGCGGCCGGAGCCGGGAGTTCCACATCGGACTGCCGCTGTGGCTGGCCAACGCGGAGTTCTCCCGGCAGATCCAATCCACCGGGGAGGAACACGAGCTCCACGGATCGGCAGGCGACGCGGTCGAGTACCTGAAGCGCCTGGTGGACCTGTTCGCCGCGCGAGGCCTCCGGCCGGCGCTGGCGTTCGACGACACGGACACGTGGCTCCGGATCCCGGGCCTCAACCGCACCAAGGTGGCGAACGCGTTCTTCACGCGGAGCGTCGGCATGCTCGCCCGGGAGCTCGACCTCAGCTTCGTCATCGCGGTCCACGAGGAATATCTGGCCCTCGCCGGGTACCGGAAGGGCAGGCAGCTGCTCTCCGGCGAGATCCACGTCCCCCCGCTCCTCGACAGCGCGGACGGCATCGAGACGATCCTTCGAGAGCGCCTGGCCATCTCGGAGCTGCCGTTCGGATTGGACGACGTGGTGGAGCCCGACGCGCTCCGCGCCGTGGCCAAGCACTACGAGCGCGCGAAGTCGATGCGAGGCGCGCTGCGGGTGGCGCAGCGCGCGCTGCAGCACGCGATCTCCGACGCGGTGGACCGGCTCACGGTCCCGATCGTGGAACAGGCGTCCAGCGAGCTGCTCTCGAGCTGAGGGACGTCACCGTCCGGAGGCGCGGTCCTCGCGGAGGCCGCGGCGGAGCATCTCCTCGGCCACGGCCGGGTTCGAGGGGAGCGGCTGGCGGATCCCGGTGGGGACGAATCCCTCGCGGAGGTAGAGGGCTCGGGCGGCGCGGTTGCCGTCGGTGACCCACAGGTGGACCTCGGGAGCGCCGCGATCGCGGGCCCAATCCACGACGGCGGCCACCAGGGCCGCCCCGAGGCCGCCGCGACGGTGGGCCGGGTCCACCCACATCGCCACGAGGTGCACGCTCCCCGGTTCGCCCTCCTCGTCGTCCTCGAACCCCGCGACGAGGCCCACGAACCGGCTGTCGTGGCCGACGGCCGCGAAGCTGGCGCCCCTCCCGTGTCGGCCCCGGTCGGCCCACTCGCGCCACTCCTCCTCGGTGCGGTCGCGTTCGCGGTCCAGGGTGGACCCGAACGCGTACGGCGCATCGGCCAGCGCCCGCAGCCGGACGTGGCGCAACCGATCCCAGTCGTCCTCGACCAGCCGCCGGATCTCCACGCCCGCACTCTCCCAGGTACGACACGCCCTCCGAGCCGTCTCCTCACCTGCCACCTCCGGAGTGTGCCCACGGCTCCTCCTCCTTCTCCCGCGGCGCTCGCCCGGGTGTGCGTACGCACAGATACCTGAAATCGCGTATTCACCGGGCTTCCCGACGTGTCGATGTGGATACCAGCGGAGTGCCCTGGAGTGGCTGACCCGTCGTGGTCGGGGCGGGGCCTCACGGGGAGGTGTGCAACATGAAGAAATGGATTGTCGGCGCCGCGATCGCGGTCATGGGTCTGCTCGGCGCCGCCGTGGGGGCCGACCACCACTACCACCACTACGGTCCCCCGCCGAAGGCCGTCGTCTCGCCGTGGGACATGTACGGGCCGCGGGACATGTATTCCTCCGCGGACATGTACGGGCCGCGGGACATGTACTGAGCCATCAGCGTCTCGAAACGGCCGGATCGTGATGGCTTCTCCCGTCAGCAAGAACCGGAAGCTGCGGAAGGAACTCGAGGAGGAGCTGGCCCTGCGCCGGCACCTCCTGGAGATCGGTGATCGGCTCGGCGCGGCCTCGGCTTCCGCCTCCAGCGACATCTTCCCACTCCTTTCGGAGCGCCTGGCGTCCGTCGTGCCGATCAAGTCCCTCACGATCTTCATGGCGGACCAGGACACGCGGCGGATTCACGCCGTGTACCACTCCGAACCGGAGGTCGAGGAGCGCATCGTCGCATTCGACTTCCCGATCGGGGAGGGGGCCACGGGACACGCGGTCGAGATCGGCGAAAACGTCATCGCCAACGAGCAGTACGGCTCGGGTTCGGCGAAGTACATCCCGGGGACTCCACGGATCCCCGAGCACCTGCTGGTCGTGCCGGTGAAGGTCGAGGAGGAGGTCAAGGTCGCCCTGACCCTTCGCCGGAACGCCACCGACCCCCCGTTCCTTCCGCAGGACGCCCGGCGGGCTGAGTTGTTCGGACAGCACGTGGGATCGGCGTTCCTCCTCAGGGAGCTCGCGGAGAAGCGGGCCCTCCTTGCAGGGCAGGTGGAGCAACTGGAGGGGCTGAACCGCCTGAAGGACGGCATCCTCGCCGACATCGCGCAGGTGCTCGTCACGGAGGGGTCGCCGGAGCACATCCTGGAGACGGTGGCGGACGGACTCCGCCAGCTCGTCCCGTACGACACGGTGAGCATCTTCACCGCCGACGTCCCTCATCGGCTGCTGCAGCCGACGCTGGTGCGCGATCAGTACGCCGAGGAGATCCTGGCCATGGGAGCCATCCCGTTCGGCACCGGGATCACCGGGACGGTGGCGGAGACGGGCGAGCCCGCGCTGGTGCAGGACGTCACGGCGGACGCGCGATCGGAGCACATCCCGGGGACGCCGGACGAGCCCGAGGCGCTGATCGCCGTGCCCCTGGTGGCCCGCTCCGAGCTGAAGGGCGTCCTGTGCCTGTACCGCCTCGGCGCCGGCAACGTGTTCTCGGAGAACGACTTCAGCCTGGCCATCCGCTTCGGAAACCTCGCCGCCCTCGCCATCGACAACGCGGACATCAGGGCCCGCCTCCGAACCCAGGTGGTGACCGACCATCTGACCGGGCTGCGCAACCATCGCTTCTTCCACGAGCGCCTGGAGGAGGAGGTGGTGCGTACCATGCGCCAGCACTCGAACATGGCGCTCCTCGTGTTCGACATCGACGACTTCAAGTGGGTCAACGACGCCTACGGACACCTCGTCGGCGACCGGGTGCTCCAGGAATTGGCGGTCGCGTGCCGCGCGGTCGGCCGAGGTGAGGATCTGGTGTGCCGGATCGGCGGCGAGGAGTTCGCAGTGATCCTGCCCGGGCAGACCGCTGCCCAGGCCGCCGTCCTGGGGGAGCGGTTGCTGGAGGCGGCTCGCGCGCTCCCGCTTCCCGAGGACATCCGGATCACGGTGAGCGCCGGCCTCGCCGAGACCCCTCGTCATGCCACCGGGCCCCGGGACCTGTTCGCCTGCGCGGACGCGGCCCTGCTCGCAGGGAAGGCGACGGGCAAGGACCGCCTGATCATCTACGGCAGCGACGAATTCGCGGAGGCCAGGATGTCCGAGGAGCAGGACATCGTGCGAGCCGCGCCCGGTCGATCCTCGACCACTGGATCACCTCGGCGGTGGAAGCTCCAGCCCGCCGATCTGCATCTGCACGAGGTGAGGTCGCTGGCTCAGATGCGGATGCTCCACAAGCTGGCTTCCCGGCTGACCAGGCTGAACGACGAAGCGGCCATCGGCGAGGCCATCACCGCCGAGCTCCGCGGGCTGATCGACTACCACAACTGCCGGGTCTACGTGTTGGACGAACCGAGCGAGATGCTGATCCCCGTCGCGTTCCGTGGAGAGCTCTCCGAGTACCAGGGTGAGACCTTCGACGCACTGCTCACCCGCGTCGGCGAGGGGGTCACCGGCCGGGCCGTGGAACGCCGAGAGACGATCTACGTCCCGGACGCCGCTCACTGCGACTTCGCAGACCAGATCGTGGGTACCCCGGAGATCGACGAGACCATCCTGGCGGTGCCCCTCCTGTACGGCGAACGGGCCACCGGCGTCATCGTGCTCTCCCGGCTCGGCATCAACCAGTTCGACGAGCACGAGCGCCGCCTGCTGGAGGTGCTCGCGTTCAACGCGGCGACGGCGTTCGAGAATGCCCGACTGATCACCGGCGAGCGCGAGGCCGCCCGGACCCTCGAAATGGCCTATCTGTCGACCGTGGAGGCCCTCGCCAACGCTCTCGAGGCGCAGGACACCCACACGCACGACCACGCCCGAGCGCTGGCAGAGATGGCGTTGGCGGTGGGAAGGGAGCTCGGCCTCGACGGCGATCCGCTCCGGACCCTCGAGCTGGCCGCGCTGTTCCATGACATCGGAAAGATCGGCGTCCCCAGCGAAGTCATCCGCAAGCCCGGTCCACTCACGGAGGAGGAGTGGACGGAGATGATGCGCCACCCGGAGATCGGCGCGCAGATCATCGCTCCCGTCCCGTACCTTCAGCCCGTCGTCCCGATCGTGCGAGCCTGCCACGAGCATTGGGACGGCAGCGGCTACCCGATGGGCCTGCGTGGCGACGAGATCCCACTCGAGGCGCGCATCATCCTGGTCTGCGACGCGTTTCACGCCATGACCAGCGATCGCCCGTACCGCAGGGCCATGCCGTTCGGCAGTGCGGTGTCTCGATTGCGGCAGGCGGAGGGGTCTCAGTTCGACCCGGTGGTCGTGGACACATTCGTGCGCCTCGCCCACGGAGGACGCATCGAGACGAACCACAGCCCGGTCAACGCCTGACGCCGGCCGGCAGCAGACGCGCTCAGCCACCCGGACGCCGCGAACCGCAGCCCCGCGCGGAATGACCGCGGGGGCGGATCCGGTCCACGATCACGTGCTGACGGAGGCCCCTTCCTCCAGGGCCGTGAGGAGCCGCTCCTCCACCCACCCCGGGAGCGAGGGGCCCCCCATGACGACCGGCGTGAGGTTCAGCGTCCGCGTGGCCGGGTGGTAGGCGGCCTCCGGGATCCGGCGCCCCAGATCCAGCCGGAGCCGGTCCACCAGGTCCAGCGGGCGCAGCCGGACCTGCGTTCGGAACGTGGAGACCTCGGTGATCCCCAGGCGCGTGGACGTCACGCGCAGCCGGGCGATGCCGAACAGGGTCTCCACCTCGGGGGGGAGCTGGCCGAACCGGTCCCGCATCTCCACCGCGATCTCGTCCAGCTCGTCGTGGTCCCGGGCCATGGAGATCCGCCGGTACAGCTCCAGCCGCAGGCCCTCCTGCCCCACCCACCCCACCGGGATGAACGCGCGGACCGGGAGGTCGATGCGCACCTCCAGGGTCTCCGGGATCGGTTCGCCCTTCATCTCGGCCACGGCCTCCTGGAGCAGGCGCATGTACGTGTCGAACCCCACCGCCGCGATGTGGCCGTGCTGCTCGGCTCCCAGGAGGTTCCCGGCGCCCCGGATCTCCAGGTCCCGCATGGCGATCTTCACGCCGGACCCCAGGTCGGTGAACCGGCTGATCGTGGACAGTCGTTCGTGGGCCTCCTCGGTGAGCGACTGCTGCGGCGGAAAGAAGAAGTACGCGAAGGCCCGTTCGCGGGAGCGGCCCACCCGCCCCCGGAGCTGGTACATCTGGGCCAGCCCCAGCCGGTCGGCCCGTTCCACCACCAGCGTGTTCGCGGTGGGGACGTCCAGGCCGCTCTCGATGATCGTGGTGCAGACCAGCACGTCGGCCTGGCCCTCCCAGAACTTCAGCATCTCCTTCTCCAACGCGTCCTCGTCCATCTGCCCGTGGGCCACGATGACCCGGGCCTCCGGGACCTCGCGCTGGATCTCGGTGGCCGTGCGGTGGATGGTCTGGACCCGGTTGTGGACCCAGAACACCTGGCCGCCGCGGAGGAGCTCGCGCTTCACCGCGCCGTACGCCAGCCCGTGGTCGTACGGCCCGACGTACGTGAGCACGGGCTGGCGGTCCTCCGGCGGGGTGTCCAGGACGGAGAGCTCGCGGACCCCGGTGAGGGCCATCTCCATGGTCCGGGGGATGGGGGTGGCGGTCATCGTCAGCACATCCACGTGGGCCCGCATCTGCTTGATGCGCTCCTTGTGGGCCACCCCGAACCGCTGCTCCTCGTCCACCACCAGCAGGCCCAGGTCGCGGAAGAGCACGTCCCGTCCGAGGAGCCGGTGGGTCCCGATGACCACATCGATCTTCCCGGCGCCGAGGTCCCGGGTCACCTCGTGCTGTTCGGCGTTCGACAGGAACCTGCTGAGCATCGCCACCCGGACCGGGAACGCCGTGAACCGCTCGGTGAACGTCACGTAGTGCTGTTCGGCGAGCAGCGTGGTCGGCACCAGCACCGCGACCTGCTTGCCGTCCATGACGGCCTTGAAGGCCGCCCGGATGGCGATCTCGGTCTTGCCGTACCCGACGTCGCCGCACACCAGCCGGTCCATGGGCACGGGCAGCTCCATGTCGCGCTTCACGTCGTCGATCGCGGTCAGCTGGTCCCTGGTCTCCTCGAACGGGAACGCGTCCTCCAGCTCCCGCTGCCACGGGGCGTCCGGCTTGAACGCGTGGCCGGGCACCGCCATTCGCACGGAATACAGGCGGACCAGCTCGCCGGCCATCTCCCGGACGGCGCGACGGACCCGAGCCTTGGCCCGAGGCCAGTCCGACGAGCCCAGCTTGTGGATCCGGGGCGCGTCGCCGCCCAGGTACTTCGCCACGACGCCGACCTGGTCGGCGGGGACGTACAGCTTGTCCCCGCCGGCGTACTCCAGCAACAGGAAGTCCCGGGCCGATCCCTTGATCTCCCGGTGGACGATCCCGCCGTAGCGGGCCACCCCCTGGACGTGGTGGACCGCGAAGTCGCCGGGCTCGAGCTCCATGGCGATGGCCTCGGCCCTGCGGCGGGCCATGCGCGGGGGCTGGCGGGTGTGTCGTCGGGCGCCGAAGAAGTCCTCCTCCCCCGCCACGGCGAGCTTCCCCGGACCGAACACGAACCCGGCGCCGACGGGCGCCTCGACGGTCGCGACGGGCCAGGCCTCCTGGGTCACCCGGACGCCGAGCTCCTCCACCATCTCCCGGGCCCGCTCCAGCGACCCGTGGGCCTCCGCGGCGATGGCCACCCGGAACCCGCTCCCGGCCCGGTCGGCCACCCGCTGCGCCATCTCGGTGGGGTTCCCCGACGCCGTGCCCCAGCCGGACAGGCCGAGGTCGATCCCCTCGGCGAACTCCGAGAGGTGCAGGACCTGCGTGTGCGCCAGCGCCTCCTCCAGCGGCCGCATGACCGGCCGGCCCGGCCAGCCCGTCGCCGCCGCCAGAGCGTCGCCGTCGGCCGCGGCGTGCGCCGCCCGGTCCGCGACGCGTCGCGCCGGGGACAGCACCGCCCACGTCCCCTTCGGCAGCAGCTCGGACGGCGCCGGCATGTCGTCGTACAGCAGCCCGGCCAGCATCTCCATCCCCTCGAACGCCAGTCCGTCGGAAAGCCGGGTCAGCCCGTCCCGGAACCGGCCCTGGTGCCGCGGCGCCGCCCGCTCGGCCCGGGTCCGGACGTCCTCGGTGGCCAGGAGCTCCCGGACGGGATGGACCTCGACGGCGTCGACTTCGCCGGTTGACAGCTGGGTGGCGGCGGAGAACTCCCGGAGCTGGTCGACCTCGTCGCCCCAGAACTCCGCCCGGACCGGGCGCCGGGCGTCGCCGGGGAACACGTCGAGCGTGCCCCCCCGCACCGCGAACTCGCCCCGATGCTCCACGACGTCGGCCCGCGTGTAGCCCAGCGCGACGAGGCGTTCGGCCAGCACGTCCGGCGCGATCGCTCCCCCGCGCGCCACCGCCAGCGGCCGGTGCGTGCCGAGATCCGGCGGGATGCCCTGGACCGCCGCCAGCGCCGGCATCACCAGGACGAACGGCCCCGGCGGACCCGCCGCCACGCCCCGGACCCGCCGCGCCGCCACGGCCCGCCGGGCGGCCACCTCCGGCGCCGGGCTGATCCCCTCGTACGGCAGCGACTCCCACGCCGGGAACAGCGCGACTCTGTCCTCGCCGAGGTAGGCGGCCACCGCCCGCGTCATGGCCTCGGCTTCGTGCGGCCCGGTGGCCACCACGACGACCGGCCCATCCAGGGCTCGCGCCAGCGCGGCGACGACGAAGTCCTGCCCCGCCTCCGCCCGCGCCACCCGCGGCCGGGCAAGGTCGGCCAGGAGCCGGTCGAACGGCTCCGAGCCGATCAGGAGATCGAGCGCTTCGGTGAGCAGCGTGGTCACGGTGTTCCGGCACCTCGAACAGCACGAAGAGGCCCGGGACGAAAGTTCCAGGCCTCTGACCTGCTTGGGTCTTCGAATCGACGCGCGCGGCCCCGGTCCAGGGCCGCCGTCCCATTCTACGAAGGCGGCCCGTGGCCGGTGCCGTTCGAGATCAGATGACCCGGAACGGGCGCATCATGTCGTGCTCCTCGTGAGACAGGATGTGGCAGTGCCAGACATACAGGCCCGGCCGGTCGAACGTCGCGATGATCCGGGTGACCTCGCCGGGGAACATCTGGGCCGTGTCCTTCCATCCCCTCTCGCCGGGCGCCGGTGGCCTGGGAGAGCCGCGCAGCCTGACGTTCGTGAGAGCCCCGGTGACCGGGTCCTGCGTCGCGGAGAACCTCTGTCGCGACAGGATCTGGAAGCTCACCAGGTGCAGGTGGATCGGATGGGCGTCCTCCGTCGTGTTGTAGAACTCCCAGACCTCGGTGGACCCGAGTGCCGGGGTCTCGGTGATCGGGTCTCGGAATCCCATCGCGCCGCCCGCCGCCGTTCCCAGCATCGGAAGGATCCGCCCGTACTCGTCCTCGCCCTCGTACAGCAGCAGCTTGCGAACGGGCGCGCCCGGAGTAGGTGTCAGCCTCGCGATCGGCGCCGGACGAAGCGTGGCGGGGAGCGGCGGATCCGGGACTGTCACGGCCGTCCCAACCCGGAACTGCATGATCCGGCCGGTGGTCCTGGGATCCGGCGAGGAACCCATCGGGTACGGCGTCTTGGCGGTGTTCCGCATGACGAGGTTCCGTCCGTTGAGGCCGCTGAAGTCGACGATGACATCGGCGCGCTCGCCCGGCCCCAGCGTGATGTGCTGCCGCGTCACGGGGGCGTACAGGAGGGCGTCGTCGGTCCCGATCTGGGAGAAGGCCGGCCCGCTCCCCCCGCTCCCCGTGGCCAGCGAGAACGTGTAGAAACGGGAGTCCGAGCCGTTGAGCAGCCGCAGACGGTACTTCCTGGGCTCGACGTTCAGGTAGGGCCACGTCGTGCCGTTCACCACGATGAAGTCGCCGAACATCTCCGGCAGGATGCTGTCGTCGGTCACTCCGGCGATGGCCCCGCCGTTCGGGTAGGACAGCTGGCCGTCGGAGGTGAACATCCGGTCCTGGATCACGATGGGCACCTCGTACGGATACGCCGGCAGCCCCAGGGGGTTGCCGGCGAGCCCCGTATCGGTCTGGTCCCGAACCAGGTAGAAACCGGCGAGCCCCGCGTACACGTTCTGTCGCGTGTACCCCAGGGCGTGGTCGTGGTACCAGAGGGTGCCCGCCTGCTGGTCGTTCGCGTACACGTACGGGTCACCCCGGTCCAGCCGGTGGCCCGACGTGAACAGCGGGCCGACCTCCCTGTAGCCGGGCGTGAACCAGAAATCCGGGAGCCCGTCGCTGACCGATTCCGTGTGGCCCCCGTGCACGTGCGCGACGAGCGGAACGCCCGTGGTCGTCATCGCGTGCTCCACGGACGGGTCCGGCGTCGTCAGTGGTGGCAGGGGCGTTCCCTCCGCGTCGATCAGGTTGTTCGTCCAGGTGACCGTGATGGGCGTGCCCTTCTGCACCTGGAACGTGCGTCCCGGGTATGTCGCGGGCTGGGTCCGATCGAGGTTGTTGCCGTAGCCCCACACCGTGGTGTCCGGGAACCCCGGCCCGAGGACGCTCTGCCGCACCTGGTAGGCACCGATCTCGTAGTGGTTCGGGGACCCGGGATCCTGGGTCCAGACGAACCCCGGGGCCAGCGGATTCGGCAGCGGCTGGACGAACTTCGGATGGGCGACGGCGGAGAGGAGCGCTGCAGGCTCCCCCCGGGCCTGCGGGAGCGCGGTGACCCCGACGGCGACCGTCAGGGCCGTCGCCCCGATCACCGCTCGAGCCGCGAGCCGTCTCGAACGACCGGTCCGATGTCCATCTCGGCGAAGCGTGAGCATGGCTCTCTCCTTGCTCGCCGCTCCCGCCCCACCCCGGCTTTCGACCCCGTGGTCGCCCGATGGGGACAGCCTGACCCGGCGCGAACGCTCGGATCAGGGCCTGAAGACCCCCAGCGTGACGGACGAAACGCGGCCAACCGCTCCAGCTCGGGGCCTCTCGCCACCAACACGTCGGAGACCCCTCGCCGGAGCCTTCGGACGCGCCCGGCGGCATGTTCCCCGTTCGGACGATTTGATGGACCCGTTCGGGTGCCGGAAGCTTCACGTCTCGTCCCTCGATCGAAGGAGGAAGCATGTGCCAACGGAAGCGCCGGGACCTCACGTTCGGTCCGGGTGGTGACGTTCGGTTGATCCCAACGCCGTGAGCCAAAATCGCGACCGCATGTAGGGTTGAGGGAATCAATCCGAGCGAGACGGGAACCGCCGGTGAGGGGACGGCGGGCGGAGGAGGGACGCACATGCTGCAGCGGGTGGCCCGGTGGTGCTACCACCGGCGGTGGTTGACGCTCGTCATCTGGATCGTGGCGCTGTTCGGGGCGCAGTTCGCCGCCTCGAGCCTGGGCGGGGACTACGCCAGTGACTTCTCGCTTCCGGGGGCCGACTCGCAGAAGGCCTTCGACCTCCTGAACGACCGGTTCCCCCAGGTGTCCGGCGACACCGCGCAGCTCGTGTTCAAGGCCGACGCCGGCGTGGCCGACCCCGGCGTGCGCACGAAGATGCAGGGCCTGTTCGCCGAGCTCCAGAAGGTCCGTCACGTCGAGGGCGTGGTCGATCCGTACGCGCCCGGGAACGTCCGCCAGGTCTCCAGGGACGGTGACATCGCCTTCGCTGACATCCGGTTCGACGTGAAGGCCAACAAGGTGCCGAAGGACGTGGTGGACCGGATCGAGGGCCTCGGCGACCGGGTCGACGGACCCGGCCTGCAGATCGAGTGGGGGGGGCCGGTCATCGAGAACGCGCAGTTCGAACCGCCGGGGCAGTCCACCGGGGTGGCGTTGATCGCGGCGATGATCATCCTGCTGATCGCGTTCGGGTCGCTGCTGGCGATGGGGCTTCCCGTCATGACCGCCCTGTTCGGCATCGGGATCGGGCTCGCCCTCATCCTGCTCTTCGCGAACTTCCTGTCGGTGCCCGACTTCACCACCGAGGTCGCCGCGATGATCGGCCTCGGCGTCGGGATCGACTACGCGCTGTTCATCGTCTCGCGGTACCGGCAGGGACTGCGGGAGGGACTCGATCCCGAGGGGGCCGTCCTGCGAGCCATGGCCACGGCCGGCCGGGCCGTGCTGTTCGCCGGGACCGTGGTGGTGATCTCGTTCCTGGGCATGCTGCTGATGGGCTTCACGTTCCTGCAGGGGCTCGCCATCGGCGGCGCCGCGGTGGTGTTCGTCACGATGCTCGCGGCGCTCACGCTGCTCCCGGCCGTGCTCGGGTTCACCGGCCGGAACATCGACAAGCTGCACGTCCCGATCTTCGGCAAGAAGGACACCACCGGGACGGGCTTCTGGTTCCGGTGGAGTCGGATGGTGCAGCGCCGTCCCGTGGTCACCGGGCTGGCGGGCCTGGTCGCCGTGCTGACGCTGGCCATCCCGCTGTTCTCGATCCGCCTCGGCGCGGCCGACGCCGGGAACGAGCCGGGCTCGCTCACCACCCACCGGGCCTACCAGCTGCTGTCCGAGGGGTTCGGTCCGGGGTTCAACGGCCCCCTGCTGCTGGCCGCGGAGATCCGGGGGCCCCAGGACATGGCGATGCTGCAGCGGCTCGACCGGACCCTGGCGTCGACCGAGGACGTCGCCGCGGTCTCGCCGGTGATCCCGAACCCCAAGGGGGACACCGCGATCATCACGGTGTACCCGGGATCCGCGCCGCAGGACCAGGCCACGGACCAGCTGGTGCACCGGCTCCGGGACGACGTCGTCCCCCAGGCCACGGCGGGGTCGGGGACCACCGTGTACGTGGGCGGGTTCACCGCGATCTTCGTGGACTTCGCGGCGACCATCGGGAGGCGGATGCCGGTCATGATCGCCGTGGTCATCGCCCTGGCGTTCCTGCTGCTGATGGTGGTGTTCCGCTCCGTGGTGGTGCCGCTGAAGGCCGCGGTCATGAACCTGCTGTCGATCGGCGCCGCCTACGGCGTGCTGGTCGCGGTGTTCCAGTGGGGGTGGGGCCAGTCGCTGTTCGGCCTGTCGCACACCGGGCCGATCGAGTCCTGGATCCCCATGATGATGTTCACGATCCTGTTCGGCCTGTCCATGGACTACGAGATCTTCCTGTTGTCGAGGATCAGGGAGGAGTACGTCCGGACCGGCGACAACGCCCGCTCCGTCGCGAACGGCGTGGCCACGACCGGGCGGCTCATCACGGCGGCGGCCCTGGTTATGATCGCGGTGTTCCTCTCGTTCGTCGTGGGCTTCGACATCCGCCAGGTCAAGGAGATCGGGCTGGGGCTCGCGGTGGCGATCCTGGTGGACGCCACGCTGGTCCGCATGGTGCTGGTGCCCTCGGTCATGGAGCTGCTGGGCGACGTGAACTGGTGGATGCCCGGGTGGCTCGGCCGGGCTCTGCCGAGGGTCCGGGTGGAGCAGGCCCCGGTGGCCCCACAGCCCGCGCTCGTGGGAGCCGACGGCGACACCGAGCGCGGGTAACGACGGGCGGCCGTCGGGGGCCTACCGGCGGGGACCGCGGTTGAAGCGCTCCTGGGTGTCGTTCAGGCCGTCGCGGATCAGCATGAGCACGGCGTCGGCCGCGTCCTCGACCAGGACGGCCACCTCGGGCTGCTCCTTCTTCGAGAACGGCTCCAGGACGTAGTCCGCGGGGTCCTGCCGGCCGGGCGGACGCCCCACGCCCACCCGGACCCGGAAGAAGTCCGGCGAACGGAACCCCTCCACCAGGGAGTCCAGGCCATGGTGGCCGGCCGTCGAACCGCCCCGCTTGATCTGGAGGCGGCCGAAGGGCAGGTCGATCTCGTCGTGGACGGCGATCACCTGGTGGGGCGAGAGGTGCATCTTCTTGGCCAGCCCGGCGAACCCCGGCCCGGACACGTTCATGAACTGCGTGGACCGGGCCAGGATGACCTTCTCGGGGCCCTCCTTGACGTCGGCCTGTTCCACGGGAATGAACCGCAGCTTGCGGAACCTCTCACCGGACCGGCCGGCCAGGAGGTCCACGACCATGGCCCCGACGTTGTGCCGGGTCTTCGCGTGCTCCTCGCCGGGGTTCCCCAGGCCAGCGACCAGCCAGGTCATCGGCGCCGCTGCGGACGACCCATCGGCGGGTCAGGACTCGTCGCCGGCGCCACCGGCGCCGCCCTGGTCGCCCTCGCCCTGCGCGTGCTGGGCGGCTTCCTCGCCGGTGGCTCCCTCGCCCTCGGCCTCGGCCTCGGCGCCCTCGACCTCCTCGGCCTCGGCGGCCGCGGCCTCCTCCTCCTCGAGCCGGAGGATCGGCGGCGGGACGACGGCCATGATGCTCGCCTCGGGGTCGGTGACCAGCGTGACGCCCTCCGGGATCTTCAGGTCCCCGGCCTTCAGGCCCTCGCCGATGCCGAGCGCCGAGATGTCGGCCTCGATGCGTTCCGGCACGTTGGTGGGGAAGCACTCCAGCTTGACCTCCCACAGGTGGTGCTCGACGACGCCGCCCTCCTTCACGCCGTGCGACTCGCCGATGAGGTCCACCGGGACGTCCACGGTGATGACCTCGTCACGCCGCACGGCCAGGAAGTCGACGTGGGTGAACACGCCCCGGATGTTGTCGCGCTGGATCTCGCGGGGCAGCGTGAGGTGCTGGTCCGAGCCCACGTGGAGGTCGATCAGGACGTTCGCCCCGGCGTCGGTGTGGAGGATGTGGTACAGGTCGCGCGCGTCCACGGCCACCGCGACGGGATCCATGGCATGCCCGTACACCACGCCGGGGACCTTCCCCTCGGCCCGCAGCTTCCGGGCGGCGCCCTTGCCGTCGGGCTGGCGCTCCTCGGCCTTCAGCTTCCTCTCCATGACGGCGACCTTCCTCGTGCTCGCGAAATGGGGCGGTCCGGCGACCACAGGACCGCCGTCGATTGTACGCAGGACGGCGGGTCGACGACTCTCTCTCCGATTCGGCCTACGGACCCCGGCGGTCCGTGATCCAGCGGTAGGTGGACGCGAGCCCGTCCGGGAGCCCGATCCGGGCCTCCCACCGGAGCACGGCCCGGGCCTTCGAAGGGTCCACGTAGTTCCGGGCGGCCTCGCCGGGGCGGGAGGGGCGGCGTTCGATGGAGAGATCCCGGCCGGCGACCTTCCGGACCAGGTTGGCCAGGCGGACGACCGACGTCTCCACGCCGGTCCCCAGCTGGAACGCGCCCGACGACGGTGAGCGCAGCGCTATCCGCACGGCGCGGGACACGTCGTCCACGTGCAGGAAGTCCCGGGTCTGCCGGCCGCTGCCGTAGATCACGAGGGGCTTGCCGGCCGCGGCCCGGCGCAGGAACTCGGCCACCACGCTCCGCTTGTGGTCGCAGTTCGGCCCGTACACGTTCGAGAAACGCAGAGCCACCCCGGTGAACCCGTACACCGACTGGAACGCCTGGAGGGCGGCCTCGCCGTACAGCTTCGACGCGCCGTAGGGAGCGAGGACCTGGGGAACGATGGCCTCGTGCAGTGGCGGCCTGGCCCCGGCCAGGACGGCGCCGGAGGAAGCGAACACCACCCGGCGGACGCCGGTTCGGCGAGCCGCGTCGAGGACGTGGAACGTGCCCTGGACGTTGATGGCGAAGTCCCGGTCGGGATGTTCGACGGACGGCCCGACCCCCGACATCGCCGCGAGGTGCACGACGGCATCGACGCCCTTCACGGCGCGCCGCGTGGCCGCGGGATCGGTGACCGAACCGTGGCGGAGGTCCACGCCCAGGCCCCGGACGTAGCGGTCGCGCGCGGCGGAGAGGTCGTCGAAGATCCGGACCTCCACGCCGTCGGCGATGAGGTCGCGGGCCAGGTTCGAGCCCACGAACCCGGCACCGCCGGTGATCAGGACGCGGGTGATCGGGGATCGCGGCATCGGAGCGGGCAGGATACCGGGGCGCGTTCCGGTTGCCATTCCGGGCCCGGGACGCTGCTAGGGTCCGGGCGGATGTCCCACCGCGTCTCCCGACGGAGGTTCCTGAAGCGCGCGGCGATCGCAGGGGGCGCGGTCGCCGCGACCGGCGCCGGCGCGTTCGGGATCAGCGAGCTGCTGTCGAACGGCGAGCGGAGGCCGAGTCCCGCGGGGGTCGACACCAGGTGGCCCGTCAAGCACGTGGTGTACCTGATGCTCGAGAACCGATCGTTCAATCACCTGTTCGGGGCCTACCCCGGCGTGTCGGACGGGACGAGGGTGGGCGTCGTGGCCGGCAAGGAGGTGCCGCTCATCACGGCGCCGGAGTGGCTACCGGGCGACCTCCCCCACGATCGGGCCGCGGCGCTGATCGACGTGCACGGCGGCAGGATGGACGGCTTCGCGATGTACACGAAGGACAATGTCCCGGCCGTCGACTTCGCCATGTCGCTGCACGAGCGCGACACCATGGCGAACTGGTGGCACTGGGCGGAGAACTTCGTCCTGTGCGACCGGTTCTTCGCCTCGGCCAACAGCGCGTCGTACCCCAACCACCTGTACATGATCGCGGGCACCTCGGGCGGAGCGTTCGACAACCCCGAGCAGACCCCGCAGATGCTGAAATCCCGGAGGGACCGGGGGCTCGCGAAGACGTGGGGATGCGATGCACCCGAGGGAGCGAAGGTCGTCATCCAGGACTACGAGACCGGCAAGATCGTGCCGGGAACAGACGACACCCGCCCGTGCTTCACGTTCGACACGCAGGGCCAGCAGCTCTCGCGCAAGCACGTCGACTGGGCCTTCTACGCCGCGAACGAGCGGGAGACCGGCTACATCTGGAACGCCTACACGGCGATCGACGGCGTGTTCAACACCGAGCTGTGGGACGACCACATTCGCGACGTCGATGTCCTGGTTCGCGACATCAAGGCGAACCGGTTGCCGTCGGTGACGTGGGTGACGCCGCGCTACGAGCTGTCCGACCATCCCCCGTACTCGACCATCTGGGCGCAGAACTGGGCGACGCAGGTGATCAACGCGATCATGCGCAGCCCGATGTGGCGCTCCACCGCGATCTTCGTCACGTGGGACGAATGGGGAGGCACGTACGACTCCGTCGAGCCACCCAGGGTCGACGCGCTGGGGCTCGGGGTCCGCGTTCCGATGCTGGTGATCTCCCCCTGGGCCAACCGCGGCATGATCGACCACGAGGTCGGGGAGTTCTCCTCGCCGAACAGGTTCATCGCCGACAACTTCGACCTCGACCACCTGACCGACCGGGTACGGAACACCCACAACTTCGAGCACGTCTTCGACTTCCACCGCCCCACGAAGAAGCTGCTGGCACCCGACCCGCTCCCCCCGCTGAATCCCGGCCCCCTGCCCCCGAGCCCGCCGGCCGACAACATCGGCTGGCCCCCGGCGATCACCGCCCCGGGCTTCTCACGCTGAGCAGGTGCTTGTTCGGTCGGACGAGGAACCCGGCCGTTCGGTGCGCGCGAGAGCCGGAGGTCCCCGGGCCCGCTCCCGTACGATGCCCCGTCGATGGATGCGATGCCGGCCGGTCCCCGGATCCTGCACGTCGTCCCGCGCATCGTGCGGCGCGGGGCGGAGGTGTTCGCCGCGCAGCTGGCCGAGGCGCTGCAGCCGGCATCGCGGAACGTGCTGTTCCCGCTGTTCGGCCCCGGCGAGGGCCCGCTGGCCGTGCCCGTCCGCGTGGTTCCCGGGGCCCGCTCCCCGGGTCGCTTGGAGCCCCGGACCGGCGTGGACCCGGGAGCCGTGGCCCGGATGCGGGCCGGCCTGGAGCGGCTCCGCCCGGACCTGGTCGTGGCCCACGGCGGCGAGCCGCTGAAGTACGCTGCGCTGGCCGACCCCCGCCGGCGCGTTCCCATCGTGTACCGCAAGATCACCCACGCCATCGGCGGCCTGGGCGAGCGACTCCTGGCCAGGATGTACGGTCGGGCCGCCCTGATCATCGCGGTCAGTGACGGCCTCCGGGACGAGCTGGTGGAGCGGTTCGGCGTGGATCCGGCCCTGGTCGAGGTGGTGCCCACCAGCCGGAAGCCTCCCCCGGAACTGTCGCCGGCCGAACGCGAACAGCAGCGCCGGGCCATCGGCGCGGACGCCGGACACCCGGTGCTGGCCTGGGTGGGAAGGCTCTCCGACGAGAAGCAGCCCGGCGCCGCGCTCCAGGCCTTCGCGCTGATCCGGTCCCGGTTCGGGCCGGTCTCGCTGGCGATGTGCGGCGACGGGCCGCTCCGCGAGTCGGTCGAACGGGCCGCCGGGGCGGCCGGCCCCGGCATCCTGGTGCTGGGCTCGCGCGACGACGCCGACCGCATCATCGCCGCCTCCGACCTGCTGCTGTCCACCAGCCGGATCGAGGGCGCCCCCGGCGTCCTGGTGGAGGCCGGGCTGGCCGGCGTGCCGGTGGTGGCGTTCGACGTGGGCGAGGTGTCGCACATCGTCCGGCGCGGCGAGACGGGCGCGCTGGTCCGCCCGGGCGACCTCGAGGCCCTGGCCGACGCGGCGTGCCGCCTCCTGGCCGACCCGAAGGCCCGCGCCCGCATGGGCACGGCCGCCAGGGAGGCCTGCGCCCCGTTCGCGCTCCAGGCCGTCGTGGCCCGCTACGCGGAGGCGTTCGCACGGGTCCTCGGGCCGAAGGGCCATCCCCTGCTCGTCCTGACCTGATCCCGGTTCGCCCCGCGGGCAGGTCGTTATCCTCAGGCCCGTGCCATCGGCAGCCTCCTCCGTGTCCCGGGCCCCGTCCGGTGACCTCCCGAACATCGTGCTGGTCGTGTTCGACACCGCCCGGTGGGACCGGTTCGGGTGCTACGGGTACGAACGGCCGACCACGCCGACCGTGGACGCGCTGGCCTCGGACGGGCTGCGCGCGGAGACCATGATCGCGAACGGCCCCTGGACGCTCCCCTCCCACGGCAGCCTGTTCACCGGCCTGTACCCCAGCCAGCACGGGAGCCAGTGGCAGACTGGGCCGAAGCTCCGCGACAGCGCGAAGGTCACGCTGGCCGAGTGGCTGCGGTCGCTGGGCTACGACACGTGGTGCGTGACGAACAACGGCCTGATCTCGGAGCGGACGGGATTGGCCCGCGGGTTCGACCACTACGCGTTCCGGCTCGACATCGAACGCGGGTGGCGCCGGGCGGCCCGCCGCGTGCCGAAGGCGCTGTTCGGCGGGGACTCCGGCGGCACGATCGTGAACCGGTGGATGCGCCGCCGGCTCAAGGAGTGCCGGCGGCCCGTGTTCCTGTTCGTGAACTACCTGGAGTGCCACTGGTCGTACGCGCCGCCCCGGCGCCTGGCCCGGCGGATGGGCGGACCCCGCTACGGCCCGGTGGAGGGGCTCCGGTACCGGACCGGTTTGGCCGCGCGGGTCGGCCCGTGGGAGGCCGTGGCCCGGGCCGAGCAGCGCGACCTCGACGTGTACTCCACGTACTACGACGGCGAGGTGGCGAACGCCGACCGGCACCTGGACGAGCTGCTGGACGGGCTGCGGAAGACCGGCCACGTCGGGGACGACGGGCGGTCGCTGGTCATGGTGACCTCGGATCACGGCGAGCACCTCGGGGAACACCGCGGCGGGCATGTTGCCGGGGCCCGCCACGGTTTGGCCGACCACCACGCCTCGCTCGACGACCACCTGATCCGGGTGCCGTTCGTGGCGTGGGGGCCGGGGATGCTCCCGAAGGGCGAGCGCGGCGGGATGTACGAGCTGGTGGACGTGCTCCCCTCGCTGGCCCGGTTCCTGGGGCGCCAGCAGCCCGCCGACTATCTCGAGGGGCGGCGGACCGACCTCTTCTCGCAGACCAGGGACGGTTTCGGCGAGGAGTACGCGTTCTGCGAATGGCGGACCTGGACGGAGAGGGAACGGGCCCGCCTGGCCTCGCGGAATCCCTCCTACGACTTCGACGGCCTGGCCGGGGACCTGATGGCGGTCCGGGACCGCCGCTTCAAGCTGGTCCGTTCGTCCGACGGGACCGAGCGGCTGTACGACACCGCGAATGACGCGAACGAGGAGACCGACCTCACGGCCTCACGGGTCGAGACGGTGCGCCGGCTCCGGGAGCAGCTGGACCGGGCGGTGGACTCGTGGGCCGAATGGGACCGCCCCGCCGAGCCCACCACCCCGGAGGAACGGGCCGAGATCGAGCAGCGCCTGTCGGAGCTCGGCTACATCTAGTCTGATCCGGACTAGGTATCGGGGGGTCAGCTTGCCCGCTTCGCCGCCGACTTGGCCCGGGAGGTCGTCTTCGTGGCCGTGCTCTTGGCCCGGCCGGTTGCCTTCTTCGCGGACGCCTTCGCCGTTCCTGCGGCGCGCTTCGGAGCAGACTGGGTCTTGGCGCGGGCCTTCGTCGTCGCGCCCTTCGCCGACCCGGTGACCTTCTGGGTCGCCGACTTCACGGCCCCTCGGGCCTTCTCCACGTTCTGCTTCGCCATGCGGGTGGCCTTCTGGACGGTCTCCGACGCCTGCCCCTTCACGCGCTGGATGGCGCCCCGGGCCTCGGTTCCCTGCCTGCCGGTGACCCGGCCGACCGTCTCCTTCACTCCGCCGACGACCTGGTCGATCGTGGCCTTCGCGCGCTTCGTGACCGCCATGACGGGCTCCTTTCCCTCGACAGCGTCGAACAGCCCCCCTTGCTGGAACCCGTACCCGCGATCCGCCCTCGCATGCACGGGCGTGCCTGGGATCCGCTACCTGGGGGCAGGCTCGTGCGTCCATAGTTCGTGGGGACATGCGACGGAGGACTCCGATGATCCGCGCGGGAGCGGTGGAAGTGCCCGATGCGCCGGCGGAGGCGCGCGGGCTCGCCGAGCTGTACGCCCGCCACGCCGGAGCCATGGTCGGGCTGGCCTACCTCCTGACCGGCGACCGGTACCAGGCCGAGGACCTGGCCCAGGAGGCGTTCGTCCGGATGGCCGGGCGGTTCCGGCACCTTCGCGACCCCGACGCGTTCGAGCCGTACCTCCGCCGAACGGTGGTGAACCTGTTCACGTCGCACCTCCGGCGGCGCCGGGTGGAGCGGGCGTACCTGGCCCGGGAGGCCCGGCGTGCGGAGCCGGAGGCGGCGGCTGCCCCGGACGTCGAGACGCGGGAGGTCGAGACGCGGGAGGAGCTGTGGTCCGCCGTGCACCGGCTGCCCGAGCGGCAGAGAGCCGCCGTGGTCCTCCGGTACTACGAGGACCTGTCCGAACGCGACGTGGCGGCGGCCCTGGGGTGCTCCCCGGCCGCGGCCAAGTCGCTGGTGGCAAGAGGAATGGAGACGCTGCGAGGGATGGTGACGGAACGATGACCGACAGGCTCGAACAGGACCTCCGCGAGGTGCTCCAGCGGAAGTTCGGCGAGGTCCGGGTGCCGAGCGCTCCGCCCGAGCTGATCCGCCGGACCCGACGCCGCCAGGCCAGGACGATCGCCCTGGGCGCCGTGGTCGTCGTGGCGCTGCTGGCCGGCTCGGTGGGGGCGGTGCTGGCGCTCACCCACCACGACTCCTCCCTCCCCGCCGGACGGACCACCTCGACCACGATCAACGGCATCACGGTCACGTACCCCGAGGGATGGTTCGCCGAGGATCCCGCGAAGCTCGGGCTCAACGGCCCGGGCCCCCAGACGGAGCCCAGGCTCGTCCTGGCCGTCTCCAACCGCGATCCCGAGGGCACCACGATCTTCGGCTGCCCCGGCATGGCGGAAGGGGGGGCAGGAGCCGTGCTGTTCACGGTCCAGGTGACCGCGCTCGACCGGTTGCTCCCCACGTGGCCGGTGGACCGCCGGCCGCTCCCGGTCGGGACGGACGACTCGGCCTGCTACCCGGGCTGGGATTTCTCCCAGGCCCAGTGGACGGCCGGCGGGCGTTCGTTCGACGGGCGTCTCGGCGTGGCCCCGGACGCGAGCGACGGAGATCGCGCGGCGCTCCTCGACGCGTTCGACTCGATGACGTTCGAGTCCCAGCCGGCGCTGCGGGGGAATAATCAACGCAGCGTGGTCGTCGCGACGGGCATCGTGGCCGGGCATCGCTGGACGATCACCGCGTCGATCGGCGCGGATGGAACGACCTCACTCGAGATCGAAGACGAGCGCGGTGGCGCCGGCATCGAGTACGGCACCGACGGCGACATCCCCATCCAGGCGACCTCCCACGTGTTCCAGGGCACCGGGGACGTTCCCACCGAGACCGTGGTGTTCGGCGCCGTTCCCGCAGGCACCGCCCTCGTCCGCACGCTCCCGGATGACACCGTGGCGACGCTCGTCCCCGATCCGTTCGTGCGCACCATGGAGCTGTTCTCGATCCAGGTCCCCGGCGGAACCCCCGCGCTGGTCGTCGCCGAGGACGCCGACGGGCACGAGATCGGCGAACAGCAGCTCGGCGGGACCCCGCTCCCGACCGAGACCCCGCCGGAACCGCACACGTCACCGAGCACGATCCCGAACGCGCCGTTCCCGGAGCCGGTCGACCCGGTCCAGGGGGGCACGTACTGGGCGGTGGAGGTTGCCGTCGGTCAGAGCGAGACCGAGGACGCGATCACCGTGGCGAAGAACCGTCTCACCACGATGGGAGCCGTTCCCTTCGTCGTCGGGGACCCCTCGTGCGATCAGGGCTCGATCCCCGTGATCCCGGCCGGTGCCACGGTTCGGGTGGCGGTCTATTACGACCGGAACGAGGACGCCCTCACGTTCGAGAAGGCGTATGCAACGGACTGGTCGGGAGACCAGGTCGTCGGGGTCGCACGCGTCACGACGACGTGCCTCGACTGAACTGAGGCGGTTGGGAAACGGCCGGTGCTGGCGCTCCTACGGCATGTTCTCGCCGTGGAAGATCTCGCTCACGCTCTGGTCCTCGAACACGGCCCGGATGGCGCTGGCGACGATCGGGGCGATCGACAGGCACTTCAGCTTCGAGAACTGACGGTCCTCGGGGATCGGGACCGTGTTCGTGACCACGACCTGCTTGATCGGCGACTCCTCGATGTTCGGCACGGCCTTGCCGCTGAACAGGCCGTGGGTGGCGGCGGCGTAGACCTCGACCGCACCGCGGTCGGCCAGGGCCCGGGCGCCCTGGGTCACCGTGCCGGCCGTGTCGATCATGTCGTCCACGATCACGCAGGGGCGCCCGTCGACCTCGCCGACCACCTCCATGGCCTCGATCTTGTGGGCCTCGTGGCGCGACCGCCGCTTGTAGATGAAGGCGAGGTCGGCCTGGAGGTGCCCGGCCAGCCGCTCCGCCACCTTGACCCGGCCCGTGTCCGGCGCCACCACCACCAGGTCCTCGTGGTTGAGCCCGGCATCGTTCAGCAGGTAGTCCTCGAGGAGCGGGAGCGCGGTGAGGTGGTCGAACGGCACGTCCAGGTAGCCCTGGATCTGCCCGGAGTGGAGGTCCACCGAGATCACCCGGTCGGTGCCGGCGGCGGACAGCAGGTCGGCCACCAGCTTCGCCGAGATCGGCTCGCGGGCCAGCGTCTTCTTGTCCTGCCGCGAGTACCCGTAGTACGGGATCACGGAGGTGATCCGCTTCGCCGACGCCCGCTTCATGGCGTCGATGAGGATGAGCTGTTCCATGATGTATTCGTTCACCGGCGCCGCGTGGGTCTGGACGATGAACACGTCCGCTCCCCGCACGCTCTCGTGGGGCCGGACGTAGGTCTCGCTGGAGGCGAACCGGCGGATCTCGCACGGCGAGATCGGCAGGCCGAGCTCCTTCCCGATCTCCTCTGCCAGCTCCGGGTGCGACGTCCCGGCGAAGAGCATGAGGTGCTTCTTCGTCACGATCTCCACGGCGATCCCCCTTGCCAGTCCGTCGCCCTCACCCGCGGCCCTTTCCCTTCGTCCCGGCTGTCGTTCCCTTGCTCTTCGCGCGATGCCTGTCCTCCTGCCGCGCGCGGAACCCCTCGATGTTGCGTTGGTCCGAGCGTTCGATCCCCAGCGCTCCCGGCGGCACGTCCTTCGTGATCACTGACCCCGCTCCGGTCATCGCGCCCTTGCCCACGCGAACCGGCGCCACGAGCATCGTGTCCGAGCCGATCTTCACGTCGTCTCCGATCACGGTGCGGTGCTTCTCCCACCCATCGTAGTTGACCGTGACGGTGGCGGCGCCCACGTTCACGCCCTTCCCGATGTCGGCATCGCCCACGTAGGACAGGTGCGGGACCTTCGAGCCCTTCCCCACGCGCGACCCCTTGATCTCGACGAACGTCCCCGCCTTCGAGCCGTCCTCCAGGACCGTGTCCGGGCGAAGCGACGCGAACGGGCCCACGTTCACGTCCCGCCCGATTCGGGAGCCTCTGACCACGGCGAATTGAACCGTGGAACCGTCCCCGACGGTGCTGTCCACGATCCGCGCCGACGGCCCGATCCCGCACGCCCGGCCGATCCGCGTGGTCCCCTCCAGGAACGCCATGGGATGGATCACGGTGTCGGCCCCGATGCGGACCTCCGGCCCGATGAACGTGGTGGCCGGGTCGACGATCGACACGCCGGCGTCCATGTGGCGTTCGTTGATCCTCGTTCGCATGACCTCGGCGGCCTGGGCCAGCTCCTGCCGGGAGTTCGCGCCGACCGAGCCGCCGCTGTCCACCAGCTGGACGGCGATGCGCTCCCCCTTGTCGTGCAGGATCCCCAGCACGTCGGGCAGGTAGTACTCGCGCTGGCGATTCTCCCGCGTCACCAGCGGGAGGGCCCCGAACAGGTCCTCCCGCCGGAACACGTAGACCGACGTGGCCGCCTCCGTCACCCGGAGCTCCTCGGGCGTGGCGTCGGTCCCCTCGGCCAGCCGGACGAACTCGCCCCGCGCGTCGCGGATGACCCGGGCGAACCCGCGGGCGTCAACCGGGATGGTGGTCTGGACCACGGCGGCGACGTCCCGGCGGCGGTGGATGGACAGCATCTGCCGGACCTGTTCCCCGGTGACCAGCGGCTCGTCGCCCGGCAGGACCAGGACGTCGGCGGCGTCGCCGATGGCGCGCTCGGCGGCGAGCACCGCGTGGCCCGTTCCCAGCGGCTCCCCCTGGTCGACGAACACCGGCTCGGGCCGGAGCGACCAGGACCGGACCGCCTCCTCGACCTCCTCCCGCCCGTGATGGACCACGACCACGAGGCGCTTCGGCTTCGCCGCGACCGCCGCGCGGAGGACGTGCCACAGGACGGGCCGGCCGGCGATCTCGTGCAGCACCTTCGGCCGCCTCGACTTCAGACGCTTGCCCAGCCCGGCGGCCATCACCACCGCGGCGAGCGATCGGGGGGACTTGGTCGGCACTCGGTCCTCGGGTTCAGGGGGTGGGTGTGTTGTACCCGGCCGGGGCAGGTCGCCGCAACATCGCGGCCCAGTGGCGACGGCTCGAACGCCGATTCAGCACACGCGCTGGAGCGCCGCGAACGGATCCACGGCGTCGCCGCCGCCGGGGTGGAACTCGAAGTGCAGGTGCGGGATGAGCCCGCGGGCGTCCCCGGTGTCGCCGACGTAGCCGATCACCGTCCCCGCCGGGACCCGGCCCGAGGCACCGTAGGCGGACAGGTGCGCGTAGTACATGTAGCCGGGGGCCGAGTCGAGGATCACCGCATTGCCGCCGAGGGTGTTCGGGACCCGCCGGACCACGCCGGGAACGGCGGCGAGGATCGGGGTTCCACGAGCCGCCTGCATGTCGTCGCCCTCGTGGATCCGTCCTCCGGGCCGGGGCGCACCGAACGTGTCGACCAGCGCGAACGGACCGAGCACGGGGCAGGCCTTGAACAGCCCGGCCCGTTGGCCGGGGTTGGGCTTCGGATGGAACACGCGACGCCACCGGTGCGGGTCGGTCCGCCCGGGACGCCGGCCCAGCACGGCCACGACCACGCGGCGCAGCCTCTCGATTGTCGCCTTGACCTGGTTCCAGTCGTGGTGGAGCTCGGCCTTGGTCCGCAGCCACGTCGGGAGCAGCGGATCGAGCAACCGCTGCTCGTGCCGCACGTCCGCACGGATCCGGCGCGCCTCGGCCGTTCCCGGTCCTCGTCGCAACACGCGGTCGTCGTGTCGAAGACGTGCCTGCGCCCCCTTCACCCGGGCCTGGATCCCCAGCCACAGGGCCGTGTACGCCCTGATCCGGGACATCGGACCGACGAGATCCAGCCGGAGGTTGTCGAGACGCTCCGCGACGGGCAGGCGAGCCCCATGGCCGGGACTCGGGCGGTGCTTCGCCGACGCGCCGACAGGCATCGCCAGCGCCACGCAGACCACCGCGACGACGGCGAGCACGACGAACGTTCGAGAGGGAGTACGAGGCACCCCGGCAGGATGCCACACGCAACCTGAGCAACCGACCGCTCGCGTCCGGCAAGCAGGGGCGGACGAGCGCCCACCCCGGCCGGACTACCGCAGCGCCATGAAGACGCTGTGCGAGTTGAAGGCCACGTCCTCCAGGTAGAGGACGACCGCTCCAGAGGGGTTCATCCTCTCTCACCGTGGCGGTGTTCGGCCAAGGAGGCCGACCTGAGAGGCTTCAGTTGGGCCGTCCACCGGGCGACGGCCGGGGTTCCGGGGGGAGGAATCGAACCTCCATCTGGGGCTCCAAAGGCCCCCGTCCTGCCGTTAGACGACCCCGGAGGGTGATCGGCGCTTCGCGGAGGCCTCGAGTCGGAACGGGCCCTCGCGACTGCGATTATGCGGGACCGGAGGGGACGCGAGGCGGTGGCGACGTCACGGCGATGGCGCCGGGGACGCGGTCCTCGATGCGGCGGGCGTCCTCCTCGTTCGCCACCAGGCCGGCCACGGTCGGTCCGCTGCCGGACATCGCGGCGCCGAGCGCTCCCGCGTCGAGCAGCCGCTCCACGGCCACCTGGACCTGGGCGTGGCGGCGGGCCACCGGGGCCTGGAGGTCGTTGAACAGAAGCCGGGCCAGTCGCTCCACCCGCCCGCCCCGGGCGGCCTCCAGCACCGCCGCCACGTCGCGGTCGGAGCTCCCCGGCTCCTCGTCCCACCACGCGTACGCCTCTGCGCTCCGGACCCCGAAGGGCTGCGGCAGCAGCACCCACCACATCGGCGCGACCACCACCGGCTCCACGATCTCCCCCCGCCCGCCGACCAGGACCGGCCCGCCGTCCAGCAGGGCCGGGACGTCGGATCCGAGCCGCGCGCCGATCCCGGCAAGCTCGGGGGCCCCGAACGGCCGGCCCCACAGCTCGTTCAGCGCTCGCAACGTGGTGGCGGCGTCGGCGCTCCCGCCGCCCAGCCCGGAGGCCACCGGGATCCGCTTCTCCACCTCGACCGACGCGCCCTCCTCCTTCCCGGGCCGAGCCTCGTACCACTCGGCGGCCGCCCGCAGCGCCAGGTTCGCCATGGGATCGGACAGCAGGAGCGGGCGGCCGTCGGGGAGCCGGACCGATGCCGAGACGTGCGGCTGCCGCCGGACCACGACGTCGTCGCTCAGTGAGACGGGCAGGATCAGGCTCTCGAGGTCGTGGTACCCGTCGTCCCGCCGGCCGAGCACACGGAGGAACACGTTGATCTTCGCGTGGGCCGGGAGCGCGACCTCGTCGCGCTCCACGGGACCACCGGGACCGGCGTCGCGCAGCTCAGCCATCGCGGCCCCCCGCGGCCCGGGCCAGGCAATCGAACGCCTCGAGGCCGAGCTCCTCGGCCCGGACGTTCGGATCGAGCCCGCATCCCCGGAGGGCCGCCTCCGCGTCGGCCGGGCCCAGCCCCAGGCGCACCAGTGCGTTCCGCATGGTCTTCCGGCGCTGGGCGAAACCCGCCTCGATCACCCGGAACAGGGCCTCACGTGGCGCGGCCACCGGCGGGCGGCGAGGCGTGATCCGAACCAGCACCGACTCCACGGAAGGCGCCGGCCAGAACACCGAAGCCGGCACGCGGCGGACCATCGCCACGTCGGCCAGGTAGGCGAGCCGCGCGCTGGCCGCGCCGTACGCCTCGGACCCGGGCTCCGCCGCCAGCCGCTGCCCGACCTCGCGCTGGACCATCACCAGGTAGTCCGTCACCTGAGGGGCACCGTCGAGCATCCGGAACAGCACGGGCACGGCAACGTTGTACGGCAGGTTCGACACCATCCGCCACGGCCCCCCGGGGAGTGCGGCGGCCCAGTCGATCCGGAGGGCGTCGGCGTGCACCACGCGGACCGCGGGGAGCTCTCCCACGGATTCCCTCAAAGCAGGGATGATGGCGCGATCGGCCTCCACGGCGACGACCTCGGCGCCCGCCTCGGCCAGCGCCCGGGTCAGCGACCCGAGGCCTGCGCCGACCTCCACCACCCGGTCCCCGGGCCGGACCCCCGCGTCGGACACGATGGCCCGGGCCAGGTTCGGGTCGGTCAGGAAGTTCTGGCCGAGGGCCTTCGAGGGTCGGATCCCGTGGCGGGCGGCCAGATCCCGCAGGGCGCTCCCGCCGAGCGACCCGCCGGGCACGCCGGGGCCGGACCTCGCGCTACCAGGTGATCCGGACGCGGCAGACGCCCTGGGAGAGCGGCGCGATGCGGGAGAACGCCTCCCGCGAGAGGTCGATGATGCGTCCGCCGAACGGTCCACGGTCGTTGATTACCACGGTCACCGACCTGCCGTTCGACAGGTTCGTGACGACGACCCGGGTGCCGAACGGCAGCCAGGGGCTGGCCGCGGTCAGGCCGGGATGGTCGTACCAGGAGGCTTCACCGATCCGCTGGCTCGACGTCCCCGCCGCGAGCGGCGGGACGCCCACGACCCGGCGCTCCGCGACCGGCTGGAGCGTGACCCGCTGCGAGAGCAACCGGCGGCTGACCTCGGTGCCGTCCTCCAGCCGGACCCGATAGGTCCGCACGACGCTCCCCGAGCGCCCCCGCTGGGTGACCTCGATCTTCCCGACGGGAAGCTTCGTCGAGGAGGTCGAGTACACGGCGAATGGGAGCGCCGACGCCACCGTGATGCTGTTCAGGGAGACGTCGACGTACCGGATCCGGGGGGCGCGGAGGATGGGAGTCTGGATGGACGGAGCGACGCGGTCGTTCCAGTCGGGCTCGATCCCCATGGCCGAGAGGAGCTGCCGAACGGTCGTCGCGTTCGTCAACACGTCGTGGGTCTTCCCCTTCACCACGACGGTGACCGCGACGGAACCAGGCAGCGAGAGCCCATCCGGTGCGACCGCGGAGGCCGAGCTCGCGGGCGGCACACGCAGGATGCCCAGCATCCGCGCCGCCAGCCCCTCCGCCATCCAGACCCCCACGCTGTGTCGTCCTGCCAGCGGTGCCAGCCCGGGCGCGGCCGGCATCGACTCGACCTGGTCGCGGGCCCCGTCGGGAAGGACCCCGAGGGAACCCTGAACCGGCGGTCGAGCCTGATACAGCCCGCTCGCCAGGGCGGTGCGACCGCTGCCGACGAGGGAATGCGCGAGCCCGGCGACCGCGAGCGCCGAGCCCACCAGGGCCAGCCGCCGCTTCGTTCGCCTGATCCGAAGGCGTCGCCCTCGGGTCGGTTGAACCCGCAAACCTTCCCTCCTCACGAAGGAAGGCTCCGGGGGGAAGCGGCAGGGGCCGGACCAGAGCCTCCAACAAGCAGGACAGGGTGCAGACCCTAGCAAAGTCTCAACCTCAAGTGCAAACTTGGCAGGGCGCCTCCCGGGCGGTCCCGGAGCAGCCTCGAGGTGGGGTCGGGGAAGACCTGTGGCACCCCGCCGAAGCGCCGGCCCGACCTCGATCTCGGCCTCCGACCGATGCTTGAGGGCGCCCGGACCGGGCCGTCGGCTGCGAGCCGGACGCGGGCCGAGGACCGCGAGGACGAACTCAGCGAAGGCCGGGGAACGCCTCCCGCGCGTTCGCCGCCGTGGCCACGAGCACGTCGCGCGCCTGGAGGCCGCGGACCCGGGCCAGCTCCTCGATCACCGCGCGGACGTTGCCGGGGGCGTTGTCGCGCCCCCGCTGCCCCTGCGGCGCCAGGAACGGGCTGTCCGTCTCGGCGAGCAGCCGGTTCCCCGGCACGACCGCGGCGGCCCGCCGGAGGTGATCGTTCGAGGGATAGGTGACGTTGCCGGCGAAGGACATGAAGTACCCCCGCGCGGCGCACTCCCTCGCCACCGCCTCGTCGCCCGAGAAGCAATGCAGGACGACCCGCTCCGAGCGCTCGTCCTCGAGGACGCGCAGCACCGCCTCCCACGCCTCGCGGACGTGGACCACGAGCGGCTTGTCGAACTCCCGCGCCCACCGGGCGTGGACCCGAAGCGCCCGCTCCTGCTCGGCTGCGGGCGAGAGCATCCGGTAGAAGTCGAGGCCCGTCTCGCCCACCGCCACGACCTGAGGGTTCCCCAGCAGCTCCTCGATCTCGGACCCGGCCCGCGGGTCCAGCTGGGCGGCGGTGTGCGGATGCATCCCCGCGGTGGCGAACACTCCCCGGAACGACTCCGCCAGCTCGACGGCACGCCGGCTCGAGTCGGGATCGATCCCCACACAGACCATGGTCTCCACACCCGCGCCGCGGGCACTCTCAACTATCGCTCCAGGCTCACCTTCCATGAGGAACAGGTGGCAGTGCGTGTCCACCGCCGCAGACTGCACCGGGGCTTGAGGGTTTTTCCCAACCATTCGAGTTCAGGACGAGAGCCGGGGGAAGAGGGACTCGCCCTTGGCCGTGCGCGTCCCCGGGGCCAGGCCGCCCCACGCCGCCGCGTCGGGGAGCCGTTGGGCGTCGAGGGGATCCGGGATCCCGAGCTGCGCCCACAGCTTCGCGGCAGCGGCCGGCATGGCCGGGGACACGAGCACCGCGAGGACCCGCAGCGCCTCCCCCGCCGCGTACAGCACGGCGGCCAGCTCGTCCCGCTTCTCGGGGTCTCCGGCCAGGGCCCACGGCGCCCGGTCCACCAGGTACCGGTTCGCCTCGCCGACGACGTCCCACACCGCGACCAGGGCCTGCGTCAGGGAGAGCTCGTCCATGGCGGCGTCGTAGCGAACCGCCACGTCCTTCACCACGTCCGGGAGCCCTCCGGCCATGGCAGGGTCGTTCGCGTCCGGGACCTCTCCGGCGAAGTACGAGCCCAGCATGGCCAGCACCCGGCTGGCCAGGTTCCCCAGCCCGTTGGCGAGGTCGGCGTTGTAGCGCTCGACCATCGACTCCCACGAGAAGCTGCCGTCCTGGCCGAACTGCACCTCCCGCAGGAAGTAGTACCGGTACGCGTCGACGCCGAAGTGGTCCACCAGCTGGAAGGGGTGGATGCCGGTGAGGCGGGTCTTCGACATCTTCTCCCCGCCGACCAACAGGAAGCCGTGCGCGAACACCTTGCGGGGAGGCTCGACGCCGGCGGCCATCAGCATGGCCGGCCAGTACACGGCGTGCTGGCGGATGATGTCCTTGCCGATGAAGTGGACGTCCGCCGGCCACATCCGGGTGAACCGCCCGGGGTCCGAGCCGTAGCCCGCCGCGGTGATGTAGTTCGTCAGCGCGTCGAACCACACGTAGCAGACGTGGCGGGGATCCCACGGCAGGGGGATGCCCCAGTCGAACGAGGTCCGGGAGATCGAGAAGTCCTGGAGCCCGCCCCTGATGAGCGAGAGCACCTCGTTGCGGCGGACCGCCGGCTCGACGGCCTCGGGGTGGCGCTCGTAGTGCTCGAGGAGCCGGTCCGCGTACGCCGACAGCCGGAAGAAGTAGTTCTCCTCCGACATCCGTTCCACCGGACGGCCGTGAATCGGGCACTTCCCGTCCACCAGGTCGGCCTCCGTGTAGTACAGCTCGCACGACACGCAGTACAGGCCCTTGTACGTGCCCAGGTAGATGTCGTCCCGGCCGTTCTCGTACACGGCCTGGAGCAGCTTCACCACCGCGGCCTCGTGACGGGGCTCGGTCGTGCGGATGTAGTCGCTGAACGAGATGTCGAGCCGCTCCCACACCTCGCGCCACCGCGGGGCCATCCGGTCGACGAACTCCCGGGGCTCCAACCCCTCCGCCTCCGCTGCCCGCTGGAGCTTCAGACCGTGCTCGTCCGTCCCCGTGAGGAAGAAGACCTCCTCGCCTCGCAGGCGGTGGTAGCGGGCCACGAAGTCCGTCGCCACGCTCGTGTAGGCGTGCCCGATGTGCGGCACGTCGTTCGGGTAGTAGATCGGCGTGGTGACGTAGAAGATCTCGCTGCCCATGTTCGGAGCATTGTACGGAGCGGGCCGCGTGGGATCGTGTGACGCCTCGCGCGGTTTCGCCGCTCGATCGATAGGCTGGGCGACCGGCACCCGCCGCCCGCCCGCGGGCCATCCGTTTCCAAGGAGGCATTCCGATCGTGAGAAGAGCGTTCCTCGCCTCGGTCGCCGTCGCAGTCGCCGCGGTGGTGCTCGCCGCGTGCGGCGGTGGCGGGAGCAAGGCCACCGTCACGAACTGCCGGCCGTCCGGCCCGAAGCTCGACGTGTCGGCGCAGAACTTCCAGTTCGACACGACGTGCCTGGCCGCGCCGGCGAACCGGCCGTTCACCATCACGCTGCACAACGTCGCCATCTACACGGACTCGAGCGTGACGACGCCGCTGTTCCAGGGGAAGCTGATCCAGGGCGTCGGCACGGGCACCTACGACGTGAAGGCGCTGACGCCGGGCCGGTACTTCTTCCGGTGCGACGTGCATCCCCAGATGAACGGCACCTTCAACGTGAAGTAGGGCCGCCCCGCTCCAGGAGCGCGCGGTAGACGTCGTTGGCGGAGGCACCGTGGCGACCGGCCACCGAACGGGCGGCCTCACGGGGGCGAAGGCCTCCGGCGACCAGGTCGCGCGCTTCGGCGGCCAGGTCCTCCGGGGCTGGCACCGCGGCCTGCTTCGGAGCCCCGTCCACGACCACGACGATCTCGCCGCGGACCTCGCGCGCCTCCATGCGGGCCAGCACCTCCGACGCGGCGCCCCGGAGGACCTCCTCGTGGAGCTTCGTCAGCTCGCGGCACACGGCGACCCGGCGGTCGCCCAACGCTGCGACGACGTCCCGAAGCGTTGCCACCAGACGCCGGGGTGATTCGAACAGGACGATCGTGCGGGGCTCCGACGCCAGCGCGGCGAGGCGCTCCCGCCGCTCCCCCGCCCGGCGCGGCAGGAACCCCTCGAACGCGAAGCGGTCGGTCGGCAGGCCCGAGACCACCAGGGCGGACACGACCGCCGAGGGCCCCGGAACGACGCGGACGACGATCCCGGCGTCGGCGCAGGCCCGGACCAGACGGAAGCCGGGATCGGAGAGCCCGGGCATCCCGGCCGCCGAGACGACCGCGACGTCCCGTCCCGCCCGCAGCTGTTCGAGGAGCCGCTCCGTGCGCTCCCGCTCGTTGCCCTCGTTGAACGAGATGAGGCGCGCCGAGATCGCGATGCTGGTGAGGAGCCCCCGGGTCCGGCGCACGTCCTCCGCGGCCACGAGGTCCACGGCGTCGAGCGTGACCCGGGCCCGCTCGCTGAGGTCGCCGAGGTTCCCGATGGGCGTCCCCACCACGAACAGGGTTCCTGGCCGGACCTGGCTCACGGGCCGATGGTGGCACGTCGCGCGACGTCGTGACGGCGGGGAATGACGAATGGGTCGCGGCACCCGACCAACCGACGACGCTCGCGTACCATCGTGGCCCATGGACTCCGATCCCGGCGCCGGCCCGCTCGCCCCCGGCCGCGACGACGAACCCCCGCCCGGGGGGTGGTGGGAGGCCCTCGCCCGATTCGCCGGCCGGCCGCTCGTCGTCCTCGCCGTCATCGCGCTCGTCGCCGGCGTCCCCCGGTTCTGGGCCCTGGGCGACCCCGGGTCCGACGACGGCAAGCGCGTCTATGTGTTCGACGAGACCTACTACGCGAAGGACGCCTGCCTGTACGCGGGCCACACCCCGACCGAGTGCGACCTCACCACCACCACCAACGAGCAGTCGTGGGTCCACCCTCCGCTCGGGAAGTGGATGATCGCCGCCGGCATCAAGGTGTTCGGCTACAACCCCATCGGCTACCGGGCCTCGGCGGCCTTCTTCGGCACCGCCTCCGTCGTCATCGCCGCGGCCCTCGCGCTGCTGCTGTTCGAACGAGCGATCTGGGCGTACGTGGCCGGGATCCTCCTGGCGACGGAGAGCCTGAACTTCGTGCAGTCGCGCGTCGCGTTGCTCGACATCTTCGTCGCGTTCTGGGTCGCCCTCGGCTTCCTGTTCCTGGTGATCGACCGCCGGTACATCGAGCGGCGAACCGCGCGCGCCGGGCCTGTCGGCGTGTGGCCGCCGGAACCTGCGCTCTCGCCGGGCCCCGGCGCGATGGCGGCGTCCGATCCGGTGACCGCGGACGATCCGGTGACCGCGGACGCCGGGACGCTCATCACGGCGCGGCGACGGCCTGCCGTGCAGCTCCTTCGGCGCCGGATCCCGTCGCCCCTGTGGCGGCCCTGGCGGTTCGCCGCCGGCCTCGCCTTCGGCGGCGCGTTCGCCACGAAGTGGAACGGGCTGCCGCCGCTGCTCGGCGCCGTCGCCCTCGCGTTCGCGTGGGAATGGACGCGCCGCCGGCGCGCCGCCGCGTCCCATCCCCTGTGGGCGACGGTTCGCCAGGAGGGGTTCACGATCTTCGTCGCGTTCGCGCTGCTGCCGGTCCTCGTGTACCTCGGCTCGTACAGCGGACGGATCGTCCCGGACGCGTTTCCCACGGAGCGGTACATCCCGGGCGCGGGATGGCACTACTCGGTGCCGCAGCTGTGGAAGCTCCAGGGGCAGATGGCGCACTTCCACGAGACGCTGTACGCCATCGATCCGCACACGCACGAGGCGGCCCACCCCTACGAGTCCCGCCCGTGGAGCTGGATCTACCTCGGGCGGCCCGTGGCCTACTACTACCGGGGACCGGGAACCGAGATCCTCGGCATCGGCAACCCGGCGATCTTCTGGTTCAACCTGCTGGCCATCCCGTGGCTCGCCGTCATGCTGTGGCGGCGGCGCGACTGGGTGGCCGGCCTCGTCCTCGCCGCCATCGCCGTGCAGTACGTCCCGTGGTTCATCCCGCCGGCGCTGAACAAGGTGCAGTTCCTGTTCTACGCGACGCCGATGACGCCGTTCCTGGTCCTGGCGGCGACGTACGTGGTTCGCGACCTGGCCACGATGCGCGTGGCGGGGTCCCGGGCCCGGCCGTTCTTCCCGGTCGCGGTGGGGTTCGTGGCGGCCTCGATCGGCCTGTTCCTGTTCTTCTGGCCCATCCTCACGGCGTACCCGCTGTCGCACCACGCCTGGAGCGCTCGGATGTGGTTCCGGTCGTGGATCTGACCGCCGACCGTTTCGAGGAGCTGGTGGTCGAGGCGCTCGACGGCCTCCCGGAGTGGGTCCGGGAACGGCTCGACAACGTCGACGTGATCGTGGCCGACCGGCCTCCGCCGCGGCAGCCGAACCTCCTCGGGCTGTACGAGGGGATCCCGCTGACGAAGCGGGGTGGGGGCTACTTCGGCGTGCTGCCCGACCGCATCACGCTGTTCCGGTCGTCCATCGTGCGCGGCGTGCGGACCGAGGCCCAGCTTCGCGAACGCATCCGGCACACCGTGGTCCACGAGATCGCGCACTTCTTCGGGATCTCGGACGAGCGCCTGATCGAGCTCGACCGGTACTAGTCCGTGACAGACTAGTTACGAAGCCCAGCGCGGACCTCAGCCGGACGTGACACCGGGGAGATGCGACTTGAACGCGATGTAGAGGACGGCCGCCCCCACGTCGATCAGCGTGTGCGCGACGACGAGCGGCCACGTCCGGCGCCACCGCACGAAGATCCATCCGAAGAACAGCCCCATGGCGAGGTTCCCGGCGAACCCGCCCCACCCCTGATACAGGTGGTAGGAGCCCCGCAGCGCCGCGCTCCCCACGACCGCCGGGACCGCCCCCCATCCGATCTGTCGCAGCCGCGTCACCAGGAACCCGACCACGACCGTCTCCTCGAGCAGCGCGTTCGCCCCGGCGCCAAGGACGAACACCGGGACCGTCCACCAGTGGCCGGTCGGCGGCACCGGGATCACGATGCGGTTGATCCCGACCTGCACCGCGCCGAGGTACACGCCGATCCCTGCCGCCCCCACGATCGCGGCCAGCGCCACACCCCAGGCCAGATCGGCGCCCGGGCGGTCGAGCGCCATGCCGATCGTCGAGAGGCGCTCCCCGTTTCGGCGCACCAGATAGAGCACGAGCCACACCGGCGGCAGCCCGAACGCGATGTCGAGGAGCTGCCGGGCGAGGTGGGGGCTCGTCGAGAACGTGACGACCGCGACGGAGCGGTTCACCGGCGCGGCCAGCAGGTCGAGGATCGCGTACGCCGCGGACGCGAGCAGTGACAGCGACAGCACGATGAGGACCTCCTCGACCAGCATGCCCCGGGAAGGGGGCGGGAGGGAGGCCTTCGGGTCGCGAGCCGGCAGGGCTTCGGTCCTCACGGCGATCAACTGTAGGGCCACGGCCCCAGGTTCGCGCGGGACGACGGCGGGGCGGCGGGCCGCGCCGGTAGGGTTGACATGGCGACTCACCGACTATTAGTCTGTGACCGATGGTCAGTCGGTCGCCCGCCAGGAGAGAACCGGCTGCAGAGGGAAAGGACACGAGCCAGATGGTTCCCGCAGGGATCCCTCCTACCGGAAGCTTCGACGTGTGGAGCGTGCTCGGGCTGATGACCGCGCTGGCCGCGGCCGTGGGCGCGGCCGTCGGCGCTCTGGATGCCAGGATGGCCGGGCGCAGGACGCGGAGCGCCCGCGAGCTCGAGCCGACGGGTACCGAGACCAAGGAGCACGAGCGCACGGCGGCCTGACCCGTCGGGCGGCAACTGCGGGCCGGACCCTCGCGGTCCGGCCCGTTTCGGCTCCGCTCCCCTCGGCCCTTGAGCTCTGCGCCACCGACCCCTAGCCTGTGGCCGACCGCCGTTCGCCGAGGCGAGGCGAGGCGAGGCCGAGGAGGGAAGGGGAAACACGTGCAGCGGATGACACGCCGGGACCGCCAGCGAGAGCGGACGCGGGAGGACATCATCGACGCGACGGCCGGCGCGCTTCGGGACTCGGGGTACGCGGGCGTCCGCATCGAGGACATCTGCGAGCGGGCCG
>WNFU01001018.1_pt1 | contig 46390 bp, 33 predicted proteins | sample 5400121 | NCBI WGS metagenome assembly WNFU01 (sample SAMN13153360, study PRJNA577476) | soil metagenome | isolation source: 100 cm soil or saprolite under grassland replicate 1 | place: USA:California | collected 2016-06-15 | reverse complement strand
CCGCAAAGGCCCAGGCCGACCAGGCGCGTGCCGCGCGCGACGGCGCCGCCCAGGGCTATGAAAATGCCCTCAAGGCGCTGAAGAACCCGCAGCAACTCGACGCGCAGGTCATCCAGGCTCAGGCCGCGCGCGATTCGGCACAGCGCGCGCTGGCGCTGGTGCAGGCCGGCAGCCGCGCCGAAGATGTCGCTGCCGCCGAGTCGACGCTGGCCCAGGCCCAGGCGAGCCTGCAGGCAACCCGCGACCGGCTCTCGGCCACCAAGACGCAGGCCGAGGTGCAGGTTCAGCAGTCGGCTTTGGCACTCACACAAGCGCAGGCGCGTTATGCCCAGGCCAAGACTAACTGGGACTATGTGCAGGACACCGGCAATGATCCGCTCATTCCGAAAGTGTCCGACGGCAAAGGCGGTACCAAGCCGAACAAGCTGAGCGATGCCCAGCGCGAGAATTATTACGCGCAGATCGTGCAGGCCGAAGCGGCGATGCACCAGGCCGAGCAGGCGGTGCAGCAGGCGCAAGTCGCCGCCGAGGCCGCGCGCCAGGCCGAGGTGAGCGGCATTCAGACTGCCGAGAGCCAGGTGGACTTGGCCGACGCCACGCTTGCCAAGCTGCGTAACGGTGCGACCAAGGAGAACCTGGCGGCGGCGCAGACCGCGCTGACGAACGCACAGCGCGCGCTCGATCAGTCGCTGGCGATGCGCAAAGACCCGTTGCAGCTTCAGTCGGCGGCCGACGCGGCCAAGGCCCAGCTCGACAGCGCCGACGCGGCGCTCGCTCAGGCGCAGGCGCGGCTAGAATTGGCCCAGGCCGGTGCGCGTGCCGAGCAGATCCAGGCGGCCGAGGCGCAACTGGCCCAGGCGCGCGCAAACCAGCGCCAGATCGAGGTGCAGCTGGCCAAAACCACGCTCACTGCACCGCGCGGCGGCCTGGTGCTCAGCCGCGCAATCCACGAGGGCGAGCAGGCCTCACCCGGCGCCGCGCTGATGACGATTGGCTCGCTCGACAGCGTGCGCCTGACGGTCTATATCGGCGAAACCGATATCGGGCGCGTGCGCCAGGGCCAGCAGGTCGATGTCACGGTCGATAGCTTTCCTGGGCGCACATTCAAAGGTACGGTGACATTTATCTCGCAAGAGGCCCAGTTCACGCCGCGCAACGTGCAGACCAAGGATGAGCGCACCACCACCGTATTCGCCGTGCGCGTGGAGCTGGCGAACCCCGACCACGCGCTGAAGCCGGGCATGCCTGCCGACGCTGTGATCATTGAATAATTGTATATTGTATATTGCAAATTAGCCTCAATGAATTTGCAATATACAATGTACAATTTGCAATTTGCAATCGAGCACTATGAATAATGCAATTGAGATAGATAGACTGACTCGCAGCTTCGGCGCGGTCCACGCGGTGGCTGGGCTGACGATGCGCGTTCCGGCGGGGCGGATCTATGGTTTGATCGGCGCGGATGGCGCGGGCAAGACCACCACGCTGCGAATACTCTGTGGCGCGCTGCTGCCGGATGGTGGCCGGGCTACCATCATGGGGATCGACGTGGCGCGCGACCCCGAGGGGGTGCGGCGGCGGATTGGCTATATGCCGCAGCGCTTCAGTTTGTACGGCGACCTGACCGTGCGTGAAAATATGTTGTTCTTCGCCGATATCTATGGCGTGCCGCGCGCCGAACAGGAGCCGCTGCTGGATCGGCTGCTGGCCTTTAGCCGGCTCGGCCCATTCCAGCAGCGCCGCGCCGAGGCTCTTTCGGGCGGGATGAAACAGAAGCTCGCGCTAGCCTGCACGCTCATCCACAAGCCCGATGTGCTGCTGCTCGACGAGCCAACCACCGGCGTCGACCCCGTCTCGCGTCGTGAGTTCTGGGATATTCTGCGCGATGCCGTGAACCAGGATGGCATGACCGTGCTGGTCTCGACGCCATATATGGACGAAGCCGATCGCTGCCATACTGTCGGCTTTATGCGCGCTGGCGCGTTGATGGCCAGCGGCACTCCGCGCGAGCTCCAAAAGCTGGTCCATGGTGTCGTGCTTGAGCTTCAAATCCGGCCGCTGCATGAAGCGCAGGTGCTGCTGAGCGCGATGCCGGGCGTGCACGAGGTGCAGGTGTTCGGCGATCGGCTGCATTTGATCGCCGACGCGGCCCTGCCCGAGGCGGATCTGCGCGAGCAATTGGAGCGTGGCGGCGCGACGCTTGGCGCCGTTCGGCCAGTACAGCCGACGATGGAAGATGTGTTTATGTACCTTCAGCGGAACGCTGCCAGCGGTTGCTGATCAAAGCTGTATCGCTCATCGTTCTTGCGACAGATACAACTCATTTTAGCCTTCCCTTCGTCAGGCCCTTCGACAGGCTCAGGGGAGCCTCAGGACGGGCGGCAGCCCTTCGACACGCTCCCCTTCGACAAGCTCAGGAACCGGAACCGCGCTACTTTACTTATCCATTTGTGTTTTGTTTTTGCGCTCTACGAGCGCAAAAACAAAACACAGAAAATAGGAAGTACCATGCTGCCGTCTATCCTGAGCCTGCCTGCCCTGAGCTTGTCGAAGGGTCGAAGGGCAGGCTCATAGCCGCTAATGCAGATTAGTCTTCGTTGTGCATAAGCATGGCTGAATAAAAATGGAGCAACAATGACACCCTTTAATGGCCTGGGCATGCATCTCGGCACACTTTCGCGGCTGTCGGCGGCGAGGACGCGCTCGATTAGCCCCGAAAACTTTACTGGCGCAAAAGGTCAGGGCGGCAGGGCCACCGAGGGCACGGGAGCACAAGCCGCGCGAGACCTGGGCATTGGCTGGAAGATCTCGCCTTCGATCCGGATTGCCGTTGGCGAGACGCGTGTGTTGGCCGATATCGACGGCTCCGGCGCGATCCAGCATATCTGGATGACGCCGACCGGCAACTGGCGCTACAGTATTCTACGCATCTACTGGGATGGCGCAGATATGCCGGCGGTGGAATGTCCGCTCGGCGACTTCTTCGCGTGCGGCTGGGGTAAGTACGCGCAGGTCAGCTCCTTGGCGATCTGCGTCAACCCCGGCAGCGCGTTTAACTGCTACTGGGAGATGCCGTTCCGCCAGGGCGCGAAAATAACGCTGACCAATATCGCCGACGAGCCAATGACGCTGTACTATCAGATTACCTACGCCGAAACCGACGTGCCCGACGACGCGGCCTATTTTCACGCCCAGTTCCGGCGCGTCAACCCACTACCGTATAAGGGCGTCTACACTATTCTCGAAGGCGTGCGCGGGCGTGGGCACTACGTCGGCACATACATGGCTTGGGGCGTGAACAACAGCGGTTGGTGGGGCGAAGGCGAGATTAAATTCTTCCTGGATGGGGACGACGAGTACCCGACGATCTGTGGCACCGGCACCGAGGATTACTTCTGCGGTTCGTACAACTTCGATGCGAGCGAGCGCCATAACGAAGGCTACATAACATTCAACAGCCCGTATGCTGGATTGCCGCAAGTCATCCGTCCCGACGGCAATTACCAGTCGCAGACGCGCTTTGGCATGTATCGCTGGCACATCATGGACCCGATCCGCTTCGAACGCGATCTATGCGTAACCATCCAGGCGCTCGGCTGGCGCAGCGGCGGACGCTACCTGCGGCTGCAAGACGACATCGCGTCGGTGGCCTATTGGTACCAGACGCTGCCAACCGCGCCGTTCCCAGCACTGCCCGATCGCGACTACTTGGAGATTATTTAGGATAACTGTATGAACACATCCTACGCTGTCGAGACCGACGCCCTCACCCGCCGCTTTGGCGATTTCATTGCGGTGGACCGCGTGACGCTGCGGGTTGAGCCGGGTGAGGTGTTTGGCTTTCTCGGGCCGAACGGCTCAGGCAAGACCACGACCATTCGCATGTTGTGCGGGCTACTGGCGCCAACCGAGGGCAGCGGCCGCGTGCTAGGATTTGATATCGGCCGCGAGAGCGAAGCGATCAAGGCGCGGATCGGCTATATGTCGCAGAAATTTAGTCTGTACTCCGATCTGACCGTACACGAAAATTTGGCGTTCTACGCCGATGTCTACGGCATCGATCGGCGTGAGCGGGCTGCGCGCATGGCCGAGCTGATCGCAATGGCCGGGCTTAGCGGGCGCGAGGGCGAGCTCACTGCCAACCTCTCCGGCGGCTGGAAGCAGCGGCTTGCGCTGGCCTGCGCGATTGTCCACCGGCCGCGGATGCTGTTCCTCGACGAGCCGACCGGCGGCGTCGATCCCGAGGCCCGGCGCTCGTTCTGGGAGCTGATCTACAATCTGGCCCAGCAGGGCGTGACGGTATTTGTGACAACGCACTACATGGACGAGGCCGAGCACTGCAACCGGATCGGGCTAATGTACGGCGGCAAACTGGTGGCGCTCGACACGCCGGCGGCGCTGAAGCAGAGCACGATCAACGGCGATGTGTTGGAGATCGAAGGCACACCGCAGGAACAGGCGCGCGATATCGTTGCGGCTGCGCCTGGCGTGCGTGAGGTCGCGCCGCATGGCGCGCGACTGCACGCGATTGTCGACGACGCGGCGCTGCGCGTCGCACAGCTTAGCAGCGCGCTGCTGGCCGCAGGTATCGCCGATATACGTGTCGAGCGGATTGAGCCGTCGTTGGAAGATGTGTTCGTGGCGCTGGTGAGTGGGCAGGCGGCGAACGATGAAACTCATGGGTAGAGCACATGAGCCACCGAGTCCACAGAGTACATTCCAGGCATCTTTTTACCGGATTGGGCTATCGATTGTTCATCAGCTCCCGATCAAGCGACTATCTGATCCAGAATTGCATCCACCCCGATCTGTGCCACATCGATATCTTCCATTTCCGGCAGGCCGCTCACGGCCACAGCGCCGACCACGGTTCCGTCAATCGCCACCGGCAGCCCGCCGCCCCAGCCGATATAGCGCGGATCGCCAAAGTACGCCATGTCGAAGCCAGTCTGTGGATCGCGGGCCGATTGGCCGAGTTCACGCGTGGGTTTACGCTCGCGTGCTGCGGTCCAGGACTTATTTGTGGCGATCACGATCGACGGCAGCGGAGCGCCATCGAGGCGCAGCAGTGCGATCAATTCGCCATGCGTATCCGCTACGGCGATAACGGCTGCCTTCCCACGTTTCTGTAGCTCTGCTTGAATCGCCTCGATCGCCCGCTGGGCTTCGCTGTGCCCCAAACTGACGTGCTGATACACTGCTTTCTCCTTTGCATGCCGCGGATGTCGTTGCAGCGTAGTATAGCGGATCTTGGGAATCTGCAACCCTTCGACTGCGCGGTTCCTGAGTGTGTCGAAGGGCAGGACAGGTCTGCAATCTGCAATCGTATTAGTGACATTCAATCAATCCAGTCGGGTCGACATTCGCGCCGCCGTGCCAGACTTCGTAGTGCAGGTGCGGCCCGCTGGCCATGCCGGTGCTGCCGACCGTGCCAATCAGCGCGCCCGCGCCAATGATCTGACCATCGGTCACCTCTACGCTGTCGAGGTGCGCATAGGCGGTGCTCCAGCCGGTCTGCTCGTCGGTAATGCGCACGTAGTTGCCGCCGGGCCAGCTGCCCAGGTACACATGCGCCACCCCGTCGGTGGTTGCGGCGATCGGCGCGCCCTCGGTCGTCGCCGGCTCGGCATTGCCGTCGCCGCCGCCGTCGATTGCCAGGTCGACCGCGCCCCACACACTTGTCGGCATGTGCGTGCCTTCGTTATAGCCTTGTGTAACCACGACGTGGCCATTGGGTGCGGTGAGCGGGCAGCCGTGCGGCCCATCGGCGGCAAGTGTAAAGCGCGGCGTTGGCGTTGGCGGGAGGCTTGTCGGCGGCGGCGCGGTTGGCGCCGGCAGTGCTGTTGCGCTTGGTTGCGGCCGCGCGGTGGCGCTGACGATCGCGCGTGTTTGGCGGTCGGTGGGTGTCGCTGCAGCGGTGGCGGCGCGCTCCGGTGCGATCAGGTGTGGCGCGGCGCTGGCGGATGGCTGGGAATTCAGTATCGGAATGACCGGGAATAGCATTCCGATCATCACGGCGATCACCATGTAGGCGCCGCGTTTCATCCAGATAGTCGCTCGGTCACGCGGCGTTTCGCGGCGCATGGCGTTATGGAGCAGCTCAGGCGGCAGATGAAACACATGCGCCAGCCGCGCTCGGCTTTCCGGATCAAGCCGCTGCATGCCGTACTCAAGCTCGGCCAGCCTGCGCGCGGGAATCTCGGTGAGTAGCGCCAGGTCGATCAGCGTCAAACCACGGCTAAGACGGATTGCTCGTATGTCGGTCACGCGTTTCCTTATCGGGCATAGACAGCACAGCGCGAGCGAGGCGGAGTTCCGCTCCTCGCGACCTGAGCATACGCGATATTGGCCGTTTTGTGGATGACATACTGTTTACAGATGCAAACCGTATAGCACGTGCGTACCTAGTAATACTATAAAGATTCGTAACGGTCCGTTGCGGACGGTCGCGTGGCGCCCTTGCGGTGCGCGATCGAGCGTGCTATGCTTATGGCACCATTACATCGGCATTCCTCACACAAAGCGCGACATGCTACTCATGCCGCGCTTTTCACACATCCAGCCAATCTTGCCCGGCCGACATCTATGGCGCACTCATTCGGAAGGAGGAAAGCCATGACCATCCGGCGCATACTTTGGATCGCCATCCCGGTGTTAGTGATCATTGTGCTGGCTGGCGCTGGGGCACTCACTTGGCTGGTGCTCAATCGGCGTTCCGCCGAGCCGGTGCGGCTGGTGGTGATGAGTGATGATCATCGAGTACGATTGGTAGAGGAAGATGGCGCCGAGCGTGTGCTGGCCGAGAATGCGTTGACCCAAGGCTATAGCTTTCCGGCCACTTCGCCCGATGGGCGGCGCGTCGCTTACGTGGCGAGCGAGCAGGATCGGTCGGCGATCGTGCTGTACGATTTAATCAGCGGCGAGCGCAAAGAGATCTATCAGAGCCAGGCCAATATCCCGATCGACCTGGCCTGGTCGCCGGATGGGAAATATATCGTGTTTTTGATCGGGCGCGAACTCACCGCCCAAATCGTGCCGACCGACGGCTCTAAGCCGGCCCAACTGATCGCGGCGGGGTCACCGTCGTTCTTCGCCTGGAGTCCGGATAGTGCGACGCTGCTGCTGCACCTTGGCGGCCACACCGTGCAGGGCGGCCAAGTTTCGACGTTCCGCCCTGGCCAGCAGCAGGCCAGCCCGCTGCTGAGCGACCCAGGTCTGTTTCAGGCGCCCGCCTGGTCGCTGGATGGCAGCCATTTTTTCTATGTCGCGCAGCCGCCAATCACCCACGCCGAGCCGAGCATCGAAGATATCAAGAGCGATATCATGCGCGTCTCGGCCGATGGCAAAGATTCGGTGATGTTGGTGCGCGAGGAGAAGGCCGATCTACGAATCATTCGCGCGCCAAATAGCGATCAGATCGCCTATGTCATCGTGGGTGAACAGGGATTTGGCCCGCTCAAGCTGATCGACGGCGTTGGCGGCAAGCTGCGCATCCTCTCGCGCGAGGGCGAGCATGTCACCGCATTTTTCTGGTCGCCCAACGGCCAGCAGATCGCCTACCTGACCCATGATGGCGAGTTTACTCCCGACGGCGAGCGCACCTGGCATATCGTCGATGCCACCAGCGGAGCGATCCGCGACTTCGACAGCTTCCGGCCAAGCGCCGCGTTCGCTGGCCTGCAGGTCTTTTTCGACGCCTATACCTTTTCATTCAGCCCTTGGTCGCCCGAGGGTATGCGGTTGGCCTATGGCGCCGAGGATGGAGTGTACCTGATTGATCTGGCCTCTGGCACGATTGCCAAAAAAGCCGATGGCACACTCGGTATGTGGGTTGGGGGCAGGTAGTGCCTGCTAAGTGTTCGCTATCGCAAATCCATTCCAGTTCCTTCAGAAACCGAAAGTTCCTGCGCGAACGAACTGAAGGAACTTGGATCGAAGGTCAGATTCCCATGTTGCGCAGCGCGATCGCGACCGCGGCCAGCACCAGTACCCCGCCGAGCAGGAAATACAGCGCTGCTGGGCCGATATCGCGCCAGCGTGGCAGGGCTGGGCCGCGTCGTCGCGGCTCGACCTCAATGCGCTGGCCGCGCCAGTATGTTACACGGCCTCGCTCGGGCGGTCCGCCCTCGCGTACCCACATGCGCCAGCCAAGCGCCAATAGCCAGGCGCCGCCGCCGCCCACCGCCAGAACCGTGATCGGCCAGGGTAAGCGCGCGGTGTTCGTCAGTGCTATAAGCACGACGATTGCTACGACCCAGCGCCAGTCAAAACGTATACTCCTCACACCAGCTCCCTCATGCAATTGCAGATTGCAGATTAGATCTAATATATATGTTCTCAAACGAATATGACGCTCGCCAAAGACTTTTTGTTGATTAGTGCTATTTAATAACACGAGTTACGCGGTGGCCGCTGCGACATGGCTAATAGCCTGCCCTTCGACCCTTCGACAAGCTCGGGGCAGGCAGGCTCAGGATAGATGGCAGCATGGTACTTCTTGATTATGCCATATTTCGTTTTTGCGCTCGGAGAGCGCAAAAACGAAATATGATTAGCCAATAAAGCACCGCGGTTCCTGAGCTTGCCGAAGGGCTGCCGAAGGCAAAGGAGGCTTGTAAAAAGCGTCAACATTATAGCACTTGCGTGTTTTTCGATGCTCCGCCATAATGCCTGCTATGCGAAGATTGTATGTTGCGCGTGGCCTGCGTGGCTTGGTGCGCGGGCTTGTGCTGGCGGCACTGAGTGTTGTCGCGATGCTGGCGTTGATCTGCGTGCTGATCGTGCTTCAAGGCCGGCGCGACGATCTGCAGAATCTTGGGGTTGGGCGCGTCGGCGCGGCGATCGTACTCGGCACGGCGCAGTGGAGCGGAGATCGATCGCTGGTGCTGCGCGCGCGGCTCGATCACGCGCTGGATCTGTATCGCCGCGGCCAGGTGCGGCTGATCATCCTGACCGGCGGCGTTGGCGCCGGCGAGACTGTTTCCGAAGCGGCCGCGGGCAAGCAGTATTTGCTGGGGCGCGGGCTGCCGGCCGAGGCGCTGCTGATCGAAGATCGGGGCACCAGCACCTGGGAGAATCTACGCAACAGCGTGGCGCTGATCCAGTCGCATCAGATTGGAGCAGTGGTGCTGGTCAGCGATCCATTTCAGATGCTGCGGTCGCTCAAGATGACGCGCGATCTCGGCTTGATCGCATACGGTTCGCCAACGCGTACATCGCCGATTTCTGCTAACGGCTGGCAAGCGGCGCGCTACGTGGTACGTGAGGCCTGGGCTTATCTGGTGTATCTGTTCTTTCGCCAGTAGCCAGAAAAGGTAAAAGGCAAAAGTATTGGGTCGGTAACTCCTACCTTTTGCCTTTTTACTTTCGATCGAGGGGCACGGTCTGGTGTAGCATGTTCACAATGTTTTCGTTCATTCCATTGAGGCCAAATAGCCATACTTCGGCAACGCCGGCCGCGCGGGTTAGCTGCAAATCGCGCTGCAGCGTCTCTGGCGGCACAAATTGGTCCGACCTGCCCGCACCGTCGTCGAGCACACCCAGTGCTGGAATAAAGCGCGCGCCATAGCGCTCGACGCCGCAGCGCAGGATGCGGGCCATCTCGTCGCTCGGCCGGCCCGCGCCGGTGGTGTACAGATCGAGATGCAGCGACACCTGCGGGTAGTCCAGTGGATCGAAGTGCATCCCCATCAGCCGCAGAAAGAGCGGGTCGAGTCCCATCGACGTATGCGAGCGCCAGATTTGTACCGGCTCGGTGCGCGCGCGCAGCCATTGGTCGAGCCAGAGGCGATTCTGAGGCCAGCTCGCGATCGATGGATGCTCCAACTCAGGTGGCATCTCTAGATCCCAGAGCACTGGCAGACCGGTGGCCTCGCTAGCGACTCGCCGCACCGCGCTCGCATCCGACCAGGTTCCGGGGTAGTAGCCTTCGTGCGCCGCCAGCAGCGGCCAGAAATAGACCTCGCGCACCTGCGGGTATTGGCGCATAATCGTCGCACGCAGTGTCATGAAGGCCGCACGCGAGGGCGCCGCTACCGCCAGCGTCACCGGGAAGTCGACGTACTTGAGGTGCGCCAACCGCCAGGGTGCCGGGAACTCTTCGTAGAGCCCGATTCGTATGGTGTCGGGTAGGGCTGCTGGCCGGGAGCCACCGCAGCTTGCATAGGGATTCCATGGGAGCACGCGCTTGCCGGTGCCCCATTCGTAACAACTCGCGCCGAGCCAGAGTAGTGTGAGACCTAATGCGGCCCCAAGGGTGCGGATCAATAGCCGTCGGAGGCGCAGCGTAGCGCCGAATGCGGGACGCACGGCGCCGCGGGAGTTTGCCAGTGGAATGGCTGCCAGTGCGCGCCGCGCCAACAACTTCTGGCCCGATGTGCTGCTCAGCACATCAGCGTCGGCGGGCGCGCGCTCAAGCGCGGGCAAAGCGGCTAGGGCGGGGTCGCCGTTGTTCAATGGTGTCTGCATGGGCGAGTGTGCTAGGATGTCCTGCTCTTAGTTTACCACAACGCCGAACCAAATCCAACTGGTCAACTGGTTACAAAAAAGCTAGAACACAACCTTGTCAAAAATGATACCGGTGCGCGCTGGCAATTGGGGCGAGCCGGGGCGAGTCAGAACAGGATCGGAGCGATCATCGACTTGCAAGTTATTTTCCGAGCGTCTCCAACACCTCCATCAACGACACCACCCAGGTTTCGCCCGGCAGCGAGCGGCGGTCGAGGCGCACAAATTGCGGGCCAACTCGTATCGAAGGGTTCTGCCCGAAGCGCCGGCGTAGCTTCTCGCGGTCGTGCGCGCTGCCCTCCGGCAGCCGTACAATGAACTCTTCCGCCGTCGTCACGATCGATGTAACTCCGGCGACAAGCGCTAGCGCTTTGATCTGCAGCCAGATCAATAGGCTGTCGGCTGGCTCGGGCAGCTTACCGAATCGGTCGGTGAGTTCCTGGCGCATGGCGCGCACATCGTGCGGGGTCTGGGCCTCGGCCATATGCTGGTAGACCCCCAGGCGCACCCGGTCGTCGGCGATATACTCGGGCGGCAGATACGCGTCCAGCGGCAGATCGAGCGTGACCAGCGGCGAGATCAGCACCTTCTCGTCGACCTTGACCGGCGGCTGCCGCTTTGACAAGGTGGCACGGTGAGGGAGCGTCCGTTGTCCGTTGTCAGTGGTTGGTGGTTCGTCGTCCGTCGCTATTGACGACGGACTACTGACTACGGACTCTGTTCGGTTCTCAGTTCGGTAGTTCGACGCCACCAGCCGCGCCTTCATGGTCTTGACGGCCTGCTCCAGCAACCGCGAGTACAGGTCGAAGCCGACCGCGGCGATATGGCCGCTCTGCTCGGCCCCCAGCAGATTACCCGCGCCGCGGATCTCTAGGTCGCGCATGGCGATGCGGAAACCGGCGCCGAGCTCGGTCGCCTCCTGGATCGCCTGCAGCCGCTCCTGGGCTTCGGGTGTCATGCGATGGTCGGGCTTGTAGAACAGATAGGCATATGCGCGCTGCGCGCTGCGCCCAACTCGCCCGCGCAGTTGGTAGAGCTGTGCCAGGCCATAGTGCGTAGCGTCGTCCACGACGATCGTATTGGCGTTTGGCACATCCAGCCCACTCTCGATGATTGTGGTGCAGACCAGCACGTCGTCTTTGCCGCTGAAAAAGTCGAGCATGACCTTCTCGAGTTGATGCTCGCCCAATTGTCCATGGCCAATGCCGATTTCGGCCTCGGGCACCAGCTGTTTGAGCTTGTCGGCGACATAGTAGATGCTCTGGACGCGGTTGTGCAGGTAGTAGATCTGACCGCCGCGGTCGAGCTCGCGCAAGATCGCCTCGCGCACCAGCTGATCGTCGGTCGGCAGCACATAGGTCTTGATCGGCACGCGATCCTCCGGCGGCGTGTCGATCACGCTCAAGTCGCGGATGCCGGCCAGCGCCATGTGCAGCGTGCGCGGGATGGGTGTGGCTGTGAGCGTCAGCACGTCGACATTCGCGCGCATCTGCTTGATGCGTTCCTTGTGGCGCACGCCAAAGCGCTGCTCCTCGTCGACAATCAGCAGGCCCAGGTCCTTGAAGTGAATATCTTTCGAAAGCAGCCGGTGCGTGCCGATGATGATATCGATCGATCCATTGCTCAGCTGAGCAGTGATCTCGTCCTGCTCCTTCGGCGAGCGAAAACGCGAGATGACATCGACTTTGATTGGGAACGCGGCCATACGGCGCCGAAACGTGTCGTAGTGCTGCTGAGCCAGCACAGTGGTCGGCACCAGCACAGCTACCTGCTTGCCATCTTGCGCGGCTTTGAAGGCTGCCCGCAGCGCCACCTCAGTTTTGCCGAAGCCAACGTCGCCGCAGATCAGCCGGTCCATCGGCTGGATCTGCTCCATATCGTGCTTGACATCGGCGAGCGCGCGCAGTTGGTCGGGCGTTTCGGCGTAAGGAAAGCCATCTTCCAGGTCGCGCTGCCACTCATTGTCGGGGCTGAACGCGAAGCCCTGGCTGAGCTGGCGCTTGGCGTACAGTTCCAGAAGATCGTTGGCCAGCTCTTGCACGGCCGCGCGGGCTTTGCGCTTGGCGCGCTCCCATTCCTGCGTGCCCAGGCGCGTCAGCTGCGGCTCGGCGTCGCCCGCGCCGATATAGCGCGACACGCGGTCGATCTGATCGACTGGCACATACAGGCGGTCGCCCTCGGCGTAGCGCAGATTCAGATACTCGCGCTCGGTCTTGCCGACGGTGCGGCGGATCAGGCCCTCGTAGACGGCGATGCCATGCTCGATATGCACGACAAAGTCGCCTTGCTTCAGGCCGCGTAGGAACGCGGCGCGCTCCTCGGCATTGCGGTCGCGCTTGCGCTTGCGCTCGGCGACCGGACGGCGCTGGCGCCAGCCGAAGATCTCGGCGTCGGTGTAGAGTGTGATATTGAGCTCGGGCGAGCGCCAGCCCTCGTCGAGCGAGCCATGCACCACGGTAAGAACAGAGAACAAAGAACTAAGAACAGCTGAATCGTCTGCGATTGTTCTTTGTTCCTTGTTCCTTGTTGTCTTTAGGGCCTCTTGAACCATCTCCTGAATGCGCGCGGCCTGCGGCGTGACGACCACCACCTGCTCGCCGGAGTGCAGCCGGTCGGCGATATCTTCGACCAGGCGCTTCAGCTGGCCGCCAAACAGATCGGCAGGAGCGAAAAGTGTGTCGGGCAGCTGGAGATTGGAGATTGGATATTGGAGATTGTTGTTTCGAGGACCAATCTCTAGTCTCCAATCTCTAATCTCAGGCTCGTTGTTGCTCAGGTTCACCAGCGCGCATCGCTCGGCTTGCGCGATCAGTTCATCCCACAGCAGATATGGGCGCGGGAAGTCGGGTACGAGCTCGCCGGCCTCGATATGCGCCTTGCGCCGTTCCTCGGCGTGGTGGTGCAGCTCGGCCGCATGCTCGGCCAGTTGTAGCATTTCGCTGAAGACGATCGTGGCGCCGGGCGGCAGGTGCGAGAACAAAGAACAAGGAACAGAGAACAAAAAGTCGCCTTCGTTGGTCGCTGCGCTTTGTTCTTCGTTCTTTGTTCTTTGTTCCCAAAAGAAGGGTGCAAACAAGGCCCGTCCCTCGAACCGCTCGCCCTGCTCGATCCGCTCGATCGCCGCATCCCACTCCTCACGAGCCTCGCGGCGCAGCGCCTCGGCGTCGATCGCGCGCAGGCGCCGCACGGCCTCGGCGCGTCGCCAGAACGGAATTTCGTGCGGCGGGCCGATCAGCGCCGAGCGCACCTGGGACTCACTGCGCTGTGTGATCGGGTCGAATCGCCGTAGACTATCGATTTCATCGCCAAAGAACTCAATCCGCAGCGGCAGCTCATCGCCGGGCGGGAAAATATCGACGATACCGCCGCGCCGATTGAGTTCGCCCGGCTCCTCGACCGTCGGCGCCACGCGGTAGCCCATCGCCACCCAATCGGCGATCAGCTCGTCGATATTGCGCTCATCGCCGCGTTTCAGCAGCACGGTTGCGCCAGCGCATTCCCGCGGCGTCAGGGTGGGCTGGATCAACGCCTTGATCGGCGCCACGATCACCAGCGGAGAACCGAGAACCGAGAACTGAGAACCATCATTGCCACCATTGAGATCTGGTTCTTGGTTGACCCTGCGGGTGCCCGTTCTTGGTTCTGATGCGAGTCGCCGCAGTACCCGCAGCCGTTCCGCGATCACGTCGTTGCCAGGTGACATCGGCTCGTAGGGCATCGCGTCGATTGAAGGAAACAGCTGCACCGCGTCAGGGTCCAGCCATTGACAGAGATCTTCGCGAGTGCGCAGCGCCGCATCGCTATTGCCGACAATATAGAGTAATGGGCCGGCCGTTTGCTCTGCCAACGCGGCCACCAGCGGCGGGCGCGCCGCGGTGAGCGACGGCGCGACATGTACACGCGCGCTCGGCTGATCGCGTAACATCTGCACCAGTGCCACGACGCGTTTATGACTACTCACTTGTTGGAGGATCGAATCGAGTTCTGAACTCATGGATTTAGCTCTTTTTGTGTTCGGCACAAAACGACCGGGGGCATGGTCGGCACGACCAGCCCCTGACAGATACAATGTAGTCGCCGCCAGCGGCGCGCCCAGACGTTGCCAGGCTCGGCAACTCTATGGTGCGATCCAGCCTCGGCCGCAGCGCGCGAGTACGGATGTTATAGCACGATTTCTGCCGATCGTAAAGCGACTTGGGGTGTGCGTAAGGCTACGTCAAAGTCTACCTTGAACTGATGAAGGTGGTATCATGCCAGCCAAACAGAACAGGATTGGACGATTATCGCTACAGCTAGACATAACATATACGCATGAAGATCTTTTCCTCCGACACCTTTGTGCTGCCGTTGCCCGAAGGCCACCGCTTCCCCATGCAGAAATATGCGCTGCTGCGCCGCCGCGTGGCCGAATCCGGAATCGTCGCAGCGGGCGACCTGCGCGTCCCCGCAGCGGCGACCGATGCGGATCTGCAGCGCGCCCACGACGCCATGTATGTGCGCCGCGTTCAGGCCGGCGAGCTTACTATACAGGAGATGCGCCGGATCGGCTTTCCCTGGTCGCCGGCGATGGTCGAGCGCTCGCGGCGCTCCTCGGGCGCGACGATCGCGGCCTGCCGGGCGGCGCTGGCCGAGGGCTTCGCCGCGAATCTGGCCGGCGGCACGCATCACGCTTGCCGCGACCACGGCGAGGGCTATTGTGTCTTCAACGACAGCGCGGTGGCCGCGCGCGCCATGCAGGCCGAGGGCCGCGCCGCGCGCGTGGTGATCATCGACTGCGATGTGCATCAGGGCAATGGCACCGCCACGATTCTGGCTGGCGACCCAACCGTCTTCACATTCTCAATCCACGGCGCAAAGAACTTCCCGTTTCATAAGGAGCGGAGCGACCTCGACATCGCGCTCGACGACGGCGCCGGCAACGACGCGTACCTCGCGGCGCTCGACCAGGGGCTGTGCCAGGCGCTGGAGCTGTCGCACGCCGACCTGGCGATCTACCTGGCCGGCGCCGACCCGTTTCACGACGATAAGCTCGGGCGGCTGAAGCTCACCAAGGCAGGGCTGGCCGCGCGCGACCGCATGGTCTGCCAGTACTGCCGCGACGCCGGCATCCCGGTGGCGATCACAATGGCCGGCGGCTATTCTCGCGATATTGCCGACACCGTCGACATTCATTTCGCGACCGTGCGGATGGCGGCCGAGTTACAAAGATCGGCCAGCGATTGAGCTTCTCTTCTGCCCGGTCTGCTGTCTGGAAGCTAGGGCAGCAGATCGAGCGGCTGTCGCTCGGTGTGCTCGAGCGGGAAGCTGGGCCGATCTGTAGATTCTTATGGCAAATCCGCATTGATCGTGTGCCACTGCTGGCTCCGAGTCCGCCATAATCGCAGCAATTCGCGGTGTGCCGGGATGTTCTCGAAGAACATCCGCCGCTGATCTTCGTCGGCGATGCCGCGCGCTCGCTTCTGCAGCAGCTGATGGCTGGCGACGAGCACCTTGGCCGTCCGTGGGTCATTGGTCGCTTGCAGCACCTGGACACAAGTCAGGGAGATGCGCGCGGGCTCTTCGGTCCCATCCGGCGTGCCGCCCTGCAGCTGGTCCAGGATCGTGTCCGCATATGCCGCGGCCTGGGCCAGGTCCCCTTGAGCAAGCGCGAGTCGCGCTAGCCCGGCCATCGCCTCGATCACCAAGTGGGCATAGCCCAACTTGCGATTCAGGGTCAGGGCTTGCCCATACGCCTCAGCTGCCTCCGTCAGGCGTCCCAGGCCGGCCGACGCGTGTCCCAGCACCATCAGCGCAAACCGCTGTCTTCGGTAGCTCCTGGTTTCCTGGGCGACCTGAAGTGCCTGACGACTGAGATCCCAGGCGTGCCGATCGTTGTCCAGATAGTGGGCCAACAAGCCAAGATCCCCCAGCACAAAACTCTCTCCGACCCGGTAGCCAATCTCGCGGTAGATCTGCAGCGCCTGGTCGTAATACCGTTGGGCACGCGCGAAGTCGCCCTGCACGAGCGAATTCCGTCCCATGCTGGAGAGTATGATCCCTTCGCCGCGTCGTTCGCCAAGCTCCTGAGCGATGCGTAGCGCTTGCTCGAACTGCCCCTCCGCTTCCGTGTAGTGGCCCAGATCCTCTTTAAGGATGCCGAGGAAGGTCAGCGCGATCGACTCCCAGCGGCGCTCCCCGACCTCCCGGCAGATACGCAAGTGATGTTCGTAGTATATCCTGGCATGTGCAAAGCTGCCCTGATACACCGCAATACTACCCAGGAGACCGTAGATCTGGCCTTCGCCCAGGCGGTCGCCCAACGTGCGGTAGCACGCCGCCGCCCGCGCATACTGGTCTTTTGCCAGGGTGTATTTGCCCTCTTCTGCGGCAACTTTGCCTATGCTGCGCAAGCATCCAGCTTCAACCTGGCGTAGCCGCGTTGCCCGGGCCAGGGTCAGTGCGTGTTCTAGCTGCGGCTGCGCGGCAGAGAAATTGCCCTGATTCTGGAACAACTCGCCCAGGTGGTAGGCGCTGTATGCCTCCAGCGGGATCGACGAGGCTGCCCGGGCCAGGTCACAGGCCTCCTGCAACAGCGCGTGTGCGCGCTCATACTGCGCCTGCCGGATCAGCCAGTGCGCGTTCTCCGTGAGCAGATAGCCGAGGCCGATCTGCAGCGCGGGTGTGGGCACAGCGGCCGCGGTCAGCGCAGCGCGCAGCGCGACCACCGCGCGTTCGAAGGTCGTCGCCCCTTCCTGAAACAGTCCCATCAGCTCATAAACGAGGACCAACCCGCTGCGCATCTGCTCCAGCACGTCGACCCGCGCGTGGCTGACGGCCCAGTCCCAGGCAGTTCGCACATTCGCGATCTCGCGGCTGATCTCGTTCAGCGCCTGCCGGGTCTGGCGTAGGCCGCGGGTGTGCTGCTGCACAAAGGCCGCATAATATGCCGCGTGCCGCGCCTGTGCCTGCGCTGCCTCGTCGGGTCGGTCGGCCAACTGCTCGGCGGCATACTGGCGCACCAGCCCGTGGATCGCATACCGCCCGCTCTCGTTGCGCGCTACGAGGGATGTGTCGATCAGGGCCAACAGGTGTGGCAACGTGGCATCGGCCACGCTGCCGGCGGCCTTCCGTTGAAAGCCTCCCTGGACCACCGAGAGTTGCCGCAATACCGTCTGTTCGGCAGCCGTCAGCTGTTGCCAGGACGACGCGAAAACGGCGCGGATGCTGCGGTGGCGCGCCGGCCGGTTGCGCAGGTTGGTTTCCAGCAGATCGAGGCCCTTGGTCAGCTCGGCGACCACCTCCGCGCACGACATCCCGCGCAGCCAGCTCGCCGCCAACAACAGGGCCAACGGTAGCCCCTCCACCAGCTGACAAATGCGGACGATGTGGTCGCGGTCGGCCGCGTCGGGCACGAAGTGCATCTGGACCCGCTGCGCCTGCTGGAGAAACAGTGCGCCGGCCTCGGTCTGCTCGATGGCGGCCGGATCAGTCGGCAACTCCAATTCGTCCAGCTGCAGCACCCACTCCTCCTGCAGCCGGAGCCTTGCCCGTGATGTGACCAGCAATTTCACCCGCGGCGCGTGATACAGGATGTCCGCTAGCAGATCGACCCCCTCCAGCAGGTGCTCGATGTTGTCCAGCACCAGCAGCAGCGCTTTCGGGCCTAGAAGCGCGCGCAGTTGCCGGGCTGGGTCGACCGTTTCATGAAACGAGACTGCCAGCGCGTTCCCGATCACCGTGACGATCCGGCGCGCCGTCTCCGTGGCGGTCGCGTCGCCTCCCACCGCGACCGGGCTGATGCCAACCAGCTCGACGAGGTAGACCCCATCGGGGAAGAGCTGCCCGCCGACCATCGTCTCGGGGGTCACATAGCGGCGGGCCGCCTGCAGCGCCAGGCGGGTTTTGCCGCTCCCTCCCAGCCCCACAATCGTGACCAGCCGACAGGTTGGGTCGGCCAGCCGTTCCGCCAACACGGCTAGTTCCCGCTCGCGGCCGACAAAGGCGGTCGGTGGGGGCGGCAGATTATGTGGCGGTGGGGCCAGCGTGGCCCGCAGATGCTCATACAACGCGATGGTCTCGTCCATCGGCTCCACGCCCAGTTCGTCCGCGAGGATGCGCCGGCAGGTTTCGTACTGGGCCAGGGCGGCGCTGCGCTGCCCGCTGCGCGCTAGCAGCAGCATGAGCTGGCGGTGGGCCTCCTCACGCCACGGCTCAAGTGCCAGCAGGCGCGTGGCGCAGGCGATCCCATCCGCGTGGTCGCCACGCCGGGTGTACCCGGCGATCAGGAAGTCCAGCGCGCGTATCACCAGATCGCGCAGCTGCTCGCGTTGCAGCAGCAGCCACTCGTCGAAGGCCGGGGCATCGCGCACGGCAAACCCGGCGAGCAGTTCATCCTGGTAGAGATCGACGGCGGCACGGATGAAGCGCAGATCCGTGTCAGGGCCCACAGCCGCCAGTGCGGCCTGTACCGTCTCGACATCCAGCCAATAGCGACTCGCGCGATTGAAGGCCGCGGTCTGGCGGGTGATGTGCAGATACTCGCTCTCCAGCTCGCGCAACGCCGCCAGTGTGTTCCGCAGGCTCTTGCGCGCTTGTTCATCCGATGTCTCGCCCGCGAGCAGCGTCGCCAACGCCTCGCGGGTGTGGACTGTCCCGGTGATGGCGAGATAGCAGAGCAGCGCCTCAGCTCTGCGGCGCGTGAAGATCAGCGGGACGCCACCCAGGCTGATCTGCGGGGTGCCTAGCAACTGGAGACGGAGTTCGTGCATGGTCGTCTCCTTGACTCATTCATCGGCGGGTGTTTTTGAGACGATTTTTAGTCGTTGTGCTTGTAGTATACACCACATCACACCACGCGACGACTTCCGTGCCAGAGAGCTCGCTCCTCTTTGCATGACAGTCGGTGTCCAGGTATGTGTTCAGCAACCAATCACGAAGAATGGCGCGCAGCATGCGTTCAGCAGCCTCGGCGGACCATTCGGTACGCAGTGCGCGGAAACCCTCTGACACAGCACATCAGCGAGATCAGGGGTTGGACCGTGCGCCGCTAACCTGTTTTGTGACCGATCTGTAATTCAAGGAGACAACAGTGGTACGCGTTCTCATTGTTGAAGACGATCCAGACGTCTGTGACGTCTTCACACGCATGTTACAACGGGCGGGGCATACGGTGCGGAGCGCGAGCAATGGCGCCGATGCAGTTATGCTTGCCCAGGAACTGCGGCCCGATATCATTCTGATGGATCTGGTGCTGCCAATGATCGACGGCTTGGTGGCAACACGGCGGTTGAAGGCGGATGCCCGAACTGCGTATATTCCCGTGCTTGCGCTAACCGCGCGTGGCCTGGTCGACGAAGCGCGGGCGCGCGCTGCCGGCTGTGATGGCTTCATCACCAAACCGTTTGGCCGGGAGGATCTTTTGGCGCAGGTGGCGGCCTTCGCTGAGCGCGGTGATCCGAGCGGCGGCGCGGACGATCAGTGAGAGCCAGGGAGTGTGTAGGGACATACGATCGTAACGTTGCTGCGCTACGGCACCTCAGATGGTCGAGGCCTTCCAGTAACGTACCAATTAGGATAAAGGCGGCTATAATCCAACTGGCGTCCATTGGATTCCTCCGATCATACGATTACGGCCTGCTCAACCCAATCCTGGCGGAAGAACCAATTGGCGTCAAGGAGCAATCAAGGTTCTTATGAAAGACAACCTGGCATGGATTACTCCCACAGGCGAGCGTGAGTTAGGCGGGGCCGGGGTGCGCCGGGCGCGCCGGGTCAAGGCGCGCCTCCACCAGGCCGGGACCAGCTACCGCACCCTTGTCGCGCGCTTCCCGGCGATCTCCTACATCGCAGCACCCGACAAAGCGAGCAACACCGTCTACGTCAGCCCACAGATCGAAACAATTCTGGGGTTCTCGCCAGCCGAATGGATGGCCGACCCTGCGCTCTGGCTCAAGCAACTCCACCCGTGCGACCTCGATCGCGTGCTGGCCAATCAGGTGCACTCCCAGAGCGGCGAGCCGATCTCCACCGAGTTTCGCATGCTGGCCCGCGACGGCCGGGTGGTGTGGTTCCGTGATGAGGCGGTGGTGGTGCGGGACGCAGCCGGTCAGCCGCGCAATGTGCAGGGCGCTATGTTCGATATCAGCGAGCGTAAGCGAGCCGAAGAAGCGTTGGAAACCGAACGCACCTTGCTGGCCCAACGTGTGGCCGAACGGACCGCCGAATTGAGCTTAGCCAACACCCAGTTGGCGCGCGCCGCCCGGCTCAAGGACGAGTTTCTCGTCAGCATGAGCCACGAACTGCGCACCCCACTCTCTGCCATTCTGGGCCTGTCCGAGGCTCTGCAGGAGCAGCTCTACGGACCGCTCAGCGAGGAGCATCTCAACGCGATCCGTGGCATCGAAGAGAGTGGTCGCCATCTGCTCGCCTTGATCAACGACATCCTCGACCTCGCCAAGATCGAAGCGGGCAAAGTAGAGCTTGACCGTGACTTGGTCAACGTCGCGGCGGTCTGCAAGAGCAGCCTGCGGCTCATCCAGCAGACCGCGCTTCAGAAACAGATCAACGTCACCGCAACCATCGATGACGCCGTGACGACGATCCAAGCCGATGTGCGTCGTCTCAAGCAGATCCTGGTAAACTTGCTCGCGAACGCGGTCAAGTTTACGCCCGACGGCGGGGCGATCGGGCTGGAAGTGTTGGGCGATCCTGTGCAGCAGGTAGTACGCTTCACTATCTGGGATACCGGCATCGGCATCGCTCCGGAGGATCGCGCGCGCTTGTTCCAGCCGTTTGTCCAGTTGGACAGCCGCCTCGTGCGCGAGTATCCCGGCACGGGCTTGGGGCTGGCGCTGGTCTACCGTATGACCGAGATGCACGGCGGCAGTGTCTCGGTCGAGAGCGCGGTCGGCCAGGGCAGCCGCTTCACAGTCGCGCTCCCCTGGCACAACCTGGCCAAGGTCGGCCAGCCAGATGTGCTCGCAGAAGCGGACCAGCTGAGCGCGCCAGGACAACCGGCCCTGCGCCGTGCGCTGATCGTCGAAGACTCACCTTCCGCCGACCAAGTGCACCGCTATCTGGACGAGTTGGGCGTCGCAGCGACCATCCATCCTCGGGGCAATGGAGTCATCGCCAGCGCGCTCGCGGTGCAGCCTGATGTCATCATCCTCGATATCGTGCCGTCCCATGCATCGGCATGGGAGGTCCTCACCCAGCTCAAGGCTGATCCGCGCACGCAGGGCATTCCGGTGCTGGTCGCCTCGATGGTCGATGAGCCGGCGCAGGCTCTGGTGCGCGGTGCAGCTGGCCACCTGGTCAAGCCGATCACACCCGAGCAAATGCGCAGGGCGTTGCGGCGGATCACGCCGGCGTGGGTGGAACAGGCTGCGTCACCGCGGCTGATGCGGGTGTCTGACTCGATGGGCGCGAGAATGGCACCGACCATTCTCCTGGTAGAGAACAATGAGGCGAATAGCAGCACTGTGGCCGATTACTTGCTGAACAAAGGATATCAGATGGTGGTCGCGCGGAGCGGGCTGGAGGCGATCATGCGCGCACGGGAGGTGCAGCCGGACCTCATCCTGATGGACATCCAGATGCCAGGCGTTGACGGACTGGAGGCGACGAGGCGCATCCGCGCTGATGCAGGCCTGGCCAACATACCGATCATCGCACTCACGGCGCTGGCCATGCCGGGCGACCGTGAGCGCTGCCTGGCGGCCGGCGCGAACGCGTATCTTAGTAAACCGGTCACGCTCAAGGACCTGGTCCTGACGATCGCAGCGCACCTCCAGCGTGACCCGCAGGAACGAATGACGCAGTGAGCAATTCCTTGGGTGCTTACCCCAGCCCCTGCTCAAGGGCGAAGCGCGTGGCGGCGCTGCGCGAGTTTACCTGGAGCTTGCCATAGATCGCCGAGAGGTGTGTGCTGACCGTGCGGCGGCTGACGATCAGTTTGTCGGCGACCTGCGCGTCGGTGAGCCCTTGGGCCACCAGGCGCAGCACGTCGACTTCGCGCGCGGTCAGGCCAGCCGGGGAGGCAGCTGCAGGTCGTTGTTGCGCCGTCACGGCGTTGTCGGCGTCGGGAGAGTGAGCCGGCGGCGCTGATCGAGCGCTGATCAGTTGGCGCGACGCCATATCGCTGTTCTTCACCCAGGCCAACAGGCGGCGAGCGTGCGCCTGGTATGGATCGAGAGTCGTGGGCGCCGCCGCCAAAACCTGATCGAGCGCATCCGCCCATGTGCGATCGCCAACCCTGCGAATCAGCGGCGCGCATGTCGCCAAAATCGTCACTACCTGTGGCAGCGATTCGAGTTCCAGCGCCAATTGCAGCGCCTCGTGGAGCATTGGCAGCGCCGTAGCCGGATCGCCCTGCGTCAGCGCCAGGTGCGCGCGATGGATGAGCGCGGCGGCGATACCCCACTGGCTGCCGATCGAGCGAAACAACTGCAGGCTCTGGTTGTAGCGTTCGCGAGCTTCATCGGCCGCGCCCAGCGCCACCGCGGTCTCGCCCAGCCGATTCAGGCAGATCGCAACTCCGCGCGTGTCGCCGATCGCCTGGCGAATCTGCAAGCTTTCTTCAAAGCACCAGCGCGCCTCGGCATACGCGCCGGTGATGAAGGCGACCTTGCCCAGATTGGTGAGTGAGAACGACATGCTCCACCGATTGCCAAGCTGCTGCTCGATCGCCAGACTCCGCTGCGACCAGGCCTGCGCCGCCGCGTACTGTCCCTGGTCGTACGCCGCCTGGCCGAGAATATTGGAAGCAATCGCCTGACCATAGCGATCGCCAAGTGCCTGGGCCAGCTCGAGCGCTTCGCGGCACAGCGCTTCGGTGGTGGCATACTCGCCGAGGTATGAGCAGACCGCGCCCTGATAGTTAAGCGAAAAAATGAGTTCGGCTTGCGCACCCAGCGCACGCAGCGTCGCGATGCTTTGCTCGAGCAGCGCCTGCGCTTCGCGCTGCTGCCCGATATAGAAAATGAACCAGGCCTGGCGAGCCAGCGCATGCGCCCAGACGCGCTGCACATCGGGAAGGCCTTGCTGCGTGGTCAGTGCGGCGCTGGCGGCCTGGAATGCCGCCGCACCCTCTTGGAACAGGCTGTGCATATCGTAAAAATGGAACAGCCCATCCGCCGCCCGCCCGATCAGCGCCGCGTTGGCGGTTTCGCAGGCCCAGCGCCATGCCGCACGGATCTCGGCGATCTCTTGGCCGATTGCGCTAAGCGCCGCTTGTTGGCCGGCCCCGCGCAAATCGGCTGTCTGCGCCGCCAGGAGATCGGCGAAGTAAGCCGCGTGCTTGTTCGCGACGACAGTTGCCTCGCCGGCTTGTTCGAGTTGCTCGGCCGCGTACTGGCGTACCAATACCAACAGTTCATAGCGGCTCGTGTTCGTCTCGGCTGCGCTTTTGCGGTGTACCAGTGATTTGTCCACGAGGGTGGCCAGCACCGGCAGCGGTACGTCGGCTACCGCCGCGGCCGCCTCGCGCGTGAAGCCGCTGCGGAAGATCGCCAAACGGCCGAGCGCCTGCTGCTCATTGGGGCGCAAGAGTTGCCAGGATGAGTTGAACAGTGCCCGTAAGCTCTGCTGCCGTGGGGTGAGATCCACTTTGGCGGAGGTCAAGATATCGAAGCCACGCGCGAGCTCGGCGGCTATTTCGGCGCACGACAGCGTGCGCAGCCAACTGGCGGCCAACTCAATGCCCAACGGTAATCCATCGATGAATTGACAGATTCGGATGACTGCCGGCGCGGTCTCAGTCGAAAGCGCGAAGGCCGCATCATACATTTTGGCGGCCTGTACGAAGAGTTGAATCGCGCCATACTGCTGTAATTCGTCGATCGTCCAACGGCGGTCAATCAATCCTGGCGTGGTGATTGCACCGCCGGCCGCTAAGGCCTCGGGCTGTTTACCAACTGGTAGTGTGGCATCTGCGAAGTTGTTCTGGCTGTCCGGGAATGAAAGGCCGTGCAATGTCACGATCCATTCGCTGCGCAGCCGCAGCGGTTCGCGCGTCGTCAGCAGCAGCGTCAGCGCGGGCGCGGCTTGTAAAAGCGCCGATAAGAATGGCGCGGCCGCGCTGAGATGCTCGAAATTGTCCAGTAGTAGCAGTATCGATCGAGAGTGCAGATAATGCTGCAGCTGCGTCGACGGTGTATCCGTGCCCGAAAACGCGAGGCCCAGTGCATCGGCGATCTCGGTCGCGATCAGATCGCTCAGCAACTCACTCGGATTGAGCTCGGCCAGCGATACGAGATACACTCCGTCGGGGAAGCGCGCGGCGTTTTCGCCGACCAGCGCCCAGGCGCATTCCAGCGCGAGCCGGGTTTTGCCGACGCCGCCGGGCCCGACGATCGAGACCATCCGGCAGGTCACGCTGCGCAATAGCTCGAGCGTGTGATGATATTCCGCGTTGCGGGCAATCAGCGGCGTCGGGCTGGCCGGTAGATTGTGCGGCGGGCGCTCGCTCTGACTCATAGCTATGCCTCCTAGGGTGTGATGCCGCTATCATAGCATATTGCTGGATGGTGTTGTCAGTGTTTGTGGTGTACGACTTCAGCGGCTTCTTCGCGCCGATGGCCAATCCGCAGGCGGCAGCGGATGTGTATGAACAAGTGGATCTGCCAGTAAGCAGAGAGCCGTTCCTTCCCCGCGACATCCCGCCCGAATAAGCAGGCCTGATCGGCGGTTTCGCTCACCCCAGCCGTTGATCGCCCGAGCGCAGCGGCGTGCCACGAAAGATGCCCCGCGCCGCCGCGAGGCTGAGCGTGAGGATAGCCAAGCCGACCACCGTGCTGCATGCGACATACAGCGACGCCGGGCCAAGCGCATCGTAGATCGCGCCGCCTACCAGGCTGGCCGCCAGCGGCGCCAGCCCACCCGCGCCAGCGTTCATCACCGCCTGCACGGTCGAGGCCCACTCCGGCGGGGTCCGCTCGTCCACAATTCTGACGGTACTGGCGAAGAACAGCCCAAAGCCAAATCCCTTAATAATCGTGAGTGGAATCAGCACCAGCGGGTCGCGCGCCAGCGCAAAGCCGATATAGTTGATCTCGAAGAGCCCATACGACAGCAGCAGCGTCGCCGGCGCGCCGATCCGCCGCGCCAACGCGGTGGCATAGCGCATGGTCGGCAGCTCGCTGAAGGCCGAGATGCCGAACAGCGCGCCGACCAAGAAGCCACCGCCGCCCAGATGCTGCACATAGATGCCTTGAAAGGCGCCGTCCATGCCCAGCGAGGCGCCCATCAGAAACGTGGCCGCCAGAATCGCGATCAACCCGCGGTCGCGCCCAACTTCGCGAAACGGCCGCCGCGCGGCCCATTCGACGACCGGGCCCTCCTCCAGCAGCGTAGCGCTCAACGCTACCGGCACAAGCAGCGCCGCCGTGATCGGAAACATCAGGTTGTAGCCAACCCGCTGCCAAATTGCGCCGACCAGGATCGCAACCACCGCGAAGCCAAGCGAGCCCCACAGTCGCATCGCGCCAAAGTCGAGCCGATGGCGCGCGGCCATGCGTGCCACCAGGCTGTCGCCCAGCGGGCCGACCGGGCTGCGCGCCAGCGCCAGCAGCAGCATGAGCGGAACGATCGCCTCAAAGGTCGTGGGGAAGTTCAGCAGCGTCAATGCCAGCGCCATTCCCGCCAGCGTCAGCGCCAGGATGCGCGTGCGAATCCCGCGCCGATCGGCCAGCGCCGCCAGCGCGGGTGCCACGGTGAGCGTCATAAGTGGCAGCAGTGCCGAGATCAGGCCGATCTGCCCGCCGCTTAATCCCAGCAGGGCGAAACGAATATTGATGAAGGGCATGTAGACGCCTACCGCGCCCCAGTAGGCCAGGTAGAAGAGCGATCCGCGTGAGGAGGGGCTGAGGACCCGATTGCTGCGCACGGTGTCACCTGTCGCTAGCGCACCCGCCGATTGAAACGAGTGCCGGGGTGCCGCACCAGGATACCACAGGTCACACCACACCAATGACTGCGTCGTGCTGATTACGAATCGGTGCGCCGCTGCCGTCGATCGGGCATTCGCTGCCGTCTCTGGCGAACAGCAGCGTGTGATTGCCCAGCCCGGCGACCGTGCCTTCACGCAAGATGGTGGCGAGTGGACTTTCGCCCGCCGCACGGGTACAGGCGTTGACGATATGAACGATGGGTCGTATGATCTTACCCGATCGCCTCGGCGCGCGTCCAGCCCATAAGCTGCTCGGCGATCTCATTGAGAAAGGTCACATGTTCTGTCGTATTCGTCGCAATCACGGCGTCGCCAATGCTAGCGAGGGTGATAGCCAAAAAATCAATGGAAGGGGCGCGCAGCGCGGCAGACTGCGGCCTGGTTATTGCAATGATCAGCAAGCGCATCTTCCCACTCGCGCAGGCGGTCGCGCGCGTGCAGCGCCAGCTTGAAGCGATCGCACGTATTGGCAGCGTGCCGCTGATGACCTTTACCTGAGGGTGATCTACTGCTCCCGGTGGAAGCCTTCAGGAAGAGTGCCAGGAAGGGAGGGGCCAGCAGCATGAAGGTATCCGTTATCGTACCGGCCTACAATGAGGAGTCGATCATCGGCGACACACTCGCTTGTGCTCATGCGGCGGTCGCTCCGCATGAGCTGTTCGTGGTGAATCACTATAGTACGGACGGCACAGCGGAGATTGCCGCCCGCTACGCGCACGTCTTAACCCCCAGCGAAGCCATGACGCGCGGGGCAGCCCTCAACTATGCCGCATCCGTGGCGACGGGGGATGTCTTGTTGTTTCTGCACGCGGATACGCGGCTCCCAACCGATGCGGCGACATCTATCGAGGCGGCGCTCGACAATCCTCGAGTGATCGGCGGAGCGTTCCAGCTGCGCCTGGATGACCCTGGATGGGGTGCCAGGCTGATCTCGTGCAGTGTGAACCTGCGATCGTCGCTTCTGCATATGTTTTTTGGTGACCAGGCGATGTTTGTTCGTCACGAGGTGTTTGCACGCGCTGGAGGCTATCAGGACTGGAGCGTGATGGAAGACCTGGAGATCCTTGGCCGGCTGCAGCGGTTCGGGCGTCTCAAAATTCTTGATACAGAGGTCGTGACCTCTGCTCGGCGCCATCGCAGCAACGGGTGGCTCAAGACCATCGCAACCATCTGGATCATGAGCCTCTTGACCCGGTTAGGGGTGCCGGGCCAGGTGATGATCCGGCTGTATAAACCGCAACGGTAAATAAAGAAGTGCTGACCGGCGTTTGATGTAGCACTGGAGGAAGTGAGATGGGTGTGAAATCAGGTCATTCCGAGGCGCGGTTCCACAGTGCGCCTGATACGAAGTGGCGGGATGTCGCACTGGCTGTCGGGCGTATCGCTGTGGGAGGCTATTGGCTGTACGAGCAGCACTGGAAGCTGCCACCCGACTTTGGGCTGCACCAGCCAAGGGGTCTGATGTTCGCGTTTCAACAGGGTATCCAGTATCCGACGCTGGGTATCTACAAGACCTTCTTGCAGGATGTCGTCGTCCCGAACTTCTATCTCTTCGGCTGGCTGGTCTTCATCGGGGAGGTGACGATCGGGACTTCGTTAACACTGGGCCTGCTGACCAAAGCCGGAGCGCTGCTGGGCACAGTGCAGGCGGTAAACCTGCTGGTCGCTCAAGGAAGCACGCCGGAGGGACCGTGGATCTATCTGGCGATCCTTGCCGCGAACATCGTTGTTCTGGTCACGCCTTCTAACCGACAACTCAGCGTTGACCGGCTCCTGGCGCCGAAACTCGATGAGTCCGCGTCCCAGGGTAGTCTGCTCGCTCGCATAGTGCTATGGATGATGTAGCGAGACGGGTCACCTGGTGTTGTGAACATATTTGAACCGTATGGTTCGAGGCGATCGTTTGGGTGTGCCATGTGGTGGAGGAAAATACTCCTTATCGGTCTGGTTGGCGTGTTCAGTGTGATCTTCATCATTCAGATCGGAGATATCACGGAACTGGTCGAAACTGTGCAAAAAGGACAGCCGGTCTGGATAACGGTGGCGCTGGCGCTCCAGTTGCTCTGGTTCCTAAACCAGGCATCCTTGTACCAGTCTATCTACAGCTTATTGGGGTTGCCCGCGCGCATCCGCCGATTGGCGCCGATTGTCCTGGCCAGCAACTTTGTCAATTTTGTCACTCCTTCGGCCAGCTTGGGAGCTCTGCCGCTCTTCCTTGATGACGCCCACCAACGTGGATTGGATGCGGGCAGGGTCGCGCTGACCAATGTACTCCGTTTGTTGCTCAACCTGATCTGGTTTAGTATACTCCTTACCTTTAGTTTGACGATGCTCTTCGTCTGGCGCCAGTTGCAAAGTTACCATATTATCGCCGCTGCCATATTGTTCATGATCGCGGTTCTTATGGCCGGGGGGCTGGTGCTTGCTGGTTTACGACCCAATCGCTTAGTTCGTCTGCTGGTTTGGGTGGCCAGTGTGCTGAATCAGCTGGGGCAACATCTGCTGACACACGACCTGCTCAAGGCTGATCGCGCCAATCAGTTTGCCATCCAGTTCAGCCAGGCGGCCGTCGTACTCTGGGAAGGCCGGTGGAGGCTGGCGCGGCCCTGGCTACATGTCATGCTCTTTGATGCGCTGGAGATGGCGATGTTGTACACTGTCTTTCGGGCCTTCCCAGGTGGCGGTCAGCCGATTGGCTTCGCGATGTTAGTGACAGGCTACAGCGTTGGCGTGCTCTTTAGCGTCGTTGCTATCACGCCCCAAGGTGTGGGCGCAGTTGAGGGTCTGCTTATTGCCGCATTTAGGAGTTTCGGGCTTCCGGCGGGCCGAGTTGGCGTCATCGTGCTGGTTTACCGATTAGTTCCGGCAGCTCGGCCAGGCTGCGCAGCACGTGGCTCGGCTGCTGCCCAAGTTCGTCCGGCGGCGCGCCGGCACGGTTGATCCAGCAGACCCGCAGGCCAAACGAGCGCGCCCCGGCGACATCCCAAAAGTTAGAAGAAACAAACAGCGCCGCCTCGCGCGCCGCCCCTAGCTCACGCTCGATCAGCGCATAAACCGCCGGTTCGGGCTTGTAGGTTTGCACCGCATCCACACTCAGCAGCCGATCGAACATGCCAGCCAGCCCGGTCTCGCGCACGAGCCGTTCGAGCATGGGCGGAGCGCCGTTCGAAAGGATCGCCAGCGTCAGGCCGCGTGCTTTGAGCTCGCGCAGCGCCGGCAGCACATCCGGGAACGGCTCGACCTGGTACCACGCTTCCAGCAGCTCGGCCTCCTGCTGCGGCGTCAGCGCGGTGCCAGTCGCCGCAGCGGCGTAGCGCAAGGCGTCGCGCGTGACCGACCAGAAGTCGGCGTAGCGGCGCATCAGCGCGCGGAGAAAAGCGTACTCCAGCTGCTTGGCGCGCCACAGCGCGACGAAGCCATCTGGGTCGGCGGCGATGCTGGCGCAGGCCTGGCTCACCGCCGCTATATTGAACAACGTGCCATACGCGTCGAACACGAGGGCGCGTGTAACTGAGCTAGCCATGCTGCACCTCAGAAAGGAAACAGAGAATAGGGAACAGAGAACAACATCACAATGCGAACTTCTTGTTCTTTGCTCTTTGTTCTTTGTTCGCCGCTGACGCCGTCGCTTTGTCCTCACACTGCCGCACCACCTGATCGAGCACCGGGTATGGCTGCGCGCTCATCACGACGTATTTCGCGGCGAACACCAGCGCTGGCACGCCGGTCATGCCATTAATTACACCTTGAATGCCCACTCCCCGGCGCGCATCACCGGCTCGGCCCGGCCGTCCTCGCGCAGCCCGTCGACGTCCATATGGCCTGAGCCGATCATGAAGTCGACGTGGATCAGGCTGTGGTTGCCGCCGGCCTGCTCGAACTGCTCGTCCGACATGGCGCCGCCGCCGTCGAGCGTGAATTTATAGGCCTGGCCCAGCGCGATATGGCTGGCCGCGTTTTCGTCGAAGAGCGTATTGTAGAACAGCAGCCCCGACTGCGCGATCGGCGAGCTATGCGGCACCAGCGCCACCTCGCCGATCCGGCTAGCCCCTTCGTCGGTCGCGAGCAGGTCGCGCAGCACCGCCTCGCCGCTCGCCGCGGTCGCTTCGACCACACGGCCCTCGGCGAACCGCAGGCTGAAGTTGTCGATCAGCGTGCCGCCGTAACTGAGTGGCTTGCTGGCCCTTACCACTCCGCTGGTCCGGTTGCGCTCGGGCAAGGTGAAGACCTCCTCGGTCGGCATATTCGGCGTAAAGGTGATACCGTTCGTGCTGGTGTCCTGTGCGCTTTTCCAGCAATGCCCGCGCGGTAGCCCGACCGTCAGATCTGTTCCGGGGCCGGAGTATTTCAATGCGGTGTAGCGCTTCTGGTTGAGGTAGTCGCTGCGTGCGAGCAACTGGCGGATGTGGTCGCGCCAGGCCGCGATCGGGTCGGACTGCTTCAGCCGGCATGTCTCAAAGATGGCATCCCACAGTCGATCTACCTGATGTTCGGGTGGCTCGTGTGGGAACACTTTGGCGGCCCAGCTCGTGATTGGCGCGCTGATCACCAGCCAGTTCATGGCGTTTTGGACCAGCTGATCGAGATATGGTTGGAAGTATGTGGCGCTGGTCTTCTGCACTGTGGTGATCAGCCGCGGGTCCTGGCCTTTGAGCAAGTCGGGGTCGCGGGCGTAAATATTCATCGTAGCGTCGCCGTTTTTTGCATAGTCGAGCGCGAGCCCGGACTGCCAGGCCGGGAACTCTTCGAATGAGTCGCGCGGCGCGTAGCGGAAACGGATCAGCTCAAGCTGCTCATCATCCCAGACGACATCGACCAGCCGCGCGCCCGCTTGGTAGGCGCTTGCAGTGATCAGCCGGACCAACGGGGCCGTTTCGATGGGCGCTACAATCAATAGGCGCTGGCCTGGCCGCAGATTCAGCCCGATCTTTATTGCAAGGTTGGCGTAACGCGCTAATAGTTGCTCGAAGTCCACCGAGTTGCTCCTTTCGCCCATCGACCTTTCAAAGACAGGACTCACGCGGTCACTTGCAAAACACGGATTGTTCTTCTTCGTATCGAACGTTTTTTCGTTCGCAGAACGAAAAAACGTTCGATACGAGAGGTTTTTAATCCGTGGTGGTCAATGTACAATCTACATCTGCAATTTCAAGCCGGCCGCACGATTGTGGCAACGCCGCTGGCGCCGGCGACGACCACCTGCGCGGCCATGCCAATGAACAAGCCATGATCGACCACGCCGGGAATCGCGTGGATGGCGGCGTTGAGCGCGATGGCGTCGCGAATGCCGTCGAAATGGCAGTCGAGGATGAGGTTGCGCTCGTCGGTGTGGAAGGGCTCACCATCGGCGGTGCGGCGCAGCACAGGAGTGCAGCCCAGCTCGGCCAGCCGGCGCTCGACGAGCGCCCGGCCGAACACAATCGCCTCGACCGGCAGCGGCGCGCGGGTGCCAAGCTGATCGACCAGCTTGGTCTCGTCGGCGATCACCATGAAGCGTTCGGCCGACGCGGCGACGATCTTCTCGCGCAGCAGCGCTCCGCCGAGACCTTTGATCAGGTTGAGCGCCGGGTCAATCTCGTCGGCGCCGTCGATCGCCAGGTCGAGCCGCGGGCGCTGCTCGAGTGTTGCGGTTGTGATGCCGAGCTGCCGCGCCAGGGCCCCGGTGGCCTCAGAGGTCGGCACGCCGACGATGTCGCGCAGGCGTCCGTCGTTCAGGCGGGCGGCCAGGCCATCCAGCACGTGCCTAGCGGTCGAGCCGGTGCCTAGCCCGATCACCATGCCGCTTCGGACATAGCCAAGTGCGTGCTCGGCGGCCTGGCGCTTCAAGTCGTCACAGTTCTGAGTCATGATCGAGGCCCCCAAATTCGAATTGTCCTGTCAGCTGAACCTGATATAAGCCGCTGGCCATCGGGCGAGAACGCCAGGCCAGTGGCCCAGTTGCTGTGGCCGTGCAGCGCGCAGATATAACTTCCATCTACCGCTGAGAACAGGCGGGCGTTGCCGTCGCCCGCCGCCGTCGCGACGACGGTGTCGTCCGGCGAGAAGACAATACCGCCAATGCCCTGGACATGCCCCTCCATTCGCCCGATCACGGCGCCGTCGTCGGCGTTCCAGAGATAGCCATAGTTATCCCATGAACCTGCGGCGATCTTCGTGCCGTCGTGCGAGAATGCCACGCTCATGATCCCGGCGCTTGGGCCTGAAAACATGCGGACGAGCGCTCCATCGCTGACCCGCCATAGTCGTACTTGTGCATCCACCGTGCGGTCGTCGCTGGCGAATGCTCCCGACGCCAGCTGCTGCGAGTCGGGCGAGAACGCGACGCCCCAGACCGGGCTGGTGTGTCCGCGTAAGGTGCGCAAATAGACGCCGTCGTCGACGCGCCAGATCTTAATCGTCTGATCATCCGAACCAGAAGCAAGATTCAGGCCGGAGGGAGCAAACGCCAGGCTTTGTACACGTTTGGTATGGCGATCCGGTCCGCTGAGCCGGTGAACGATCGTACCATCCGCGACGCGCCAGAGCAGAATGTCGTTGCCCGCGCCCGCGCTGGCCAGCAGCGTGCCATTGGGCGAGAAGGCCAGGCTGGTCACCCGGTCCTCCCTAAATGTTGATTGCCTAAATTCGTGCACGAGCTTCTGAGTCGCTAGATCCCAGATTCGAACGATATTATCTTGCCCGCCTGCCGCGATAAGCTTGCCGTCTGGCGAAACCGCGACGGTATTAATGCTGGTGTTGGTCTCAATCGTCGCCAGTGGAACGCGGATGCTGGCCCATGCGGCATACGGCGCCGCCGCAGCGGTTGGTTCGCGTGCAGGGCTCGGCACGGGAGCAACCGTGGGCGCGGGCGTGTCGGTAGGCACGCGCCCAGCCGTTGGCGGCAATCCGCTCACAGTCGGGGCCGCGCCCGGTGCGCTGGTAGCGTTTGCGCCCGGCGCGGTCGTGGGTGGTGGACCCGCGGACCCGCCGAAGTGCAGGAAATTAGCGCCATAGACCGCGCCAATGCCGATCAGCACCACCAGCAACGCGGTGACTTGAACAAACAGGCTCACCTGGCAGCCCATCGCCGAAAGCCGCCCCTGGATCGTGGTCGCCTTCTTGGCGCTGGCCAGCGGCTCCAGCTGCGGTGGATCGTCGGCGAAAATTGGTTCTGGCACATCGCTGTGCTTGGCAGGCTCGGGTGGTGTGGCGACCGGTGCGACATCGAAGATCCTGCCGTCGGATGCGCGCAGATACAGCACCGGCGTGCCCCACTCGACTCCGCTCTGGGCCGCGAACAGAGCCTTGCGCGCCTCAGCCAGCGCTGCATCGACCGGGTAGCCGTCGGCGAGCGCGCCATAGAACTCGCGCGCCAGAGCGATCGCCGCGTCGTCGCTGACCTCGAACTGCATGGCGATCACCGCCGGCAGGCCCTGCTGCACCAGGCTTTGCGCCGTGCCGCTGAACGGGTCGATCCGCGAGGCGCGCGCGCCATCGCATGAGTTGAGCATCGCCAGCCGCAGCGACCGATGATCGTGCAGGAGCATGCCCAGCTCCTGGCCGCTGATCCGGTAGCTCAGTCCGTCTTCACCTTCCAGGACCAACATGCCATCCTCGCGGTGTTTGTCGAAGCCGCCATGGCCGACGAAGTGCAAAATATGATATGCGCCGCGCCGCAGCCGCCGCTGGAGCTCGACCAGCGAGGCCTGCTCCAGACGCTCCAGCGTCACCAGCCCCTGCTGCTCCAGGCCGCCGAGCGCCTCGCGCAGCCGGCCCCACTCGCGCTCGACATTCAGCGGGGCCTGATCGCGTGGGTTGGCGATCATCGCCAGGATGCGCAGCGGCGGGGTGATCGCCAGCGGGCGTGTCCACTCGGGCAGCTCGAGATAACGCACCACAGGCGTCTCGATTGAGAGGGCCAGAAAACGATTCAGCGCGGAATTATAGAGATACTCCCACGGCAGCCCGGCCAATTCGGGCGTATCGTTCAGGCGCAGGCGGATGCGCAGTCCACGGTTCTGGCGGTTAGCCTCGTCGATACTACTGCGCAGGCAGGCGCGGGCCTCACCGGCGAACGCGGCGTCGAATAACCGCGCGCCGAAGGCTTTGACGGCTTCGGTTTCGGGCGCATCTATGCGACGCATCACCCGCCGGCTCTGCCCGATCTTGAGCAGGAAATTCTCAATCTCGAGGTCGGAGAAGGGCAGCTTGAAGGCGCTCGTCGATTGACCAGCCGGCGAGTTGACCTCAACTCGGTAGCCATCCGCCGCAGGCTCGATCTCCAGATCGAAATCCAGGTAGGCAATCTCAGGCACGTCCCCTCCTCCGCGAATCCTGAAAGGCGTCTCTGAGACTAAACGCGGCAAAATGCGCATTTATCCTATGCCGAAGCGAGGGCTTTGTCAAACGCGCCCATCAATACCTAATCAATCTAAAGCACTGTTGAATGTTGTCTAAGCCACAGAGGCCACAGAGAACACCGAGACAGGAAGCTAACTCAGTGTTCTCTGTGGCCTCTGTGGCTTGCGAATTTGGTGTTTGTTACGACTGCTGCTCGTTGTCTAGCTCGCGACCGTCGGCGCGAGCTGGTGGGCGAAAGGGAGGCGTGGTCCGGTGAGCTTGGGAAGCGCGGCCTGAAGCGCGGCAAGTTCTTCGGCCAGCTGGTGCGCCTCCGCGCCGTTCAACTCTTGCAGGATCTCAGCGCTTCCTTCCAAGGCGTTGTGGATACGTGTCAGTAGTTCCAACCCCGCCGGCGACGCTGCGCCAACCACAAGGCTCTGCTCGCTATCTGCAGCTTCCGGCGCGGGCTGATTCGGCGGCAGCGTTGGCGTGGTGTCGAGATCGTCGGCCAGTGCTGCCAGCCGTTCGCGCAGCTCGGCGTCTTCGCGCAGCCGCGCGGCCGCATGGGTGCGAATAGCGCCGTAGATTGTGGCGTTTGGGCCGGCGATATGCAGCAGATCGCGCAGTCGGAGATCGTTGAGCGTTGGCTCGCCAATGGCCAGCACCTCACGTACCAGCCTCGTCTGCTCTCCCCAGGTGCGCTCCTCTAGCGCGTACGCGGCCGCGAGCAGCCGCTGCGCGCTGTCGTCAAGTCGGCTCCAGATCGTTTCGTAGGCCCATGAAGCGATTTCTTGGACCCAATCGTTGGGTCGCGCCAGGTCGCCGTTGCGGCGGTACAGCGCGACCGCACGCCGGATCGGTTCGGGCATGCCGCCGGTGGCGGCGTAGAGTAGCCGCCATTGCTCAGTTGGCAGCAGCGGGGCGCCCGACCACAGCAGTTCGGCCTCGCGCTCGATCATGCCTGACAGCGGCGGAAACGCTACGCCCTCGATCGAATCGCGCCCGACGAGCAGCAGCCGGCTCGACCGGCGCACCACCAGATCGGCCAGCGCGTCGAGCAGCGCGGCGGTCTCCTCAGGATCGGCGCGGTGCACATCGTCGAGCACGACCACGGCGCGGCGCGCTAGTAGCCGGTCGCGCAGCGTCTCTAGCAGCGGGGTGGGCTCTTGATCGTCGAGCGGTTGCTGGCGTAGTTCCCGCCACAGCGTCTCGTCGCCGACGCCGGCCAGCGCCTGGGCCAGCCCGCGAATAATGCCGAGCAATGTCGAGTCGCGCCCGGCGCGGCACGTATGCCAAAGAATAGTCTGCCCGTAGCGATGCCCTTCGGCGGCCAGCTCGGCCGCCAAAGCAGTCTTACCGCTGCCCGGCAGGCCCCAGATATGCGCCACGCCGTCGGTTTGTAGTCGCCAGGAATAGTACGATTGCTCTTCGCGCCGGCCGACAAAATCCGGCGTGCGCGGCAGCTGCTGGCTCGCCAACATCGCGGGTGACTCGATAATGCGCTCGATAATCTGTGGCAACGTCGCGGCGATTCGGTCGATACCCAGACGCTTGGCGCGGCTGTAGGTACTGGCGCTCAATGCCAGATCATCCTGCAGATCGGCGCGGCTTTGCCCGGTTTCGTACTCGCCAGTGCAGATCAGGTACGGCCACCAGCTGCGGTCGAGCGTCGAGATTGAGCCGGCCGGGCGCAGCTGATCGAGTGCGGTGCGGATCGCCTCTTGCAGCAGCAGCCCACGCGGCAGCTGGTCGAGATCGGCCGGCAGGAAGCGCTGGCCCAGCGCGCTGTTGCCCAGCGTCAATGGCGGATCTTCCGCCAGCAGTGGCAGCGCGCTTTTGACCACTCCACGCAAACTGTCGGGCGCGTCGTCGTCGTGCTCGGCGCGCAACTGTGCCAGAATGCGGTAGGCGGTGCGCCGGCTGAGCTTGGTTCCGTCGCTATCGCCAAGCAGTTCCTGCGCGCGCCGCCAGAGCCGATCGCCGCCGGCGTTCGGAGCTTCCGCCAGCGCGCTTGCCAGTGCTCGCTCGCTCGCGGCCGGGCGGCGGTCGCGTCGGCGCCGGCCGGTGGCTGGATGCGAGCGCAGCGCCTCCAGCCCGCCGCTTTGGCTGTAAGCTCGCAAAATGTTCCGGACAGTGCGCTCGGACACCTCAGCAGTAATCGCGGCCTCGCGCTGCGTCATGCCTTTGACGAGCACCGCATGCAGCAGCCGGTAACGGCGAAGCCCTTCCGTGTCGTCTTCGAACAGTGCGGCGAGATCCGTCTCGGATAGTGGTGTGAACGTCGGTAATGCAGGCATTACACCTCCGGAAACGCATCAAAAACGACCCACAGATGTGGGACATTCACAGCGGTTCATCTTCTTCCGTAGCTCGTGAAACCTGGGGCTGTCACGCGGCCTGGTGTGACAGATTCGTGCGCCGCACCATGTTGGAGCACGTCGATATGGCTCGTGCATCAGCCTAACATGAGATCAGGGCGATCGCAAGCATCATGACGCCTGGTGGGGCCGAAAATAGCCGCTTGTTATGTGCTTGTAATCTTTTGGCCATAACGGTTCAAGCGGCCAAATGTTGGGGCGCTTCGATCCGGATTCGCTCATGTAGGGCTACGCGCCCTCGCCGCGCAGTCGATAGAGACATGCGGAGTATGGAGAGCGTTAGCGCTCCCACAGGACTCGCCCGCGCGACCGCGCCGGAATTGGCTCATCGAACAGCGCCAGCAGCGTCGGCACGATATCGTAGATCGTGGCGCCGTCCAGTTCGCGCCCATTGCCGGGGTTCTGCGGATCGTAGATGATCACAAAGCCATGTGGCGACTCGTACGCCGAATCCATGATCGTGCTGCGCGTGCTTAGCCAGCTGGCGCCATGCCCAACCAGCGCGTTGGTGCGCCAGCCCACTCGGCTGAACACAGCCAGCAGATCCGGTGCGATGCCCTGGATCATAGAGTAGAGCGCGTTCGGTCGGTACACTTCGAGCGCCGGGCCAGCCACGAGCTGAGCGGTTCGATCGGGCGTCATCAGCGCGCGCAATCGATCGCTGAGGCTCGTGAGTACTTGCTCAACCTGCTCCGCGGCGACACTACCCTGTGGCTCCCGCCCGGCCAGGTTCAGGTAGATCGCGCCGCTGTCGCCGGCCCAGGCGCGCGTGTTCGCCCAATCGACATCACATTCGGCGAGTGGAGTTGGCCGAGTGGGCAGAGAAAATAAGCGCAGCTCGCCCTGCTCGATCAACCAGTCATTCAGCGCTAGCTCGCCGTCGAGCGCCTGAGCTCCATTCGCCGAGCCGATCGCAATCACGGTGTCGTCGTCGACATACTCAAGCAGCTCGCCAATCTGGTCGTCGACGAAACGGTAGAAAGCACTGATTGCATCGGCGAACGGATGCCGCGCCGTGTAGCGCTGGTGCGTCACGTCGAGCGTATGCCAGAGCGCGCGCTGTACGAGCGCAATGCCATCGTCGCACAGCACAAAGCAGTTGTAGCTATGGCGCGCCAGTAAGCGGCGCGCCAGCCGAAAGCGTTGCTCGGTGCGCGCGTAAGCCTTGCCGACAATCTGATCGATCTCATCGCCGATCGCCGGCTGCACCGGTGGATCGTCGGCGAGCCATTGTGCGACCTGCCGGCCGAGCGACTCGGGGTAGGTGGCGATCACGCCATCGCTCAGGCGGTCGCCGATCAGATGGCCATGCACGTGGGTCGCTGGGGTGGTTGCCGGTGCGCCGACCACGCCGACCTGGTAGCCCGCGCGGCCAAGGATATCCCACAGCCGGGCGTCGTGCAGGGCGTTGCTGTCGATCGGGATCGGCGTGGCGTAGCTGTGGTTGATCCGCCGCTCAGCGCCATAGATGCCCAGCCGGCCGGGGTCGTGTCCGCTCAATAGACTCTGCCAGGCTGGGGCACTCGTCCAGGGCAGGCTGCTGTGGATGCGCCCGCGTAGACCGCGATTGGTCAGCATCTCAATCGTGCGCAGCTCGGTGCGCCAGGCCCCAATCGCCAGCTCGGGCGCCGCCCCATCCAGCCCGATCAGCAGCAACCGGCGGCTGCGCCCACCGCCGTCGTCGCCCGAACGAGCCGCGAACGTATCGCTGGAACCAACCTCACGTGCCTGACCGATTTCAGCGTTTTCCATCGCCTGGCGATCAAGCTCCGCGCGCTTTTTTTTCGCCGACTGGAGATCGACCTCCGCGTCTTGATCGGTATCTTTCGGCCGCGGCGGGTTAGCTGTGGTCTCGGTATCTTTCGGCAGCGGCGGGTTGCTCGTCGTGGTGGTGGTGACGATTTCGTCGCCGGAGTCGGTTTGAATGCTGTTCATAGTGACTCCTATAGCTGTTGGTTGTGCGACACGTCTACTTTACCAGTATGCGCGCCGGATTGCAACCGTGACGTAGTGCGTAGTACGGATGTGATAATGAAGATGAAGAAAATTAAGGCGCCCGGCGGGCCCGCCAGCGAGCTAAAGCTCTTGGCTACAATCACGAAGGCCGGCACCGGGTACCCTCACCCAAAGGGTACCCGGTGTGGGTACCCGGCGGCCTATACCCGATTAATTTATAAAAGTTCAATATCACGTCCCTACGCACTACGCACTACGCACTATCCAAAGGTATAATTCTTGCACATAGGCCAGTAATCTGCGTGCTTCGCCAATGCGAATGTGTCTCGTGCGGGAGGGAACGGTGAAACTGAAACGCGATCTGGTGCCGCTGCTCAGAGAGACGGTCAGCGAGTTCCAAAACGATGAGGCCGGGCAGCTCGGCGCGGCGCTGGCCTACTACGCGATGTTCTCGATTTTTCCGCTGCTGCTGTTGCTGATCGCCGGATTAGGTTTTGTGCTGCGCTATTGGGATGCTGCGATTGATGTGCAGCAGCAGATCCTCGCGGCAGTTGCGCGTAACTTGTCGCCACAGCTCAGCACGACGCTCGCCGATATTCTTAGCGGTGTGAAAAGCCAGGCCGGCGGCGCGACGGTGATCGGCGTGATCACCCTGCTGATTGGTGCCTCGGGCGTATTTCAGCAACTCGATTACAGTTTCAACAAAATCTGGAAGGTGCCGAAGTCGACCGAGCCGGTTGGCTGGGTCAACACCGCGCTGAACACCGTGCGCAATAAGCTATTCTCATTCGGTATGGTGCTCGCGGTCGGCTTTCTGCTGCTCGTATCGATGGCACTCAGCGGCGTGTCGCAGGCGCTGCTGCAGGGCTTTCAAGATCTGCCGGTGATCGGTAGTGTGGCCGGCTTCGCGCTTGGCCTGGCACTCTCGCTGCTGCTGAACACGCTGGTGTTCGCGCTGCTGTTTAAGTTTCTGCCCGATACGGTGGTGTATTGGCGCGATGTCTGGCTGGGCGCGGTCGCCACCGCGCTGGTGTGGGAGCTGGCGAAGTATATATTGGGCTGGTATATCGCTCGATCCGGGAAGACCTACAGCGCCTATGGCGCGGTCGGCACGGTGCTGATTCTGATGGTCTGGATCTATTTTAGCAGCCAGATTTTGTATTTGGGGGCCGAGTTTACCGAGGCATATTCGCGTCGCCACGGCAGCCGCGCCGCACACCCGAACCTGACGCAGGAGACCGCCGAGCAATCGGCGGCCGCCAATGCTCAGCCGGCTGCGCCGGTCGTCGCAGTCTCGTCAACCGGCAAGAAGGTAGCGGTCGCGACCGGGGCGGGCCTGGCGGTGGGCGTGCTCGGCGCGCTGGTCGCCGCGATCGTCGGCGTTGTGTTGGGCGTGCGCCGTATTGTAGGCGGTGTTGCTGGCCTGGTGAAGCGCAGATCATCGTAGTTGACGAACGCGCGCCGCGCACCTATAATTTGCCCGCCGCTCCCCGACCACAACGGCGTGTTCGACGAAACGAACAGATCGAGTGCGACAAACTAGCGCCCGCTCGCTCCGCTGCTCTCTGTTCCCTGTTGAACAAGGAAACACCATGCCCGCTCAGCCGCACATCAATGGCGACCGCGATCGTCTTTCGTCAACGATCCACTTTCTTGGCGACATTCTCGGCACCGTGATTCACGAGCAGGCCGGCGCCGCCGCGTTCGAGCTCGAGGAGCGCGTGCGCAATCTGGCGAAAGAGCTGCGCGCCAATAACCATCCTTTTCAAGTCGAGCGCCTGCAGAAGATTGTCGCCGGCTTGACGATCGATCAGACCCGCAATTTGCTGAAGTCGTTCAGCACCTATTTCGCCCTGGTCAACCTCTCCGAACAACTCCAACGCATTTGGGTGCTGCGCGAGCGCGACCAGCAGCCGGGCGAACCACGCGCCGAGTCGATCGATGCGGCGGTGGCCGAGCTGCGGCGCAATGGCGTTGAGGCAGCCGAGCTGCAGGAGTGGCTGAACTCAGCGCTGATCCTGCCGGTCTTCACCGCGCACCCGACCGAGGCGCGCCGCCGGACAACACTAGAAAAGCTGCGCCGGATCGCCGATCTGGTCGAGCGCCAGCACGCCGGGCCGGCGGCCGACGAGGCGAGCGAGATTCTCACCCGGATCGCCGAGGAGATTGTCGGCCTGTGGCAGAGCGACGAGGTTCGGATCATTCGCCCGCAGGTGATCGACGAGGTCAAGAACGGGCTGTACTATTTCGAGGCGACGCTGTATGAGCTCATTCCGCGCCTGTATCGCAACCTGGAGCGCGCGCTGATCGCGCACTATCCCGAGCGCCGCTGGCATGTACCCGAGGTGGTTCGCTTTGGTTCGTGGATGGGCGGCGATCGCGACGGCAACCCCTATGTCACCGCCGATGTAACGATCGAGACGGTTAGACTGCTGCGGGCCTGGGCGCTGCGCCGCCACACCGCCGCGATCGAGGAGCTCAGCCGTCGGCTGGGCCAGTCGATCCGCCAGGTGCCGATCAGCAATGAGCTGCGCCAGTCGCTCGACGCCGATGCGGCGCTGTTCCCAGAGACCGCCGAGCTGCTTTCGCATCGTAATCCGTATGAGCTGTACCGCCAGAAGTGCACCTACATCCGCGAGAAGCTGCTGCGGTCGCTCGAGCACACCAACAGGCACGCGCCCGATTGGGGCAGCGCCGAGCCGATGCCGCCGCCCGGCACGTTCTATCACCAGCGCGATCAGCTGCTCGCCGATCTAAAGGTGATGGAGCGCAGCCTGCGCGCCAACGCCGGCGGGAGCGCGGCCGACGGCGTGCTGCACGACGTGATCCGCCAGGTCGAGGTGTTTAGTCTGCATGTCGCCACGCTCGATATCCGCCAGCATAGCGAGCGCCACACCGCGGCGCTGACTGAGGTGCTGCGCGTCGCTGGCGTCTGCGACGACTACGCGGCGCTCGATGAGGCCGCGCGCGTCGCCCTGCTGTCGCGCGAGGTCGCCAACCCACGCCCGCTGATCCCGGCACGGCTGCCCTATAGCGAGGAGACGAGCGAGATCGTCCAGACATTTCGCACCGTCGCGGCGATTCTCGAACAGCTCAGCCCCGAGGCGATCCAGACGTATATTATCAGCATGACCACCGGCGCGAGCGACCTGCTGGCGGCGTTGCTGCTGGCCAAGGAGGCCGGCCTGTACTCGCCGCGGCAAGGCATCTGTCAACTCAATATCGTGCCGCTCTTCGAGACCGGCGCCGATTTGGCCGGCTGCGATTCCGTGATGGAGGCGTGTCTGCGTCTGCCGATCTACCGCGAGCACCTGCGGCTGCGCGGCGATGTGCAGGAGATCATGATCGGCTATTCCGACAGCAACAAAGATGTCGGCTTTGTGGCGGCGAACTGGGCGCTGTATCAAGCCCAGCGGGCGCTGCGCGACCTGGCCAAGCGCGAAAACATCTCGCTGCGCTTGTTCCATGGGCGGGGTGGCGCGATCGGCCGTGGCGGCGGGCCGGCCAACCAGGCCATCCTGGCCCAGCCGCCGGGCAGCATCGGCAATCAGATCAAGATCACCGAGCAGGGCGAGGTGATCGCCGACCGCTACGGCCTACCGGCCCTGGCGCATCGCCACCTCGAGCAAGTGCTCAACGCAGTACTGCGGGCCGGCTTCGCGCCCCAGCACGACGCCCCGGTCGAGTGGGAGCAGGCGCTCGAGCAGCTGGCGGCGATCGCTCGCAAGCACTACCGTGCGCTGGTGTACGAGCATCCCGATTTCCTGGCCTACTTCCGCACCGCCACGCCGATCGCCGAGATTAGCCGCCTGAAGATCGGCAGCCGCCCGGCCAGCCGCCGCAATAGCGACCGGATCGAAGATCTGCGCGCAATTCCCTGGGTGTTCAGCTGGATGCAGAGCCGCCACACCTTGCCGGGATGGTATGGGCTGGGCTTTGCGCTTGAAACCTTCGTTGGCCAGTCGTCAGTTGCCAGTCGTCAGCTGCAACGGACGACGGACCACGGACCACGGACGACGGACCACGGGCGGCTGGCGCTGCTCCAAGACATGTACCAGAACTGGATGTTCTTTCGCTCGATGATCGACAGCGCGCAGATGATCCTGGGTAAGGCCGACCTACATATTGCCGAGCGCTACGCCGAGCTGACGCTCGACCCGGCGGTCGCCGAGCGGATCTTCGGCGCCGTGCGCGAGGAATACCAGCGCACCAGCACCATGATCTGCCAGGTCGCACAGATCGATCACCTGCTCGACCGCAGCCAGGTGCTGCAAAAGTCGATCGCACGGCGCAATCCGTATATCGACCCAATGAGCTATGTGCAGGTCGAGCTGCTGCGGCGGCTGCGCGCCGACCCCGCCGGCCCCGACCACGCCGCGCTCGAGGATGCCATTCTGCTGAGCATCAGCGGCATCGCGGCCGGGCTGAAGAACACGGGATGAAAGATTGGGTTATCCGCGATCGAGCGGCACCAGCCCACGCTGCAGCGCGACGGCCACGGCTTCGGCGCGGCTCTGCACGTCGAGCTTGTCGAAGATATGGCTGATGTGTGACTTGATCGTATTCTCCGATAGGTTGAGCTGCGACGCGATCGCTTTATTGCTCGATCCGGCGACCAGCAGCCGTAGCACTTCCAGCTCGCGCCCGGATAGCTCCTCGCCGCGATCGCCCTCCGACATACGCTCGAGCAGCCGCGCCGCGACGGTCGGCTCGAGCGCCGCGCCGCCCTGCGCCAGCGCTCGCACTGCGCGCGAAAGCTCGTCGGGCAGCGCGTCTTTGAGCAGGTAACCCTGCGCGCCGGCCGCCAGCGCCGGCGCAATATATTCGTCGGTGTCATAGGTCGTCAGCACCAGGAAGCGCACCTGCGGCGCCTGTGGGCGCACCTGCCGCATCACCTCGATCCCGCTGAGCAGCGGCAGCCGCAGATCCAGCAGCACCACGTCGGGTCGGCGCTCCAATATCAGTCGGACTGCCTCAGCGCCGTCGGCCGCATCGCCGACCACCTCAATGCCAGGCTCATACCGTAGGATGGCGATCAGGCCATGGCGCACCACCGGGTGGTCGTCGACCACAAGCACTCGTATCATTGCGACTCCAGGAGTCAGGAGTCAGGAGTCAGGAGTCAGAATGACATCATGCATTCTGACTCCTGACTCCTGACTCCTGAATTCTCGATCTCGGGATGAGCGCCACCACCTGCGCGCCACCATTGCTCGTGAGCTGCAGCGTGCCGCCCAGCGCGCTGATTCGCTCGCGCATGCCCAGCAGCCCAAAGCCGCCCCACGGGCCGGGCGTGGCCACGCCTTGCGGCAAGGCCAGTTCGTCGAAGCCCACGCCATTGTCGGCGACGCTCAAACGCACCGCTTCGGGTAGGTATTCGAGTACCACCTCGACCCGTGTCGCGCCGGAGTGTTTGGCGGCATTCACCAGCGCCTCCTGACATGTACGCAGCAGCGCCGACTCAACGCCTGGCGGCAGCGGCCATGGCTCGCCGCGCTGCTCGAAGCTGGCGCTGACCTGGGGGTGGATGGGCCGCGTCGTTAGGGTTCGCAGCGCATCGCCCAGCGACTGGTCGTTGCCATCGGCGTCGCCGTGGGTCAATGCCGGCGCCCGCAAATTCCACACCGAGCGGCGGGCCTCGGCCAGCGCCTCGCGGGCCATACGCTGCGCCAGGTCGATATGTTGATCGGCTTCGGTGCTGGCGTCGGCGATTTGCAGCGCGCGCTGTGCCGCGCCCAACTGCACCACAATGCCGGTCAGCCCCTGCGCTAGCGTGTCGTGGATCTCACGGGCCAAGCGGGCGCGCTCCGCCAGCGTCGCGGCCTCGCGCTCCTGCTCCAGCAGCAGCGCCGTCTGCGCCTCCACGCGCGCCTCGAGCTGATTGCTGAATTCCTGGAGCGTCTGCGCCTGCGCGCGGCTCTGCTGCAATGCGCGTTGCAGGCTGCCCGCCAGCAGCGATGTCAGCGCGGCCACGGTCGCGAAAATCGCGACCCAGAAGCTGACCGCGAGATATGGTTGCAGGCTTGCGCTAAGTGGTTGTTCGATATCACTTGCTGGGGCCAACCCGTTGATTTCGAGCCATGCTAGGCTGCCGACCAGGATCGTCGCCAGCGCCGCGAGACTGATGCTAGCCACGCCGTCGATCAGCAGCCCGGCCGCGCAGATCGGAATAATCAGCAGCGCCGGCGTGTATGAAGATACACCGCTGCGTAATGCGGCAAGTGTTGTCACCAGCGTCCAGACGCCAATCAGCATCAACGCCGAGATCGTCGGCCGCCGCAGCCGCGCCAGAATAATCAGCGCGCTGAAGAATACGACAATCACCACGATCGGGATCACCGGGTTGAATGGTACCCTGCGCCCTGCCTCGACCGGTGGGCGGAACTGCGCGCCTAACGTCAGGCGTAACATCAGCACCGTGATGACTGCAACGAAAAACGGAATTGCAAAGATTGGCAGCGTGCGCAAAAACAGCCTGCTCCGGCGGGTGGTTTCGTCCAGCGGGGTTGGGTGACTATTTTTGGAAAGCTTGTTCATACCGGTAAATTGTAGCACACTCCGCCGAGCTGCCTCATCGTCTGTTTAGATCTCCGGCGATCACCCATTTGGGTGATCGTGGATCACCGGAACCGCTGAACGGTCGATCACCTGCCCTCCCGATGACGGGCAGGCTCCTGACCGCTACACTTACAGCAGGTTGTATGACACATGGATATGTCCTGAGATACGAAAGGAAGTCAAATGGCAACAACAACTCTTCAGCGCCGTCAGGGGCTTAGCCGTGGAACATGGCTGGGCGGCGGGATTGCGCTGATTGTGCTTGTGATTATCGCCGCGCTAGTGCTTAATGGCCGCGCCAACAGCTCGGCCGCCCCGACGGTGGCGACGACGACTGTCACGCGTGGCAGTGTGGTGGCAACCGTCGCCGGCAGTGGCACGGTCGCACCCGCCCAGGCGCTCGACCTGTCCTTCCAGACCAGCGGCACCGTCACCCAGGTGCTGGTGAAGGAGGGCGATCTGGTAAAAGCGAACCAGCCGTTGGCCCAGCTCGACACGCGCGATCTGGAGCTGCAAGTCGCCAGCGCCCAGGCCGCGCTCGACAGCGCCAACACCAAGCTGACCCAGACCACTGACGGCAATGTCCAGCCCGCCGATATCAGCGCACAGCGGGCCGCCGTCGCCAGCGCCCAGGCCCAGCTTAAATCGGCTCAGGCTCAGCTCGCCGCGCTCAAGGACCCGAGTGCCGACAAGATCAGCTCGGCCCAGACCGCCGTGCGTCAGGCCGAACTCGATCTGCAATCAC
>WNFU01001335.1_pt1 | contig 46396 bp, 61 predicted proteins | sample 5400121 | NCBI WGS metagenome assembly WNFU01 (sample SAMN13153360, study PRJNA577476) | soil metagenome | isolation source: 100 cm soil or saprolite under grassland replicate 1 | place: USA:California | collected 2016-06-15 | reverse complement strand
GTAGATCGTGGCGCCGATCAGCGCCAGCGCCAGCACCACGCCGCCGACGGCCTCGATCAGCCCGTCTGCCTCGGCCGGGAGCTGCTCCGGCTGGCCGGCCGCCTGCGCCAGGAACCGCCGCGCCTCCGCGAGGGCGAGACGGTCGACCATCACCGGGTCGGCCCGGACGCGATCCAGCACCAGCGCGTGGCGCGTCGTCAGCACCACCCGCCCGGCGGGGCCCGTGACCAGGAGCGCCTCGGCGTCCGCGGCCGACCACGCGTCGTCGACCACCACCAGCACCCGGCGGTCCCGGAGCGCCTCGCGGAGGGTGGCGCGGCCGTCCTCCACGGTGCGGAAACCGGCTTCGATGCCGATCAGGCGGGCGAGAGCGGCTTGGGCTGCCACCGGGTCCGGCCGCTCACCCAGCACCACCCAGTAGACGCCGTCGGGGAACGCTCGCCGCACGGTCGGGTCGCGGGCCATGGCGACGGCGAGGACGGACTTGCCGATCCCACCCGCGCCGTGCAGGCCGAGCATGCCGCGGCCGGCCAGGCCGACGGCGCCGCTCCCGGCGGCGAGCAGCCGCGAGCGGAGCCGGTCGAGCTGGGCGGTGCGCTCGAAGTACCCGCTGGGCAGCTCCGGGACCCCGTACAAGGCGCCCAGGTGCTCCGACACGACGGCGGCGTCGCTGCGGTGCTGGGCGCGACCGGCGGCCTCGGCACCGGCGGACGGCACTGGCTCGTCGGCCACGGGACGGAGCCCGAGAAAGTCCGGGGCCTGCTTGGCAAGGGCGCTCAGCGCGGCGGCAAGCTCGCCCCGGCTCTCGTCCATCTCCGCCAGCGCCTTCTCGGTGGAGCCCAGGAACTGCAGCGCGGCGACCGCGGGGACGCTCTCCCAAGGGCACGGCCGGCCGTAGACCGGCGCCACCACGCCACGGGCCAGCAGCTTTGGCAGCTCCTCCTCCATCACGAACCGCGACGTGAGCGAGTGCTCGCTGACCAGCAGAAGCCCCGCCACCGCCCGCTGCAGGGAGCGTTCGATCTGGTCGCTCCACGTCCCGGCGACCATCGCCTGGTCCCACCAGACGTCATAGCCCCGGGCCTTGAGCACCAAGCCGAGCATCAGGACCAGTCGGCGGCACAGCTCCTTGTCCTCATGGGCGTAGGACACGAAGAGCAGCGGGCCATCCGCCGTCGCGCTCGCCGTCGAGTCGGTCATTGACCCGGATCGCCGCGGCCGAGCCAGGCACGGAGGTCGCCGAGGATCTCGGTCGAGGGCTTGCGGACCACGGGTGCGACACCGTGCACGACCTTCCGGAGCAGCACGATGCTCGCCATGGCGACGTCGTTGGGCGGGATGGCACAGAGCCTGGCGAGCAGGCGGTCGGTGCTGGCGAGCTGTCCACCCTCCAACCGCCATGCGAGGGTGACGAGAAGCTGCGCCGCCTCGCGCTCCGCGGGCGTCAGGAGGCGGTCATGCGGGCTGGGCATGGGTTGTTCTCCTGTCGGGGTCGTCCGCGCCTGGCTACCGGCCGTGGCCGCGGACCGGGCGGCCGGGCATGACGGTGGTGTCGAGCTGGCCGTCGCGCACCAGCGGGGTGCCGCCGACGAGGACGTGGCGCATGCCGTGGGAGGGTTGGCGAGGGTCGTCGTAGGTGGCGTGCTCGGTGACGGTGTCGGGGTCGAAGGCGACGACGTCGGCGTCGCAGCCGGGTTGGAGGCGGCCCTTTCGTCGGGCGTCGGGTGCCGCCGCCTCGATGATCTGGGCGGGCACCAGGGTCATCCGCCGGATGGCCTCCGGCAGGGTGAGGACCCGGCGCTCGCGGGTCTGCCGGCGCAGGGTCCGGCAGAACGTGCCGGCCAGCCGCGGGTGGGCCAGCGCGTCGTCGGGGAGCGGCCACACCTGGCCCTGTACCGGTTGCCCGCCGCTCAGGTAGGGCACGGCGTCGGTGGCCACCGCCACGTCGGGATGGGCCAGAACGGCATCGAGGACCGCGAGGTCGTCCTCGGTGGTCTCGTCGAGGAAGAAGAACACGCCGATGTCGCCGGGTGTCTCCCGCCGGATGGCGGCCAGGTCCTCGACGTCGCGGACCCGCCGTCCCCGGCTGGCGTCGAACATGTCCTGTGGGGTGATGCCGGTGTGGTCCAGGTTCGCCGGGTCGAACCACGGTGCGCCCATCACCGTCATGTCGGTCAAGTTCTCTAGCAGGAAGGACGGCCGACTAGGCGCCGCTGACCAGCGGTTACACGTCGCGGGGGCCCCGGTCTGCCTGGCCATAGCCTTACCTACGACTGTTCCTCGCGCTTGCGGGTCAACCAGGCGTCCAGGTCGGCTCGGCGGTAGCGCGGGTGCTGGCCGGCGTAGCCGGCGACGGGCGGCCCGGTGCCGGGCTTCTCGGTGCGCCACCGGCGGAGGGTCCGGGGCGACAGGCGCAGGTACTCGGCGGCCTCCCGTTCGGTGAGCAGCCCCGGATCGTCACGCATGGCGGCCGGAGCGTACCGGCAGAGCACTCCATCATGCCTGGTCAGGGACCGAAGTGGACCGAGATGGACCAGTGTGGACACTTCATGCGAGGATGGCCGCTCCGGTCGGTCGTCGGCAGAGCCCCGAGGAGCCGCCGCCCCGGCGCCCGGCCGGCGCCAGGGGGTGAGCGACGATGACAGCCGGCATTTGCGTGATGGTGCTGGTGCTCGCTGTCACCGTGGCCAGCTTCCTGTTCGACCTCCACGCCTACCTGGTCGCCCGACAACACCGGGCCATCGAGCCGCCGGACATGCCGCGTGGTTGACGCGAACGCGCGGGCGGGGGGACGATGCCGGCCTGCCCAAAGAGCCCGAGAGATGGGGACACCGCGATGATGGGCATGATCGCCGCTGCTGCGGTGCTGCTGGGATTCGCTCTGCTCACGTTCTGGACTGACGTGGAGAACATGCGAGCCCAGCACGCGGCCCGCCGCTTCGACCGCACCTATGAGCGCAACCGCGCTCGGCGCCTCTAGGCGCCCTTGGATGCCGGCCGGGGGCGTGGGGACACCGCGAAGTGAGCCCGGCCCCCGGCCGGCAACACGAAGCCTAGCCGCCGTCATCGGGTGTTGCCACCAGGTGTCAGCAGGTGTTTGCACCGGCCTTCGCCAGCACCGACCAGGAGCCTGCATGACCGACACTCAGCCGGGCCGCCCTGGGAGATCAAGCCGGACCGATCATCCGAAAGCGCCCGTATCCAAAGGTCGGAGAAGCGCGCCTGTAACGGCTAGCGGCGGTAAGGCGCTTTTACGGGTCAGAGGCGATGAATCGCTTGCCGCTTCGTCCAGGTCGGCGCGCCCCCGAGCCCCTGGCGCTCGTTGGCCCCCCGCGAGTGCGCAGCAGGCGACGGCCGGCCGCGCCGACCTGGCCCCATTCTCGGAGGGGAGGTGACGCCTAGCGGTTCCTAGGCTCGTGCTCCTCGCCGACGCGGCCTGTAGCCCGCCGGCGACACTCCACCCACAGGAGGACTCACACTCATGCGCAAGCTCGCTCTCGTCGCGGTGGTGCTCGTGGCCGCCGTCGGGCTGGTCGCCGGCCCCGCCATCGCGCAGGCGGACGACCAGAACTGCTCGGACTTCGCCTCCCAGGCCGAGGCGCAGCAGCACCTACGCGCCGACCCGTCGGACCCTGACGGGCTCGACGCCAAGCCTGGCCCCGCTGACGGCAACGACCAGGCCGGCGGTGACGGTATCGCCTGCGAGAGCAACCCTGGCCCGTTCGACCGCGAACCAGTGTTCGCTGGACCGCCGCCGACTAACCCGCCGCCGACGACCGGACCTGGCACCACCGAGGAGGGGCTGCCGTTCACCGGCCCGAGCGATTGGCTGCTGCCCCTCGGCGGGCTGCTGCTGGCCGGCGGGGTGGGGCTGCTGGGCGTGACCCGCTACCGCGCCCGCCACACCGCTCGCTGAGGCTGGCCAGGGACCGGGGGGACAGGGCTGCCCCGGTCCCTGGCCGACGCGGGGAGGACGCCCGGGTGTCGCTGACCAGTGAACTCGACGACCGCAATAGCGCCGTCTCGCGCTTCCTGCGGGCGCGCTTCCCGCACGTGCGTGACCTCCAACGCCGCTACCGGGAGCCGGTCGCCGAGGCGGCGCCGCTGGCGCCCAGGAACGGCGCCGCGGTGGCCTGGGGCACGGTGGGCGGCGCGTTCGACTGGCGGATGCGCTACCTGCTCACCCCGGCGCCCGACCTGCACCTGGCGTTGCTGGGCGCCCTCCGGCTCGGCGAGCGGTTCCAGCACCTGACGGCGGAGCTGTTCGCTGCGGTCGACGGCACGGTGCGGCTACCGCCGGGCGAGCCCGTGCCGCTGGCGCCCGCCGACACGCCGGGCCCCGGGCTCGATGATGAGCGGCTGGCCCGCGCCAGCTACGCGCTGGCGCTGTACACCGAGGTGTTCCGGGCCGGCCTGCTGCCCGGCTCGCGGCTGCTGACGCTCAGACGCGGAGCGGGCCTGGAGGACCTGCTCGGGCTGGCCAGCGCCGAGGAGGTGGCCGACCTGCTCGCGCTGACCGAGGCGGCCCGGCGGGTGCTGCTCCCGGCGTTGGCGGCCCGCGGCGGCCCGCTGCACCTGGGGCCCACCTTCGCCGGCAGCCTGGATGTGGGCGGCGCCGACGCCGACGCGATCACCGGTGGGCTGCTGGTCGACTGGAAAGTCAACCTCGGCGACCGCCGCCGCGACGGCCGCCGGCGGTGCTCGCTGGACCTGGCCACCCTCCAGCAGCTCCTCGGCTACCTGCTGCTCGACTACCAGGACGCCTACGCCATCGACGCGCTGGGGGTCTACGCGGCCCGCTACGCCTACCTGGCCACCTGGCCGGTCGCCGAGCTGCTCGCCGAACTCGCCGGCGGCCCCGTCGATCTCGCGGAGGTCCGCGCCGACTTCCAGCAGGCCGCCGCCACGACGATCAGGAGGGACGCTCGATGACGACCGGGAGCAGTGACCGCATGAGCGGCCAGCAACCACCCGACGACCAGGAGCTGCCGACCGACCAGGAGCTGCTGGTGTACCTGGCGGAGCTGCGCGAGGCCGCGCGCATCGCCCGCCGCCGCGCCTGGTGGCGGCTCGCGCTCGGACTGGTCCTGGCCGTCGTCGCCGGGCTGATCTCGCTCGCCACCTACAGCACCGCCGGCCAAGAGGCGGCCCAAGAGGCGGCCCGCACCGGGGAAGGCTCCGGAACCTACGTCGTGTGGTGGGGCCCAATGGCGTACGGCGGCTGGCTGGCGCTCACCGCCGTCATGCGGCTGTGGCGGCTGCGGTGACGAGCCAGCCGACCTGCCCCGGCTGCGGCCAGCTCGTCGACCCGACCTATGCCGGGCCCCGGGTCGAGCTACGACCCCAGCCGTGGCGCGGCGGCACCTGGCATGTCGGCTGCGCGGTCGGCGCGTTCCAGCAGCAGCAGGAGGCCGGCGTCCCGCGGCGACGGGCGATCCTGTGGCTGGTCACCCTGGCGCTGCTCGCCATCGCCGGCGTGCTGCTGCTGCTGGTGCCGATGCCGTGGAAGCTGGCGGCGGCCTTGCCGGGCCTGGCGGGGCTGTTCTGCCTGCTGCTGGTCACGATGGGACCCAGGTGGGGACGCGAGGTCCGGCCATGAGGCCAACCAGGTAGCACCGCGAGGAGGTATCGCCATGTCCTATCAGCAACCACCAAAGCCGCCCGGCTGGGACCCGGCCCAGCAGCCGCCTGGCCCGCCCGCGTGGGGCCCGCCCCCGCAGCCGCCCAGGAAGCGGCACACCGGCCGCAACATCGCCCTGGCCGTCCTCGGGGTCCTGGTGGCGCTCGTGGCCCTCGGCGCGCTCCTCGGCAACGACCCCACCACCACGACGACGCCGGGCGCGGGCACCGGCACGACGGCCGCCCACGGCCAGCCCGAGGAGACCACCGCCAAGGGCGGCCCAGCAACCGGGAAGGTCGGGCAGACACTCCAGTTCAAGGACTCCTTCGGCGAGCACTCCGCCGACGTGACGCTGGCGCGCAAGAAGGTCTCCACCGGCGGCGCGTTCGACAAGCCCAACGGTGTGTACGTCGGCCTGTTCGTGCAGGTGAAGGCGTATCAGGACGGCATTTCGGTGCCCAGCTTCTACGTCCTGGCGGGCGGCAAGCGCTACGAGTCGACCATCGCTGCCATCGTGTTCGAGCAGGGCCTGCTCGCCTTTGAGGTCAACAAGGGCGAGACCGCCGAGGGGTGGCTGGTGTTCGACCTGCCGTCCCGGTCGGCGCGGTTCGTGATGAAGGAGTTTGCCTCCGATGAGCCGCAAGCCGTCTGGACCTTCTAGGGGCGAGGGGAGGGCGCAGCGGGTGAGCGCGGCCGAGCTGGACGACGCCACCATCGAGGCGTGGACGGCCAGGACCCGGGCCGCATGCGGGCTGCCGCCGAAGATCACGGACCCGGCCACGCTCAACAGGATCATCACGCTGGCGTTCGAGGGCCGCCCGACGCCGGGGAGCCAGGACGAGGGCGGCGCCGACCCGGAGGCCGCCGAATGAGGCGCGTGCTGTACGCGGCCGGCGGCGCCATCGCCGCCCCGGTGGTGGTCGTGGTGATGGAGCTGGTGTACCTGCTGCTGTGGGGCGGCTACGAGCCGGGTCCACTCATGGGCGGTGGGGTCTGGACGCTGCTGGCCGTGGCGGTCTCGCCCATCGTCGGCGCCGTCTACGGGTGGCAGGCTGCCACCAACCGCGAGCGCAGCAAGCAGGCCGCCGAGGCACGGGCGCATCGGCCGGTTGCGCGCTGCACCAGCCCCGGCTGCAACCCGGGACTGATCCTGTTCGACGTTGACCGGCACGTGGCAGCCCATCGGGAGCGCGGGCAGGAGGCGCGGGTGGAGTGGACATGCGACCGCTGCCGCATCACCGTCGACCCCGACCGACCGCACGCATGGACAGGGCACGGCACATAGCACGGGGCCCCGGGGAAGGAAGCGCATGAAGCCTCTCGCCATCGTCGTGGTTGTGGTGGTGGCCGCCGTGCTCGGCGTGCGGAGCGTCGCCAGCGGGCTCCACTGGTACGGCTGCACCGAGGATGCCCCGTTAGCGGCTCTCCTCACGGTCGAGCACCTGGGCGCACCGCCGTCAGTGGACGACTGCGCCGCCTACAAGCGGGACGCCGAGCGACGAGCGGCCGAGCGGTGGGCAGAGGAGATGGCGAATCAGCCGATGGAGGGCATCGACCCCGAGTCGCTTCCCGGGCCAACCTCCACCGGGCCCGACTACGGCAAGAAGTCATGCGCCGAGGGCGGCTGCACGGTGTGGGGGCCATGCCCAAACGGGACCGACCATCCGCCCGTCTCACACTGGGTATGCACGAACCCATGACCGAGCCGACCAGCAGCAGCCCGCCGGGCCCGCCGGCCTCGCGCAGCGTGGTCGGGCGGGTGGTCCTGATCGTGGTCGGGCTACTGCTGCTGGTGCGGCTGGTGGTGTCGGCGGCGCAGTGGTCGAGCTGCACCGGCGACGGCGGCAGCGGCTTCGTGTTGGCGGTCCAGCACCTCGGGAGCCCGCCGAGCGCGACCGATTGTCTGCTGTACGCGCTGTCGCGGCCCGCCACGCCGACAACCACCTACCCGCCGCCGCTGACGGAGCCGGCGACGGTGCCGCCGCCGCCCACCAGCTCACCCTACGAGATCGCGGTCGAGGAGTGCGGCGCGGTCCACGACCCCAAGGTCGAGCAGGCAGAGCGCGCCTACGACCGGGCGGTCAAGGAGTACGAGCGGCAAGACGAGGCCCTGGACCCCACGACGGAGCCGACCGCGGCATGGAAACGGGCGCTGGCGGCGCACGACGCCGCGCTGGCGGCATACGACGCCGCAGTGGCCGCCCGGGACAAGTGCATCGACCAGCGCAGCTAGGCGCGCGCTAGACCTCGACGTACTCGATCTGCACCGTGAGATCGGAGCCGGGGGTGGTGGAGCCCGCCTGGTCGATGTCGACGGTCAAGTAGTCGCCGGCGGCCATGCTCGTGAGGTCGATGGCGTCGGCCAAGTCCGTGACGCCAGCGGCCGGGATGGTGGGCCGGTTGGCCTGCGTGGTGAAGATGGTCACGGCGTTCTTGTTCACGTCCACGATGACGGCGCTGCCGGTGGGAGCGGAGCCGACGCTGGCCCGGACCGACACGAGGGTGATCGCCCGATTGGCGTACCACCGCAAGGCGCCGAGGATCGGCGCCGACAGCACACCCTGACGGGAGAACGTGACGACCTTCTTGGCCTGGGTCGGGGTGCCGTGCGCGTGGTCGCTTCTGGCGATGCTGGAGGCTGCCCCGTTGGCCGCGCTCAGCCCGTAGGCGGTCTCGGCGGTGACCGCGCCGAACCCCTCCCGCTGATGCCGATGGTCGGCCCGCGCCAGGGTCGTCGCCGCGCCGTCCGCGCCACTGTCACCAACCCCGGAGGCGACCGGGCTGCCGAACGCTTCCCGGCCGTGCCGGTGGTCGCTACGGGCCGGCGTCGTGGCCACGCCATCGGCCACCGTGTGCCCGACCGCGCTCGAGCCCGGGGAGCCGAACGCTTCGCGGGCGTGGCGGTGGTCGTCGCGGGCCGGAGTCGTCCCCGTGCCGGTCGCGGCGGTATCCCCGGGCGCCGAGGCCGCCGGCAGGTTGCCGGTCAGGGACGGCGTGCCGTGGGTGTGATCCCCTCGTTGGTAGAGCGCACTCACGCCAGGCGTGGAGCCGAGCCCGTAGCTTGTCTCGTTGACGACGGTGTTGGCCAGGGTGCCGCCACCCGCGGGAACCTGCTCCAGCCGGGCCAGCATGCGGCCGAGGTCGGCGCGGTTGAAATTGAAGGAGACCGACTCGCCGGGCGGATGCGCCGAGGCCGAGGTGCCGAGCTGGGCGCGCTGGATGGTGAACGTGGAGCCGACGACGTTGTCGACTCTGACGATCTCGTACCGGATCGTCGACTCCCCGAGGACCACATAGAACGGGAACTCTGTCGGCCACACGCCATCCCGGGTTGTCACGATGGCGCTCGCCGCACCGGAGGTGATGTCGGCGGCGAGGAAGCCGACAGTCGCCTCTAGGAGCGCTTGGCGGGACCCTGATGGCATCGGCGTGGCCTACCGGCGGCGTGCCTTGGCGTGCGCCGCCTTGGCGGGCTTGCCGGGGCTCTCGACCGGCTCGACGAAGCCGGCCTTGACCAACACCTCGGCGGCGCCGGCGGGCACCTCCTGGACCTCGCCCGGCTCGGCGACCTTCTCGACGCGGCTGTAGCGCCCGGCGATGTACTGATCCTCGAACATCGTCACCGGGCCTTTGCCCGAGTACAGCCGGCCGCCGATCCAGTGGCCGCCCGCCTCGCTGTCCTTCAACCAGCGGACAGTGACTTGCTCCTCGCTCATCGCTTCCTCCCTCACATCCCGCCGATGCTGCTGGCGTCGCCACAGGCGACCCGGCTCCAGTCGGTTCCCGGGTCGTCGCTGGGCTCCGGCCGCTCGGACTGGGTGCCCGGCGGCGCCGCGGACTGGTAGCCACGCCCGTTGGGCAGGCCGGCGGCCCGGCCGCGCTCCAACCCCTCGACGGCCATGCGGCCCCACGCGCCAGCGTCGTACTCCTGCGGCACGTCGACGATGTAGCGGTCCAGGTCACTCATCGGTTGCCTCCTGCCGTGGTGGTGGGCTGGGCCCGCCGGGCGCGGACCTGCCGGTCGAACGCCTCCTGGTCGCGCTCGGCCTCCCCGCGGATGCCGTCAACCGCGGCGTTGTAGTCCGCGACCAGCTTGTCGATGCCCCGCTCGCCGAGCGCGGCAGGGTCCAGCGATGCCTCCCGGAGCCGCTGCTGCAAGTCGCCGAGGTCCAGCGGCTCCTCCGGCTGCCCGTACAGGTGCGGCGCGCGCTCCTGGGCTTCCCGGTCCATCCGGGCATTGAAGCCCTCCGCGTACTCCCACACTGCGTCGCGGGCCGTGGCGGGGTCGCCGTATAGCTCCGCCTCGACGATGCGCCGGCGCACCTCGGGGAGCTGCTCGCGTAGCTGCTCCACGGTCGCCGGCCCAGCAGCCGCCGGCTGCGCCTGGGCGGGCTCCGTGGAGGCGGGGGTCGAGGGCCTGCTCGGTCACCATTCACCTCCAACGTGGCGGGCCAGCGCGTCGAGGTCAGCGTTGAACTCCTGGGCGATGGCCAACGCCTCCTCGGGGTTCGGCCCGCCAGGGCGCTGACGGGCGGCCTGGGCGCGCTGCTGGAGGGTGGGCTGGCTGTTGGCGGGGAGCCCACCGGCCTGGGTCGTCTGCGCCTGGGTCACGGCGTCGGCGATGGCCCGGTCCCGGGCTGCCTGCTGGGCCTGCTCCTCGACGATGGGACCGGAGGGTGGCGCGTCCCAGCGGATGCCGCGGGCTTGCAGCTCCGCGGCGCGTTGCTGCCACGCCGTGTAGTCGCCGTTCAGGTCCGCGAACAGCGGCTCCAGCTCGGCCGGGACCGCATAACGGCGGAGGTTGCGGGCGCGCTCCTCGCTGGTGCGCAGCTCGGCGCGGACCTCCTCACGAACGTCATCGACGGCCAGCGCGGTACGGGCGGTCTCCCACCCGCGGCGCTCGGCCGCCTCCACCTGCTCGCCGACCTTGCGGACAGCCTTGCGGATCTGCCCGAGGTTGTAGGAGTCCTCACCGGCCCGCTGACGCTGCTTCATCTGCGCCGTCAGCCACGAGTCGTAGTTCTTGAACGTCGCCGCATCCGGCGGCGTCCTCTCGCCGGCGTCGAGGTCCTCCTGCTCCTGGTCCTCGGACCCGAGCGGGTCCGCCAGGTCCAGGTCGTCGAACCCCTCGTCGTTGCCCATTCCAGGCCGCTCCCTCTGCCGCTCTCCGAGCCACCGGGAGGCTGGTGGTCGGGACCCGAGCCCTCGCTCGGCGGTGTGCAGTACGTGACCAGCGTGATGCCGAACACCTGTTCCCGTCAAGGATTTCGACCCCCTGGAGGAACACCACGTGACCCGAATTGAAACGCGCGTTTTTTCGGGGTGACGGGAGGCCGCAGCTTGCGCTTACGCGCGCGCGCGTAGCGGACCACGCCCGCCGCGGGCGACTGTCAGCGCCCGTTGACACGCCAGGGGCTTCTGACGTTCTGACCTGCATTGCGTGATGGTTGCCAACCCGCTGAGCCTCTGCTACATGTAATCGTGCGTTTCCTTACGGGTGTCGACCACCGCAGAGCCCGAGTAACGAACCCGGTCATTTGTCGTCCTAGACCGGGAGGGCTTGAATGCCTGGACCTTGGCTCTTAATCGAGCCCGCGGCGGAGTACCTGTACGTCGTCCCCGAAACGCTCAGGAAGTACGCCCGCGAGGGCCGAATCCCGTGTGCGCGAGTCGGTGGGCGGCTGCTGTTCTCGCAGGAGGACCTGGACGAGTTCATCCGCGCCAACACCACACCGGCCCGGCGAGACGAGGCATTGTGACCGCCCCGGTGCGGGCCGCCGTCCGCGAGCAAGAGGAGCGGGCCGCCGCCCGCGAGCAAGTCGCCCGTTCGCGCGCCGCCCAGGGGCTCCCACCCCATATCCAGGACGAGGGCTTTCTCAGGGAGCTGGCCGCGGCGCTCGAGCGCGAGCGCCCGGGGGATGGTGAGGGCCGTGGGAGCTGAATACTGCGGCGGGAGCCTGGCCGCGCCGAGCCCCCGCCCTGACCTCGCCGCCAAGCTAGGTCATGGCCAGCATGGTAACCCGGCTCGGGTGCGGGTGCAGGCGTTGGAGGCGCGACTCCGGGTCGCGCGGCTGGCGCATGCGGCGATGCCGTTGACGATCTTCTACCGCGGCGGCCTGCTGGACGTGCCGCTCGGCCAGCTCCTCGCCGGCGGACGGTGGGCGACATGAGCGAGGAGCGGTTTGGCATGGCGGGGGTCGCCGGCGAGCCGGTGGGGCCGCTGCTGGAGGCGGTCACCGCGACGCTGGCCCGCTTCGTGGTGTTCGCGTCCGAGGCGCAGGCGGTGGCGGTCGCGTTGTGGGTGGCGCACACCCACGTGTTCGACGCCTTCGACTCGACGCCGTTCCTGGCGGTGACGAGCCCGGAGCGGCGCAGCGGCAAGACGCGGCTCCTGGATGTGGTTGAGCTGCTGGCGGCGCGGACGTGGCGGGCGATCACCCCGACCGAGGCGGTGGTGTTCCGCAAGATCGAGAAGGCCCGCCCGACGCTGCTGCTGGACGAGGCTGACGCGATCTTCGGGCCGAAGGCGGAGGGTGCCGCCGAGGGGCTGCGCGCGTTGCTGAACGCTGGCAACCGGCGGGGCACCACCGTCCCCAGGTGCGTGGGGGAGGGCTCCAAGCTGGAGGTGCGGGACTTCTCGGTGTTCTGCCCCAAGGCGCTGGCCGGGATTGGGAAGCTGCCTGATACGGTCGCCGACCGGTCCATTCCGATCCGGCTGCAACGCCGCGCCCGGGGTGAACGGGTCGAGCGGTTCCGCTTCCGTGACGTGGAGGTGGAGCTGGCGCCGCTGCGGGACGCGCTCGTCGCCTGGGCGCAGGCGGTTGGGGGTGCGCTGGAGGGCGCCCGCCCCGACATCCCCGAGCAGCTCAACGACCGGGCCGCGGACGGCTGGGAGCCACTGCTGGCCGTCGCCGACCTGGCCGGTGGGGAGTGGCCGGCCAGGGCACGGTCGGCCGCGCTGGAGCTGCACGGCAGCGACCCGGCCGCCGACGACGGCATCGGCGTGCTGCTGCTGAGCCAGGTGCGCGAGGTGTTCACCACCTCGGGGGTCGAGCGGATCAGCACGGAGACGCTGCTGCGGTCCCTGACCGAACGCGACGACGGGCCGTGGGCGGACTGGTGGGGCGGCGACCTCGCCGCGGGGCGGACCAAGGGCCCAGCCGCCCGGCTGGCCAGGATGCTCAAACCCTACGGGCTCGCGCCCGAGCAGCTCCGCGTCGACGGCGACAAGACCCGCGGATACGCGCGTTCCGGCTTCGCGGAGGCGTGGGAACGCTACTGCCCCCCCTCCCCGGGCGAAAAAGTCGGTACAACGGTACACCGCAGCTCAGAGGCCCTATTCGCAGGGAACGGCCACCCGGCGAATACCGGCCCTGACCAGGTACGTACCGTTGTACCGACTTTTCCCGCCGAGGGGGCCCCGGAGGGACGTGACGGGGCTTCCCCGCCGGCGGCCGGGTCCATGTGGGAGCGCAACCAGGGCGCCGAGCGGGTCGCGGACCGGGCGCTCCGGGCGGCCGGGTGGCGGCAGGGCCGATGCCAGGCGCATCCGGATGCGTGGCCACGCAAGGCTGACCTCAGCCGCTGCTCGTGGGGCTGCCGGCTCCCCGACCACCAGGACGACGACGCAGGCGCCGCTGTGCGAGGTGGTGGAGCGTGAGCCCGAACCGGCAGCGCGCCGCCGGGTCCCTCGTTGGGCTCAATGGGCGACCCATCGTGATCACCGCGGCGGGCGCGGCTGACTTCCTGCCCGCGACCGCGAGCGAGATCACCGCGGCCATCAAGGCGGCCGGCCTGGAGCCGTGGGGCGTCGACGCCCAGAGGCGCTCCGTGTACCGGCTGCGGGAGCTGGAGCGGCTGTACGGCATCGAGCCGCCGCCGCAGCAGCGGGGGCAGGGATGGCGAGCGACTCCGATCCCTGGGCTACGGGGCGAGCGCCGCCGCCGGCGTGGCCGGGAGCCCGAGCCCGTGGAGGACCTGGCCGCCGGCGACGTGCCGGCGTGGCCCGGGGAGGAGGCGCTCGGCTGATGGGCACCCTCATGTGGCTGATCGACCAGGACGAGAGATACGCCCGCGACCTGGAGGCCCGCCTCGCCGACGCCCAGCCGGCCGGCTGCTGGAAGCCGGTCCCCGGGCGGCTACCGGGCGTGCGCGCCGCCATCCGCGCCGCGCTGGCCACGGCCGGGAACGACGGTGGGCCGCTCGCCTGCCGGCACGTTCTCGCCGACGCCCACGTGCTCGACACCGCCGGGGGTCCGTCGCTTTGCGCGCATCACCCGGAGGTCGGCGTCCACTGTGGCCCGTGCATGAGTGAGCACCTGGCTGGCCACCGGCCCGAGGTCCGCTGCGCCGAATGCGCCGCCGATGGGTGGCTAAGGCCATACGCCCAACCTATTGGGGTCCGCACGTTCATCGTCCGCGGCCTCGACGGCCGCAACCGGGTCGCCAGGGGCCCCCTGCTCGTCGAAGGGCTCCGCGTCTGCCTTGACTGCGCCGGCGACCCTGAGACGCCCGCAGCCGGCCAGGAGCCGGCCTAGGAGCCCGCTTCGGGCCCGGCGTGGAACTAGAATGGCTTCGCGGAGTTCTGCCAGGAGCCGCTGCACCTCGGCATGGTCGCGCTGCGCCTCATCCATGGAGGCTTCCCCCTCAGTCTGCAACGCCTGAAGGTACAGCCAGGTGCTGTCGACACTGGCCAACAGCCGCTTCTCCAGCCTCCCCGCCAGATCACGAACCCTGGACTCGGGATGGCGAGACGAGAGCGCCAGGAGCTGCATCCGCAGCGCCTCGTGGCGCCTGACGAACGGCTCCACGGCCTCCAACCAGTTGTCGTTGGTGAACTTGAAGAAGAACCGGTTGGGGTCGATCTCCTCCAACAGCACCGTGATCTCGGCGAGCGTCTCCGCGGTCCGCTCACGCCGGCGCTCCTGCTCCATCCGCTGCTGCGCCCGACCTTGCAGCCACGAGCCGACCACCCCACCCGCAAGCGCAAGCACGCCACCGACGACCGTTGGCACCAGCAGCTCCAAGTCCACACCAACCCCCACGCCCAGCCCAACCCCTCGACGACCCGGGAGGGTAGAACTTATAAAACCCCACCCGGCCCGAAGAACATCATCCGCAGGCCGGCGGGCTAACCTCGACCTTACCTCCCCCCCTGGATTGGGACCCGGGGTCGATCCCCTCCCCTCTCCTCCCCTCGTATCCCCTCTGACCTGCGACGATGCACGCGCCGACCAGCAGCGGGCCCGTGACCAGGGCAAATGACGGAGAGTGGCCAGGGTCGAGTGGCGCAAAGGGAACCGTTCGCGCACGGATCGGGGCGGAATCAGGGGTCTGAGCAGCACAAACGCGCGCATTCAACGAGGATCGGCGCCGATCCGTGGTAGCCGTGATCCTCTTACGCGCGCGAGGGGCTGGGCGGCTGGGACCCTGGTGTAAACGGCCAGGGATGCTCCGGTCGGAGGGTCGAGGGGTCGCTCCGGCGGGAGGGTCGAGGGTCGAGGGTCGGGCGGCCGGAGGGTCGAGGGGTAGTGCGCGCTCGACCCTGGACCCTGGCAGGGACGCGCGTTTACACGAGCCGGCGGGTAGCGGGGTCGAGGCTGGCTGGTCGAGGGGTCGAGGGGTCGGCGCAGACTCCAGCTTGACACCGTGACGCGAACGGAGTTTAAATGCGTCGCGTCAGGCAAGTGAGTGGGCCCGGCGAGTGTCAGCTCCCGGGCCCATGGCCGGATCACCTATAGGGAGGTGACCAAGCTTGGCCAGCCTACCTCCGTCGCGCTGCTCGTGTGGCCGCTGGCTCCGTCGCCGTGCGGAAGGTCACGACGACTGGGAAGCCGAGGAACGCGGCTACTTCCACGAGTTCGAGGAATGCCCGTGTGGCGGCGACGTGCGCACCGTCACCAGCGGGCCCGAGCCTACCCGGGCCCCTCGGCAGCAACGGGCTCGGAGCACGGCGACGCGGCAGCGGGCCCGCATGCACAAGCACACGTGCGACTGCCAGCCGGCCCGCATCGTGCGAGCAGCGACCACGGACCTCACGGACGTGACGTGTGGGCGCTGCGGCTCGTGGTTCGTGTGGCAGCCCACCGAGAGCGAGCTATCCGACAACGAGCTAGCCGGCCGCGTGCCGGCATGACCGGGAACGCGAGTTCCCACGGAGGTGCAGCGATGGACGCGACAGCCGCCCTCCTGGCGATGATCACGGCCGGCCGCGACGGAGCCCGCCAGTCCTACGACGAGAGCGCGGATGTCCTCTACCGCTGGCTACTCGCGGGCGGAGAGCTGCCGCCCGCCCTGAGCGGGCTCGTGAGGTCCATCCCGCAGCCCAGCCTGTTCACCTGATCGACCGGGCGGCAGGGTCCAGCCCTACCCGCGTCGTAGCGGGAGCCGCCCGCAGTGAGCCCGGATAGGGCCGGGCTCCCTAGCTCACCTGGAGGTGAGCCCATGCGCAACGCAGAGCTGCACGCGCTGGCCGAGCAAGTGGCCAGCGCGATGCCGGACGGCTGGACGGCCGAGCCGGAGAATGACTCCTTGGCCGGAGTCCACCTCACGGGACCCGGCGGCGCCCGCGTGTTCCTCCGTCACGAGTTCGGGAGCCGCGGGCGGCTGTCCATCGTCGGCGCGCTGCCGCAGAGCGACGCCTACCTGAACCACGGCGATAGCCGCGGGGAGATCACGGTGAGCAAGAGCCGCCCACCGGCGGCCATCGCGCGGGAGATCACACGGCGTGTGCTCCCGCGCTACCTCCCCACCTTGGCCAAGGTCCTGGAGAACAACGCGCGCAACGTCACGAGCAAGGAGCGACGCGACTACAACGCGAGTGAGCTGGCCAAGCTGATCGGCGGGGCGAGTGTGCGCACGAGCGACGATCCCCAACGGGACCACTCCACCTCCGTCCACTGGTACTCGACCACCACCGGGCTCGGCTACGGCGACGTGGAGCTGTCCTACGACGGCCAGGGCGTAAGCGAGGTCAAGGTTCGCTCGCTGTCGGTCGAGGCCGCCGAGCGCATGCTCCGCGCGCTGGCCGATGGCGCCCACCTGGAGCAGTAGGCAGTATCCGGGCGGCAGGGTCCAGCCCTACCCGCGTCGTAGCGGGAGCCGCCCACCATCGGGCCCGCAACGGGCGGGCCCGCGGCCCATGAGGGGTGACCATGGCCAAGCGCAAGCCGCGGCCCAGCTCGCCGAGGGTGATCCTCTACACGCGCGTTTCCACCGACGAGCAGGTCGAGTCCGGCCTGAGCCTCGAAGCCCAACGCGCCGACCTGGAGGTCGAAGCCGCCCGCCGCGGCTGGACCGACCTGGAGGTCATCACCGACGCCGGCGAGTCAGCCGCCACCAACGACCGGCCCGGCCTGCACCGGGCCCTAGCGCTGCTGGAGGCCGGTGAGGCTGGCGTGCTCGCCGTCACGCAGCTCGACCGGCTCGCCCGCTCGACGTTCGGATTCGCCTCGCTCATGGAAGCCGCCGAACGGCAAGGGTGGGCGCTGGTGATGCTGGCGCCCAACGTCGACATGACCACGCCCGAGGGCAAGTTCATCGCCCACGTGATGGCCGCCGCTGCCGAGCTGGAGCGCGCCATGATCGCCAAGCGCACCCGGGCAGCCGCCCGCGCCAAGCGCGCCAAGGGACAGCGCTCCGGCCGGCCGCCGGCCATCCCCCCCGAGGTCCGCGCGAAGATCACGCGCCTGCACGCCGATGGCATGACCCCGGGCGCCATCGCCCGCCGGCTCACCGACGAGCGCATCCCCACCATGCGCGGCGGCCGGACCTGGCAGCGCAGCACCATCCAGCGCGTACTCGCCTCCGTCGCGCTCGACCAGGAGCTGGAAGCCGCCCGCGCCGAGCGCCGACCCCGCTAGCCACGCCAAGGGCCCGGCCTGGTCGACCAGGCCGGGCCCTTGGCGTGCGCGGGATGCTCAGAAGCGCCAGCGGGGGTCCAGGCGATCCTCGGCGTTGCTGGCGCGGCCGCGGGCGGTGGCCGGCTTGACGATGATGCGGTCGAGCACGCGGCGGAGCCAGGCGCGACGCTCGATGATGCTCCAGCTCGACCAGCGGTCGCGGAGCTTCTCCTCCGTCTTGGGGAGGTCGAGCATCGCTTGGAGTTCGGGCGCGGCCATGAGGCGGGCGGTTGCCTGGCGGACGATGCGCTCCAGCTCGGCGCGGCGGCGGCGGTGCTCGTCGGTGCCGTAGCGGGTTTCGAGGACCTGGCCCAGCTCGACGATCTCCTGGCGCCAGTCGTCGAGGTCCTCGGCCGTAGCTTCGCCGGCCAGCAGCTCGGCCCGGCGGCTGTTGAGTGCGGCGGCGAAGTCGTCCGAGCAGACGGCGGCCACGAACGCTTCCTCGGCCCATTGGTCGGCGGCGCGTTCCGAGATGTTGAGCTTGCCGCAGCCGGTCGAGCGGCCGCCGCTGTGCGTCGACTTGCGGCAGCGGTAGACGTTCTGGCCCTTGGTCACGTCGGCGTACATGGGCTGTTCGCACTGGCAGACCAGGATGCCCGATAGAAGATGCTCGACCTTCGGGGTGCCCTGGCGCTGGCGGTCGGGCTGGTCGAACAGGCGGACGACGGCGGCGTGGGTGTCGGGGCCGAGGATGGCGGCCGTGCGGGGGTTGGTGAGCATCCGGCGGAGCGGGGTCACGGACCAGCGGCGGCCGCGCAGTGGTGGGATGCCGTCAGCGTTCCAGGTGTCGACGACGGTGGAGACGTTGACGCCGTCGAGCAGGCGGCGGGCGGCCTGGCGCAGCAGTGCGGCCTGGTCCTCGTTGACGGTGCTGGCGTCGGTCCAGCCGAACGGGAGGACTCCCATCGGGCGGCCTTCGGCGCGCTGGCGTGCCTTGCCGGCCAGGGTGCGCTCGCGGATCATCTCTCGTTCCAGCTCGGCGAACGCGGCGAAGATGGCGAAGATGAATTGTCCTTGGCCGCTGCTGGTGTCGATGTGCTGGGTCAGGCATCGGAAGCTGATCCCGCGGCGGCGAAGGTCCTGCACGATCTGGTGTAGCTCGATCGAGCTGCGGCCGAGCCGGTCCAGTTTCCAGACCGTGAGCGTGTCGCTTGGTTGCAGCTCGGCGAGGACCTGGTCGCGGACGGGGCGGGCCTTGGCGACGCCGGAAACGCGTTCTTCGTAGATGTGATCGCATCCGGCCTGTTCAAGCGCGGCGATCTGTAGGCCGGGGTTCTGGTCGAGGGTCGAGACGCGGGCTAGTCCGATGTCCACAGTGCGGCCTCTCACTCGGGTTCCTTTCCACGGGACATCTTGACGTACACCGTGGAGGCGGCGCCCCACGGGTACATCTCGGTGGACAGCCGCAGCCCGAAGCCCTGGGCACGGCCGAGCAGCTCCAGCAGCTCCGGGGCGCGCCGCCAGCCGGTGGAGTTGACGTGGCACAGGTGCATGTGCGCCCCGGTCATCGCCGCCACGTGCACCAGCTCGCCGACGCCGTCCACGCACGAGCCGGGTTCGCGCGCGTGGGAATGACGGACGTGGGTGTAGGTGGGCACGTCGCGCCGGGCGGCCAGCGCCGCCATCGCCAGGTACTCCTCGTGGTTGGACTCCGGTGCGTAGCCGGGCATCAGGCCGATCCCGATGCCGCCCTCGCCGAGCTCCTTGTCGACCTCGGCCACGATGCCGGCGGCGGTCGGGCCGTCGACGAGGCCATGCCAACCGGAGCCGCCGAACGCGGCCGTGAGCGCCGCGAAGCTGCCGTCGAGGGGTGCCTGGTCCAGCACGGCCATCCGCGTCCCGATCCAGGACGCCGCGAACCCGTAGTTGATCGGGCGGCCCTCGCTGGCGCTCGCCTGGTAGGCGGCCGCCACCGGGTACCCGCCGGCCTCCAGCTCCAACGCGGTGGTCACCCCGTCAAGGGCCTGCATCCGCAGCGACGGCACCGTCTGGGCGTGGCAGTGCAGGTCCACGAACCCCGGCGCCACCACCAGCCCGGCCGCGTCCAAGCGGACCCGGCCGGCCAGCGGCGCGGCGCTCACCGCGGCGATCGAGCCGCCGCGGATTCCCACGTCGCCAACCTGGTCCAGCCCGGTCTCCGGGTCGATGACCCGCCCACCGGCCACCACCACATCGAAGCCAGCCACCGGCCACCTCCCCGAGGAGGTCCCATCGTAGCTGTCGCCGTTGCGACGTACGCTGTAACGCGGTGGGGGGGTTCGAGAAGGGACGCTCGGATGCCCGACGATCTCACCTTTTTGGACGCCACCGCCCAGACGGAGCTGGTCCGCAGCGGTCAGGCGCTGCCCCGCGAGCTGGTCGATGCCGCGATCGACCGGGTCGAGGCGCTCAACGGCGAGCTGAACGCCGTCGTCACCACGCTGTTCGAGAAGGCCCGCGCGGCCGCGGACGGCGAGCTGCCGAACGGGCCGCTCCGCGGGGTGCCGTTCGTCCTCAAGGACCTCGGGGCGCTCTCCAAGGGCGACCCGTACGCCGAAGGGGTGAAGGCCGCCCGCCAGGCCGGCTACGTCGCCGACCACGACAGCGTGCTCACCGAGCGGTTCCGCGCCGCGGGCCTGGTCTGCGTCGGCCGGACCAACACACCGGAGCTCGGCCTGGTGCCCACCACCGAGGGGGAGGCGTACGGGCCATGCCGCAACCCCTGGGATCTCAGCCGATCGACCGGTGGGTCCAGCGGCGGCTCGGCCGCGGCGGTCGCGAGCGGGATGGTCCCGGTCGCGCACGCCAGCGACGGCGGCGGCTCGATCCGCATCCCTGCCAGCGAGTGCGGGCTGGTCGGGCTGAAGCCGAGCCGCGGCCGCGTGCCGCTGTGGCCCGACGTGGCCGAGGGGTGGGGCGGCATGGCCGTCCAGCTCGCGGTGAGCCGCTCGGTGCGCGACATGGCGGCGATGCTCGACGTGGCCGGTGGGCCCTGCCCGGGCGACCTGCACACCCCGCCGCAGCCCCCGCGACCGTACCGCGACGAGGTCGGCGCCGACCCTGGCAGGCTCCGCATCGGGCTGCTGACCGCCGCCCCCGACGAGTCGATCGCGACCCACCCCGAGTGCGTCGCCGCTGCCGAGGAGACCGCGCGGCTGCTGGAGTCGCTCGGGCACACCGTCGAGCCCGAGCATCCTCGCGCGTTGGCCGACCCGGACATCGCGCGGGCGTTCCTGCCCTGCTACGGCACCTGGACGGCGCTGACGCTGGACTGGTGGGGCCGGCTGCTCGGCCGGACGCTCACCGCCGACGACGTGGAGCCGACGACCTGGGTGGTCGCCGAGGTGGGCCGCGGCGTCAGCGGGACCCAGTTCGTCGCCGCCCTGTACGCGATCCACCGCTACGCCGCGCGGGTGCAGCGCTGGTGGGCGGAGGGCTGGGACCTGCTGGTCACACCGACGATCTCGGAGCCGCCGCCGCCGCTCGGCGACTACGCCGCCCAGCCGGACAACCCGTTCTGGCCGATCACCCGCTCGGTCGTCGAGGTCGCCTACACCATCCCCTTCAACATGACCGGGCAGCCGGCGATCAGCCTGCCCTTGCACTGGACCCCCGACGGCCTGCCGGTCGGGACGCAGCTCGTGGCGGCCTACGGCCGCGAGGACCTGCTGCTGCGCGTGGCCGCCCAGCTCGAGCAGGCGCGCCCCTGGGCGGACCGCCGCCCCCGGGTCCACGCCTGACCACGGGCCGCCGGGTGGGTTCTCCCGACGGCCCGCTGGTCGCGGCTCAGCAGCTCGACTTGTAGAGGAAGGGCTTGACGTCGGGGTTGTTCATGTTCTCCTTGGTGACCACGACGAACCCGGTGCCGATCTTCTTCTGGACCGGCTCGCCCTTGAGGGCGGCGATCGCCTGCTCGACCCCGGCCTTGCCGATGTCGGCCGGCTTCTGGGCGATCAGCGCCTGGACGATGCCCTGCTCCAGGTCCTCGACCTGCTTGGGGCCCGCGTCGAAGCCGACGATCTTGACCTTCTCGGAAGCGCCGGCGCTCCGCAGCCCGGTCGCGGCCCCTTCGGCCGAGAACAGGTTGGTGCCGAAGATGCCCACCAGGTCGGGGTGGGCGGCCAGCGAGGCGGTCGCCTTCGCCGCGGCGATCTCCGGCTTGTCGTTGGAGTACTCCACCCCGACGGACTTCATGTTGGGGTAGTTCTTCAGCTCCTCCTCGAAGCCCTTGGCGCGGGCGTCGGTGGTCGAGATCCCGGGCTTGACGTTGATGACCAGCACCGAGCCCTTTTCACCGGTCAGCTTGGCCAGGGTGCGGGCCGCCTCGCGGCCGCCTTCCAGGTTGTCGGAGGCGATCTCCGACTCGGCCAGCTCGGCGCCGTTCTCGGTGGTGGTGTCGACGAACACCAGCTTGATCCCGGCCTGCTTGGCCACCGTCAGCGGCGGGATCATCGCCTTGGTGTCGGTCGGGGCGACCAGGATCGCGTCGGGCCTCTTGGCCACCACCGCGTTGACCACCGGGGTCTGCAGCGAGGCGTCGAACTCGTCGGGCGCGGCCACGTCGAGGGTCGCGCCCGCCGCCTGGGCCGCCTCCTGCGCCCCGCACTGCATGGTGACGTAGAACTGGTCGCCCTTGACGCCCTGGATGAGGGTCAGCTTGTACTGCTGCTGCGTGCCGCCGTCTCCTCCACCTCCCTGGTCGTCGCCGCCGCAGCCGGTGGCCGCGAGCGCGATCGCCACCAGGCCCAGTAGCCAGCGTCTGCGCATGGTCCCTACCTCCTCTCGCCGCGTTCCTGCGCGCGGCGCTTGAGCTGGTCGATGTAGACCGCCACGATGAGGATCGCCCCGACCGCGACCTGCTGCCAGAACGGCTGCACCCCGAGGATCACGAACCCGTTCTGCAGCACCGCGGGGATGAACACCCCCACGACCGTGCCGAGCACGGTCCCGATCCCCCCGAACAGGCTGGTGCCGCCGAGGACGACCGCGGCGATCGCGGCCAGGTTGTCGGTCGAGTGCCCGCCGATCGTGGTGGTCGCGAAGCGGGCGAGCGACACCATGCCCGCCATGCCCGCCAGGAACCCGGACAGCCCGTACACCTTGATCAGGTGCCGGTCGACGTCGATGCCGGCGCGCCGGGCCGCCTCGGCGTTGGACCCGATCGCGTAGGTGTACCGACCGAACCGGGTCATCGAGAGCGTGACCGCGCCGATCGCGGTCACCACCGCCGCGATGATGACCACGTACGGCACGCCCCAGAGCTGACCGATGCCGATGGTGGTGGTCAGCTCCAGGGGCACGCCCCGCACGTCGATCCCGCCGGTGATCAGCAGGGCCGACCCGAGCGCCATTCCCAGCGTCCCGAGGGTGACGATCAGCGGCGGCACCCTTGCCTTGGTGACCAGCACGCCGTTGACCACGCCCCAGGCCACGCCGGCGGCCACGCCGGCGACCAGCCCGGCCCCGATCGCGCCCCAGCCCTCGCCGCCGAAGGCAAGCATCACCTTGGCGGCGATCACCCCGGAGAAGACCAGCACCGACCCGACCGACAGGTCGATCCCGGCCGTGATGATCACGAACGTCATGCCCACGGCGATGATCAGCAGCCCCGAGGCGTCGGCCGCGATGTTGCGGAAGTTGAAGACCGTGGCGAACTGCTCGAAGCGCAGCGCGGCGAACCCGACCACGATCCCGAGCAGGATCAGGAACGTCCAGGTGGTCGTCTCGGTCAGCCGCCGGCGCAGCGCACCCTGCACGCCTTCCTGCTCCGCCTCGTCGGCCCGTTCGCCGTCGGCTGCCTCCGACACCTCGCGGATCTCGCTCTCGCTCACCTAGGCCACGTCCTCGTTGCCGAGGGCGCCGGTCATGGCGGCGATGACCTGCTCCATGGTGGTGTCGGCGGCGCGGAACCGGGCCACCCGGACGCCGAGCCGGAGCACCTCGATGCGGTCGGCCAACTCCATCACCTCCGGCATGTTGTGGCTGATCAGCACGACACCGATGCCGGAGTCGCGCACCCGGCGGACCAGGTCGCGCACCCTGGCCGACTGCACCACGCCGAGCGCGGCGGTCGGCTCGTCCATGAACACCACCTTGCTGACCCAGGTGGCGGCCCGGCTGACCGCGACGCTCTGGCGCTGACCGCCCGACAGGTTGGCCACCATCGCCCCTGTGTCCTGCAGCCCGATCCCGAGGTCGGCGAACGCCTTGTTGGTCCGGCGGCGCATGCCCGCCTTGTCGAGGAACCCGAGCCTGCCGAGCGGTCCGGGGCGGACCAGCTCGCGGCCGAGGAACAGGTTGGCGGCCGGGTCGAGCTCGGGCGCCAGTGCGAGGTCCTGGTAGACCGTCTCGATGCCCAGCTCGCGGGCCGCGACCGGGTTCGGGACGGTGACCTGGTGGCCCTCGAACCAGATCTCGCCGCCGTCGGGGGCCAGGGTCCCCGACAGGATCTTCACCAGGGTGCTCTTGCCGGCGCCGTTGTCGCCGACCAGCGCAGCCACCTCACCCGGGTGGACAGCGAAGTCCACGCCCCGCAGCGCCCGCACCCCGCCGAAGCTCTTGACGATGCCGCGCGCCTCCAGCAGCGGTTCGGTCACCGCGAGCTCCTCTCTCGTTCGACGTCGGTCGTCTCGGGCAGGTCGTCGATCCCGGTGAAGCGGCCGGTGGCGATGCCGGCCAGCAGCGCGGCGCCACGGGCGCCCGCCTCGGTGACCCGTGGCCACTCGAACGCGCCGAGCACCGCCCGCTTCACCGAGCGGGCGGCCGGGCTGCGGGCCCAGCCGCCGGCCAGCACCAGCCGCCGGCTCGGTCCCGCGACCGACTCGATGTGGCCGCGTAGCTCCGCGGCCCGCTCGGCCACCGCCTCCAGCGCCGCGCGCCACACCAGCGCGGGCGTCGGGTCCGAGCCGATGCCCAGGAGCGCCGCCGACTCGCCGAAGACGTCCCGTACGGCCAGGCCGCCGCTGCCGGGCGGGGCGGCGGCCGCTGCCCGGTCGAGCTCGGCGCGCTCCCGCTCGTCGACGCCAAGGAGGTCCAGGAAGCGCCGCAGGCCGAGCCCGGCGCGGGACGCCCCCAGCAGGGCGTGCTGGCCGGGCAGGACGTGCCAGCCGACGGTGACGTGCGCCGCGACCAGCCGGCCGACGTCCTCGGGGGCGACCGGGGGCGGCACGGCCCGGATGAGCGCCTCGGCGGTGCCGCAGGAGTCGAACAGGTCGCCGGGGCGGGTCGCGCCCGCCCCGACCGACGCGCTGAGGTGGTCGTGGCCGGCCACGGTGAGCGTGACACCGGCCAGGCGTCGCAGGTGGCCCCCGCTGGCCAGGCCCGCCGGGCTGCCGGCCTGGACCAGGTCGGCCAGGAAGCCGGACGGCGCCTCGGCCCATGCGCATGCCTCCTCCCACCAGGCCCGCCGTTCCAGGTCGAGCAGGCCGGTCCGGGAGGCCAGCGACAGCTCGGCGACCTGCTCGCCGCCGAGGCCGTGGACCACCCACTCGGCCACCCCGAGCCAGCGCACCGCGTCGGCGACCTGCGGAAGGTTGGCCCGCAGCCACGCGAGCTTGGCGATCGAGAACAGCGGCCGCACCGGCAGGCCGGTCCGGGCCGAGAACCGCTCGGCGCCCAGCTCGGCGGCGAGCCGGGCCGCCTCCGCCTCGCCGCGCGCGTCGTGCCAGGCGATCGCCGGGGCCACCGGCTGGCCATGGCGGTCAAGCAGCACGCCGGTCTCGGCCATGCTCGTCACCCCGGCGCCGATCACCGGGCCGTCGGGAGCGTCCTCCAGGGCGTGCGCGGTCGCGGCCAGCGCCGCGTCCAGCAGCCTCCCCGGGGCCAGCTCGGCCCCGGTCGGGACGGCCGTCCACGGGGTCGGGACCGCGCCGTGGGCGACCTCGACGCCGTCGCTGGCGCGGACCACGGCCGCCTTGCACGCGGTCGTGCCGACGTCGATCCCGACCAGCAGGTCCCCACTCACCCGGGGGCCCCCCGACCGACTGGGGGGTTCGGGGGCAGGCAACGGACCGCCTCGAGCCGGCCGCGGACCTCGCCCGGTCCGGCGGCGAAGGGCACCAGCACGGTGTCGCCGCGGTCGAGGCCGAGGGAGCCGCCGAGGGTCTCCAGCCGGCCCGACCCGCCCGTGACGACCAGGATCGAGAAGGCGGCCTCGAGCGGGGCTGCCGGGTCCGGACGGAGCCGCTCGGCACGGAAGAACGGGTCCGCCTCGGCCGGGAGCAGCCGCTCGACCCCGGGCTGGGTGCCGTGCCGCGCCTGGCCGCGCAGCCGGTCCAGCTCGGCGAGGCCCCAGCCGGAACGGTCGACGCAGCGCAGGGCGAGGTCGAAGCCGAGCCCGAGGTGGCCTTCGTGGCGGCCGTCGACCGCGAAGCCGGCCCACTCCAGGAGGACGGAGAAGTCGGTCGGTTCCTGCAGCTCGACCAGCAGGACGCCCTCGCCGATCGCGTGCGGTACCCCGGCCGGGACGAGCACGGCGTCGCCCGGCGCCACCGGGATGGCGTTGAGGCTGGCCAGCAGCGCCTCCACCCGCTGCGCCTCGACCAGCTCGGCGAGCCGGCCGGGGTCCATCGCCTCGCTGAATCCCAGATGGACGACGGGCTCGGGGACCTGGGTGCCGGCGATGACCCACGCCTCGGTCTTGCCCCATGGGCAGTCGAGGTGGCGACGGGCGAAGTCGCGGTTCGGGTGGCAGTGGACCGGGAGGCGCTCGCCGGCGTGGAGCAGCTTGACGAGCAGCGCCGGGTTGGCGCCGTACGCCGCCGCGTGGCGCGGTCCCAGGAAGCCCTCCGGGTCCGCGTGGATCGCCTCGCGCAGGGTGCGCCCGTCCTCCAGCCAGGTCAGGCCGTCGGTGGCCGACCCGAAGGTGGTGGTGGTCGAGCCGATCCAGTCCTCGGGGGCGGTCTCGCCGCCGATCCCGCGCTCCGTGCCCCGGAGCTCGTCGATGGCCGGCCCACCCCGGTAGAAGCGCGGGACCCGGTTGGCGGTCAGCCGGATCGGCCGCATGGCGCCATCTCCGCGCGGGGCGGCGCCGCCCCGGGGCTCGGCAGGCGTCGTTTTGTCCATCCCTGCGGACCCTACACCGGTCGGCCCAGGCAGCGGAGCCCACGGGCGCGGCAGGCCAGCGGGCCGATATCCTGCCGTGGACTGGGTCGAGCGCGCGAACCCGCCCGGAGAGAGGAGCGCGGATGCGGTACCAGATCGTCGCCGAGGCATACCGCGACCTGGAGGGCGCCACCGCCCGCCTGGAGCTCATCGACCGCCTCGCCGCGCTGGTCGCCGAGACCCCCACCACCCTGCTGCCGACGGTGGCGTTGCTGTGCCAGGGCCAGATCGCGCCCGACTTCGCCGGCGTGGAGCTCGGCCTCGCCGAGCGGATGGCCGCCCGGGCGGTCGCCGAGGCCGCGGGCGTGACCGGCGAGCAGGTGCTCGCCAGCGCGCGGGAGCTCGGTGACCTCGGGCTGGCCGCCGAGGGGCTGCTGGCCGCCAGCGCCGCCTCGAGACCGGCGACCCTGGAGGTCGAGGTCGTGTTCGAGACCCTGCACCAGATCGCCCAAGCCCAAGGGACGGGCTCACAGGCGCGCAAGCTGGCCCCGCTGGCGGGGCTGCTCCGTGAGGCCACCCCGCTGGAGGCCCGCTACCTGGTCCGCACCGTCACCGGCTCGCTGCGCCTCGGGATCGGCACCGCCACCATCCTGGACGCCCTCGCCGAGGTCCACGCGGGTGGCCGCAAGACCCGTCCGGTGCTGGAGCGCGCCTACAACATCTGCTCCGACCTCGGCCTGGTCGCCGAGACCCTGGTCGGCGGTGGGCTGGCCGCCGTGGAGCAGATGCAGGTCCGGGCAGGCAACCCGGTGCGGCCGATGCTCGCCCAGCGGATGAGCAGCACCGCCGAGATCCTGGCCAAGCTGGGTGGGGCGTGCGCGGCCGAGTACAAGTACGACGGCATCCGGGTGCAAGCCCACCGCACATCGGATGGCCTCCTGGAGTTGTTCACCCGCCGGCTGGACCGCGTCTCCACGCAGTTCCCCGAGGTGGTGGAGCTGCTCGATCAGCGCCTGGGGCCGCGCGAGGCCATCCTGGAGGGCGAGGTCGTCGCCTTCGACCCGGCCTCCGGCGAGCTGCGTCCGTTCCAGGACGTGATGTTCCGCCGCCGCAAGTACGGCATCGCCGAGGCGACCAAGGACGTGCCGGTGAGCCTGTTCTGCTTCGAGTTGCTGTACGCCGACGGCGAGGACCTCACCCGCCTGCCCTACCTGGAGCGGCGGGCACGGCTGGCCGAGGCCGTCACCCCGTCCCCGCGGTTGCGGCTGGCCACCGCCGAGCAGGTCGACGACGAAGCGGCCCTCGAGGCGGTGTTCGAGCAGGCGGTGGCCGAGGGCTGCGAGGGGGTCATCTGCAAGTCGCTGTCCCCGACGGCGCAGTACCAGGCCGGGGCCCGCGGCTGGCAGTGGATCAAGCTCAAGCGGGACTACCGCACCGAGCTCACCGACACCCTGGACCTGGCGGTGGTGGGTGGGCTGGCCGGGCGGGGCCGCCGCGCCGGGATGTACGGGGCGTTGCTGCTGGGCGTCTACGACCCGGCCGGCGACCGGTTCCAGACGATCTGCAAGTGCGGCACCGGCTTCAGCGACGCCGAGCTCGCCGGGCTTCCCACGCGGCTGGCGCCGCTGGCCCGATCGAGCCGGCCCGCCAGGGTGGATTCGCGTTGGGCCGCCGACGTGTGGTTCGAGCCCACCCTGGTGGTGGAGGTGCTGGCCGCCGAGCTGACCCTGTCGCCGCACCACACCGCCGGGTGGGGCATCCTCAAGGAGGACGCCGGGCTGGCGTTGCGGTTCCCGCGCTTCACCGGCCGCTGGCGCGACGACAAGGCCGCCGAGGACGCGACCACCGTCGAGGAGGTCGTGGGGATGTTCCGGGCGGCCCGGCGAGCCCCCGCCGGCGCATGACGCTGATGCTGCTGGACGCCGCCAGCCTGTACTTCCGCGCCTTCTACGGGGTGAAGCGCGCGATGCCCGCGCCGGACGGCACGCCCACCAACGCGGTCCGCGGGTTCCTCGACATGGCGTCGACGCTGATCACGCGGTTCCGCCCCACCGACATGGTGGCCTGCATCGACCAGGACTGGCGCCCGGCCTGGCGTGTGGCGCTGCTCCCCACCTACAAGACGCACCGGCTCGCCGACCAGAACGCGGCGCCGGGAGGCGGCGGCGCGCCCCCCGGCGAGGCCGAGCCGCCCGGGCTCGCCGAGCAGGTCCCGATCATCCTCGACGCGCTCGCCGCCCTCGGCATCGCCACCGTCGGCGCCGCCGAGCACGAGGCCGACGACGTGATCGCCACGCTCGCCGAGCGGGCCACCATGCCCGTCGACGTCGTCACCGGCGACCGCGACCTGTTCCAGCTCATCGACGATGCCCGCGCCGTCCGCGTGCTGTACACCGCCCGTGGCGTCGCCAAGCTGGAGATCATGGACGCCGCCGCGCTCAGGGCGCGGTACGGCATCGCCCCCGCGCAGTACGCCGACTTCGCCACGCTCCGGGGGGACCCCAGCGACGGGCTGCCCGGGGTGCCCGGGATCGGCGAGAAGACCGCCGCCAGCCTGCTGGCGAGGTTCGGGACGCTGGATGCGCTCCTGGAAGCGGCCGCGGCGCGTGATCCCCGCCTCGCCGGGGTGGCGGGCAAGCTCGGCGCGGCCCGCGACTACCTCACGCGAGCGCCGCGGGTCGTCGGCACGGTTCGGACCCTGCCGCTGCCCACCGTCGACACCGCGTTGCCGCACACGCAACCGGACGTCGGGAAGCTCGCCGAGCTGGCGGCCAGGTGGGGGATCGGCAACGTGCTCGGCCGCGCGATGAAGGCGCTCGGCTCAGCGCCGTAGCACCCGCAGGCCGTGGACGGCCGCGGCGCTGGGGTGGAGCAGCGGGCGGTAGCCGGCGGCGATCGTCGCGACGGTCGCCGGGGGCGTGAGCAGCTCGACCGGCGTGGCCGGCGGCAGCGGGACCGGGGCCTGGTAGCCGGCGAACGTCCACGGCAGCATGCCGCCGCCGGCCAGCAGCCCGGGAGCGCCGCCGGCGCGGATCATGACGCCGTCGGGCAGCTCGCCGGCCACCGCCGGTCGGGTCACCTGCCGGCGCGAGCGCGGGTCGACCCGCTCGGCGTGCAGGCGGGCGTCGATGTGGGAGGCGCGGGGCCGTTCCCGACCCCCCTGGGGTTCCCCGGACCCCTCCGCCAGCCCGTGCGCGCCGCGCCACGCCTCGGCGAAGGCGACGAAGTCGGCGCGGCGGCAGTACGCGCACGGGCGGTGCCCCGCCGCCAGCGCCGTGGCCTCGTCCAGGAAGAACAGCGCCGTCCAGCGCCCGGGTGGCATCGGGTCGCGCCGGACGTCCCTCCAGGCGAGCACGCAGCAGATCCACAGCTTGGACCGCCAGCGTGCGACGCCCAGCCGGCGGTCCGGTCCATGCAGGCAACCGCGGTTGCCCATCAGCAGGCCGCGCCCCGGGTCGGCGACGATCTCCCCGGTGGGCATGACGCGGTTCTGCAACGGCACTACAGCTCCACCGGCCTGCCGTCGTCCAGCACCCGCAGCGTCGTCCCGCCGAGCTGCTCGAGCTGCCGGTAGTGGATCGCCTTCCCGGTCGCCGAGAGCACCAGCTCGTGCACTGGCATGGCCACCTGCGGGCGCACCTGGCGCAGGTAGTCGATCGGCTCCGACACCTTCAGCCACGGCGCCCCGGCCGGGACCGCCAGCACCTCGATCGGCTGGCCCGGCGGGGTGAACGAGTCGCCCGGATGGAACAGTCGCCCGCCCAGCAGGTAGCCGACGTTGGGGACCACCGGGATGTCGGGGTGGATGACCGCGTGGTCGCGCCCGCTGACGCGCACCCCGACCCCGCCGACGTCCAGCTCGTCCCCGTCGTGGACGACCTCGATCTCCGCGCCGGCCTCGCCGAGCGGCTCGGCGCTGCCCTCGTCGCAGACGACCCGGACCCCGGGGTTACGCTCCAGGAGCCGCCGGAGCCGCTGGAGGTCGAGGTGGTCGGCGTGCTGGTGGGTGACCAGCACGGCGGTCAGGCCCTCCAGCTCCTCGAACCCGCCGGAGAGCGTGCCAGGGTCCAGCAGCATCCTGGCAGGCCCCTCCTCCACCAGCAGGCACGAGTGTCCGTACTTGGTCAGCCGCATGGCGCCTCCTCCCCTCCCGCTCATAGGCTGACAACCATGACCGATCCCGCGGACAAGCGCGATTGAGGTCCTCCTGGCCCTGGCCGCCGGCCTCGCCATCGCCGCGGTCAGTGTCGGGCTCATCGCGCTCGGGTAGCCTGCGTCAGGGAGGAGGGAGGTTCCGTGCGGATCACCGTGGTCGGACCGGCAGACCTGCCAGCGCTGCTGCCGCTGCTGCGCGCCTACTGCGACTTCTACGAGGTGGCGCCGAGCGACGCGGCCCTGCTCGAGCTGTCGTGGGCGCTGCTCGCCGACCCGCGGCGGGAGGGGCTGCAGCTCCTGGCCCGCGACGAGGCCGGCCACGCGGTCGGCTTCGCCACCCTGTTCTGGACCTGGCAGACGCTGTCCGCCGCCCGCGTCGGCGTGATGAACGACCTGTACGTGGCCGCCGAGGCGCGCGGCACCGGGGTGGCCGGCGGCCTCATCGACGCCTGCATGGAGCGCTGCCGCGAGCACGGCGCGACCGAGCTGATCTGGCAGACGGCCAGGGACAACGCCCGCGCGCAGGCCGTCTACGACCGGATCGGGGCGACCCGCGACGACCGGTGGCTCGACTACTCGCTGCCGGTCGACCCCGCCTGACCCGGCCCGCCGAGCTTGGCCAGCCGGGCGTGGGCCTGGTCGAGGGTGCGGGCGGCCTCGCCGAGGCCGGCCCACGGGTCGGGCAGCGCCAGCCGCTCGTCGATCGTGCGCAGCGTGTGCCGCCTGGGGTCGAACTCGTCCAGCTCCGACCAGTCCAGCGGGACCGATACGGGCGCGCCGGGCAGCGCCCGGACGGCGTAGGGCGCGGCCATGTGCTGCGCGTAGCCGTTGCGCCCGGTGTCGAGATACAGGCGGCCATGCCGGTTGGCGATGCGGCCCTCGGTGGTGAGATCGTCGGGGTGGCGGGCGGCGAGGACATCGGCGACGGCCATGCTGAACACGTTCACCTCATCGGTCTCGGCGGCCGGGACCAGCGGCACCACCACGTGCAGGCCACGCGACCCGCTGGACTTGAGGAACGACGGCAGCCCGAGCTCGTCGAGCAGCCCGTGCAGCGACGCCGCGGCCAGCCGCAGCACCCGCGGGTCGGTCGACGCCGGGTCGAGGTCGAAGACCAACTGGTCCGGGTGGTGGATGTCGGGCGCCCGGCTCAGCCAGACGTGCGGGGTGATGCAGGCCTGGTTGGCCAGGTAGACGAGGTCGTCGGGGGAGCGGCAGACCATGTAGGTGACCTCGTCGCGGATGGTGGCGTTGCGCGTGCGGCGGTTGGGCGCGGTGACCCGCTCGATCCAGTCCGGGAAGTAGTCGGCGGCCTGCTTCTGGTAGAAGCCGCCGCGGCCGATCCCGTTCGGGAACCGCTGCATGGCGACCGGCCGTCCGCTGACCAGCGGGAGCATCACCGGCGCGACCGTCTGGTAGTAGTCGGCCAGCTCGGCCTTGGTGATGCCGTCGTCCGGGAACAGCACCTTGTCCGGATGGCTGAGCTTCACCCGCTCGCTCAAGGTCGCACCGCCTCGTCTGGCCTCGCCGATGTCCTGGTGGGCGACGCGATTGTGCCAGCGGCGGCGCCCCGGATGGTTGACTGTGCGGGATGGAGGTGCGCCGTTCATGAGCCAGGGCGGGACCGAGGGCCTGCTGCGCGAGCTGGCGCCGCAGGTCCTCGGCGCGCTGGTGCGCCGCTACGGCCACTTCGACATGTGCGAGGACGCGGTGCAGGAGGCGCTGCTGGCCGCCGCGGTCCAGTGGCCCGGCCAGGGGGTGCCGGCAAGCCCGCGGGGCTGGCTGATCACCGTCGCCGCCCGCCGGCTGACCGACCAGTGGCGCAGCGACCAGGCCCGCCAACGCCGGGAAGCCACCGTCGCGGCCCAGCTCCCAGCCGGCGAGGCGCTCGCGCCGGGCCCCGGCGACGAGGAGCACCCGCCCGATCGCGACGACACGCTGACCCTGCTGGTCCTGTGCTGCCACCCGGCGCTCTCCCCGGCCTCGCAGGTCGCGCTGACCCTGCGCGCCGTCGGCGGGCTGACCACCGCCCAGATCGCGCGGGCGTTCCTGGTCCCCGAGGCGACCATGGCCCAGCGCATCAGCCGCGCCAAGCAGCGCATCAAGCAGGCCGGCGTGCCCTTTCGCATGCCACCGGAGCCGGAGCGGGCCGAGCGGCTGCGGGTGGTGCTGCAGGTGCTGTACCTGATCTTCAACGAGGGCTACACCACCACCTCCGGGCCCGACCTGCACCGCGTCGAGCTGACCGGCGAGGCGATCCGTCTGACCCGTGCCGTCCGGCGGCTGCTGCCCGGCGACGGTGAGGTCGCCGGGCTGCTGGCGCTGATGCTGCTGACCGACGCGCGGCGTCCGGCGCGCACCAGGACCGACGGCACCCTGATCCCGCTGGCCGAGCAGGACCGCGGCCTGTGGATCAAGCCGTCCATCGCCGAGGGTGTGGCGCTGCTCACCCCGGCGCTGGCCGGGACCCCGATCGGGCCCTACCAGGTCCAGGCGGCGATCGCCGCGGTCCACGCCGAGGCGGGACGCGCGCAGGACACCGACTGGCCGCAGATCCTCGCCCTCTACGAGCTCCTGGAACGGATCGCGCCCAATCCGATGGTGACGCTCAACCGCGCCGTCGCGGCGGCGATGGTGCACGGCCCCCGGGTCGGCCTCGACCTGCTCCGGCCCCTGGACGAGGATGCCCGGCTGGCCGGCCACCATCGTCTGGAGGCGGTCCGCGCCCACCTGCTGGAGCTGGCCGGCGACCACCAGGCCGCCCGCGCCAGCTACCAACTGGCCGCGCGTCGCACCACCAGCCTCCCCGAGCAGCGCTACCTCCAGGCCCGAGCCGCCCGCCTGGCGGCACGCTCCTCCTAGCCCTGACCGCCCGCGCCGGTCGTCTGGCCGACCTCGATCAGATGGCCGTCCGGGTCACGCATGTAGCAGCGGATTTCCCTGCCGTGGTCCTTGGGCGGGGTGAGGAACCGGGCCCCTCGTGCGCTCCATTCGCGGTAGGCCGTCTGGATGTCGGCCACGCGGATGTTGAGGAAGGCGCTGGTCCGGTTGGGGTCGCTCGGCGTCTCGAGCACGACCTCGGGCTTGTCGTCGGTCGGCCCGCCGCCGACGTTGATGATCACCCAGCCGTTGGCCAGCTTGACGATCGTCGGCTCGCCGTCGAGCACCGCCGTGCCGCCGAGCACACCGACGTAGAAGTCGCGCGAGCGCGCCACGTCCTCGGCGACGATGAAGTGGGTGAGCACGAATCCTTCGCTTGGGGCGGGGAAGTCGTCGCGTTCCATGGGCGCTCCTTCGGTGGATCGTGGTCAAGGGGATGGCGGGATGCCCATCTCGTGGATGACGCCGTCGCCGTCGTCGGCGACCCTCGAGTTCGTGCAGTCGCCCTCGCCGAGACGGTTGGCGTGCCCGGCCGCCGCGACCGTACCGCCGTCGGCCGCCGGCGCGCCGAACCGCACCCTGGTGTGGGGGACTTGGTCGCAGGAGGCGATCCCGCCCGGGGCGTTGGCGGCGTAGAACTCGACCCAGGTCGAGGAATCGCGAGCGGCCAGGTCGAGGCCGCCCCACCTCGCGGGCACCTGGATGCTGCCGACGGGCGTCTCCGTGCCGGCGGCCCGGTCGGTGACCGACGCGCTCCACCAGCCCGGACGGGTGCGGGCCACCCGCAGCCGGTAGGTGCGTCCGGCGGTCCACTCGTAGGCGAGCCGGCAGGTCCAGAACGGCGTGCCCTCGACGCCCTGGTGGCAGCCGGGGTTGTCGCCGCAGCCGACCGCCGACCAGACCGAGAAGACGGCCAGCCTGCCGACGCTGCCGTCGTCCCGGCGGTCGTGGGCCTGGAGCCCGAAGTACCCGGCGTCGCCGTCCTGGAAGCGCCAGGAGTGCGCCCAGAAGTAGGTCGTCGGGCCGGGGTCGACCAGGATGCTCAGGTCCCAGGCCAGAGCGCTGGCGCCGTGCGCGCCGGCCGGCCACCGCCAGAAGGTGTAGGTCCCCCGCGGTTTGACCATGGGCCGATCACCCGGCCCGGTGCTCGGCGATGGCGTCCCGGGCCGCGGCGATCAGGAGATCTTGGGCCCGTTGGACGACCAGCAGGTCCTGGGCGGCTATCCTGGCGAGGACCCGCTCCAGGCGCAGGCGACCGAGCTGCAGGAAGGCCTCCAGCTCCCGGCGTCCCGGCCCGGTCAGCCGGCAGACCACCAGCCGACGGTCCGCGGTGCCGTGCTCCCGCTCGACCAGCCCCGCCGCCACCAGCCGGTCCACCAGGCCACTGGCGGAGGAGATGGTGACGTTGAGCTCCCTGGCCAGCTCACCGACCCGCCTGGGCGCCTCCAGCAGCAGGTAGAGCGCGAGGACCTGCCGCATGGTCAGGTCGGGCTGGGCCGCGTCCGGCATGGCCCGGTCGAGCTGGACCGAGAGCGCGAGCGTATCCCGGTCCCGCTCCAGGATGCCGCGGACGATCTCGGCTCGCGAGCGGCGACCCATCGTGTGACCCCCCTCGGACGGCTACAGCAGCAACGACACAAGCGCCACCGCAAGGCCGATCGCGCCCGAGCCCGCGCCGATCAGCAGGGCGCGCCGGCGATCCTGGGCTCTCGCCTCGTCGGTGCCCACCCGCTCCTCGCGCCCCGGGGCGTCGAAATTGTAGACGCCCCGGAAGCCGAAGTTGGCGCAGAACCGCAGCCACGCCTGGAGGTAGCCGGCCGCGGCGAGGGCCGCCGGGAGCGCGAGCGTGAGGCGCCAGGCCGGGGCGGCGTCCAGGGCCAGCAGGACGGCGGCCAACCCCACCGTGAGGATCAAGCCGACATGCCCGGCCCGCCTGCGGCGGGCGATCTCTGCCGGGCCGATGTTGCATGCGCCCGGCAGGTACTGGTCGACCATCGGAGACTCCTTCGGATGACCAGAACGAATTGGATCACCCGAATGATACGCCTCCGCACCGGTCAGGGCTTGTCCGCCTCCATGGGCTGTCCCTGCCGGTACATCCGTGGCGGCTTGAGACCGGCGTACTGGCCGCCGTCGATGGGCAGGGTCGCCCCGGTCACGAACGACGACTGGTCGGAGCAGAGCCAGACGACGGTCGCGGCGACCTCGTCGGGCCGGCCGACGCGGCGCATCGGCGTGGACAGGCCGGCCAGCCGCTGCGCCTCCTCACCCGCGGCCTCCAGATGGTGGGTGAGGATCGGCCCGGGGGCCACGACGTTCACCCGGATGCCCTGGTCGGCGTAGTCCAGCGCCGCGACCTTGGTCAGGGCGATGATCCCGGCCTTGCCGGCGGCGTAGCCGGCCAGGTTGGCGACGCCCTGGAGCCCGGCGAGGGACGCCATGTTCACGATCGCGCCGCCGCCGGTGCGGAGCATCGCCGGGATCTCGTACTTCATGCCCAGGAAGGTCCCGCGGATGTTGGTGCGGATGGCCCGGTCGAAGCCCTCGGGGTCCAGCTCGGCCAGCGGTGCCGGCATGGGACCGTCGGTGGCGTTGTTGAAGGCGGCGTCGAGCTGACCGAAGGTCCGCTCCGCCTGCTGGACGAGCTGCTCGACCGACGCCGGGTCGCCGACGTCGGTGGGCACCGCCAGTGCCTTGCCGCCTTCGGCACGGATGCCCTCGGCGACCGACTCCAGCGCGTCCTTGTCGCGGGCGGCAAGGACGACGGCGGCGCCGGCCTGCGCGAACGCGCGGGCGGTCACCGCGCCGATGCCGCGGCTGGCGCCGGCGACCAAGGCGACCTTCCCGTCGAGCGACGGCCGCGGCGGCGTGGTGGTCGGGGTGGTCATGGTGTCCTCCCTGGATCGTGATGTGGCATGGCCGCCAGGTCCTCGAACGTCATCGCCGGTCCGGGGAGGGGCGCGCCGGGCGAAGCCGGCGGCCGCAGCCCGCCCAGGAGCAGCTCGAGGTGACGGTGGGCCAGGCGGTGGTTGACGGCGGGCGGGAACGGGCCCGGCAGCGGCCGGGACAGGCGCACCAGCAGCATGCCGACGTCCCCGGAGGCCGCGTCGGGGCGCAGCGACCCGTCGGCACGGGCCGCGCTGACGATCCGGTCGACCGCCTCGGTCGAGGCGCTGCGGGCGGCGAGGAGCTCCTCGTCCACCTGGAGCTGGCCGACCAGGACCGGCATGACCGCCGCGATGCGCAGGTCCAGCGCGCGGTGCAGGTAGCGGGCGAGCGCCCCGAAGGCGTCGGGCTCCTCGGCGAGCGCCGCGCCGGCCTCATGCGCGGAGCGGCCGAGGAGGTCGAGGGCGAGCTGGCGCTGCAGGGCCGGCCGGTCGGGGAAGCGCCGGTAGAGGGTGGCGATGCCCACCCCGGCCCGCCGGGCGATGTCGTCCAGTGGCGCGTCGGCGCCCTGCTCGACGAAGGCGTCGCGGGCGGCGGCCAGGAGCCGCTCGCGGTTGCGGCGGGCGTCTTCGCGCAAGTCTCTCCTCTATCCGGAGGATTTTCCTCCACTTGATCTCAGGATAGCACCACCCACGCGGCCGCGTAGGCGAGGCTGTTCGTCGCCACGTGGAGCATGACGGGGGCGAGCAGGCTGCCGGCGCGCAGGCGCAACCAGCACAAGACCACCCCCGCCAGCGCGGTCGCGGCAACGGCCGCCGTGGTCACGACCAGGCGGCCGGCAGGACCGTGGAGGAGGTCGGCCACGACCGGGTTGTAGCCGGACAGCCCGCCGGAGGGAAGCACGTGCCACAGGCCGAACAGCGCGCTCGACCAGGCGACCGCCACGCGCCGCGGCCAGCGCCGCAGCCCCAGGCCCAGGAGCACCCCGCGGAACAGGGTCTCCTCCAGCAAGGCCGTGCCGAGCGGGATGCGGACCAGGGTGGCGTACAGCAGCGCGGCCACCGAGTGCTCGTCGACGCGCCGGTCGGCGAACAGCTCGCGGGTCGCGGGAAGGGCCGCGCCCACCACCAGCAGCCCCGCCACCACCGCCGTCGCGACCGCGCCATGGCGCAGCCCGCCACCGAGGTCCGCGGCCGCCAGCCCGAGGTCGCGCGCGCCACAGCTCCCGACCCGGACCGCGACCAGCACCGCCAGCAGCGCGACGAGGAGCGCGGTGGGGACGTACAGCGCGGCGGGCACGAGCAGGTTGGTGGCGGCGTTGCCCGCCGCGGCGAGCGCGACCACCAGCGCCATGGCGAGCCCGGGGCGCGGACCCGCCACCCTACGGAGTCATTCCGCGGTCGCCTCGCCGCGCAGCCACTGGATGTACCGCTCCGCGGAGCGCTCCACCACGCGCCTGGCGTCCCCGCGAAGCACCGGCGCCCACCAGCCGCCGTAGATGCGGTCGAACCGGTAGGGCAGCACCGCCTCGACGACACCACGGACCGCCCGCTCGGGGAGCGGCAGCCGGTTCGGCGCGCTCCGCACGAACGTGACCCGGTCCTGGCCCGGTGTCACGAAGATGGTGTCGCCGCTCAGCAGCGCACCGGCGCCTGCGGCACCATCGGCCCAGTGCACGACGGCGCTGCCGGCGAAGTGGCCGCCGCACTGGACCAGGGTGACGCCGGGCAGCACCGGCATCGAGCCGGACCAGGTCGACGGCGGCCGGTCGGGCGGGCGGGTGAGCCAGGAGGCGTCGACGTCGGGCAGCAGGATCTCGGCGTCGAAGGCTCGGCTCCACTCGGTGATCGCGCCGTAGAAGTGCGGATGGCTGGCGGTGACCACGCGCAGCCCCCCGGCGTCCCCGACCGCCCGGAGGGCCCGCTCGTCCAGGAAGCCGGGCGGGTCCCACAGCAGGTTCCCCTCGGCGGTGCGCACCAGCAGCGCCCGCTGGCCGATGGCGAACGGCGGGTCGACGCCGATCCCGAGCAGGCCCGGCTCCACCTCGCGGACGTCGCCCTGGTGCCCGGCCGCGCGCAGCTCCGCCAGCGTGGTCCACCGCTGCCCGCTCGCGGGCACCCACTGGCGCTCGTCGGCGCAGATGACGCAGACGGCGGGCGGCGACCGGCCCTCCGGATAGTGGTTCCCGCAGGTTGCGCAGATCCAGACCGGCGCGGTCGCCTGCTCCGCGCCGTCAGGCCTCATCAACGAGGATCGGGTCGCCGACGGAGATGCGGCCGTCGTTGAGGATGTCCGCGTTGAGCCCGGCCCGGTGGATCAGCTCCTTGACGATCCCGGGCCGCGTCATCTCCTGCAGGTGCAGGCACGGCTCGCAGAGCTCGACGCCGAGGCACTCGACCTCGCCGACCCGGAAGCGCCGGCCGACCAGGTCGTTCAGGCGCACGCCGCGCACGACCACCTGGCGGCGCGACTGCGCGCCGGTGAGGCCGACGTCCTCCAGCACCTCCGCCTCGATCAGCGTCAGCGCCCGGCCCGGCTCGGCGCCGTCGCCGTGGAAGTAGCGGTCGCCCGCGAGCCCCTTGCCGGCGAACGCGCCGACGGAGTCGACCGGCGCGATCGCGTCGGACGGGCCGATGTTGATCTCCTCGACCTTCATGGGTTCGATCATCCCCGATGGCCGCCGCGTCTGTCGATCCGATTGGAGGCCGTTCGTATAGAGGGTGAGCAGCCGGCGCGGTGCCGGCGTGACCCCGAGGAGGAACCGTGCGCAAGGTGGTTGTGTTCACCAGCCTGACGCTCGACGGCGTGATGCAGGCGCCGGGCCGGCCCGACGAGGACCCCCGCGACGGCTTCGAGCACGGCGGCTGGGCCGCGCCCTACAACGATCCGGTCATGGGCGCCGTGGCGGCGGAAGGAATGGCCAACGCCGGGCCGCTGCTGCTCGGGCGGCGGACCTACGAGGACTTCTTCTCCTTCTGGCCCCACCAGACCGACAACCCCTTCACCGAGGTGCTCGACAACGCCCTGAAGTACGTCGCGTCGACGACGCTGGAGGAGCCGCTCCCGTGGCGCAACTCCACGCTCCTGGAGGGCGATGCCGCGGAGGCGGTGGCCGGGCTCAAGCGGCAGCCGGGCAAGGATCTCGTGGTCCTCGGCAGCGGCGACCTGGTCCAGTCGCTGCGGCGGCGTAACCTCGTCGACGAGTACGTGCTCCTGATCCACCCGCTGGTCCTGGGATCGGGGCGCCGGCTGTTCCCCGACGGCGGCGCGTCCGCCGCGCTCCGGCTCGTCGACACCAAGACGACGACCACCGGCGTGGTGATCGCGACCTACCATGAGGAGGGAAACCGATGAAGCAGTACCTGCTCAGCATGCATCAGCCCGAGGGAGATCCTCCTCCGCCCGAGGTGCTGGAGCCGGTCATGCGGGACCTCGAGGCCCTGGAGAAGGAGATGAAGGCCGCCGGCGCGTGGGTGTTCTCCGGCGGTCTGCACGCTCCGAGCACGGCCACCGTGCTGCGGCTGCACGAGGGCGAGGTGCTCACCACCGACGGCCCGTACGCCGAGGGCAAGGAGCACATCGGCGGGTTCACGATCATCAAGGCGCCCGATCTGGACCATGCACTGGATTGGGCTCGTAAGTACGCCCGGGCTGTCGCCCTCCTCCCGATCGAGGTCCGGCCGTTCCAGGGCGAGGTCGAGGACTGAGCGCCGGCGTGCCGACGCTGCCCGCCTCGGAGATCGAAGGTGTGTTCCGCCAGCAGTACGGTCGCGCGGTGGCGGTCCTGGTCGGCGTCTTCGGCGACATCGACGCCGCCGAGGAGGCGGTCCAGGACGCCTTCACCGCGGCGGTGCAACGGTGGCCGTCCAGCGGGCTGCCCCCGAGCCCGGCCGGGTGGATCATCACCACCGCCCGCAACCGCGCGATCGACCGCCTCCGCCGGGAGGCGTCCCGCGAGGACCGGCACGCCCAGGCCGCCCTGCTGCACGGCCAGCCGGGCGAACCGGCCGAGGAGGGCGCCGTGCGCGACGACCGGCTGCGCCTGATCTTCACCTGCTGCCACCCCGCGCTCGCCACCGGCGCCCAGGTCGCGCTGACGCTGCGGCTCCTGGGAGGGCTCACCACCGCCGAGATCGCGCGCGCCTTCCTGGTCCCCGAGCCGACCATGGCCCAGCGGCTGGTCCGGGCCAAGGGCAAGATCCGCGACGCGAGGATCCCCTACCGGGTCCCGAACGACGCCGACCTCCCCGGCCGCCTCCGGGCCGTGCTGGCCGTCGTCTACCTGATCTTCAACGAGGGCTACGCGGCGAGCTCCGGCGACCGGCTGGTCCGCGAGGACCTCTGCGCGGAGGCCATCCGCCTCGGACGGCTCCTGGCCGAGCTCATGCCCGACGAACCGGAGGTCATGGGGCTGCTGGCGCTCATGCTCCTGGTCGAGTCGCGCCGGGCGGCCCGGACCACCCCGGACGGCGACCTGGTGCTGCTGGCCGACCAGGACCGGGGCCGCTGGGACCGCGACCGCATCGCCGAAGGCCAGGCCATCGTCCGGCGATGCCTGCGGCGCAACCAGCCCGGCCCGTACCAGATCCAGGCGGCGATCAACGCCGTCCACAGCGACGCGCCGACCGCCGCCGCCACCGACTGGCACCAGATCCTACGGCTGTACGACCAGCTCCTGGCGCTCGCCCCGAGCCCGGTCGTGGCCCTCAACCGCGCGGTCGCGGTGGCCGAGGTCGAGGGACCCGATGCGGCGCTGGCCCTCGTCGACGGCCTCGACCTCCAGGGCTACCACCTGTTCCACGCCATCCGCGCCGACCTGCTCCGACGCCTGGGCCGCAACGCCGAGGCGGCGCAGGCGTACGAGGCGGCGATCGCCCGCACCGGGAACGCGGCCGAGCGCGACTTCCTGCGGCGCAGCCGTCAGGCGCTCACCCGCCCCCGATGAGGCGCGCGCCAACGGGCATCCCGCTGCCCGCGTGGATGATCAGGTGTCCGACCCGGCCGGGTGGCCGGCCCGGAGGGTCCGCACCCCCGCCCCCGTCCGCATGGGCAGGCGGACGGTGAACCGGCAGCCGCCGTTGAGGTTGGCCACGGCGACGGTGCCGCCGTGGGCCTCGACCAGGCCCCGCGCGATCGCCAGGCCGAGCCCGGCGCCGGTGGTCGTGCGGGCGGGGTCGCCCCGCCAGAGCCGCTCGAAGACCCGGGGCAGGTCCGGCTCGGGGATGCCGCCGCAGCCGTCGAGGACGTGCACCTCGGCGGTGTCGGCCGTCTGCCTGGTGGTGACCAGGACCCGGCCCCCGGCCGGCGTGTGGCGGATGGCGTTGACGACCAGGTTGGCGAGCACGCGGCCGATCTGGTCGTGGCCGACCAGCACCGGGGAGGCGACCGCCTGCAGGTCGGCGAGCAGCCGCACGCCGGAGGCGGCCGCCTCCGGCTCGAACCGCTCGAGGACCTCGCCGACGAGGTCCCGCAGGGTGGTCGGCTCGATCTGGAGCTGCAGCGCGCCGGCGTCGATCTGGGCCAGCTCGAACAGGTCGTCGACCAGCCGGGTCAGGCGCTCCACGTGGCCGGAGAGCGACGCCAGGTAGCGGCCGCGGGTCATCTCGTCGGGGGCGACGTCGTCGGCCAGCGCCTCGGCAATGACCCGCAGGCTGGTGAGCGGGGTGCGCAGGTCGTGGGAGGCCCACGCGATGAGGTCGCGGCGGCTGGCCTCCACCGCGCGTTCCCTGCCGAGCGCCTCCGCCAGCCGAGCGGCCGCCGTGTTCAGCGCCGCGGCCACCGCGGCCACCTCGGCGGTGCCACCCAGCGGTGCCCTGGCGGTCAGGTCGCCCGCCTCCAACCGTGCCGCCGTCGCGGCCAGCGCCTCCAGGTCGCGGGCGGTACGGCGGGCGCCGAGCAGGCCGTAGGCCACGCCGGCCCCGGCGGCGACCGGCAGGGCGGCGAGCACCACGGCCAGGTCGTGCTGGCTGATGAGCATGCTGCCGCTCACCGCCCCGATCGCGGCGGCGGCCGCGGCCGCGGTGACGGCGGCGGCGATCGCGTCCTGGGTGGCGGTGGTGCTGCGGCGCCGGCGCAGCAGCGCCTGCAGCGCCAGCCCGACCGTGGCCACGGTGAGCGCGCCGGCCGCCCCCAACCCGAGCACCACCACCAGGTCGCGGGGCGGGATGCCGACCAGGGCGGCCACCAGGACGCTGCCGCCCAGCCCGGCCGCGAGCGCCACGGCAGTCGGCAACGGGCCGGGCCGCGACGGCTTCATGCCCTGTCCTCCGGTACCGGCACGAAGCGGTAGCCCACCCCGTACACCGTCTGGACCCGCCGCGGGTCGGAAGGGTCGGCCTCGACCTTCTCGCGCAGCCGGCGCACGTGCACCGTGACCGTCGAGGTGTCGCCGACCCAGCGATAGTCCCAGACCTGCTGGAGCAGTTGCCCGCGGGTGAACACCTGGCGCGGGTGGCGGGCGAGGAACCACAGCAGGTCGAACTCGCGAACCGTCAGGGCGACCGGCCTGCCGGCGACCTCGACCTCGCGGGCGGCCGGGTCGATGACCACGTCGCCGGCCCGCAGCGGGCGCCCGACCGCCGGCTCGCCGACCCTGGCGCGACGCAGCACGCTCCGGACCCGGGCGACCAGCTCGCGGGGGCTGAAGGGCTTGACCACGTAGTCGTCGGCGCCGAGCTCCAGCCCGACCACGCGGTCGGCCTCGTGGCCCTTTGCGGTCAGCATGATGATCGGGGTCGCCGAGGCGGCCCGGACCTGCCGGCACACCTCGATGCCGTCCACGCCGGGCAGCATCAGGTCGAGCACGATGAGGCTGGGCGGGCGGGCGGCGATGCTGGCCAGGGCCTGGTTGCCGTCGGCGGCGAGCTCGACCTGGAATCCCTCGCGTTCCAGGTAGCGCTGGACGACCTCGCGCACGGTGGGCTCGTCGTCGACCACCAGCACCCGCTCGGACGCCATCGCGCGACCCACCTCCTCGTATGAGGGTGCCACGCGGCGACGGCGCCGCCAATCGACGCCCGCCACTGTCACGGCTTTGTAAGCGCCCAACCGTTGACGCCGGCCCGGCCGGCCGGCGAGGCTGCCGGCATGCGGATCCTCGTCACCGGCGGTGCCGGCTTCATCGGCAGCCACGTCGTGGACGGGTTGGTCGCCCTCGGCCACCGGGTGCGGGTGGTCGACCGGCTGCACCCGCGGGCGCACGCCGGCCGGCCCGACTACCTCAGGGAGGAGGTCGAGTACCTGGAGGCCGACCTCGGCGGGGCGGCGGTGGACGCCGCCCTCGACGGCGTCGAGGCGGTGTGCCACCAGGCGGCCATGGTGGGGCTCGGCCGGGACTTCGCCGACGCGCCCGCCTACGTCCGCGACAACGACCTGGCCACCGCGGTGCTGCTGGCGGCGCTGCACGAGCGCCGGGGCCAGGTCGGGCGGCTGGTGCTGGGCAGCTCGATGGTCGTCTACGGCGAGGGCGGCTACCGCTGCGGCGCCCACGGCCCGGTCCGGCCGGCGCCGCGCCTCGCCGCCGACCTGCGCGCCGGCCGCTTCGAGCCAGGCTGCCCACGGTGCGGCGGCGCGCTGGACCCGGTGGCGGTCACCGAGGAGACGCCGCCGGACCCCCGCAGCGTGTACGCGGCGACCAAGCTCCACCAGGAGCACCTCTGCCTGGCCAGCGAACGCGAGGGCGGGCCGCCGGTGACCGTGCTGCGCTACCACAACGTCTACGGGCCACGGATGCCCCGCGACACCCCCTACGCCGGGGTCGCGGCGATCTTCCGCAGCGCGCTGGCCGCCGGGCGGCCACCGTCGGTGTTCGAGGACGGCCGCCAGCGGCGCGATTTCGTCCACGTCCGCGACGTCGCCGCGGCCAACGTGCTCGCGCTGACCGCGGCGCCCGAGGTGGTGGGCGGCTGGCGGCCGGGTGACGTGCGCCACGTCTTCGCCTCCCCGCGGCGGGCGGCCGAGCGGCTGGGGTTCCGTGCCGCCGTCGGCTTCGCCGAGGGCATGGCCGAGTTCGCCACCGTCCCGCTGCGGGCGCCGGTCGGCGCGTGAGCGGGGACCCTCCGGCCCGCCAGGGGACCCCCGACCCACCGGGGGACCCCCCGTCCCACCGGGGGACCCCCGTCCCAACGGGGCACCCCGCTGGGGTTCCCCGGACCTCTCCGGGGGGTCCCTCGGACCCCTCCGGGTCACCAGCGGGTCACGAACAGCAGCTCGACCGCGACCGCCTGGGCGGCGAGCAGCGCCGCGACCACCGCCGGCCGAGCCCGCCACGCGAGGAGCTGGCGCACGGCGGCGACCAGCAGCAGCGGGACCAGGAACTGGAAGATCCGCTCGACCTCCCCCCTGGTGAACCCCCAGCTCGCCGCCGCCAGCAGGGTGGCGAACGCGGCGGCGTCCACCGAGGCCCAGTCGCGCTCGCGGACGACCCCGGCGGCCCTGGCGACCAGCGCGGCCAGCAGCGGCAGCCCGAGCATCCCGCCGAACGCCAGCAGGTCGCCGGGAACCCACGGCAACCAGGGCCGCCCGGCCGAGCCGGGCGCCGCCCGGTAGACGGCGGCGACGGCGCGCACGGCGGCGACCGGGTCGTACCCGGTGGCCAGCCAGCACAGCCCGGCAAGGGCCAGGACGGTGCCGGCGGTCAGCGCCGCCCACGCGAGCACCCAGGCGCGGTCGGCGCGCAGCCGCCCGGCCGCGCGCACGCCGAGGAACACCAGCAGCAGCGCCGACGAGTAGGTCAGCATCGAGGCGGCCCACAGCCCGACCCCGCCTGCCAGCGTCCAGGGCGTCGACCGGCGCTGAAGGCCCCGGTGCGCGGCCAGGACGGCGGCGCCGAGCGCCACCGCGAACACCGCGTCGGCGGAGGTGGCGACGTACAGCACCACGACCGGTGACAGCGCCCACGCGGTCAGCGCCCAGCGGCCGCCCTCCTCGCCGAGCTCGTCCCGGGCCAGCGACCCCGCCACCGCGGCTCCCAGGCAGCCGATGGCGACGGTCCCGAGCGCCGCCCCGTCCAGGCCGGGCCACACCCGGTCCAGCAGCTCGTACACCACCATGGCGCCGGCGGGATGGCCGGCGGCGTGGGACGGCAGCGACGCCAGCAGCTCCGGGAAGCCGCCCAGGAAGGCCGCGACGCCGTGGACCTGGCCCACCCCGGCCGGGTACTCGCCGGTGGAGTCCAGCGGCGCCGTCCAGCCCCTCGGCCCGTCGCGGAGGGCGGCAACGGCCAGCGTCAGCGGCAGCTCCAGCGCCACCGTGGCCGCCACCCGCACCGGCCAGCGGGCCCGGCTGCGATGGAGGGCGACCACCGCGACGACCGCGCCCGCCGCCACGGCCCCGGCGGGCAGCGCCCAGCGCGACAACTGGACGTCGAGGAACAGGTAGAAGGGGAAGCTGTGGTACCAGGGCACGCTCGGGGTGCTCCACGGCACCCGCCCCCAGCCGCGCATCGCGAACGTGCCCAGCGCCCCGAACGCGACCACGGCGACGGCCGTGGCCGCGGTGGCGCGGCCGAACCTGCTCTGCATGGGACCACGCTAGCCGCGCCACGGCCCGCCTTGCGGGATGTCGCGGCTTCGTAAGGACCGCGACCGAGGGGTGTGAGAACCACCCGCCACAGTGGCCGGGTGATGGACCTACGCCGCGTGTGCGTCATCCTGCCCGCGCTGGACGAGGCGGACGCGCTCCCCGCCGCGCTGGCGACGTTCCCGCCGGGCGTCGACCTGGTGGTGGTCGACAACGGCTCCACCGACGCGACCGCGGCGATTGCCGCCGCCCACGGGGCCAGGGTCGTCCACGAGCGGCGCCGCGGCTTCGGGTCGGCCTGCTGGGCGGGGGTGCTGGCCGCCCCCGGCGCCGAGGTGGTCGCCTTCGCCGACGCCGACGGTTCCTTCGACGGCGCCGACCTCCACGCGGTGGCCGGTCCGGTCCTGTCCGGCGA
>WNFU01002917.1_pt1 | contig 46508 bp, 40 predicted proteins | sample 5400121 | NCBI WGS metagenome assembly WNFU01 (sample SAMN13153360, study PRJNA577476) | soil metagenome | isolation source: 100 cm soil or saprolite under grassland replicate 1 | place: USA:California | collected 2016-06-15 | reverse complement strand
GCGAGGACCTGCGCCTCATCCTCGAGCGCGAGCGTGAGCGGGACGAGCGACCGGTCGTCGGCGCGCTGCTGTTCTCGTGCAACGGTCGCGGGCAGGCGCTCTTCGGCCAGCCCGACCACGACATCGGCGCGGTGCAGCGCGCGTTCGGCACCGTGCCGGTCGCGGGCTTCTTCGCGGCGGGGGAGCTCGGCCCCGTGGCAGGCCGCAATTTCCTGCACGGCTTCACGGCGTCGGTGCTGCTGGTCAGGGATCGGAAGCCGTAGTCGCTGGTCCGGGCCCCCAATGACGTATTCGGCGGCCGAGCGGACACGCCTTCTCTGTCCGTTGCGCGCAGGCGTCCTGCGCAGCCGTGCGATCGCCTCGCACGCGCGCAACGCCGTTAGCGGGACCAGATAGGTCTCTGCGGTGTCCGGGCAGTACACGCCGAACGCGTCGACCTGTCCGCGGTAGCCGTTCTGGCGGGTGTTGTGGCCGCTGATGCTGTAGAGGCGGAACTCAACGGTCCCACCCCGTAGGCGACCCGTCTTGCACTGGATCCGCGAGAACGTGCCATCCTCGTTGTCCACGAGGAGGTCGTACCGCGTGGCAGACGACAGGGGTCGCAGCAGCCTCTTTCCGGCGCGTACGAGCGCGAGCGCAACGGCGAGTTCCGTCTCGTCCCCGCGTCCCGTCGTCTCCTGCCACGTCTTCGCGCTGCGATCGGACACTCGTGGCTCTTTCGTCTCCCGCTTGCTTGATTCCAGGGATCACGCGGCTGCTGCGCGCGGATAGTAACGCAGCGTTACTAACGTTGGACCTGCTCCCGGTCCCGGAGGTCGCTCGCCGGCTCGACCGGAATCCTCAACTCGTCAGGCGCTGGATCCGCGAAGGGCGACTTCGCGCTCAGAAGTTCGGGCGCGACTGGCTGGTGCGCGAGCGAGAGTTTGAGAGGTTCCGGAAGTCAGTACCCAGCCGACGGGATCGCTGACGCAACGAGAGGGATCGCTGACGCAACGTAGGCGACCATCTATGATTCGGGTCTCACGCGGAAGTAGCTCAGCCTGGTAGAGCGCCAGCTTGCCAAGTTGGATGTCGCGGGTTCGAATCCCGTCTTCCGCTCAGTAGCGCCGCCCGAGAGGGCGGCGTCCGTGTTCCTACGCGGTCTTCGCGCTGCGTAACGAGGCTCGGGCCAGAGCCCACGTGATCGTGAGCGGAAGCAGCACGATCGGGATGTAGATCGGACCAGCGCCGAAGCTGATCACCGAGGTCGCCTCGAGCACGAGCGCGAGCGCGAGCGTCACGAGCGACATCGACCGCGTCCACACACCGGCCACTGCGAGCAACGGGGCGAGCGACCAGACCGCGAGCGCCAGCGCGGGCATCGGCCACCACACCGACTGCATCTCAGCGAGGCTCGTCGACTCGCAGCGAGCTGGCGCGAGCGTGACGACCGGCTGCCCAGGTCCGGTCTGCCCGATCGTCCCCGTCGTGCAGCGCATGCCGGTCGGTGCGAAGACGAGGATGAAGAACGCGCGATGCCAAGGCCTGCCGTGATGAGCGACGCCACACGCGCGATCATGCCGGATCGTCGAACAGATGGTGCAGGAAGCGATCACGGTCCTCGAGGAACGAGCGCGTCAGCTCGAAGACGTCGGTGTCCTCGTACCGCGTCTGCGCGATCCCATCGTCCGAGAGCACGTAGATCCGCGCTCCGGGATACCCCAGCAGGACCGGCGAGTGCGTCGAGATGATGAACTGCGAGCCCTCCGCGATGAGGTCGTGCATGCGCCGCATCAACGCGAGCTCGCCGCGCACCGAGAGGGCCGCCTCCGGCTCGTCGAGGATGTAGAGCCCGTTCGGGCCGAACCGATGCGTCACGAGGGCGATGAACGACTCGCCGTGCGAGCGCTCGTGCAATGGCCGCCCGCCGTGTGACGCGACGGCCTCGGGGATGCTCTCCACGTACGTCGCGACGTTGAAGAAGCTTTCGGCGCGGAGGAAGTAGCCGGTCCGCGGGCGGCGCGTCCCGCGCACCAGCCGGACGTGCTCGTGCAGCGCCGAGTGCGACGGCCGCGTCGACACCGTCATGTGGCGGCTCCCGCCCTCGGCGTTGTAGCCGGCCGCGATCGCGATCGCTTCGACGAGCGTCGACTTGCCGCTGCCGTTCTCGCCGGCGAGCAGCGTCACATGCGGATCGAGCTCAAGCTCATCGAGCTGCCGGATCGCCGGGATCGAGAAGGGGTAGGCCTCGGGGTCGATCCGGTCGCGCTTCAGCACGACCGAGCGGATGAGGGCGTCGGCGGCTCGAGGCACGCCCGGAGCATATGTAGGGCCGGATCGGGGCTCCTCGCGCTCCGGCATCCGACGTGCCCCGCATCAGGCATGCGCACGCGATGGGCATGGCTCGCCCTGTCCGCCGCCGCGATCGTCGCGGCGGTCGTCGTCATCGCGCTGATCCGGCAGATATCGGACGGCGGGACGTCGCTCCGGTCCACGCCGAGCGTCGTGATCGCGATCCGCGACCTCGCGCGCCTCGAGACCGTCGAGTACCACGTCGAGCGCGTCATCGATCTCCGCGACCGCCAGTCGCTGCTGTTCGGCCTGCTGAAGACGCAGGATGCCATCCTCTTCGTCGCGGTCGGGCAGGTGACGGCGGGCGTCGATCTCGGCGAGCTCGGCGACGGCGACGTCGTCGCCGACCGCACGCGCGGCACCGTGCAGATCATCCTGCCGCCGGCCCGCGTCCTCTCGACGCGGCTCGACAACGAGAAGAGCTGGGTCTACACGCGAACGACGGATCCGCTCGCGCAGCGGCACGAGGACCTCGAGACGCGCGCACGGCAAGAGGCGGAGCGCACCCTCGAGCAGAGCGCGGTGACGGGCGGGATCCTCGACCGCGCGCGCATCAATGCGGAGCACACCGTCGCGAGCCTGGTGCGCTCGCTCGGCTACACGACCGTGACCGTCACGTCGCGAGCGCCGCAGACGCGCGACGCTACCGAAGATCCGCTGATGAGTACACGTGACGGATCGAGAACCGGTACGAGACGCGCTCCTGCGTCCGGAAGCGCTCCATCGCGCGCGCCGCGGAGGCCTCGCCGTCGTAGCGCACCGCGAGCCGATGTATCTCCGCGAGCGCGGACTCGCCGGTGGTGGACTCCCGCGCGCTGCCGCTGACGCGCACGAACCGGTAGCCGTCGAAGACGAGGAGCGACACGCGCGGGTCGCGCGTGAGGTCGCTCGGCTTCCGCCGCTCGCGGGCGGTGTTGAACATGATCTCGTCGCCGTCGAGCAGGTACCACATGACGGTCAGATGCGGCCGGCCGTCGGGCGCGACCGTCGCGAGCGCACCGAAGCGCGGGCCCTCGAGGAACGCCCGCTGCTTCTCGTTGAGCACGCCCGCGATCATAGGGACCCCGGTCGACCGCCCGCCGCTCGAGCGGGGCATGAGCGACCGGCTCGGGGCGATCCTCGCGATCGATCCGGTCTCTCCCGTGATGCCTTCGCGAGCGCGGCGTTCGATGGGTGGTGGGGGATCGCCGTCGCGCAAGGACCCCGTTCATCGCGATCGCGATCGTCGTTGCCGCATGCGGTGGCGCCGCGCCGCCTGCGGTGTTGCAGCCCGACGGTCCGGTCGAGCGGCTGACCGCGGTCGCGCGCGATCTCCTCACCCGCGCGAGCGAGCAGGTGGCCGGTCGTTGGGACAGCGCGCCGACGGGCATCGCCCAACGGGCCATCGCTGACATCGACGCGTCGTACGGCGCCTCGACGACCCCGGCATCCATCGTCGAAGGCGGCGTGGTGCCGGTGCAGGTGCGCGTGCGCAACACCGGCGCGACGACCTGGCGCGCGAGCGGTCCTGAAGCCGTACGGCTCGGCTACCACTGGTACGACGGCAGCGGCGGCGCCGTCGTCTGGGACGGCGCGCGCGCGGAGCTCTCGCGGGACATCCCACCCGGACAGACCGCCACGTTCATCCTGGACGTGCGCGCGCCGCGCGCGAGCGGAGGGTTCTTCCTCGACTGGGACCTCGTCCAGGAAGGCACCGGCTGGTTCTCGTCGCGCGGCGTCGACATGAAGGCGGAGCGCGTCGTCGTGGCGCAGGACGGGGTCACCTTCTATGGCAAGGGCTGGGGACACGGCATCGGCCTGTCGCAGTGGGGCGCGCAGGGCTGGGCCCAGGGTGCGACCGGGGTGCGCCTCACCGGCGAGCAGATCGTCTCGAAGTACTTCCCCGGCGCTGAGCTGTCCACGCACCCGGCGTCGCTGCCGATCCGCGTCCTGCTGTCCGCGCCGTCGACGGGCTGTGTCGGGCGCACGATCCAGGACGTCACGCGCCTGTGGTCGGCCGGCGGGATGTGGCTCGTGGACGGCGCCGACCCGAAGAACGTGCATGCCGACGTCGGTCCGTACGGCTCCCTCGTATTCGAGGCGGTCGGCTCGACGCTCGTCGTTCGCGAGGACGGATCCGGCCGTGTCGTCGTCGAAGGTCCCGGCACCGTGACGCTCGTCCCGAAGCAGTGGTGGGACCCGATCGAGGTGTCGGAGAAGGGGCTCGCGTACCGCGGGAACATCCAGGTCGGCACGCGCGATGGCGCGTTCCTGCGGGTCGTGAACTTCGTTTCCTCCGATGACTACATGAAGGGCGCGCTGCCCGGCGAGATGCCGAGCCACTGGGAGCTCGAGGCGCTCCGGGCGCAGGCCATCACCGCGCGCACGTACGCCGCGTGGCGCCAGTCGACCGCGGGCGACCGCACGTGGGACGTCCGCGACGACACCGCCGACCAGTGTTACGGCGGCCACAGCTTCGAGAGCTCGCGCACGACGGCGGCGGTCGAGTCCACTGCCGCGCGGATCCTCACGTACGACGGGAAGCCGATCCGCGCCCTGTACTCCTCGGCGCACGGCGGCGTGAGCGAGAACGTCGGCTGCCTCCTGGACGCGAGGAAGGTCGGGATCACGTGGGAATGCGCCGAGGGCTGGCCCTACCTGGGCGTCGTCGAGGACCCGGCGGAGGCGCTCGCGCACGACATCCGCGGCGGGAACCCACACGATGACGTCTGGATGAAGCACTTCAGCGGCGCGGAGATCCGCGAGCAGATCCTCGAGGACCACGGCTTCGACATCGGGAACTACATCTCGATGGAGTTCAACATGAGCCCTGGCGGACGGCCGATCTCGGTCCGCGTTCGCGGCACTGACGGCTGGGTGGATCTGAAAGGCGACCGTTTCCTCCGCACGACGCTCGGGCTGAAGAGCACGCTCGTCCGAACGACCCCGTTCTGACCGGCGGCCGCTAGCATGCCGGCCGTGAGGCGACTCGTCGTGGCCGCGATGCTCGTGGCCCTGCTTGCCGGGACCGTCCTCGTGTTCCTCGCGTTCGACCGCGGGTCGCATTCGGCCAGCGACACGGTCCGGCCATTCGTCCTCACGATGGCGCCTGTCTGGATCGTCGCGCTCTGGTCCGCGCGGATCCTGCTGCGCGGGCGTCGCGCATAGCGCTCGAGAAGGCTCCCGAGCTCGATCGCGCGATCAGCGATGCCGTCGCCGGGCGGCGCTGCGTCTTCGTCGCCGGGATCCCCGGAGCGGGGAAGAGCCTCGTCGTCGAACGGGCCGCGCGCACCGCGCGTGGGATCGGCCGGCGGCCGCACCTCCTCCAGTGGGACGTCGCGCGCCTGCCGTTCGACTCGCCGGAGATCCTCGCGCGGTATCCCGAGGTCGACGGCGTCACGCACGCCGCGATCCGCCTCGCTGTCGGCGTCTGGTCGCGCGGCGCCGTGCTGCGCTGGCACCACGACCATCCGGAGGCCAGCGAGATCCTGATCGGTGAGACGCCGCTCGTCGGCGAGCGCCTCATGGAGCTCGCGCGTCCGCGCAGCGACGCGGTCGAGCCGCTCCTCGCGGGCGACGCGACGGTGTTCCTCGTCCCCGTGCCGTCACGCGAGGTCCGCCGCGCCATCGAGGAGGCGCGCGCGAGGGACGTGGCGGACGCCCGCGACGCGAAGAGCGCCGCGCCGCACCTCGTGAGCGCCCACTGGCGCGAGCTCGAGCGGATCGCGCGCGACATCGGTATCGGGGCGCGGGCATCGGGCGCGTATGACCCAGGTCTGTACGCGGAGGTCTACCGGCGCCTGCTGCGCCATCGCCGGACGGCGATCCTGTCGCTCGACCTGATCCTCCCGGTGAGCACGTCGGCGCATGAGCTCGCGACCGGCGCGACCGAGATCGTGCCCTCGCCCAGCGAGGTCGCAGCCGCGATGGCCGAGGTCGGGCGACTCACGGAGACCGAGATCGAGCGGCGCGCGGCCGAGTGGTACCGCGAGTGAGCGCGGGCACCATCGGTGGCGTCACGCTCCTCCGCCCGGCGTCGGTCGTCGCCGTCCGCCCCGTGTACGTGCTCGCCGGGATCGTCGCGCTCGCGGCATTCCTGCGCCTCTGGCGGCTCGACGAGGTCGGCTTCGGCAACCTGTACTACGCCGCGACGGTCCGCAGCATGCTCACGAGCCCCTCGAACTTCCTCTTCGGCGCGTTCGATCCCGCCGGCTTCGTGACGGTCGACAAGCCGCCGGTGGGCTTTTGGGTCCAGGCCGCGTTCGTCGCGGTGCTCGGCTGGAACGGGCTCGCGGTCCAGCTCCCGCAGGCGCTCGCCGGGATCGCCTCCGTGCCGGTCCTGTACGCGCTCGTCGCGCGGTCCTTCGGGACGGCCGCGGGGCTCATCGCCGCGCTCGCGCTCGCGATCACCCCCGTGAGCGTCGCGGTCGACCGCAACAACACCATCGACGCGCAGCTCGCGCTCATCGTGCTCGGTGCCACGTACGCGCTCCTGCGCGCGACGGAGCGCGGCGACCTCCGCTGGCTGCTCGCGTCGGCCGCGCTCATCGGGCTCGGCTTCAACGTGAAGATGTCGCAGGCGCTGTTGCCCGTGCCCGCGTTCGGGTTGGCGTATCTCCTGACCGTGCGCGCCACGTGGCTCCGCCGCGTCGCGCATCTCGCCGCGTTCGGTGCGCTCACGATCCTCGTGTCGCTCGCGTGGATCGCGGTCGTCGACCTCACGCCTGCGGATCAGCGGCCGTTCGTCGGCAGCAGCACGAACAACACGGCGCTCCAGCTCGCGACCGGTCACAACGGCGCCGCGCGTCTCGGCCCGCTCGCGATCGGCCTCGGCCGATCCGCGCCGGGAGCCGGCCCCGCGCAGCCCGGCGCCGTGCAGCCGCCCCCGCCCGGCGTGCAGTCCCCCGGACCCGGGCCGCAGAACGAGGTCGGCGAGAACGGGCCGCTGCGGCTCTTCAACCGCCAGCTCGCGGGCCAGGTCAGCTGGCCCCTGCCGCTCGCGCTCATCGGGGCGGCCGTCGCATGGACGCGCGACGGACGCCGCTCGCCGCTCACGCCGAAGCAGCGCGACGTGCTGCTGTGGCTCGCATGGCTGATCCCGACGGCCGTCTTCCTGTCCTTCGGCGGGATCATCCATCGCTACTACCTCGTGATGCTCGCGCCGCCGATCGCCGCGCTCACGGGGATCGCGATCACGTCGATCGCGGGGATGCGTGGACGCGCGCGCGCCGCGGTGGCGATCGCCGCGATCGGCGCGACCGCTGGCGTGACCTTGAACGCGATCGCGGCCGTCCCCAGCTGGTCGCTCCTGCCGGCGCTCACCGTGACGGCGGCCGCGCTCGCCGCCGCGGGGACGATCGCGCACGCCCGCTGGCCCCGGATCGGCCGCGCCCTCGCCCTGTGCTGCGCGCTCCTCGCGGTGCCGCCGTTCCTGTGGGCGACGACGCCCCTGGATGGCGGCGCGTCCGGCCTCCCGTACGCGTCGCCCGAGCTCCTGCGATCCAGCCCGCGTCCCGGCGCCCCCGGGCCGCAAGACGCGCAGCCGAACCCGCCCGGCGCGGGGTCATCGCTGGCGACGTATCTCCTCGCGCAGCGCGGCGAGGAGCGCTTCATCGCCGCGACCGGCAGCGCGGGCACGGCGGCGCCGATCATCGTCGCGACCGGCCTGCCCGTGATGGCGATCGGCGGCTTCTCCGGATCGGACCCGATCCTCGACCGCGATGCATTCGCGCGCCGGATCCATGAAGGGCAGGTCCGCTTCGTGATCGTCGACGACCGTCTTCGTCCGGATATCCGCGCGCTCGTGAGCGCGCGCTGCGCCGTCGTGCCTGACGCGCAGTGGCGCGGACGCCAGCCGCAGGGCGGTCCGGGCCAGCCGATGCAGCTCTTCGACTGCCGCGCGCTGTCGCTGCCGGTGGTCAGCGGAGGATGAAGCCCTCCGCGAGCGGATCGTCCGGCGCGACGAGGAACTCGTGGCGCCCCGTGATCCACGCGCTGCCCTCGACCTCGGGTACGACCGCGTCGTAGCCGGCGAACCGCGTCGTGCGCGCGACGCGGCCACGGAAGCGGGTGCCGATCAGGCTCTCGACGACGATCTCGTCGCCCTCGCGCATCCGGCCGCGCGTGCTCGATCGCGACGCGCCCCGACACGCCCGTCCCCGTCGGCGACCGGTCGACCTCGCCCTCGGCGAAGATGCAGACGTTGCGGATCGTCCCACCGAGATCGCGCGCGGGGCCGTGGAAGATCGTGCCATAGAGGAAGCCGAGCGTCGGCTCCGTCGCAGTCCGTCGAGGTGGCGCTGCGCGTACACGCGCTTCTCGGGGATCGTCGCGCCGGGTATCGGATCGAGACCGTCGATCACCACGCGCAACGGCTCGCCCGCGGCATGTGCGTCGATCGTCCGGATCGTGCGCCAGCCCTGCGGCGCCCGCCACGCGATCGCGCCCTTCGCCATTCCCGATCCTAGTATCGTCGCGCCGCATGCTGCGACCGGTCTGGGCGGAGTCTTACAACGACCTGGTCGTCCTGGCGGTCATCGTCGCCCTCCTCGTCAACCTGTTCTTCCTCTTCAAGGTCGTCCCCTGGTCGAAGCCCGGGTCGTGGCGCCGCATCTGGGCCCTCGCGGCGATCGCGTCGGCCATGTTCATCCTGTCCGAGGCCGCGATCCTCACGGACAACTCGATCACCGCGCTCGACAGCTCGCACCAGATCCCGCTCTTCGGCGCGCTCCTCGCCGGGGCGACGGGGTTCTTCCTCGTCTACACCGACGCGTACCGCGCCGCGGAGCGGTCCCGGATCCTCGCCCTGACCGACCCGCTCACGGAGCTGCCCAATCGGCGCGCGTTCGAGGAGCGGCTGAAGCTCGCGTTCGAGCGCAAGGAGCCCTTCGCCCTCCTCTACGTGGACCTCGACGGGTTCAAGCAGATCAACGACCGGCTCGGGCACGCCGCGGGCGACGACGTCCTCCGCGAGGTCGGCGCGATCCTGCGCCAGGCCGTGCGGCAGGCGGACATGGCGTCGCGCATCGGGGGCGACGAGTTCTGCCTGCTGCTCGCGGCGGCGGACGCGGACAGCACCCGGGTCGTCGCGGAGCGCGTGCTCGCCGGCCTGCGCGCCCTGCCGATCTCGCGCGGCGCGCCCCTCAGCGCGTCGTTCGGGATCGCCACGCACCGCGACGGCAGCGACCCAGAGGAGGTCGTCGCCGCGGCCGACGCCGCGATGTACCGCGCGAAGCGCGAGGGTGGCACGCGGATCGCGTTCGCGCCGGGGCTCGCTCCCGCCCAGGCACGCACCAGCGCGTAGACGTATGGAAGGGATACCGATGAAGACGATCGGCGAATATCTCGTCGAGGACGGCGCGATCACACCGACGCAGGTCGAGACGGCGCTCGCGAAACAGCGCGACATCGCGGCTCGCGGCGAGAAGAAGCGGTTCGGCGAGGTGCTGCTCGAGATGCGCCTCGTCAGCACCGATCAGCTCCAGCGCGCCATCGACCGACAGCAGCTGGAGCGTACCTAGCGTCTAGGGCACCCCCGGCACGAGCGTCGGTACCGCGATGGTCGGCACCGGCGCGAACGTGATCAGCGGGGCGACCGTCGGAGTGAGCAGCGGGGCCAGCGAGGGCGCGAGTGTCGGTGACCGCGATCGTTGGCTGAGGCGTCACCACGATCGTCGGCAGTGGCGTGATGGCGATCGTGGGCAGCGGCGTTGCGACGATCGTCGGCGTGACGACCGTCGGCGCGGCTGTCGGCGCGAAGGTCGCGATCGGCGCCGGCGCGACCGTCGCGAGCGGCGTCGCGAGGATCGTCGGCGTCACGGCGCTCGGAGCGACGGCGGGCGCTGCGGTCGTGGGCGTGGCCGTCGGTGACGACGCCGGCAGCCGCCGCGGCGCGGGCGTGAGCACCGCCTGGACGAGCACCGGCCCGATGAACGGGAGCGTCACCGTGATCGGTCGCGCCGGCGTGCCGCGCGCGGCGGCGACGCCGGCGACGATGGCGTCCGGCACCGGCGCGAAGGCGAGAGCGAGGCCGGCGGCCAGGGCCGACCCGATCAGGAGCGGGGCGGTCCACCGCCCGAGCGTCAGCTTCCCCACGACCCGACGGTATCCCTACAGCGGCTTGGCGCGGGTCAACGCACGGTCAACGATCTGTCGCCCGCTGGTCGCAGACCGGCCAGATCGCCGAACAGGCGCAGGTGGTCGCGCAGGTCGCGGGTGATGAGGAAGCCGTCGCGGACGTGCTCGCGGCCCGCCACGCCCATGCGCTCGCGCAGGGAGGGGTCCCGCAGGAGCCGCAGGCAGCGGTCCGCGCACTCCTCGGCCGAGGTGACGAGGAATCCGGTCTGGCCGTCGACGATCTGCAGCGGGATGCCGCCGACGGCGCCGCCGACGACGGGGATCCCCTTCCAGAGCGCCTCGGCCACGACGAGGCCGAAGCCCTCGCGCAGCGACTTCTGGATGACGACGGTCGCCGCGCGCTGGAAGGCGTTCACCTCGCGGTCGCGGACGCCGTCGAGGTTCGTCAGGCAGCGCACGTCGGGATCGCCGCCGGCGTGGGCGATGCTCCGCGCGAGGAATTCCTTGCCCTCGGGGTCGTCGTCGGCGAGGGACCCGATCATCGCGAGCTGGACGTCCGGGACCTCGGCCTTCACGAGCCGGTACGCGTCGATGACGCCGTTCGGGTCCTTCCATGGATCGAAGCGCGAGACCTGCACGAGCAGCGGACGCCGGTCGTCGAAGCCGAAGGCGCGGACGATGAGGCGGGCCTCGTCGAGCGTCATGGGCGCGTTCTTCTCGGCGAACGGGTCGATCGAGGGCGCGCTGAAGACGACGCGCTCCATGTCGAGATCGGGCTGCGCGAACTGCGGCATCGTGAAGATCGCCGCGTCGTGCTCGCGCACGTACGGCCGCAGGAAGGACCACACGGGCTGGTATGCCGCGGTGAGGTCGATATGGCAGCGCCACGCCCACCGTGCGCGGTCGCCGTCGGCGAAGTGGCGGAGCGCGACGCCCTGCGGATCGTGCGCGATGACGTGGTCCACGTCGGGGAGATCGACCGCGTTCTCGCGGTCGGTCTCGAGGAACAGCTCGCGCATGCCCTCGGTGAGATCGAGCGGCATCCCCTGCAGCGCGTTGTGGATGCGCTTCGTGACGTCGAAGAAGGCGAGGTCGTCGGTCTCGAGGACCATCCACGTCGTCTCGAGACCGACGTCGTTCATGAGCGGGACGAGGTTGTGGAGGATCTCCGCGACGCCGCCGCCGTACGACGTGGCGTTGATGTGCAGGACGCGCGCGCCGCGGAGCGGCTCGGCGAGGCGCTGGATCTCCGTGATCCGCTGCTCGCCCACGATCGTCGCGTATTCGTCGAGCGACTTGGTGCGGACGCTGACGGGACGCATGGTCCCATTGTGGGCCGCTACCGGCGGAGGATCGCGACGGACTCCGCCGGAAGATGAAGGATCCGTGACGACCGCGAGATGCGCTCGTCCGACGCGAGCGCAAGCTCGCCCGCGTCCTCTGCGACCGGGACATCGGCCGGACGATCGAGGGCGAACGCGAGCGTGATCGGGCCGCGCGTCATGCGGAGCCAGCGGCCCTCCTCGTCGCAGGCGATCGCGACGGCATCGCGCCGGCCGTCGCGCAGCTCGGGGACGGCGCGCCGGAGCCCGATGAGCGAGCGGTGCCAGTCGAGGAGCGAGCGGTGCGGCTCGCGCGCGGGCTCGGCCCAGTCGAGCTTCGACCGCGCGAACGCGTCGGGCGACTGCGGGTCGAGGATCTCCTCGGGCCGCCAGCCGAAGTGCGCGAACTCGTTCCGCCGTCCCTCGCGCACCGCGCGCGCGAGCCGCTCGTCCCGGTGGTCCGTGAAGTACAGGAAGGGTGTCGCAGCGCCCCACTCCTCGCCCATGAAGAGCATCGGCACGTACGGCGCCAGCAGGACGACGGCCGCGGCGATCCGGAGCCGCTCGGGCGCGACGAGGTGGGTGAGCCGCTCGCCCTTCGCGCGGTTCCCTACCTGGTCGTGGTCCTGCGCGAACGCGATCGCGCGATGTCCCGGCAGATCCCCGAACGGGCGCCCGTGCGACCGGCGCCGGAACGCGGACCAGCGCCCGTCGTACACGTACACCTCGCGCAGCGCCTTCGCCAGATCCGCCATGCGCCCGAAGTCGCCGTAGTAGCCCGTGCGCTCCCCGGTGAGGAGCGCGTGCAGCGCGTGGTGCACGTCGTCGCTCCACTGCGCGTCGAGGCCCCAGCCCCAGCGGTCGCGCTCGCGCACGACCTTCGGATCGTTGAGATCGCTCTCCGCGATGACCCAGATCCGGCGGCCGAGCTCGCTGCCGAGCCGCTCCACGCGGGCGGTGAGCTCCTCGAGGAGCGGCGTCGCGGAGCGATCGAAGATCTGATCGATCGCGTCGAGCCGGAAGCCGTCGATCCCATGGGCTTCCGCCCACATGAGCGCGTTCTCGATCATGTGATCGCGCACGGGAGCGCTGTCCGCGTCGTCGTAGTTGAGCGCCTCACCCCACGGCGTGCGGTAGCGGTCCATGAAGAACGGACCGAAGCGCGCCAGATAGTTCCCGTCCGGGCCGAGGTGGTTGTAGACGACGTCGAGCACGACCGCGATCCCGCGGGCGTGGCAGGCGGCGACGAGGCGGTCGAGCCCTTCGGGCCCGCCGTACGCGTGATGCGGCGCGTAGAGGTCGACGCCGTCGTAGCCCCAGCCGCGGTCGCCCGGGAACTCCGCGATGGGCATGAGCTCGATCGCGTCGATGCCGAGCGACGCGAGGTGGTCGAGCTTCCCGATGGCGCCGTCGAAGGTGCCCTCCGGCGTGAACGTGCCGACGTGGAGCTCGTAGATCACGGCGTCGCGCAGGTCGCGCCCGTGCCACTCGGTGGACGGCGGGCTCGGGTCGACGACCGCGGAGAGGCCGTGGACGCCGTCGGGCTGCGCGCGCGATCGCGGGTCCGGCACGACGGCGCCGCCATCCAGCGAGAAGCCGTACCGCGCGCCCGCGCGGGCGTCGGCCTCGACCTGGTGATGGCCGTCATCGCCGCGCCGCATGCGATGCCACGTGCCCTCGAGCACGAGGTCGACCGTCGCCGCGTGCGGCGCCCAGACGCGGAAGAGGCGCTTCACGCGCGAGCGAGCAGCGCCACGGGGAACGGATCGAGCAGCTCGGCGAGGCGGATCGCGCCGCCGCCGCGCGGCGCGCCCGTGAGGCGGTCGCACCACGCGCCGTCGGGGAGCCGCACGGTCGTGTCCCGCCACTCCCCGGCGAGCCGGACGATCCAGCGCGGCACGACGACCGCGACATCGGTGCCGCGCGCGTATGCGATGACGTGATCGGCGCGCTCGCCCTCGGCATGCAGCGGCTCGTACGCGTCGCGCTCGAACGTGTCGGCGCGTTCGGCTCGCAGGCGCAGCGCTCGCGCGATGAGATGCAGCTTGGGCAGACCCTCATCCATGCGGTCGAGGATGGCTGGCGCGTCGAGCCCATCGAGCTCGCGCACGAGCCGCGCGCGGACCGCGAAGTCGACGGGACGGCGCGAGTCGGGATCGACGAGGCTGAGGTCCCACAGCTCGTTGCCCTGATAGATGTCGGGCACGCCGGGGATGGTGAGCGCGAGGAGCGTCTGCGCAAGGGAGACCACGCGTCCCGCCGTCACGAGCGGCGCGCTGAACGCGGCGAGGTCCTCCATGAACGCGTCGTCGGCGAGCGTCGCGTGCGCGAAGTCCGCGAGCGCGCGCTCGTAGCGCTCGTCCGGCGCGGTCCACGACGTGTGCCGCTTCGCCTCGCGCGCCGCCTTCTCCACGTACGCGAGCGCGCGATCGAGCGTCAGCGGGTGCGCGCCGACGAGCGTCTGGTAGTAGAGGTGCTCCATCTCGCGGTCGGGCGATCCGCCGGTGCGGTGCCGCTCGTTCCGCCGCGACCAGCGCGTGAGCGCCTCGGCCCACGCCTCGGGGATCTCCGAGAGGAGCGCGATGCGCGCGCGGACGTCCTGGCTGCGCTTCGAATCGTGGGTCGAGCCGGCGACGAGGCCGCGCGGCCAGCGCGCCAGCCGCTCGCGCGCGACGCGGTGCAGCTCGGCGGGGGCGGCCGCTCCACGGCCCGGATCCCCGCCGACCTCGTTCAGGGCGGACAGGCGTGACCACCGGTAGAACGCGGTGTCCTCGACGCCCTTCGCCATCGCCGGCGCGGTGAGCTGCTGGAAGCGCATGACGAGCTCGGTCTCGACGTCCCCGCGCACGTCGAGGAGCACGAGCGACCGAAGGAACCGCAGGAGCTCGGCGTCGATGTCCGGGCGGCGGCGGCGGACGATGCCGACCGCGCCATCGAGCCAGCGGCGATCCTCGTCCTCGACCTCGCCGGCCTCCCCGCGCGCATACGTGCGGTACACCGCGAGGGATGCGGCGAGCTCGCGCAGGACGACGCGCAGATCCTCGCGGCCGTGATCGCGGTGGCGCCGGTGGCGCTCGCACACGAGCACGAACAGCGCCGTGACGCGCTCGACGTCGGCGGCCAGCGACGTGCGCATCTGCTCGTGCTTCGCCTCGAGCGCGATCTCGGCGAAGGATCGCCCTTCCCCCGTGAACGCGCGGTACGCGCGCGTCACGTCCTCGAGACCGGTGGGATGCACGAACAGCCGCGTCAGCAGATCCGCGGTCTCGTACCCCGTGGTCCCGTCCGCAGCCCACGACCGCAGCCGCTCATCGTGGTGGAGGATCTTCTCGACGACGATCCACGCGCCGGACGGCGCCGCGGCCCGCAGACGCTCGAGATACGCCTTCGGGTCGCGCAGTCCGTCGAGGTGGTCGACGCGGACCCCATCGATCGTCCCGTCCTGGAGCCATCCGATGACGCGCTCATGGACGGCGTTGAAGACCTCGGGATCCTCGACGCGCAGCCCGACGAGCTCGTTGATGTCGAAGAAGCGCCGGTAGTCGATGTCGCGCGCGGCGGTGCGCCAGTGCGCGATGCGGTAGTGCTGCCGCCGTAGCAGCGCGTCGAGCTCGTCGGGATCGCCGTTGACGCGCGCGACCTCGCGGTCGATCGCCGCGGCCACGTCATCGTCCGCGCAGAGCGCCGCGACGCGCGCACGGACCTCCTCCTTCGCGCGGTGACGCTCGAGGCGGTCCTCGTGGCTGGGGGACGGGCCGAGGTCGGGCAGCTCCGCGGCGAGCCGCGCGGCCGCCTGCGCGTCATCGGATCCGATCCGCTCGCCGACGCGCGCGATGAGCGGCGCGATCGTCTCGGGCGCGATGGGGAACGTCGTGTCCTGATAGCGGAGGACGACGCGGTCGGGCTCGCGCTCGAGCCCCAGGCCACCGGCCTCGAGGATGCGGCCGTAATGGTCCGCGAGGACCGGCACGAGGATGAGATCCTTCAGCCGACGCTCGGGCGGGTCCCACGACACGTCGAAGAACAGGGCGTACCGGCTCGACGGCCCGTTCTCGAGCACGTCCCACCACCACCGGTTCCCGGGATGGATCGCCATGTGGTTCGGCACGATGTCGAGGAGGATCCCCATCCCGCGGGCGTGCACCGCGTCCACGAGCGCCCGGAAGGCGATCGGGCCCCCCAGCTCGTCGTTCACCCGCGAGTGATCGATGACGTCATAGCCGTGCGTGCTCCCGGGGACGGCGGCGAGGATCGGCGACAGGTACAGATGGCTGACGCCCAGGTCCGCGAGCTGGTCGACGATGCCCGCCGCTTCAGCGAAACCGAACCCGGGGCGCAGCTGCACGCGGTACGTGCACCGCGGAGCGACCACGTCCCGATGCTGTCACGTTGCCCGCGCCCGGGGGACGAGGGCTTGTTCGACCGCTCTGGCAGTCCGTACAGTGGTGCCTGTGCTGGTGGGAGAGCGGGCGACCGGGGCCGCTCAGCGCGTCGCGTTGTCCGCGCTCCGTCCGCGCGCGCTGATGGACGCGGGCCGGAGGGCATCGGTGGCGCAGAAGATCGCCGCCGTCGTCGTGGTGATCGCGTTCAATATCGCGCTGTTCCTCGTGCCGATCGACTACACGGGGCTCGGCGGGTTCGCCTACGCCGGCGCCTTCCTCATCACGCTGATCGCGAACGCCGCGGTCGTGGTCCCCGTCCCGTACATCCCGATCGTCGCCCACATCGTGACGAGCGCCGACAGCGCCGCGGTCGTCGTCCTGCTCGCGGCGCTCGGATCCGCGCTCGGTGAGACCGTCGGCTTCTTCGTCGGTCGCGTCGAGAAGGACCTGTTCACGGGGCATCCGTGGTTCGAGCGGCTCCGGCGCTTCTTCCACAACGAGCGGCGCGCCGGGATCTTCCTCTTTCTGTTCGCCATCCCGCTCAACCCTGTGTTCGACGTCGGCGGACTCGGGGCGGGTGCGCTCGGTATCTCGCTGCGGACGTTCTTCATCGCGGTCTTCGTCGGTCGGATCGTGCGCTTCGCGATCATCGCGGCGATCGCGTTCGGGCTCGTCTCCCTCGCCATGCGCTAGCGCGCTAGTTCCGGGGGTAGGGCCCGGTACGGTCCGGAAGCGCGCCGCGGGCGTTGAGCTGCAACTCAGATCCGGGACCGCGCGCGTCGCGCGCTGACGCGCGGCTCGGCCACAGCACCAGTCCCTCGCCCGCGGGCTCGAATCCCGCCCGTGACAGCGCCTCGGCGGCCGCGCTCTTCGCCGCCGGATCGTCGCCATACGTGAGCACCTCGAGCCGCTTCCCGCGGTACGGCGCGGGAGCGCGGAGGAGCTGCGGCAGCGTGGACACCGCCGCGGCGAGGCGCTCGCCGGCGAGGCCGTTCACCGGCACGAGGCGCTTCCCGCCCGCCTCGATGCGCATGACGGGCGCGCCGCCCTCGAGCACGAGATACGCGCCGGGGATGCGCGCGAAGCCGTCGGCCGGCGACGGGAGCGACGCGCCGTACGCGTTCGCCGGGTCCATCGCCGCGACGACGACCATGCGCCGGTCGTCGGCCGTTTCGCGCAGGCGCTCGACGGCCGCCTTGTTCGCGTACTGCATCGTCTGGAAGCCGTCGACGAACGAGCCGCGGCGCGCCTCGCCGCGCATCTCGCGCCGCTTCAACACGTCGGACAGCGCCGCCCACGGGACGGGGACGTCCTCGTGCGCGACGTGCTCGTACGCGAGGACGCCGTATCGCGCGAGGAGGATCTCCGCCCACGCCTCGGCGCGCTCCGTCTCGCCGACCGCGGCGGGCTCATCGGGCCACACGAGCGACCACCGGCCGGCGGACGCGCGGTCCCTCTTGATCGAGCGCCACCGGGACGCGCGCCGCGCGTCGCGCTCGGTGAGCTCGCGCGGCAGGTCGTCGCCGGGCTTCGGCACGTTGCGCAGCGGGGCGAAGCCGTCGTTCGTGACGTGCCCCGCGAAGACCAGCTCCCACAGCGCCAGCGTCACGTCGCGATAGCCGAGGCTGGTCGCCGGGACGAGGTCCGTCGCGAACGAGGCACCGCGGCGGCGCAGCGCATCGCGCACGGTGCGGGCCGCGTCGCCGAGATCGCCGTCGGCCGGCGGGGCGACCAGGACGGGCAGGAGCTCGCGCCGGAAGAACGCGACGCGCGGCTTCGCGAGGTCGGTCGAGCGCCGCGCGAGCCACACGAACTCGCCCGACGCGCACGCGGCGTCGAGGAGGCCGGTGCCGTAGCCGGGCATGCGCGCGGGGATGACGTCGCGCTCCCACGCCTCGACGGGGAGCCACACCCCTTGGAGCTGGTCGAGCACGTCGTCGATCTCGCGGTCGCGCGCCGTGAGGCCCTGCCAGCGCAGCAGGAAGCGCGCGTACTCGGCTCGCGTGCGCGGCTCGATCTCGCGCCGCAGCTTCGCGAGGCTCGCGCGGTGGATCTCCTCGAGAACGCGCGCGTCCACCCATTCCAGGCCGTGCCGCCCGCGCGTGAACTCACCGGCGACGGCGACGCCGTCGCGCTCGAGCGCGAGGAGCGCGTCGCGGACCCGCCAGCCGAGCCGGCGCGCGAGATCGTCCTCGGTCACGGGTCCGTGCGTGGCGAGGTAGCGGCGCACGACCGCGAGCTGCGCGTCTGCCTCCGTCGCCGATCGCTCGTGCAGCGGGATGTCCTCGATCGCCACCCATGCCGCGCCGCGGCGGACGGCGCGCCCCTCGCGCTCGAGCGTGCTCGCGAGCGCGGGACCATCGCCGTCGCTGCGCGCGGCGATCTCGGCGTCCGTGAGCGGCCCGAGGCGGATGAGGAGATCCTCGACCTCGTCGCGGTCGCGTGCGCGGCGTCCGTCGGCGGTGCGCTGCAGGCGCGCTTCGACGTCGGCGATCGCCGCGGGCTCGAGCAGCTCGCGCAGCGATGACGTGCCGAGGAGCTCGCGCAGGAGGCGGCGGTCGAGCGACAGCGCGATCTCGCGGAACTCCTGCTGCTGCCGGTCGCCCTCCTCGAAGAAGTCGCCGATGAACTGCAGCACGAGCCCCGCCGCGAACGGCGACGGCGCCTCGGTGTCGACCACGGTGATCTCGATCGCGCCGGACGCGATCCCGCCGAGGAGCTCGCGCAGGTGCTCGAGGTCGGACCAGTCCTCGAGGACCTCGCGCAGCGTCTCGTACACGAGCGGGAAGTCGTCGTGCTTGCGCGCGACCTCGAGGAGGTCGGCGGCGCGCAGGCGCTGCAGCCAGAGCGGCGTGCGCCGCCCCGGTCCGAGCTTCGGGAGGAGGAGCGCGCGCTGCGCGTTCTCGCGGAACCGCGCGGTGAACAGCGCCGACCGCGAGAGCGGCGGGAAGAGGTGCTCCTCCAGGTTCGTCGGGTCGACACGGCGCACGAGGTCCGTCGCATCGCGCGTGTCCTGCGACGCGAGGCGGAAGTGGATCCCGTCGTCGGTGACGGAGATGTCGGAACACTGGCCGTCACGGCACAGCGCCTCTTGGAGCGCCATGGACCACGGTCGCAGGACCATCCGGCCAAAGGGCGCGTGCACGATGATCCGCCGGTCGCCGAGCTCGTCGCGGAACTGCTCGACGACGATGCGGCGCTCGCCCGGGAGCGCGCCCGCCTCGACCTGCGCGCGGATGTACCGGACGAGGTTGAACGCGGCGTTGTCGTCGAGCGCGTAGTCGGCGCGGAGCCGCTCGACGATCCCGGGATCGTCGAGGCTCGCGCGCACGTCCGTGAGCAGCCGCGCGACGCGCACGCCGGTCTCGTACTGGCGGCCGAAGGCGTCACCCTTCCAGAACGGGACGGTGGGGATGGCACCGGCCGCTTCGATCACCAGCACCTTCTGCGGCGTGATCTCGGTGACACGCCACGGCCGCGCGCCGAGGACGAACACGTCGCTCGGCCGCGTCTCCATGGCCATCTCCTCGTCGAGCTCGCCGAGCTTGGCGCCCGTGAGCGCGTGGTTCACGCTGAACTGCCCGCGGTCGGGGATCGTGCCGCCGGACACGAGCGCGAGCTGAGACGCGCCGGGCCGGCCGCGGATGACGCGCGCGGCCTTGTCCCAGACGATCCGCGGCCGGAGCTCGCCGAACTCCTCCGCCGGGTACTTGCCCGACATCATCGCGAGCACGCCATCGAAGTGGTCGCGCGAGAGCGCGCGGAACGGATACGACCGCCGCACGACCGCGTAGAGGTCGTCCACCGGCCATTCGTCGACGGCGGCCATGGCGACGACCTGCTGCGCGAGGACGTCGAGCGGGTCGTGCGGGATGCGCACGGGCTCGACGTCACCCTCGAGCATCCCCTTCGCGATCGCGGCGGATTCGACCAGGTCGCCGCGGAACTTCGGGATGATCCGGCCCTTCGAGGTCTGCCCCACGAGGTGGCCCGAACGGCCGACGCGCTGCAGGCCGCGCGCGATCCCGCGCGGCGACTCGACGCACACGACGAGGTCGACGGAGCCGATGTCGATGCCGAGCTCGAGCGATCCGGTCGCGACGACGCAGCGGAGCTCGCCGCGCTTGAGCGCGGCCTCGACGTCGAGGCGCTCCTCGCGCGACATCGACCCGTGATGCGCGCGGGCGACCTCTTCTTCTGCCAGGTCGTTCAGCACGCGCGTGAGGCGCTCCGCGGAGCGGCGGTTGTTCACGAAAAGGAGCGTGTTGCGATGCGCCTGCACGAGCTCGAGGAGGCGGGGCTCGATGCTCGACCACGCGTCGACCTCGCCGCCGAGCGCCTCGAAGTCCTCCACCGGGCACTCGACGAGCAGGTCCGTCGGCTTGCGTGATCCGGCGTCCACGACCTCGACGGGCCGCGCCTTGCCTCCCTCGTCACAGCCGACCAGGAAACGGCCGACCTCGTCGAGCGGGCGCACCGTGGCGGAGAGGCCGATGCGCTGGAACTCCGCGCCCGTGAGGTGCCGCAGGCGCTCGAGGGACAGCGCGAGGTGCGAGCCGCGCTTCGAGCCCGCGACCGCGTGGATCTCGTCCACGATCACGTGCTCGACCGTGCGGAGCATGTCGCGCGCGCGCGGCGACGTGAGCAGGAGGTAGAGCGATTCCGGCGTCGTGATGAGGATGTGCGGCGGCTTGCGGGTCATGCGGTGCCGCTCGTTCGCGACGGTGTCGCCGGTGCGGACCGCGGTGCGGATCTCCGGGAGCCCGATGCCGAGCTCGGCGGCGATCTCCGCGATACCGGCGAGCGGCTGATCGAGGTTGCGCTGGATGTCGTTGTTCAGCGCCTTCAGCGGCGAGACATAGAGGACCCGCACGCCATCCGTCGCAGGGGGCTCCGCCCCCTTGCACCCCCGCGTGCTCTCCCCACGGAACAGTCGGTCGAGGATCGCGAGGAAGGCCGCGAGCGTCTTGCCCGATCCCGTCGGCGCGGCGAGCAGCAGGTCACGGCCGGCCGCGACGATCGGCCAGGCGCGCTCCTGCGCCAGGGTGGGCGAGCCGTACGTCCGCTCGAACCACGTCGCGACCGCCGGATGCCGGAGTAGCGTCACACGTCAAGCCTATGACGCGCGCACGCCTCCGCTTCCCCCACGGCGAGCCGCTCGAATTCGACCTCGATCAGGTCGAGTCGTACGGCCCGGCGATCGGCGGATTCCGCGCGTGGCTCGGGGCGGTCTTCGCGTCGACCGAAGGGCGCTGGATCGTGCGGCTCACGGATGAGCGCGTCCTCGGGTTCGCGCGCGACGAGCTGAAGCGCGTGCGCGTGACGCCGCAGGGCATCAGCCTCGTGCTCGGCGGGGACGAACGGGCCATCGACGTGGACGAAGGCGAGGTGCGGAGCTACGGCCCGGAGCCGACCGATGTCCGCTCATGGCTCGGCCGGCTCGCGCACGGGAGCGGCGAGGCGTGGGTGCGTCTGAAAGATGGCTCGGAGATGCGCTTCCCGATCGGCGGCGGCCCGCACGTCACGTTCGTCGGATAGCGTTGTCCCCATGGAATGGCTGCTGTGGGCGGGTCTGCTGCTCCTGGTGATCGCGTGGCCTCTCCTGTTCGTCGCGATCGGTGCGATCCGTCGGAGCGGCATGGGTGCTCCGAAAGGCGAGTACCGCTCGAAGGAGCACGCCGAGCTGCAGGCGTGGAGTGATTCGCGAGACGTACGGGGCGGCGGACGCGGCTGGTAGAGGAGGACGGAACGATGTGCCGGAGCATCAAGACGCTGCGCAAGCGTGAGGTCGTCGCGGCGGACGAGGAGATCCGCGCCGCAGCCAAGCAGTTCGTACGCAAGATCTCGGGCATGCGCGAGCCCACGGCGCGCCACCAGGAAGCGTTCGAACGCGCGGTGGACGAGGTAGCGAACGCTTCCAAGCGCGTGCTGGATCGCATCAGTAGCGGTATGGCGGCGAAGGCCTAGCCGCAGCATCCCGCGCGGGCCATCATGTCGGTCGTGGGGAAGGGCGCGCTCTCCGCGGTCGTGCTCGCGCTCTCGCTCGCATCCGCGACGCCGGCAGACGCCGCGTTCCCGACAGAGGACCGCGTCCCGGCGCCGGGTCTCAAGTGCATCGAACGCGTGGCGATACCGCCGCTCGAGAACGTCACCGACGCGAGGTGGTCGCCCGACGGCGTGACGCTCGCCATGGTCCGGCTCGAGCGCAGGCCGTCGGCCACGAACCCGAGCGGCTACGTCGAGGACGAGGCCCTCGATCTCCTCGACATGCGCACGCAGCGGATGCGCTCGCTCGGCACGATCGAGTACGGACGGCCCCGGTGGTCCGAGAGCGGACGGTATCTCGCGTACTGGGGCGCGAAGGCCGACTTCCTCGAGATCATGGACAAGGGCGAGGTCATCGGGAAGCTCATCCCGAGCATGCCCGAGTTCGTCTGGGCCGGTGACACGCTCCTCTACGTCCAGGGGAGCACCATCCGCGTCTGGAACGGCGGCCGCACGCCCGGGACGGTGGCGAAGATCCCCGACACCTACGTGCCGCACTACCCGCGCGACGACTGGAACTGGAGCGGCGACGGCTCGCGCTTCACGCTGACGCGCTACGACCCCGCGGAGCCCGAGCCGGAGCGCTTCGTCGGATCGACGCAGACCGGCGACGTCGCGACGATCGACCTGCCGGGCGCGACGTTCACCGAGTGGGCACCGAGCGGCACGATCCTGCTGGTCAGGTACCCGACGAAGCTCGAGGTCCGCGACCTGGCGGCCGGTTCGACGGCATCGATCGCGATCTCGCGCGGCGCGGTGCACTCGTGGGGCCCCGACGGCAGGACGCTCTTCGTGCGCACGCCTCGCCCGACCGTCGCGGCGGGCGACGTCTACGAGGACGTGAAGGCCGTGTGGCCTTCGGCCGGTGCGACGGCGATCCTGCCGAACGTCTTCGGGATCCGTGGGTTCAGCCCGGACGGCCGGTACTTCGGCGGCACCGTGCGCACGGACCGCTTCGACAGCCGCCTCGAGGTCTTCCGCTGCTACGAGATCGTCCGGGGCGACCCGTCCGTGGAGGCGGTCCCCGTGGCCGCGCGGTATTCGAAGATCGACGGCGGGACGGCGCGGCTCATCCGACCCGTCTCCGGCGGGATCTCGCAGTTCGTGCACATCGCACACACGGGCGTCGACATCGCGGCGCCGTTCGGCTCTCCGATCGTGGCCGCCGAGGCCGGCCTGGTGACGAAGGCTGCGTGGAAGGACGATGGCGGCTTTCATGTCTGCGTGCAGCACGCTGGCGGTCTGGAGACCTGCTACTACCACACCAGCACGTTCTTGGTGACGGTGGGCCAGCGTGTCGTGCGCGGTCAGGCGATCGCGCTGGTGGGCATGTCCGGAACGACGACCGGTCCCCATGTCCACTGGGAGGCCAAGCTGGACGGGAAGATCATCGACCCGCTCCTGCGCTGACCGCGCTGGCACGATCGTTGCGCCGGGTCGCGGCGTGAGGGACCGCGAGCGATACGGTGTTCGTGGGGGAGCAGCCCGGGGACAAAGAGGACCTGATGGGCCACCCGTTCGTCGGACCCGCGGGCCGCGTCCTCGACGAGGCGCTCGAGACGGCGGGCATCGACCGGAGGACGGTCTACGTCACGAACGTCGTGAAGCACTTCAAGTGGCGGCCGCGCGGCAAGCGGCGCCTGCACGAGAAGCCGAACGCGGTCGAGATCACCGCATGCCGCTTCTGGCTCGACCTCGAGCTGCAGATCGTGAAGCCGGAGGTGGTCGTCTGCCTCGGCGCGACCGCGGCGCAGGCGCTCCTCGGGCGAGCGTTCCGTGTCACGCGCGACCGCGGCGTGTTCGTGGACTCGCCGATCGCGCCCCACGTCATCGCGACGATCCATCCGTCGGCGATCCTGCGCGCGCCCGACGACGAGACGCGCGCCGACGAGATGAAGCGGTTCATCGCCGACCTGCGAAAGGTCGCCCGGGTCATCGCGCAGCTCGAGCCCGCGCGGGCCTGAGCTTGGTCGTCCTTCGGGGACTCGGTGGGGAACGCCGGTCGTCTCCGGCAGCCCGCCCCGCGTTCCTTGCCGCGTACTCGGAGCTCGTCCTGTGGGTGATCCTCGTCGTCGGCGCGACGTGGGTGACGGTCGGCTCGATCCTCCGCTCCAAGGAGGTCGTGCTCTTCAGCGGCGGCAAGATCGGGCCGCAGGTCGCGCTCCTCGGTTCCCTGATCGTCGCCGGGCTCGTCGTCGGGATCGTCCAGGCCGCCCTGCGCGGCTTTTCGGGCTACGAGAGCGAGTTCGCGGACGCGATCGGGATGGTCATCTTCATCCCGTTCGTCGGCTGGCTCGCCTTCCTGAACGGCCGCTCCGCGCTGCGCACGATCGCGGAATTGCGCGGGAGCCGCGCAGCCTAGATCAGCCCGCGGCGAGATCCTCCTCGCCCTGCATGACGAACGTGACCGCCAGCGCCGCCGCCGAGATCCCGCCGAGGATCAGCCACGCCCACGAGAAGCCCCACGTCTGGATCGCGTAGCCCATCGCGGGCGCCCCGATCAGCGTGCCCAGCAGTCCGCCGAGCGCGGTGAGCCCCTGCGCCGCGCTCGGCGCGCTCGGCAGCGACGCTGCGCCCGTGTTGAACACCGCGGAATATGGGATCCCGCCGCCGAAGCCCATCGCGATCACCCCGGCGATCGCGGCGGCGAGGGGACGGCCGGGGAGGGCGACGAGCGCCACGCCGATGAGGATCGTGAGCTGGGCGACGCGCATGACGAGGACCGAGCGAACGTGCTCGCGCGCTATGAGGAGCCCGCCGATCGGACGCGCGACCACGGCGACGACGAGCAGGATCGAGCCGAGCAGGCCGCTCGCTTCGAGCGGGAGCGCGAACTCGCGCAGCAGGAACGTCGTGATCCACGTCGCGGCCGCGAAGACCAGGCCGAAGCCGGCCGCGTGCTGCACGAGCGTCCACCAGCAGTTGAGACACCGGGCCGCGTCGAGCATCGTCCCCGGCCGCGCCATCCGGCTGACGGGCGTCACCCAGAGCCAGGCGACGAGGACGATCGCGATCAGGACGCTCGTCGCCGCGAACGCTCCGCGCCAATCCCACAGCAGCGCGAGGGGCGGCATCCCCCAGAGGCCGATGGCGCTCCCCAGCGGGTAGCCCGCGCCGTAGAGGCCCTGGCCGAAGTGCGGCCGCGCATCGCCGTAGCGGCGCTGGATGTAGCGGATGCCGGCGAGGAACGCGAAGCCCGCCCCGACGCCGCCGATCGCCTTCGCCAGGAGCAGTAGCTCGTACGACGGCGCCAGCGCCGAGGCGAGGTTCCCGGCGAGGGTCAGGGCCATCCCGAACGTCACGGCACCGCGGGCGGGGTAGCGGTCCGCGAGGTCGCCGATGGCCAGCATCGTCGCCGCGGCCGCGAGGAAGATCGCGGTCGAGATGAGCCCGGCCTGCACGTCCGAGAGCGCGAATTCGCGGCTGATGAGAGGCAGGACGGGCCCGTGGGCCGCATACGTGTAGCCGATGGCGGTCGCGGTGGCGGTGGCCAGCGCGACATCGCGACGGAGGTCACCCACGGAGCCGCAAGCGTCGCATGCCGCTTGACGGGCCGCTCAGGTCGTGGCCGGCCCTGTGTTGTAATCATAACGGAAGGCAACAGCCGTCGGCTCTTGCGCTAGAGCTTATGGCGATGTAATACGGCTTGCAGAAGAGCGCGGGAGGGCGACGTGGCAGAGCGTGACGAGATCAAGGCCTGGCTGGGAGGGCGCATCCCCGCGGACTGGGACGTGACCGTCGAGGACATCCAGATGGACGAGCACGAGGTGCTGGTGACGGTCGAGCTGAAGGACGTCGAGGGCGTCGAGGGTGACCTGGACGTGGCGCGGCTGGGGCGGATCCAGCAATTCCGCGCCGATACGCGTGACCCGCGGATCGCGATCGCACGGGAAGCGCAGCGGAAGTTCGGACGCGTCTTCTCATGGGCGGCGCGGTGCGGCGAGGTGAAGCAGCTCTTCACGCACCTGGCGCTCCCGGTCATGACGCGCCTGCGTCTCGCTGAGCGCGAAGTGCTCGATTCGCTCGTGGATGCGGGCATCGCGCGCAGCCGCGCGCACGCGCTCGCGTGGTGCGTCGCGCTCGTGCGCCAGCACCAGGCCGACTGGTTCAACGAGCTGAAGCAGGCCATGGAAGGCGTCGCCCGCGTCCGCGCGCAGGGTCCGCGCCTGAACTAGATGAGCGGGATCCCGCTCGCGCAGCGTCCCGCGGAGGACGCGAGCGAGCTCCTCGACGCGTACTCGCGCGCGGTCATGGCGGTCGTCGACCGCGTCGCGCCGTCCGTCGTCCAGGTCGTGGACGGGCGCGGCGGCGGGAGCGGCGTCGTCATCACGCCCGACGGCTACGTCCTCACGAACGCCCACGTCGTCGAGCGCTCCGAGGCACCGCGCATCGGGCTGCGCGACGGGCGGATCGTCGAGGGCCGCGTGGTGGGCCGCGATCCCTCGAGCGACCTCGCGCTGCTGCGCATCGCGTGCGACGGCCTCGTGGCGGCGGAGCTCGGCGACTCCGACGCGCTGCGCGTCGGCCAGCTCGTGATCGCGATCGGCAACCCGCTCGGGTTCCAATCCACGGTGACGACCGGCGTGGTCAGCGCGCTGGGGCGATCGCTGAGCGGCCGCGACGGCCGACCCATCGAGAACGTCATCCAGACGGATGCCGCGCTCAATCCCGGGAACTCCGGCGGACCGCTCGTCGACACGCGCGGACGCGTCATCGGCGTGAACACCGCGGTGATCGCGGCCGCGCAGGGTATCTGCTTCGCGATCCCGTCGAACACGGCGAGCGCCGTCGTGGCCGCGCTCATCCGGGACGGACGAGTACGCCGCGCGCGGATCGGGATCTCCGCCGCGCCGACCCCGATCGGCCGCGGCCTCGCCGCGCACCTCGCGCTGCCCGCATCGGAGGGCGTCCGCGTCGTCGAGGTCGCGCCAGGGTCGCCTGCCGCGCGGGCCGGCCTGCGCGCCGGTGACATCCTCGTCTTCCTCGACGGCGCCGCGGTGCCGTCGCTCTCGGCGCTGCAGCGTCTCCTGTCCGCGGAACGTGTCGGACGGCCGCTCCCGGCGCTGGTCATCCGGCGTGGCGAGCGTCTCGAGCTGGCGATCGTCGCCGAGGAGGCCTGATCGAGCGGCCGGGCGGGGCCCGTGCGACGATATCGGGCATGGGCACGATCACCGGCGAGCGGTTCGAGCGCGGCGTGACATACGAGGCGTTCAAGGACGCGATGACGCGCAACCGCGAGCGCCTCGAAGCGAACGAAGCGCGCGCGCGGCTGTCGGCGGAGGACCTCGCCGCGTTCAAGCGCGCGCGCCGGCTGCACGTCGTGGCGCTGGCGGCGGACTGGTGCGGTGACGTGATCGCGAACCTGCCCGTCCTCGCGCGCATCGCGAAGGACGGCGGCACGCTCGACCTGCGCGTCTTCGAGCGCGACCAGAACGCCGACCTGATGGACCAGTACCTGAACCAGGGGCAGTACCGCTCGATCCCCGTCTTCGCCTTCTTCGACGAGCGGTGGAACGAGGTCGGCGTCTTCATCGAGCGGCCTGACGCAGTGACCGAGCTCCGGGCGCGCAAGCGGCGCGAGGTGTTCGCGACACATCCCGAATTCGGCTCGCCCGACGCGCCGCCCGACCAGCTCGCCGAGGACGTCCGGGTGCGGCTCCAGCAGGAGCTCCAGAAGATGCGCGACGACACGACCGATCAGGCGAACGCCGAGGTCGTCCGCGAGATCCGCGCGATCGTCGACGGCCGCGCGACCCAGGGTGGCGCGCGCCAGCGCCAGGCTGCCGCGGGAGCTTGACGGCGGCGGTCAAGGTCCGCATCACCTACTGCGCCGAATGCGGCTACGAGCCGCAGACCCTGGACCTCGCGGGGGCGCTCATGCGCGAGTTCGGCGAGCGGCTCTCGTCGATCGAGATCATCCCCTGGGAAGACGGCACGTTCGACGTGCGCGTCGGCGATGAGCTCGTCCACTCCATGGCCCGCGACGGCGGATTCCCCACGGCTGAGACGGTGAAAGCGGCGGTCCGGAGGTCAGTGGCCGCCGTATAGACGCCTGCCTGGGTGTTCAGCGAGCATGAACAGATCGACTGGACCGCAGCGGCACTCATACTTTTCAGTGATGGGGGAGGCGAAGACCCTGCGCGACGCGCTCGGACGGCCGCTCCGTGACCTGCGCATCTCCGTCACGGACCGCTGCAACTTCCGCTGCGTCTACTGCATGCCGAAGGAGATCTTCGGCCGCGGCTACCAGTTCCTACCCAAGGCCGAGCTCCTCACGTACGAGGAGCTCGAGCGGCTCAGCCGCGTCTTCGTCGACCTCGGCGTGGACAAGATCCGCCTCACCGGCGGCGAGCCGCTGACGCGCCGCCAGCTCGAGATCCTGGTCGCGAAGCTCGCGGCCATCGATGACCTCGACCTGACGCTCACGACGAACGGCTCGCTGCTCGACGACAAGGCGCAGGCGCTCAAGGACGCGGGCCTGAAGCGCATCACGGTGAGCCTCGACTCGCTCGACGATGCCGTCTTCCGCCGGATGAACGACGTCGACTTCCCGGTCGAGCGCGTCATCGCGGCCATGGACCGCGCCCACGCCGTCGGCCTGCGCCCGGTGAAGGTGAACATGGTCGTGAAGCGCGGAGCGAACGAGGACAGCATCGTTCCGATGGCGGCGTTCTTCCGCGAGCGCGGCTACATCCTCCGGTTCATCGAATACATGGACGTCGGGCACACGAACGGCTGGCGCATGGACGACGTCGTGACCGCGCGCGAGATCGTACGCCGCGTGAACGAGGCGTTCCCGATCGAGCCGGCCGCGCCGAACTATCCCGGCGAGGTCGCCGAGCGCTGGCGCTACCTGGACGGCAAGGGCGAGGTCGGGATGATCGCGTCCGTGACGCAGGCGTTCTGCAAGGACTGCACCCGCGCGCGCCTCTCCGCCGAGGGCAAGCTCTACACCTGCCTCTTCGCGACGGAGGGCACCGACCTCCGCGCGCTCCTCCGCGGCGGCGCTTCCGACGACGAGATCGCGGCGAAGATCGCCGAGGTCTGGAACGCGCGCACCGACCGCTACTCCGAGATCCGGTCCGAAGGGACGATCCCGCTCCACAAGATCGAGATGAGCTACATCGGCGGATAGGGCCCTGGTCCGGCGGGTCGAGGACATCTACGGCGCCGCGGTCTCGTCCGCTAGGGAATGACCGTGAACGCGAGACCCCGCGGCGGCAGGCGGCCGATGATCACATCCGCGAGCGCGACGACCGAGACGGGGCGCGGACCCCTAGCTGAGCTCGACGGTCTCGCGCCAGCGAGGGACGGCCGTCACAAGGCCAAGGGCGCGGACCTTCGGCTCGAAGGCCGCCTGTGCCGCGGGGTCGCCGTGCACGATGAACGTGGTGCGAGGCTTCGTCGTGAAGTTGGCGAGCCAGGAGAGGAGCTCCGGCTCGTCCGCGTGGGCTGAGAATCCATCGATCGAGCGCACGCGGCAGCGGACCTCGAGGTCCTGGCCGTCGATCCGTACTCGCGTCGCACCCTGCTGCAGACGCGCGCCGAGCGTGCCGTCGCCCTGGTAGCCGACGAAGAGCAGCGTCATCGCCGGGTCGCCGACGAGCGCCTTGACGTGCTGGACGATCCGGCCACCGGTGATCATGCCGTTCGAGGCGATGACCATGAGCGGTCGCGCCGCCTGCTCGATGGCCATGGAGTCCCTGGCGCTGCTCGTCACGATCGCATCCGGGTAGTCGATGGGCGCGTCGTGCCGGGCGATGAGCGCACGAGCGTCGTCGTCGAAGTAGTCGGGGTACGCCCGGTACGTGTCGCTGGCCTTCTGGGCCATCGGCGAATCGAGATACAGCGGCAGGCGCGGGATGGTGCCCGCTCGGAGAAGCCGGTCCAGCCGGTAGACGATCTCCTGGGTCCGGCCGATCGCGAACGAAGGCATGAGGAGCACGCCCCTCGACTCGGCCGTGCTCGTCACGGCCTCGCCGAGCAGCCGGATCGCTTCCTCTTCGGGCTCGTGCGTCTTCCCGCCGTACGTCGATTCGATGAGCAGGTGGTCAGCGCTCGTGACAGGGGTGGGGTCGCGGATGATCGGGGTCCCGGGCCGGCCGAGATCCCCGCTGAAGACGATCGTGCGATCCCGGTCGGCCTCCCTGACGCGGACGCGGATGATCGCCGAACCCAAGATGTGGCCGGCGTCGAGGAACGTCGCTGTCATCCCGGACGCGACCTGGACCTCGGCGCCGTATTCGACACCGCGAAAGAGGGCGAGCGCCGCGTTCGTGTCCGCGACGGTGTAGAGCGGCGCGCGGAGCTCGGTGATGGCCGCGGGCGCCGCCTCCCGCACCGCGACAGCCGGATCCTCCTTGGCCGCGGCGGCCAGCTCGGCCATGGTCGCTTCGTCCTCCGCCGCTGCCCGATCGGCGTGCCGGGCGGCGAAGCGCTGGTGGCTCCGCGCGGCTTCCTCCTGCAGCTTGGCGGAATCCAGCAGGACCAGGCGCGTGAGGTCGACGGTCCCGCGGGTCCCGTAGATCGGCTTGCGGAACCCGGATGCGGCCAGATGCGGGATGAGCCCGCAGTGATCGAGATGCGCGTGCGTGAGCAGCAGCGCATCGATCGCGCTCGGCTGATACGCGAACGGCACGCGATTGCGGATCACGTCGTGCGGGCTGCCTTGGAACATCCCGCAGTCGATGAGCACTCGCGCCCGGTCGGTCTCGAGCAGGAATTGCGAACCGGTCACCGTGCGCGTCGCCCCGAGGAAGTGCAGGCGCATCGGACTACGGCCTCTCCGGATCGAAGAGGTCCGCGTCGGGGTGGCGCCCGCTGCGGATGAGCGACGCGACGATCTCGCCGCCGGCGATCGCGAACGCGTTGCCATGGCCGGTGAAGCCCGCGTGCACGTACACGCCGTCGCGCCGCCTGCCGATGTACGGCAAGTGGTCGTGGGAGAACCCCATGATCCCGGCCCAGCGGTGGGTCACGGGTGCGCGGATCCCGCGGTCCGCGAGGAACGCGTCGAACTGCCGCTGGATCCGATCGGTCGGGTGCGCCTCCTCGCCGACCTCGATCTCCATCGCGCTATCGCGCCACCCGCCGACGAGGACGCGGCCGTCGCGCGTCTGTCGCCAGTAGCGGTACCCGCGGTGCGCGTAGACCGGTCGCGGGAACACCCGCGTCGGGAGCGGCGCGGTCGCGAGCATCTGGCCGCGGACCGGGCTGATGCGCAGGTCCATGAGCAGGTGCCAGCTGTACGCGTTCGTGCAGACGACGACCGCCCGCGCGCGCACCGTGCCGCCGCGCGCCACGACGCGGTCGGCGTGCACCTCCACCACGTTCGTGCCCTCGTGGATCCGGGCGCCGAGCGCCTCCGCGGCGTCCGCGAGCCCCCGCACGAACCGGACGGGGTGCATCTCGCCGTCCTCCTCGTACGCGGCGCTGCGCGTCCCGGCGTCGAGCGTGATGCGCGCGCCGTCCGCGCCGAGCGCGCGTGCGCTCTCACGGATCTCGTCCCACTCGGCGTCATCACCGGCGAGCTGGATCGAGCCGTTCCACGCGAGGTCGCACTCGATCCGGTGGCGCTGCGCGATGGCGGCGAGGAGGCGGCGGTTCGTCAGGGTGACGCGCCACACGCGCTGCGCCGCGGCGGGACCGTAGCGCCGGCACGCCGCGACGAAGTTCTCGGCGACGCCCGCGAGGATGAAGCCCGCGTTCCGGCCGCTCGCCGCTTCGGCGACCGCGTCCCGCTCGAGAACGACCGGCCGCGCGCCCTCGCGCGCGAGCGCATACGCCACTGAGAGTCCCGCGATGCCCCCACCGACGATGACGACGTCCGCCGTGAGGTCGCCCTCGAGCGGGACGCGGCGGGCGCGTGGGGGACCATCCAGCCAGAGACTGGTCATGCTTTAGGACGGATCTAAAGCGGTCTCCCGAACGTGCGCCTCGAACTCCCGAAGCGTCTTGGCCAGCTCGGCCGCCATGCGCTCCGCCGCCGGGGTGAGCGTCCGCAGCCGCTCGAGCGCGCGCGCCGTGGTCTCCTCGCTGTCGGGCGTCCGCTTCGCCGTGAGGAATTCCGCCGCCTCGGATGCGAGCGGCCGCACGACCATGCTGCCGATCGCGCCGATGGCGCGGTGCTTGTTCCCCGGATCCATGGTCGCGATGTGCGTCTCCCAGTGCTGCCGCGCCGCGCGCCACGCCTCGCCGCGCGAGTGGCGCTCGCCGAGGAGCGTCGTCAGCATCAGCGCGCGATCCTGCACGCGGATGAGGTCGGTGAAGACGTCGTCGGCGATGCGGCGTGTGAGCGCGCCGTCGCGGAACTGCGTGAGGCCGTTCCGGAAGCGGCCCTCCTCCTGCGCGTCGGTCTTCTCGCTCTCCTTCATGCGCGCGACGTAGCGCTCGTACAGCGCCGCGTCGCCGTCGATGGCGGACACGCCGACGATCGCGCCAGCGACGTCGGGGTCGAGCCGCGCGCCGCCCGAGAGGTGCGCCTCGAGCCGGCGCCGCGCCTCGCGGCGCACGTCGGCGTCGGCACCGTGGAAGCCGAGCGCCGCGATCGCGATCGAGCGGCGCTCGCGCTCGTCGGCCGAGTCGTCGGCGCGCCGGTCCCAGCCGAGCGCCACCAGCTCCGGCCCGAAGATCGAGGCGACGAACCGCTCGAACGCCGGGCGCGCCGCGTCGGTCACGGCGTGGCCGCTCAGCCACGCGATCGCCGAGCCGATGCTCTGCAGGACCGCGCGGTCGGTGTCCCCGCGCGCGCCCGCGGCGAGCGCGATGTACTGGGCGATGCCCGCCTTGCGCGCTCGCGCGAGCGCCCACTGGTCGTCGAGAAGTGACAGGCGCTCCTCGGACCGCAGCTCGCGGATCGCGGGCGCGAGGAGCGACACCGAACCGTCGTCGAACGCGTAGCGATAGAAGCCCGCGGCGCCCCCGTTCGGGAAGTACCAGCGCGCGCCGGCGAGGCGCACCGCCGTTTCGCGTCCCTCGAGGACGGCACGCTCCTCGCGGCGGCCCGCCGCTGTCCCATATGCGACGACCATGGGGACCGGCCACGCCTGGCCGGTGTCCTTGACGTCGGGGTCGGCGAAGAATCGCTCCTGCCGGAAGGTCACCGCGAGCGCGCCGTCCTCCTCGCGCACGGAGCAGTGGACGAGCGGGTGGCCCGGCTCGCGGATCCACGCGTTCGCGAGGCGCGTCACGTCGCGCCCCGAGGACTCGTCGAGCGCGCGCCAGAAGTCGTCGGCGGTGGCGTTCGCCTCGCGGTGACGCTGGAGGTAGATGCGGACCCCATCGCGGAACGCCGCCTCGCCGAGGAAGTTCTCGATCATGCGCAGGACGGCCTGCCCCTTGTTGTACGTGATCGCGTCGAACCGCTCGGACGCCTCGTCGGCGTTGCGGACCTCCATCGAGATCGGATGCGTCGAGACGAGCGAGTCGAGGTCGAACGCTGGTTTCGAATCCCCCACGATGTCGCGCTTCATCTGCCACTCGGGGTTCAGCGCGTCGGTGCACTTGTCGCCGACGAAGCTCGCGAAGGACTCGTTCAGCCAGATGTCGTTCCACCACCGCATCGTCACGAGGTCGCCCCACCACATGTGCGTGAGCTCGTGCGCCGCGACGGCGAACACGGTCTTGAACACTTGGATCGACGCCGTCTCCTTGTCCGCGGCGAGGAGGCGCACGCGGTACGTGATCGCGCCCGGGTTCTCCATCGCGCCGGCCTCGAAGTCGGGCAGGCCGATGGCGTCCACCTTCCGGTACTGGTAGGGGATGGCGGTGTATTCCTCGAGCCACTCGACCGAGCGCAGATGCGCGTCGCGCGCGTATTCCCCGCGCACCGCGAGGCCAGGCGGGAGCACCACGCGCGTCGGGATCCCCGTCCGCGTCGTCGCGACCGAAGTCGCTTCGTACGGCCCGACGGTGAACGCGACGAGGTACGAGGAGATGATCGGCGTCTCCTCGAAGGCCGTGCGCGTGCGGCCGTCGTCCGCCGGTCCCTGCGACGAAATGGGCATGTTCCCGACCGCCATGAGGCCCGCCGGATGGACGAGCTCGACGGAGAAGCGCGCCTTGAACTCGGGCTCGTCGAAGCAGGGGAACGCCCGCCGCGCGTCGGCGGCCTCGAACTGCGTCGCGGCGTAGCGCTCCTCGCCGCGCACCGACCGGTACAGGCCGCGCAGCGCGGAGCGGATCTCCCCGTGCCATTCGATCTCGAGCACGTGCTCGCCCGCACCGATGTCGGACGCGAACTCGAGCGACGCGGTCTGGGCGTCCTCGTCATACGAGATGTCGATCGCGGGCTCCCCGTCGAGGCGCGCGGCACCGATGTCGAGGTCGACGGAGTGGAGGACGATCTCCTTCGTCGGGCGTTCCGTCGCGAGGTCGATGCGCGCGGTGCCCGCGGAGCGCCACGCGTCGAGATCGAGGTCGAACCGGAGCTGATAGCGCCGCGGGCGGACGTCCGTCGCGAGGCGGAAGTCGTTCATGGGCGGTCGATCGTACCCGGTAGGCTGGGGTCGTGCCGCCCTTCATCTTCAGCATGCGCGAGCTCGGCAAGGTCGTGCACAGCCCGACGCAGCGCGAGGTGCTGCGTGGGATCTACCTGTCCTTCTATCACGGCGCGAAGATCGGTGTCCTCGGCCCGAATGGCGCGGGCAAGAGCACGCTGCTACGGATCATGGCCGGCGTCGACACGGAGTTCGTCGGCGAAGCGCGCCTCTCGCCGGGCTACACCGTCGGCTTCCTGCCGCAGGAGCCGGCGCTCGATCCACTGAAGGACGTCCGCGGCAATGTGGAGGAGGGCGTCGCGTCGTCACGCGCGGTGCTCGACCGGTACCAAGCCCTCTCGGCGAAGTTCGGCGAGGAGCTCTCGCCCGAGGAGATGGAGCGCGTCTCGGAGGACTTCCAGAAGGCCCAGGACGAGATCGAGGCCAAAGGGCTGTGGGACCTCGACGCGAAGCTCGACGTCGCGATGGACGCGCTGCGCCTGCCCCCGGGCGATCAGGACGTCACGACGCTCTCGGGTGGCGAGCGGCGCCGCGTCGCGCTCTGCCGCCTCCTGCTGAGCGCGCCCGACCTCTTGCTCCTCGACGAGCCCACGAACCACCTCGACGCGGAGTCCGTCGAATGGCTCGAGCGCTTCCTCGCCGAGTACAGGGGCACCGTCGTCGCGGTGACGCACGACCGCTACTTCCTCGACAACGTCGCGGGCTGGATCCTCGAGCTCGATCGCGGCTACGGCATCCCGTGGGAGGGCAACTACTCCTCGTGGCTCGATCAGAAGCGCAGGCGCCTCGCCGACGAGGAGAAGGCGGAGTCCGCGCGCCAGCGCACCCTGGCACGCGAGCTCGAGTGGGTGAAGCTGTCGCCGCGCGCGCGCCAGGCGAAGAGCAAGGCCCGCCTGAACGCGTACGAGCAGCTGCTCGCGGAGCGGCCCGAGGAGCGCGAGCGTGACCTCGAGATCTGGATCCCACCGGGGCCGCGGCTCGGCGACGTCGTGATCGAGGCGAAGGGACTGCGGAAGGCGTTCGGCGACAAGCTCCTGTTCGACGACCTCACGTTCACGCTGCCGCGCGCTGGGATCGTCGGGATCATCGGCCCGAACGGGGCGGGGAAGACGACGCTCTTCCGCATACTCACGGGAGAGCAGACGGCGGACGGCGGGACGCTGCGCGTCGGCGAGACCGTCAAGCTCGCGTACTCGACGCAGGAGCGCGTGCTCGATCCCCAGCGGGCCGTCTGGGAGGAGATCGGCGACGGCCAGGAGACGGTCGACGTCGGCGGGCGCGCGCGTCCCGTGCGCGCGTACGCGGCGTCGCTCGGGTTCCGCGGCTCGGACCAGCAGAAGCGCGTCGGCGACCTCTCCGGCGGCGAGCGCAACCGCCTCCACCTCGCGAAGGTCCTGCGCGCCGGCGGCAACGTGCTCCTCGTCGACGAGCCGACGAACGACCTCGACGTCGACACCCTTCGCGCGCTCGAGGACGCCCTCGTCGACTTCGCCGGCTGCGTCCTCGTCATCAGCCACGACCGCTGGTTCATCGACCGCATCGCGACGCACATCCTCTCGTTCGAGGGCGACAGCGCGGTGCGCTGGTTCGAGGGGAACTACAGCGAGTTCGAGGAATGGAAGAAGAAGGAGCTCGGCGAGGACGCGGTGCGTCCGCACCGCATCCGGTACCGGCCGCTGATCCGGGCCTAGGCTTCGCCGCCCTCGCGCCGGTAGAACGCCGAGCGCCTTCCCGCGGTGATGTTCTGCAGCTCCGTGCCCGAGACGCCGAGGCGCCCGAGCGTGTGGCGGATCACCTCGACGCCGGCCTCGAACTCGGGCTGCACGACCTCGGTCGCGCCGGCGTCGCGCAAGCGGCTGACGTCGTCGGCGCTCTCGGCGCGCGCGACGATGTCGAGGCGCGGACCGTGAGCGCGCGCGAAGCGTGTCACCGCCTCGGCCGTCGCGCGGTCCGGGACGAGCACGGCGAGGAGGATCGCGGTGTCGATGCCCGCGTGCTCGAGGAGCTGCGGGTTCGCCGGATCGCCGTAGATCGCGCGCACTCCGCGGCCGCGCAGCTCGCGCACCGCGCCGAGCTCGTAGGCGATGACGACGTACTGGAAGCGCCGGCGATCGAGCGCGTCCGCGAGCTCGCGCGCCACGCGGCCGAAGCCGCAGATGACGATGTGCCGGCGGAGGCCGCCCGCACCTTCGCCGAGATCGACCGGCGGACGGAGCGCACGGCCGATCCGGGGCGCGCGCTCGAGGAGCGGCAGCGCCAGCGCCGGGACGCGCATGACGAGCGGGGCGAGCACGATGCTCACGACGGCGCCGGCGAGGACGACGTCGAAGAGCGACCGCGGCACCGTTCCGGTCTCCACGCCGAGGCGCGCGAGGACGAACGAGAACTCGCCCATCTGGCCGAGCGCGGCGCCCGCGAGGAGCGCGGTCCGCGCGTGCGTGCCCGCGGCGACGAGCGCGCCCGCGGCGATGAGCGGCTTCGCCAGGAGCACGACGGCGAGTACGACGGCGAGCTCGAGCGGCCGGGCGAGGATCGCGCCGGGGTCCACGAGCGTGCCGATCGAGACGAAGAAGAGCGAGATGAACAGGTCGCGGAGAGGGAGCACCTCGGCGAGCACCTGCGTGCGGTATTCCGAGCCGGCGAGGACGAGCCCCGCGACGAACGCGCCGAACGCCGGCGAGAGCCCGAGGAGGTCCGTCGCGACGGCGGTCCCGAGCGCGAGCGCGACGACGCCCACGAGGAACAGCTCGCGCGCGTGCGGGCCCGCGGCGTGCCCGAGGAGCCAGGGCACGAGCCGCGTTCCCGCGCCGTACGCGACCGCGATGAGCAGCACGGCGCGCCCGATCCGGTCGGCGATCGCGAGGTAGCCCTCCGCGCCGCCGCCGAGCGTGGGAAGGAGGATGACCATCGGCACGACGGCGAGGTCCTGGGCCACGAGGATCGCGAGCGCGCCGCGGCCGTGCGGCGACTGCGCCTCGCCGCGCGCCATGAGCAGCTTCAGGGCGACGACCGTGCTCGAGAGCGAGAGGAGCGCGCCGAGGAAGATGCCTTGGGCGAACGTCAGCCCGAGGAGCGGCGCGACGGCCGGCCCGAGGAGCACCACGAGGAGGATCTGCGCCGTCCCCGCGACGAGCGCCGTCCGACCGAGCTCGCGCAGCTCCGAGCGCGCCAGCTCCGTGCCGAGGGCGAACATGAGGAACGCGACGCCGATCTCCGCCAGGGCGCGTATGCCGCCGCCCTCCGCGACCGGTCCGGGCGTGAACGGGCCGATGGCGACGCCAGCGAAGAGATATCCGAGGATGACCGGCAGGCCGATGCGGCGCGCGACGAGACCGCCGAGGAAGGCCGCCACGACGGCGAGCGCGAGCTCCGGGACGAGGCGGACCTCCACGCGGTCCGCATGCTAGTGCTGGGGCCTACTTCGCTCCGTACACGAGGTCCGGCAGGAACGTGACCGTGATCGGCCAGAAGTAGACCATCGCGAGCGCGATGAGCTGGATCCCGATGAATGGATACATCCCGATGAAGATCTGGTTCAGCGTGATGTGCTTCGGCGCGACGTTCTTCAGGTAGTAGGCCGACATCGCGACGGGCGGCGACAGGAAAGCGGTCTGCATGTTCACGGCCGAGAGGACCCCGAACCACACGAGGTCGATCTCGAGGTGCTGGAGGAGCGGCAGGAACAGCGGGATGAAGATGATCGTGATCTCGGTCCACTCGAGGGGCCAGCCGAGCAGGAAGATGATGAACTCGACCATCAGGACGAAGAGCTCGTCGCTCAGGCCGAGCCCGAGCAGGAAGTTGCCGACGAGCTGCGCGCTGCCGAGGCGTGCGAACACGGCGGCGAAGATCGACGAGCCGACGAGGAGCCACCCGACGATCGACGCCGTGCGGATGGTGAGGAACACGGCCTCGCGCATCATCGTGAAGCTCAGCTTGCGGTGGAACGCCGCGAGGATCATCCCGCCGAGCGCTCCGAGCGCGGCACCCTCCGACGGTGTCGCGACGCCGAAGAAGATCGCGCCGAGCACGAAGAGGATGAGGCTGAGGATGGGCAGGAGGCCCTTCACGAAGAGGCCGAGGACCTCGCTGAACGGCGCCGTCATCTCCTCCTTCGGCGCCGGGGGCGCGATCTTCGGGTCGCGCGCGGACCGCACGACGATGTACACGACGTACAGGCCCGCGAGCATGAACCCGGGGATGAACGCCGCGGCGTAGAGCCGCGGTACCGAGACGCCGGCGATGAAGCCGTAGAGGATGAGGAGCACGCTCGGCGGGATGAGGATCCCGAGCGTTCCGGCGGCGACGATGATCCCGGTCGCGAAGCTGGGGCTGTACTTGCGCTGGATCATCTGCGGCAGCGACAGCAGGCCGAGGAGCGTGACCGACGCGCCGACGATCCCGGTCGCCGTCGCGAAGAGCGATCCGGTGATGAGCGTCGCGACGCCGAGCGATCCCGGGACGCGTCCCATGAGCAGCTGGACGCTCTTGAACAGGTCGTCGAGGACGCCGGCGCGCTCCACGACGTAGCCCATGAACAGGAAGAGCGGGATGGCGACGAGCACGTCGTTCTGCATGACGAAGAACGTGCGCTGCACCACGAGGTCGAAGACGATGAATCCGTTCCCGCCCTGCGCGAGGCCCATGAAGCCGAAGAAGACCCCGAGCGACATGAGCGTGAACGCCGTCGGGAAGCCGATGAGGATCGCGACGACCATGAGCGCGAGCATCGTTATGCCGAGGAATTCGGGGCTCACAGCTCCTCCTGCTGCGCGAGCGCGGTCTCGGTCTCCTCGACGTCGGACAGGCGCGGCGGCCACACCCCGGTCCTGAGCGCCTGCGCGGCGCGGATCGTCTCGGCGATCCCCTGGATCGCCATGAGAACGCCCGCGATCGGGATCACCGTCTTCAGCGGATAGAGCGGTGGCGCGGCGGCGGTGGTGAACGAACGCTCTCCGATCGCCCACGACGCTGCGGCCCACTGCGCGCCGACGGAGACGAGCGCGATGATCCCCGGGAAGAACGCCGCGAGGTACAGGAGGAGGTCGATCGACGCCTGCACGCGCACCGGCCACAGGCGGTAGAAGACGTCACCGCGCAGGTGCTGGCCGCGCGAGAGCGCGTACGCGCCGCCGAGCATGAACAGGATCGCGTACAGGTAGTACGTCATGTCGTACGCGTAGTAGTAGGTGAACCAGATCGCGCGGACCGGCTCGCAGAGCGCGCCGAGCGCCGACCCCTGTTCGCAGACCGGCTTGGAGACGTAGCGCACGATGACGTCGTAGCTGATCAGCAGGGCCATGAGCAGGACGAGCCACGCCGATGCCTTTCCCGTCCATGCGCTCAAGCGGTCGATCCAGAACAGGGAGCGCTGCAAGCCGTTCAACTCCTCGATGTCATCGCGTGGGCGCGGAACGGGGTCCCCGGTCGCCCGGGGACCCCGTCACGATAGTGCGCTTGACGGTCGCCTACTGCAGCTTCGGCCGCGCGTCGAAGGATGCTTTGTCCGGCGTCGGGATGTTGATGTCGAAGGCCCACGGGAAGATGCGCTCGGCCCAGGCCTTCTGTGACTTCAGGATGGCGACGAACTCGGGGTTGTCCTTCGACTTGTCGGCGATGACCGTGTCCCATGCTTTCAGCTGCGCGTCGAGCACGGACTGCGGGGTCCGGATGATCTTCTTGCCCTTCTTGATGAGCGCGGCGTAGTCGTCGGAGTTCTTGGCCATCTGGAGCCACTCGCTGTCCGCCGAGGCGGCGACGGTCGACCACCGCATGATCGCCTGCAGGTCCTTCGGCATCGCGTCGTACTTCGTCTTGTTGAGCGTGATCTCGAGGATCTCGCTCGGCTGGTGGTACGAGCGCGCCATGAGCACGGGGCGCGTGTCGGGGAGCCCGTACACGCTGTCCGAGGTCGTGTTGTTGAACTCGGCCGCGTCGATCGTGCCGCGGTCGAGGGCGGAGGCGACCTCCGCGCCGGAGACGGAGACGACGCTCGCGCCGAGGGCCTGGTAGATGCCGGTCGCGAGGCCGACGGTCCGGAACTTCATGCCCTTGAAGTCGTCCGGCCCCTTGATCTCCTGCTTGAACCACCCGAGCGGCTGGTTCTGCATGGGCATGTGGAAGAACGGGATGACGTTCAGCTTCATCTTCCGCTGCACGAGGTCCTCGTACAGCTTCTGGCCGCCGCCGTAGTAGTACCAGGCGAGCCACATCTGGCCGCTCATGCCCATCATCGGGCCCGTGCCCATGAGGCTCACGGCGGGGTCCTTGCCGTAGTAATACGCCGGCACGTGGTGCGCGCCGTCGAGCGTCCCCGAGTGGACGGCGTCGATCGCGCCGTTGATGTTCGTGACCGCGTTCACCGGCAGCGTGTCGATCTTCAGCCGGCCGCCCGACATCTCGTCGACGCTCTTCGCCCAGTTGAGGAACATCGTCTGGAAGAGGTCGTTGCCGGCCCACCCGGACTGGACCTTCCACGTGACCGTCTGCTGCGGCTGGGCCGCGCTGGTGGCAGGGGCGCCGATCCCCGGTGTCGCCGACGCGGTCGCCGTCGTGGGCGCGTTCTGCGAGAGGCACGCCGTCGCGAGGGATGCGAGACCGCTCACCGATGCGTACTTGAGAAGGCTCCGTCTATCGAGGCTAGGCAACCCCACGTCCACTACCTCCTTGGCTGGCGTGCGAGCAATGAGAGTCCCAGCCTTACCGCCTGTCAAGTGAGGCGTTCCGCCTGTTGGCATGAACCGAGTTGAGGTCTGATACGTACAGCCCAATTCGTCCCGAGGCGCGCAGACCGAGGCGCGAAGCGACGAGGTCGAGCACTGAGGCCGACCGAGGGGCTTCGCCCCGAGGTCGGTCAGGCGGTTCTTGGGTCAGCGCGCTCGGGGTCGATGCCGTGCTCACGGATGGCCGCGGCGACGTCGGCGGGCGAGTACTGCTCGCACTGGGCGAGCGTGTGCAGGGCCGCCACGGTGATGTGCTCCGCATCCACCTCGAAGTGGCGGCGTAGCGCCTCGCGCGTGTCGCTCCGGCCGAAGCCGTCGGTCCCGAGCGGCAGGAAGGGCTGACCGGCCCACCGCGCGATCTGATCGGGCACGGCCTTCATGAAGTCGCTCGCCGCGATCACCGGCCCGCGCCCGCCGAGCTGCTCGGAGACGTACGACCGGCGCGGGCGCTGGTCGGGGTGCAGCCTGTTCCAGCGCTCCGTCTCGAGGGCGTCGTTCCGCAGGAGCTGGTAGCTCGTGACGCTCCAGACGTCGGCCGCGACGTCGTAGCGGTCCTGCAGGATCTCCTGGGCGCGCAGCGCGTGCAGGAGGATCGGCCCCGAGCCGAGGAGCTGGACGCGGCGGCGGCCCTCGGCGCCCTGCTTGAACAGGTACAGGCCGCGGACGATGCCGTCCTCGACGCCCGCGGGCATCGCCGGCATCGGGTAGTTCTCGTTGTAGAGGGTGATGTAGTAGAAGACGTCCTCGCCGGCCTCGAGCATCCGCCGGAGGCCGTCCTGGACGATCACGGAGGTCTCGTACGCGAACGCCGGGTCGTACGCGCGCACGTTCGGGACGGCGGACGCGAGCAGGTGGCTGTGCCCGTCCTCGTGCTGCAGCCCTTCGCCGTTCAGCGTGGTGCGCCCGGCGGTCGCGCCCATGAGGAAGCCGCGGCCCCGCGCGTCGCCGAAGGCCCAGATCTGGTCCATGGTCCGCTGGAACCCGAACATCGAGTAGAAGACGTAGAAGGGGACCATCGGCTGGCCGAGCGTCGCGTACGACGTGCCCGCGGCGGTCATGGTCGCCATGGATCCCGCCTCGGTGATGCCCTCCTCGATCATCTGCCCGTCCTGCGCCTCCCGGTACGGGAGCAGCGTCTCGGCGTCCACCGGCGTGTAGCGCTGGCCGAGCGGCGAGTAGATCCCGAGCTCCTTGAACAGCGGGTCCATCCCGAAGGTGCGCGCCTCGTCGGGGATGATCGGCACGACGCGCTTGCCGATGGACTTGTCGCGCGTGAGGTTCCGCAGCAGTCGCGTGAACGCCATCGTCGTCGACGCCGCGGCCTGGCCCGATCCCTTCGCGAACTCCGCGAACGCCGAGGGGTCGGGGAGCGCGAGCTTCGCGGCGGACACGACGCGCTTCGGGACGGGACCACCGAGCGTGGCGCGGCGCTCGAGCATGTAGCGGATCTCGGGCGCGTCCATCCCCGGGTGGTAGTAGGGCGGGTCCTCGAGGTGCTGATCGCCGATCGGGAGCTCGAGCCGGTCGCGGAAGATCTTCAGCTCCTCGACCGACATCTTCTTGGCCTGGTGCGTGACGTTGCGCGCCTCGACCGACGGGCCCAGCGCCCAGCCCTTCACGGTCTGCGCGAGGATCACCGTCGGCGCACCCGTGTGCCGCGTCGCGGACCAGTACGCCGCGTAGACCTTGCGGTAGTCGTGCCCGCCGCGGCGCAGCTTCGCGAGCTCGGCGTCGGACAGGTGCTCGACGAGCTTCGCGAGACGCTGGTCCGTGCCGAAGAACTGCTTGCGGATCGTCGAGCCGTCGGAGATGGCCATGCGCTGCGAGTCGCCGTCGAGCCACTCGTTCATCTTGTTGACGAGCACGCCCTCGACGTCGCGCGCGAGGAGGTCATCCCACTCGCGGCCCCAGAGGACCTTGATGACGTTCCAGCCGGCGCCGCGGAAGAGCGCCTCGAGCTCCTGCACGATCTTGCCGTTGCCGCGCACGGGACCGTCGAGGCGCTGGAGGTTGCAGTTCACGACGAACACGAGGTTGTCGAGACCCTCGCGCCCGGCGAGCCGGAGGCCGCCCTGCGCCTCGGGCTCGTCCATCTCGCCGTCGCCGACGAAGCACCACACGCGCGAGCCGCTGGTATCGGCGATGCCGCGGTGGTGCAGGTACCGGTCGAAGCGCGCCTGGTAGATGGCCGCGAGCGGACCGAGGCCCATCGAGACCGTCGGGAACTCCCACAGGCCGGGCATGAGCCGCGGGTGCGGGTAGCTCGAGAGGCCCTTCTCGAGCGCCTCGCGCCGGAAGTGGTCGAGCGCGTTCGTGTCCAGGCGACCTTCGAGGAAGGCGCGCGCGTAGATGCCCGGCGCGGCGTGGCCCTGGAAGTAGATCTGGTCACCGGGCTGGCCGTCGTCCTTGCCACGGAAGAACCAGTTGAAGCCGACCTCGTAGAGGGTCGCCGCCGACGCGTACGTCGCGAGGTGCCCGCCGATCCCCGGGTAGTGGTGGTTCGCTCGCAGGACCATCGCGACCGCGTTCCAGCGGATCATCCGCCGGATGCGGCGCTCCATCTCCTCGTCGCCAGGGAAGTACGGCTCCTGCTCGGGCGAGATCGTGTTGATGTAGCGGGTCTGGGTCAGCGCGGGCAACCCGATCTGGAGCTGCCGCGCGCGCTTCAGGAGCTTGAAGAGGACGAACCGCGCGCGCTCGACGCCGCCCGCCTTGACGAGCCCGTCGAGCGAGTCGACCCACTCCTGCGTCTCATCGGGATCGATGTCCGGGAGCTGCCGCTTGAACTCGTCGAAGACCTCGTGAACAGGAGGCTCCTGCATCAGTGAGATGGTAGGCGTGCACACTGACGACATGCAGGAGCCACCTCGTCCGCGTCGCGGCCGGCCGCGTCGCAGGGGACCACAGCGCCCCCGACCGACGCAGGCACCCGCCGAGCCGCGCCAGCGCGCGCAGCCGCCCGCGCCGCGCGAGCGCGCGCCGCGCGAGGGACGTGCGGATCAACGCGCGCCGCAGCGACGAGCGGAGCGCGGGCGACCGGAGCGGCAGCGCGGCGACCGCGGCGGTCAGCGTCGCGGCGGACGCGGTCGTGGACGACAGCCCGACGGAGAGCGCTATGGAACGCCGGCGGTGATCCTCCTCGACAACCGCGAAGGCGAGCCCGATCTCACGGGCGCCGCCGCGGTCTTCGAGGGGTACTTCGATCCCGAGACGGGCGACCGCCGGCGCCCGGGTGAAGGCCTCCCGCGCCTGAAGGTGGGCAATGACCGGGTCTGGGGCTTCGAGTGCTGGTGGCGCGCCGATCCCCCGGCATCGGGTCTCACGCCCGAGGACCACGCCGACCTCGAGACGTCGAAGCGCCTGCTGCGCGGTCTCATCCGTGAAGCGCGCCGCCCTACCGCGTTCGCGAGGCGACCGACCGCGACCTGATCGCTCTGACCGAAGTACCAGGGCGTCGGTACGAGCGTCCTCCTGCTCGCCGATGCCGCGCTGGTGTTCGATCTACCGGACATGCGTGGTCAGCGGCGGCGTCAGCGCCTGGCACCCGGCGGACCGAGCTTCCGACGGAAGGTCCTCGCCGCGCTCCTCGCCGTCGGCGTGCTGCCGATCCTCGTCGTCGGCGTGCTCTCCATCCGCAACACGCGCGAGCAGCTCACCGATCTCGCCGTCGCCAACATCCAGCAGCGGTCCGCAAGCACCTCAAGCGCGATCGACGACTACCTCCGCGCGCGCCTTGGCGACATCGTCGTCGTGGCGTCGATGCCGGACGTCATCCGCTACGCCGCGACGCCGGCGGACACCGCGCTGCGGGCCTCGGCGCGTGAGGCGCTGAAGGCCGCCGCGGCCCGGGCGCCGGAGTACGAATCGGTCGCGGTCGTCAACCTCGACGGAACGATCACGGCCGCCTCGATCCAGACCGACGAGGGCACGAGCGTGAAGTTCCGCGAGTACTTCCTCCAGGCCAAGGACGGGAAGACCCACATCAGCGACCCGAGCTACTCGGTGATCACGGAGCGGCCGGCCCTGTTCTTCTCGGCGCCGGTGAAGAGCGCGGCGGGCCAGGTCCTCGCGGTGGCGCGCACGCGCGTGAACCTGGCGGCGATCTGGGACCTCGTCGAAGGCGACGCCGGCGCCGTCGGGGCCGGATCGCACGGCATGCTCCTCGACGACCACGGCATCCGGCTCGCGGTCTCGGAGACGAAGGGACACCGCGACCGGGCCGAGCAGCTCATCTACCGGCCCATCGCTCCGATCGACGCCGAGACGGCGAAGAAGCTCCAGGCGGACAAGCGCTTCGGGAACCTGCGGAGCGTGGATCAGCTCGTCGTCGACGCGATCCCGAGCCTCGCCGGCACGACGGCCGCGCTGCGCTCGTCGGAGAGCTCGGCGGGCCAGTTCTCGTACGGCTCGGGCGCCGACGAGCGGCGTGGCGTCGTGACGCGCCTGCGCGCGAAGCCGTGGACGTACGCGCTCGCGGTGCCGATCGCGACCTACACGCGCGCCGCCGACTCGGCCACGCTCGACGCGCTCGCGATGGTCGCCGTCGGGACCGTGATGGCGATCCTCATCGGCCTGCTCCTCACGCGGTCGCTCGTCGATCCGCTCCGGCGGCTCGTCGCCGCCGCGACCGAGGTCTCCATCGGGAAGGTCGACCTGCGTTCCGCGCGGTTCGATACGCGCTCGGGGGACGACATCACGCGCGAGGTCGCGTCGGCCTTCGACCGCATGCTGAACGCGCTCCGGTACTACGCCTTCGCGGACGATCCCGGAGGCGAGGCCGGCGCGGAGTGAACGCGCTCGCTGAGACGCTCCTCGACATCGCGCGCCAACACATGGGTCCCGCCGCCAGCGCGTTCGTCACGTCGGAGCTCCGCGCCGTCGGGCAGGGCCGCGACGTTCTCGACACGCGCGGCCTGCGCCAGATCGCGGAGCGCGCGCGCGGCCGGTCGTCGCGCTTCATGGAAGAGGAGGACGCGAATGCCTTCGCGGCGGAGGTCGACGCGCTCGCCGGCGGCGCGCCGACGAGGGAGCGTGACGACGATGAGGTGCCCGACCACCAGCTCGCGCTGGATGCCGCCGCGAGCCTGCTCGCGCGCGGCGACCACCACCGCGCGTTCCTCGCGTACCGCGACCTCGCCAAGCGATACCACGACG